>Ga0194121_10000055_pt1 | contig 169175 bp, 127 predicted proteins | sample TA2MahCa50mmetaG_FD_148609 | JGI IMG/M metagenome (GOLD analysis project Ga0194121, IMG submission 148609) | Freshwater microbial communities from Lake Tanganyika, Tanzania - TA2015020 Mahale Deep Cast 50m | ecosystem: Environmental > Aquatic > Freshwater > Lake | place: Tanzania: Lake... | reverse complement strand
GCCATATGTATTCCCAGTTCCTTTTGGTCGGCCCAACTATACAGTAACCCTACCTTTACAAGATAGTGCCAATATTGGGGTTGATGTGCAGGTTACGGCGGGCGTGGATGTTACCACCCACGAAATTTTCTGGGTGATGCAAAGTGTGAATCGCAGCAATGGCCTTCCCCCCGACGACCCTATGGCTGGGTTTCTGAAAATTAATGACCTAATTGGTTCGGGCGAGGGTTTTGCGAAGTATTTTATTTTGCCTGAATCGAATGCCTCAACGGGCGACTCCGTCCTTGCATCGGCCGACATATTGTTCGACATCAATGCTGTCATCACCACCAATACGGTTTTCAATACAGTTGATGCTGCGCCGCCTACTACCGCTGCGCAGCCCCTCCAAGCCATACAAAACCAGACTAATTTCGTGGTGCGTTGGCAGGGTAACGATGATTTGCGCGGTTCAGGAATTGCATTCTATCAATTGTTTGTTTCAGAAAATAATACCCCTTATCAGCTTCTGGCAACGCTTCCTGCTGCTTCAACAGCGTATAATTATACAGGTAGTTTTGGTAATCGCTACGATTTCTTCATTCGCGCGGTGGATCAGGTTGGAAACCGGGAGGCATTGAAGAATTTTGCTGAAGCCTCCACCCAGGTAGGTACCGTGGTGTGCAGCACCGCCAACAGTTATTCCTTTGCCCGCGCGGTATGTTTGGGATTCTATTTTGATGGAGCGCTCAGAACAGTGAGCGGTGTGTACCGCGACACCCTCATCAATCATACGGGTTGCGATAGTGTTATTACACTGAACCTTACTGTGGGTAACTGCGGCAAAATCGCGGGTAGGGTTTCCTATCTCAATAGCTCATCCACTGCCATGAACAACAGCAAGGTGCGATTGATGTCGGGTTCATCTGTTTTAGATAGTATGTTAACCGATGGCATGGGTCGGTTCTTGTTCCTTGATGTGCTTCGCGATTCCAATTATGCATTCGTCATGTCGACCCAAAAGCCTTGGGGTGGGGTGAATGCCACCGACGCACATGCGGCGCTGATGCATTACACCAGGCGAATTCCCTTGCATGGGATGTTCTTTAGGGCGGCCGATGTGAATGTAAGCTTAGTGGTAAATGCCACCGACGGTCTGCAAATTTTAAATCGCTTCGCAAACCCGAATTATTCGTTGGTCATACCCAACTGGATATTTACCGATACCAATGTGGTGCTCACATCAGATTCGATCCAGGTTCACCTCCGCGCACTCACCGCGGGCGATGCCAACGGATCGTATGTGCCCCAGGCGGGTGCTCGTCAGTCGGCCGGTGTGAATCTATCGGTGGGCGGACTACCCTCCAACGAGATGAATGTTTGGCCCATTCGTGCAACCACTGACTTGGAGTTGGGCGCTGTGTCGCTCGAATTGCAATTGGATGAGCAACTTTCGCTCCGTGAGGTACGCATCCCCTCCGCGCCTGCCGGCTCTTCTCCGGTTGTTTTCGCCCGACAGGGTGGTGTATTGCGCCTGGGATGGGTATCTGAGGTGCCGATGCGTGTGAAAGCGGGTGAGGATCTGGTTCATTTGGTTTTCGACGATCAGGTGCATACGATCCCGGCCGATTTATCATCGCCTGTAGCCCTGGAAGAATGCGAGCTGGCCGATGGCTTGGGTGTGCCGATACCCGATGCACGCCTAACGGTGCCTCGCCGCATGAACACCCGTTCGGGCTCGCTCGAGCTGAGTTGCTATCCGAATCCGTTTACCGATCAGATGAGTCTGCTTTTGTCTTTGCCTGAGGCGGCAAGGGTGCGCATGGAATGGTATGATGCGTCGGGCCGTAAGCTGATGGAATATGGCGCTCGGTCGTTCCCCGCGGGCAACCACGAATGGACGGTCGATGCCGGAAATTTATCGCAGGGCATCTACAATTGCCGGGTAACCCTCGATTTCGGGGGACACACCGAGCAACGTGTGTTGCGCATAGTGAAATCTCGTTAAGATGGCTATTTCAGCTGCTCGCCGAGGAAGTTGAAGAATACCTTCTGCCACAACACGCTGTTTTGCGGTTTGATGACCCAGTGGTTTTCGTCGGGGAAATAGAGGAATTGACTTTTCACCCCCCGCAACTGGGCCGCCGTAAAGGCTTCTATGCCTTGTGCCAGGGGCACCCTAAAATCCTTTTCGTTGTGGATGATCAGGATGGGTGCATCCCAGCGCCCGACAAAGCGATGGGGTGAGAAATCGGTATAGCTCCGTGGAGTCGGCACATCCCATGGCCTCCCTTTCATGTCGAAGTCGGTGAAGAAGATCTCCTCCGTTTGTCCGAACATAGCCTCTAGGTTATAGACCCCACAATGCGCGATAAAGGCTTTAAAGCGCTTGTTGTGGTTGCCTGCGAGCCAATAGACCGAATAACCACCAAAAGAGGCGCCCACAGCACCCAAACGATCGGTGTCCACGTATTTTTCTTGGCTCATGCTGTCGATGGCCGATAGGTAATCGCGCATGGCTTGCCCACCCCAATCACCCGAAATGGCTTCGTTCCACTCCTGACCAAAGCCCGGCAGCCCTCTGCGGTTCGGTGCCACCACGATATAGCCCTTACTGGCCATCAGATAGAAGTTCCAACGGGTGCTGAACGATTGTCCGATCATGCTCTGGGGGCCGCCCTGACAATACAACAGGGTGGGGTAGTGCTTGGTTGAATCGAAATCGGGGGGATAGATCACCCAGGTTTGCATGCTCCGCGCATCGCTGGTGCCTATGGTGCGCGAAACCACACGGGCGGGCTTCAAGAGAGCGATGAGCTGGCCGTTGTGGTCGGTGAGGGCCTGAGCCGATCCGTTGTTCAGGTTGATGCGAAACAACTCATTGGGTCTGAGCATGCTCTGCCTTTGGGCGATCAGCGAGCCACCACCTGTTGAAGGCAGGAAGCTGAGACCCCCGTAATTCACATCACCCGTGGTGATCTGGCGGAAGTTGCGGTAGACCTGGTTTTTTTTGAGGGCATAGGTCCGTGCGGCCAAAAGGCTGTCGAGGGCATATTCAAATACCTGTACAGTGCCTCTTATGCCGGCGGTGAATAAAATCCGGTTGCCATCGGTCGACCACACGAACGATTCAGCTGAAAGGTCAAAGCTTTCTGTGATGTCTCTGGGGTCTCCATCGGGAAAGGCCATCAACATGATTCGGTTTTTGTCGGCCTCATAGCCGTCGCGCCTCATGCTGAGCCAGGTCAGGTAGCGGCCATCGGGCGAAAATTGCGGGTCGGTATCGTAGCCCATCAGTCCCTTCGTACGCCTGATGGTTTTTCCGGTCGCGCGCTCGTAGACATACAAATCGGAGTTGGTGCTTTGTGCGGCTTCGGTTCCGCGGAGTTTCTTGCTGGTGTACATTAAATAATCGCCTCGGGGTGACCAGCTGGTCTGTTCGCTGCCGCCAAATGGGGGCATCGGGCTGTGAAATCGTTCGCCCTCCATGATGTCGATGGGCTTACCATGAAGCGCGCCATCGTGGTATTCCTGGACGAATACATGGCTGTATGTGCCGTCGGTGAACTGATCCCAGTGACGGTACATGAGTCCATCGAACAGCATGCCGGTCGATTTCGACAATTCGGGGTAGCGTTGCTGCAGACTGCTGTCGAGGAGCACCGAGGCAGTGTAAAACAACTGGTCGCCAGCCGGACTATACCCATATCCGCTGATGCCCCCAGGGTGGTTGCTGATCTGCTTCGTTCCGCTGCCATCGGGTAGCATTTCCCAAAGTTGACTACTTCCTCCTGCGCTGCTGAGGTAACCAATGCGTTGTCCGTCGGGCCTCCAGCTATAACTGTTCTCCGAGCCGGGGGTTTGGGTGAGTCTGCGACTGCTGCCAGTGGCCAGGTCGAGGAGATACAAATCCGATTGCCCTTTGTTGTCGGCCAGGTTGTTGTATCGCACGCTGTAAATGGTTGATTTGCCGTCGGGCGACACCTGCGGAGCCCCCACCATTTGAAAATCCCACAGCATTTCCTCACGGAGTAACTCGGTGGGTTGCGCTTGCGATGGTTTAAGCAGGTTGATCCCCGCAACGAATAGGCCGCACAGAAACAGGGTATTAAATTTGTTCATGGTTGATTGTTTTATTAAGTAGGATGCACCCTTAATGGGGCTTGGATGAGCAAAATGGTGGTTATTATGAAAGAAAAATGGAGGGTTTTATAAAAAAGTAGATGTTAATTTTAGAATGGGTGGTACGAATGTATAAATAACATAATATTTAGAATACAAGATTCACGATACGGCCCGGAACCACCACCACGCGCTTGGGTTTGCGTTCGCCGCACAGCTGATGTACGCGTGGATTGGCCATTACCAGTGCTTGTAGCTCCTCTGCCGAAGCGGCACGGGGCAGGTTCAGGTTGAAGCGCATTTTGCCGTTTTCCTGTATGGGGTAGTCATAGTTGTCTTCCCGCACCCGTTCGGGGTCACCCTCGGGAAATGCGCTCAAGTGTACGGATTCTGGTTTGCCCATGGCCTGCCATAGGCTTTCGGACAGATGAGGGGCGAAAGGGGCCAGAGCTCGCACGAGTGGGTCTATGATCGCCTGCTTGTGGCAGCCCATCGTCTGCAGTTCGTTAACCGCAATCATAAAGGCGCTCACGGAGGTGTTGAAAGAGAAGCGCTCAATATCGGAACCGATCTTTAGCAAGAGCTTGTGCAGGCTTTTCCATTCCTGATCCGTTGGTTCACCCTGATCCAGCGAGAATTGTCCACCCGGATGGCACATCCGCCACAGCTTTTGGAGAAATCGGAACACACCCTCGATTCCTTGGGTGTCCCAGGGCTTACTGACCTCCAGCGGCCCTAAAAACATTTCATACATTCGCAGGGTATCGGCTCCGTATTTTTTGACGACCCAATCGGGGTTCACCACATTCCTTTTTGATTTCGACATTTTTTCCACCTCGGGCGAGGTGTAGAAGATAAGCTCATCGGAATGGAGTTCGTTGTGTGATTGTGATTGGGCCGTGAGATGCCCGTTTTCGCCGATCATGAGCCAACCTTGAGTATCACGCCCCGTTTCCTGAGCTTTCCATTCGGTGCAGTTGAGTCGGTTTTGCTCCACCAGGCTCACATCAACCGAAACACGGCCTGATGGTTCGGCCCCCTCAATTTGGATTCCGGCGCTTAGCCAGGCGTTGGTGTAGGTCGACGGGCATTCCCAGCGCAGAGGTGCGCCGTTTTTATTGAAACCTTTGAGCACACGGGTTTGGTGGTTTTCATCGGGCTTTATTCCGGGAAGCCGAACTCGCTGCATATAGGCCGACACGCCTTGGATCATGCCCTGGTTGACTAGGCAGCGGAATGGCTCGTTGAATCCTATGTGGCCACGGTCATACAAAAACTGGGTCCAGAAGCGGGCGTAAAGAAGGTGTCCGGTAGCATGCTCTGCACCCCCCATATAGAGGTCGACCTGTTTCCAGCGGTCGGTATGTATACGTGATGCAAATTCCTTTGTGTTATGGGGGTCAGTATAGCGCAAGAAGTACCAGCTCGAACCGGCCCAACCCGGCATGGTGGTGGTTTCCAGGGGCATCCTATGGTACGACCAATCTTTGGCGCGTGCCAGGGGTGGCTCACCCTCCTCCGTTGGGAGGTATTTGTCGACCTCTGGCAACAGCAGGGGTAGATCAGAGGTGTCGACCGCCACGGGACCGTGATCACCAAAGGCAATAGGCACAGGCTCGCCCCAGTAGCGCTGGCGGCTGAAAATGGCATCGCGCAAGCGGTATTGGGTGGTGCCTTCGCCGTGACCGAGCTGTTCAAGCCTTTCAATCACCAAAGGTATTGCCTCATCTGCAGTATGTCCATCGAGAAAGTCACTATTGATCATGCGTGCGGAACGCTGGCTCTCGGCACCTTTTTCGGGATTGGTGCCCTCCACAACAGGGATGATCGGCAGTTTGAAGTGTTGGGCGAAACGCCAGTCACGTTCATCGCTACCTGGAACGCCCATAACGGCCCCCACGCCGTATCCGGCCAACACATAATCGGCAATCCAGATGGGGATGCGTGCGCTGTTCAGGGGATTGACGGCGTGGCGACCCGTGGGAACACCGCTGACTGTTTTCACTTCTGCCATACGCTCCCGCTCGGAGCGTAGTTGTGTCTGTAGAACATATCGCTCCACTTCCCGTCGCCGGGTCGGATGGGTAAGGGCCATCACACGGGGATGTTCGGGCGCAAGCACGAGAAAACTAACCCCAAAAAGCGTGTCGGGGCGGGTGGTGAAGACCTCAATAGGCTCCTCTTCCGTTGACGAGAGCGTAATATGAGTCTCAAGTGTATGCGTTTGGTGGTGTGTCTCAAGTGTTTCTGGCTTGAACCGAATGCGGGCACCGGTCGATCGGCCGATCCAGTGCCGCTGTTGTTCTTTGATGGCATCCGACCAGTTCAGGTCATTGAGTCCGTCGAGCAGGCGGGCCGAGTAGGCCGTTATGCGTAGCATCCACTGTTGCATCATCCTGACCTCAACGGGGTGTCCCCCGCGCTCCGAAACACCATCTTTGACTTCATCATTGGCCAGAACGGTTCCCAGGGCCGGACACCAATTTACCTGGGCTTCCGCCAGATAGGCCAGGCGGTAGTGCATCAATTGCTCCGATCGTTCCGCTTCGGTATACAGTTTCCATTCATCGGCAGTAAAAACAGGCGTGTCATCTGCACAAGCCGCATGGAGCTCGTAGGTGCCCCTCATCTCGAAGTGCCGAATCAGTTCATGGATCGGGCGTGCCCGACCAACGCCATTATGTGCATCGCGATCATACCAGCTATTGAATAGTTCCAGGAAGATCCACTGCGTCCAGCGGTAGTAGGATGGGTCGCTGGTGGTTACACTGCGCGACCAATCGTAGGAGAAGCCAATTTTGCGTAGCTGTTCTGTGTATTTTTTTATGTTATCGGCGGTCGTGTGTGCGGGATGTTGACCTGTCTGTATGGCGTATTGCTCGGCAGGCAATCCGAATGCGTCGAATCCCATGGGGTGAAGTACGGCATAGCCTCGCATCCGATGGTAGCGAGCCATGATGTCGCTCGCAATGTAGCCAAGGGGGTGGCCCACATGGAGCCCCGCTCCCGAGGGGTAGGGAAACATATCCAACACATAATAGGTGGGAAGATTCGGGTCGTCGGGCGTGCGATAGATGCCCTTTTCTTCCCAGTATGCCTGCCACCGTTGTTCTTCCTGTGCAAAAAGATACTCGCTCATGGGTCTTGGATCTGAAAGCGCAAAAATAGGGGTATGAACCCTCAGTTTTTCGTCTGTTTTTCCGAATTTTGGGGATACATGGGCTTATGGAATGCATTTTTTTTGGATTTTGCACGGCTATTGAAATGACCCATTTGCAGAAGCAATTTTATTTTAATCTATAAAATAACGCATTAAAATTGTCACAAAACGGATCTTCTGGTTATTTTCGTCGACGTGCACTCAGGAGCAGGGTATGGGCTACTGTTGGCATCACCCTGGTGCTCCTGCTGATGGGGGTATTCGGTTTGTTGTGGCTGCAATTGGGCGCACTCAGTAATTTATTGCGTGAGGAAATGCAGGTACAAGTCTATCTGAAGGAAGATGCCGGCAATCGACAAAAAGAATATGTCGACAAACAACTATCGTTCTACCCTGGGGTTCGCACGGTCCGATTCGTGTCGAAGGACACCGCCGCCCGGGAGCTTTCTCAGGAGCTGGGGGAGGACTTTCTCGATTTTTTGGGCTACAATCCTCTTTTGGCCTCCTTTCAGGTGCAGATGAAGTCGGATTGGGTGCGCAGCGACAGCCTGGAAGCACTGCGCACTTTTTTAATCCGTCAACCCGGTGTGTCTGAAGTTTTTTATCCGCGCGACTTGCTCGATCTACTCAACCGTAATGTGCAGCGCCTCCTTGGATTCCTCGCTGCCGTTTCCCTATTCATGGCGCTCATCGCCGTGGCGCTCATCCACAACAGTGTTCGGCTCTCGCTCTATGCCGAGCGTTTTCTGATCCGCAGCATGCAGCTGGTTGGGGCCACACCCCGCTTCATTCGGTTGCCCTACCTCAATCGCTCCCTGTGGCAGGCGGTTTGGGGTTGGCTCATCACGATAGCCCTATTGCTTTCCTTGCAATCCACCTTCTGGTATTATGTGCCGAGGCTACAGGTCGATGAGCTTCTGGTACAACTAATCTTACTCTTCGTTTCCCTATTGCTGATCGCCCTCGGAATCAGTTTTCTGAGCACTTGGTTCGCCGTTTCGAAGTATATTCGCCAAAAATTAGACGATCTCTACACCTAACCGCCGTATTCCAATAGTCGCATGAAAAAATCAACCATTTCTATTAGCAAGGCTTCGGCCTCAGTAACTCCCTCATCCACCGCTGCGGGTCGTGGCAAATCGTTGGGCGGAATCAACTTTCCACTTTTGTTTGGCCGTTCCAATTATATGTGGATGCTCATCGGGCTCGCCTTGATTGTGGTTGGTAATGTGCTGATGATCGGTAAGGAAGACATCTATAGCTTCACCAAAATTACACTGGCGCCGATTATCATCATGGCGGGTTTCCTTGTTGAGATCTACGCCATTATGCACCGCCCCGCTTCCCGCTCATGACCTGGCTACAGGCCATAGTGGTGGCCGTGGTGGAGGGACTAACCGAATTTCTTCCGGTGAGTTCTACCGGCCATATGATTTTGGCATCGGCCATACTGGGAATTGAGGAGAGGGGATTTGCCGAGACCTTTGAAATAGTTATTCAGCTGGGCGCCATTCTGGCAGTGCTGGTCTTGTATTACCGTCGACTGCTGCAAGACACCGCAATCTACCTTAAACTAGCGGTTGCCTTTCTGCCCACCGGTGTGGTGGGATTACTTTTGTATAAAATCATCCGAGCCTATTTGTTTAATCCCCTTACGGTGAGCATAAGTCTGCTCGTGGGGGGTGCCCTGCTCATCCTCCTCGACCCGAAGGAGGAGGGGGAGCACAAGCCAGTTGGGCTGGATCTCGGGGGTTTGTCGCTTTTCAAAGCCTTTCTGATTGGCTGCGTGCAGTGTGTGAGCATGATTCCGGGCGTTTCGAGGTCGGCCGCCACCATTTTGGGGGGGATGGGCATGGGACTGAACCGCCTGCAGGCAGCGGAATTCAGTTTCCTGCTGGCCATACCCACCATGTTCGCGGCCACTGGCTATGAGCTCTACAAAAGCCATGACCAAATCACCTCCGATCAATCAGGAATCCTGTTGTTGGGCATGGCTGTTTCATTCGCCGTGGCCTGGTTTGCTGTGCGTGCCTTTGTAGGATGGCTCACCCGGCACGGAATGGCCTGGTTTGGTTGGTATAGGGTAGGCGTGGGCATAATCTTTCTAATCCTCTATCTCACGGGTGCCTCGGTGATGCAACTCTAACACATGTTTCAGTTTGATTCCGGAGAGATCCTGTTGGTCGATAAACCCCGAGGTTGGTCATCGTTCGATGTGGTGCGCAGCGTGAAGCGACTCGTGGGTGGCGCCAAGGTGGGCCACGCCGGCACGCTCGATCCACTCGCAACCGGACTCATGCTGCTGTGCACGGGTAATTGGACGCGCCACCTGGGGCAGATGGGCGACTACGATAAACGCTATTCGGGTACCCTCCGGCTAGGTTTAACCACACCCTGCTATGACCTCGAACTCCCATCCGATGCCCATTACCCCATCGAACATATTTGTTTGGAGGATGTGCAGGTCACGGCCCGGCAGTTGACCGGTGCCCAAATGCAGATTCCTCCCGTTTTCTCCGCCATTAAAGTAGACGGGAAGCGGTCCTACAAGGCAGCGCGCAAGGGTACGGCTGATGCCCTGCCCCCCAGAGCCATAGAGATTTACGATCTGCGGGTTGTGGCCGTAGACCTTCCCGATGTACATTTCGAAGTGCATTGCAGTAAGGGTACCTACATCCGCAGCCTGGCCCACGACTGGGGGCGGCTCCTGTATAGCGGAGCAGTGCTCACCTCCCTCCGTCGGACGGGCATCGGAGCCTACCGGGTCGATCACGCCATGGAGCCCAAATCACTTAAGGAATTTATTGAATCAACATAGAATAATATGTTGGTTTACAACGATATAAAATCATATCAAAAGGACGTTCCACTCTTCCTTACCCTGGGTACATTTGATGGTGTGCACCGCGGACATCGTGCCCTCTTATCGCGTATGGCCGAGATGGCCAAAGAAATGAAGGCCGCCACGGCCGTGCTCACTTTCACGCCCCACCCGCGACTTATACTAGGCAAGGACGCTGCTAACCTCCGACTACTAAGTACCGATGGGGAGAAGATCCGCCGCCTGGAAGATGCCGGCCTCGATCGTCTGTTTTTTCTTTCGTTCGACCGCAACGTGGCAGAATGCGAGGCTGAGAACTTTCTACAGGAATGGCTCGTGGAACGACTGGGTGTGGTGGGTATGGTGGTGGGCCACGACCACCGCTTCGGTCGCATGCGACGCGGCAATCTGGAGATGCTTCAGACCTATTCCGATACCCATCCGCCCTTTCGGGTGGCGCAACAGGATGCGCTTATGAATGGTTCCGGCGTGCAAGCGGTGAGCTCAACCCGAATTCGTCGTGCGCTGGCCGACGGACTCCTGAGCGAGGCCAACGAGATGCTGGGTTATGCATATAGCCTCAGGGGTGACGTGGTGCCAGACCGTCAGGTGGGTCGCTCTCTCGGCTACCCAACGGCCAATGTACGCATCGACTCTGCCTATAAGCAAATGCCAGCTCCGGGGGTTTATGCCGCACATGCCCATTGGGGAGACCATTCATCGCCATCAATGGTCTATTATGGAGGGAGACCGGCCTTTTCCGGTGCAGGGTACGCTCTGGAGGTACATATCTTGGATTTTGAAGGCGATTTATACGGACAAACACTCGAAATCAGTCTGATGCATTATGTTCGGGGCGACTTACCTTTCATCGACGCCGCAACTCTGGTTGCCCAAATTCAGGCCGATGAGCAGGCTATCCGGCGCTATTTCATCGGGCATCAAGGCTAGTTCGGCTTGACAGGTGCCCTTAGTTTTCGTTTGCCGGATGAATTCGAGAGATTGCTGCCCTGCAGGATCCGCACTCATCGTATCCACGAAACCCGTTGCCTATAGATTCGTTTTATGTGACTGAAAAAAACGTATTTATAAATCCCCTGAAACGACTGATTTCTGCTATGAACGGTGCGGTGTGTCGCGCGATAAGCTGATGACAGCTATGGAACTGAGGAATTGCGATTATATTCTTAAGAGCTACATCAATCCCGGTGTCGAAGCGGGGTTGATTGAATGTACATTGTCCGATAAACCCGGTAACCGTCACCAAAAATAATACCGCCTCACAGCGAAGGGACTACGATATAATGGAGGAAAGCTCAGAAAAAATTTTGTAAAGGGTAATTAATGCATTCTATTTATATATGGATGCAACGCGAATTCGGTCAGGCATTCAACAGCCGGAAGACCATCTCCCGTAGCAGCTCCCCATCGCCTGTAGCAGGATTATCTAACCCCTTCGACTTCATATCGTAGTGCTGCAGGATCTGCAGGCATTTTTTGATGCGTTTCGGGGGGTAATTACGGGCGTAGGTGAGGTATTCGTTGAGGGCAAAAGGATTGATTCCGATTCGCTGTGCCAGAGTTTGTGCATCGCCCCGGTTACCCAATTCATGAAGGTGCAAGGTTTTTGAGTACATCAAATACAATGAGCCTATGCATCCAGGCATGCTGAACGAGCCCGCCTTGGGGTCGCGCGCAAAGTACTGTACGATGTTCAGCGTTTGGACCATATTGCGCAGACCGATTGCCTTGCTCAATTCGAAAAGGTTGTATACACGGCTCGCGCCCAGGAATTGTTCCACATCAGATGCCTGTATGTTGCTGCCTTTTGAGAGGTTAATCGCAAGAATACCCAAATCGGAAGCGAGGTTTGCGGGTTGACACCCCACAAATTCCGATAGCAGAGCGATGGCATCGGGCGTCACTCCGAGCCCGAGTTCGTGTACATAACTGCGGATCCAATCAGGCAGATTCTTTTCGCGTAGCGGTTCACTTGGCATCATTACCCCTGATTTTTCCGCGTTTTTGGTGAATATCTTACGTTTATCGAGGGTTTTTCCTGAAAAGTGCATCATCAGCACAGTCGTTGGCACGGGCTGCAGAGCGTATTGGGCCAGTTTTTCCAACTCACGGTCCGACAGGCCTTGTGCCTCGCGCACCGACACCAGAACTCGTTCGCTCATCATCGGGAAGCGGCGTGCACATTCGAGGATCTGGTCGGCCTGCGTATCACGACCATACAGAATCGTCTGGTTGAAATCGCGCAATTCGGCCGGTATGCACCGATGTTCCACTTCATCCTGTATGCGGCTGGCGTACCAGGGCTCTTCGCCATGCAAAATCAGCAGGGGCGGGAATTTGCCGGCGGTAACGCTTTGCAGTAAATCGCGGTAAGTCGTTGTGGGCATTGATCGATTACTGCACGAAAATACGTCAAATATTCGCTGGAATTGAACAAGTAAGGGCTTTGCAAGTTATTCTGGTCGGACAAGCCGATGCACTTGTGTGCAGTCAATTGACTATATTCGTTGCTGTAATATGAAAACTAAAAAGGAGATTGTTGAAAACTGGCTTCCCCGCTACACTGGCAGGGCACTGGAGGAGTTCACCCCCTACATATTGCTGACAAATTTTGGGCAATATCTGGAGCTTTTCACGCAGCAATACGGGGTTGAAGTCGTAGGACGCGAAAAGCCGATTCAAAGTTGTGCGGCCAACAGCATCACCCTCATAAATTTTGGGATGGGTTCGCCCATGGCGGCCACCATCCTCGATCTGCTCACGGCTATTCGTCCGAAGGCCGTACTGTTTTTGGGCAAATGTGGGGGCCTCAAGGCCAAAAATCACATTGGGGATCTTATCCTGCCCATCGCTGCCATTCGCGGTGAAGGCACGAGCAACGACTACCTGCCAGCGGAAGTGCCGGCGCTCCCTTCGTTTGCCCTGCAAAAGGCTATTTCCACTACCATACGCGACAAAGGCCTCGATTACTGGACTGGAACGGTCTACACCACCAACAGACGGGTGTGGGAGCATGACAAAACCTTTAAAAAGTACTTGCGCGACATCCGGGCGCAGGCTATCGATATGGAAACGGCCACCGTATTCACGGCCGGTTTCCACAATGGTATCCCCACCGGAGCCCTGCTTCTGGTAAGCGATTCGCCCATGACCCCAGAGGGGGTTAAAACAGCCGCGTCTGATGAGCAGGTGAGCCTGAATTTTGTGCATACCCACCTCGACATCGGTATCGGCTCGCTCGAGCAGTTGATCCACCACGGACTAACCGTTAAGCATCTGCGATTTTGATTCATCAAGGCAAACAAAACTGGTCATCTCATTTAGTAAGTCCGGATTCCGATCAGAAACAAATGGGCACGGAATCCGCGGCCAATACTCATAATTTTCCGCTCCAATCCAGTCTTCGTACACGCCAGTTCCAGCATAAACCCCAGCTTTTCGATGTATTCCGTCGGAAATGGGTGGCGGATACCCCTGAGGAACGTGTGCGGCAGGAGTTGCTGCGCAGGTTGACGGGTGCGCTTGGTTACCCGGCGCAGCAATTTTCAATCGAACGCCGCGTACAACACGCAACGGGTCAGCGATCGTCCGGAGGGCGACTGGCCCAGCCCGCACAAGCGGGGAATTCCAGAGGCCGCTACGATGCCCTACTGAGAACCAGAGAGGGAATACCGCTCCTTTTGATCGAGTGTAAAGCCCCGTGCATTGCCTTAGATCAATCGGTTTTTGACCAGGCAGCGGTCTACAACTACTCGCTGAATGTTCCTTTTTTGCTGCTTAGTAATGGTCCCGATTTCCTCATGGCTCAGATTGATTATACGCAAGGCCGCTATGTTTTTGCACCTGAAATACCCAACTACTCGACCCTGATTGCGCTCATTGAGGAAAAATTGTAGGCGTATTTACTCTGCTTTAACCTATTTCACCTGATTTCGCCTTTTCATTTCACCCGGAGGATATAGTCGAGTCATTTCATCGATCTCGCTGAGCCATCTGAAGCGATATTACCAGGCTAATTTACCCGATTCGGTCGAGCCAATCCACAATTGCGCGTGGATCATAGACCTGCACTCCCGTTGCGGGATGCAATGCCTCCTGAAGCATGACACGTGCGAGATCCGATACAGGAAGCGGACGGGTGGAAGCGGGCAAAATCTGGGTTATAGGGCGCAGGAGCGAAAGAGCGACGGATTCCATCAAGCGCTTTGGTGAACGGTCTGTATCGAGTAGCCCGGGACGAAAAATACTGATTCGATCGGGACCACCCTTGCTAACAGCCGATTCCACCTCGGCCTTCACGCGGCTGTAGAAGAAGGGTGACGAGGCCCGGCTACCTGCGGCTGATACCATACTGAAATGCCCAACGCCTGTTTCACGTGCCATAATGGCCGCATCCACCACCATACTGTAATCGACCGCGCGGAATGCGGTGCGACTACCAGCCTGACGTATGGTTGTGCCCAGACAGCAAAATACGACCGATGCTCCCCAAAGGGCATGTGCATAATCCACGGCCTGATCGAGGCGGGCTGTGATGCCTTCCACCTTGGGGTGCTCGTAGCGGGGCAAGCGCCGACCTACACAACGCACAGATGCGATGTACTGCGAGCGAATGAGTTCGAGCAGGAGGGCTTCCCCCGACGCACCGGTAGCGCCGAGCAACACCACATTCAAATAGGGCTTTGGGTTTACATCCATACAGGGGTTATTAACTTGGAATGCTGTGAATAGGATGATAAATTGAATACTAACAAATTTAGATGGAGCCATCGTTGTGATAGGGCAGGTTGTGAATCTGGGTGAACGCCCGATACAGCTGTTCCACAAAAATGAGCCGCACCATCTGGTGGGTGAAGGTTAGAGGTGAAAGCGAGATGATTTGATGGGCCTCAGAACGAAGGACAGGGTCTAGTCCGTAGGCTCCCCCCACCACAAAATCGAGTTTGCCGTGGCCCGCAGCAGCACAGGACTGAAGCCATTCGGCAAATCCGCGCGAATCGAACCGAGTGCCCTGCTCGTCGAGCAATACGAGTCGAGCCCTATCCAATCGCTGTCGGCGAATCCAGGCTGCTTCCTCGGACGCCAATCGGGCCGGATCTGTTTTATCTCGCAGGCTCTTGGAAGGTGCACCGCTAACCTGTTCGAAACGGGTGAAGCGCTTCAGCCTCTTTTCGTAAACCGCAATTCCCTCGCGTATGAAGGACTCTTCTTGTTGACCTACACAAATCAGCCTTATGTGTTGCATGGGCAGAACTAATTTTCAGGCTACGATTGCGAAAGTAAACACAAAATTTTTAGACTCGCGAGGTATTACTTTTGAATGGATCGCAGGCGTGTTCTCGATTCGAGCCGCTCTCTGTTTACCCCATAAACAAAAACGGCCCACCCATAGGTGAGCCGTCTGTACTTGCGGCGGAATTATTTCTTATTGATTTTGAGCAACTCAACTTCGAAAATTAGGGTTTCATGTGGGCCGATCATTTCGCCAGCACCCTGTGGACCATATGCCAGATCACTGGGGAGGAAAATCTTGAATTTGGAACCTACAGGCATAAGCTGCAACGCCTCAGTCCAGCCCTTGATGACGCCGTTGAGCGGGAAAGTAGCCGGATCTCCACGCTCTACCGAGCTGTCGAAAACCTTACCATCGGTGAGCGTTCCGTGGTAGTGAACGGTTACCTCATCGGTTTCCTTTGGATTGTCGCCCGAACCCATTTTCATCACCTCATACTGCAAACCACTGGCGGTGGTGGTTACCCCTTCGCGCTTACCGTTTTTCTCCATAAACTCCTTGCCCTTGGCCACTGCAGCATCAGCTTTGCGGTCCATCATAGCCGTAAAGTATTTCTGGATGTGCCTATTGGCTTCCTCTCCTTTGATGCTGGGCTTGCCGTCCTTTTCCATCACATCCATCATAGCTTGCTTGATGGCTTGAAAGTTGAGCCCTTCAATCCCTTGTTTTTTGAGGTTTTCACCGATGCTCACGCCAATACTGTAGCTTACGGTATCGAGTTCTGTTTTGAGTTCCGCGTTTTTGTCCATTTTCTTTTGTCCGTTGCAGGCCTGAACGCCGACCATACTCAACAGAGCGAGCAATACCCAGGTTTTGTGTGTCATTTGGTTTAAGTTTAGGGCGCGAAGATACGATTAATTTCTGAAATGGGACTACCAACATTGGGGCGGTAGATGCGTAGTAGATCGCCCCCACCGGGTATGCTTTCGTACAACTGGGCGCAGGTGGGTATCGGGGCGGCCGGTAAGCCATGGCTCATATACGCATGGGTGGTAAAAACCCGAATCTCGTCCCACAAACCCGAATCTATAAAGGCTTGTTGGAGGTGCGGACCGGCTTCCACAAGAACGGAAAGAACCGAATTTTCATGGAGCTGTTCCAGGATTCGCGGGATTTGTTGCGACAACGGCCGCGCGGCCTCTGTTTCGATACGGATGAGCTGCCCCTCGTTTCTTAAGATTTGCAGTTGACCGCTCAGGATGGGCGGGTGTTCCACCAGCACACGTATGGGCTGGCGGCCGGCATACAACCGGGCACCCAAATGGGGGTCGTCGGCCAGCACTGTGCCCGCACCCACCAGCACGGCTGCTTCCTCTGTGCGCCATCGGTGCACCCATTGACGGCTAGCTAGACAACTCAACCAATAGGGACCGGGCTTTGCGGGGGCCACAAAGCCATCCGCCGACTCCGCCCATTTCAAGATCACATAGGGTCGTTGCTGGCTGTGGTAAGTGAAAAACCTGCGGTTCACGAAAGCACATTCTTCTTCCAGTACACCCAAAACTACCTCAACTCCGGCATCCACCAAACGCTGCAGCCCACGACCGCGTACTTTTTCGTGCGGATCGGCACAAGCCACCACCACATTAGGGATGTGGCATGCCAGAATCAGATCGGTGCAGGGTGGGGTTTTACCGTGGTGATTGCAGGGTTCGAGGGTGACATAAAGGGTACTAACAGGTAAAACTGAGGGGTCGAAACATGACCGAATGGCCTCCACCTCAGCATGAGGCGCCCCTAAGCGCAGATGACGGCCTTCACCCACGATTGATCCGTTGTGCACCAGCACGGCTCCAACCATGGGGTTGGGCGCGGTGTGGCCGGTCGACAACACAGACAGTTCACAAGCCCTCCGCATCCAGGGTATATGAACGGCATGAAACTCATTCGAAAAGGGAATCACCATCACTAGCAAAAATAGCAGCTAATTTTGAGGCGTGTCGCCCGCGCATCCATTATCGCCCCATAAATCAACCCGATTAGTTTCCTGGCGGGAGGCGAGGGCTACCCTTTTCACTCAGGCGCTTATCCCTGTTTATGGTGATTCTGAAGTCGATGCCATGTGGTGGCGTTGGTATGAAAAGCGCAGGGGTGGTACCCGACTCGATTGGATTCACACCCGTAATCAATCCATAACCCCTAAATGGCTCAAGCAGCTGCAGCGCGATTTGGATCAACTACTTGAACTTCGTCCGCTCGCCTATGTACTCGATGAGGCCTGGTTTTTAAACCGAAAATACGTGCTTCGTGGGGCGGTACTCATTCCCCGACCGGAAACGGAGGAACTGGTTCAATGGGTACTGGAACGAGAATCGCACTCGGTCGGCCTGCGTGTGCTCGATGCGGGTTGCGGCAGTGGGGCGATTGCCTGTTCGCTCGGATTGGAAAGGCCGCGCTGGAAGGTGAGTGGGATGGATATAGACCCAGCGGCACTTTCAGTTGCCCGTCAAAATGTGCGTCGCCTCAAGGCGCCAGTTCGTATCTATCGAGCCGACCTGCACGGTGGGCGATGGCCCGCCTGGGATGTCTTGGTATGCAACCCGCCCTACATCGGCCAGGGTATGGATCATACATTGTCGCCCGGTGTGGCGCAATATGAGCCACTTGTAGCTTTGTTAGCGCCACAGGCGGATCCGTTATACTACTACCTTATAATAGCCAATCAACTGCGTCGTACTCTGAGCGATTCTGGCCAGCCATCAGGGGGCACGGGCAGTAGGCATAATCTGACGGTTTTGGGGGATGCGGATCGCAAATCGACCAACGACAGTCGGATCTCCAAAGTCCTATACCTGGAAATGCCAGAGGGTTGCGCCCATTCCATTCAAAGTCAGTTTCAGGAATGGCCCACGGAAGTGCGGGCCGATGCACAGGGCATCGAACGAATGCTCAGGGTGGAGGGGGTCCGTTAGTTGTTTTCAGAACAAACGGCCGACTCAACCCCGATGGTCCGGTTGGTTTTTTTGACCAGTCCCGAGAGAACGGTACCGGGACCAACCTCCAGGCAGGCGGTCACCCCGTCGGCGAACATATTTTGCAGGGATTGCGTCCACCGAACTGCACCGGTCAACTGAGCCAGAAGGTTTTCGCGGATGACTTCCGGGTCCTGTGATTTTCCAGCAGTCACATTCTGGTAGATCGGGCAAAGCGGGGGCGTTAGGCGGGCTCGTTCGACGGCCGATTTGAGGGCAGTCGCGGCAGGTGCCATCAGGGGCGAATGAAAGGCGCCCCCCACCTCCAGGGCCATGGTCATGCGGGCGCCAGCCTCTTTCATAATAGCACAGGCCTGTGCCACGACTGCCACATCGCCCGAAATCACGAGCTGACCCGGACAATTATAGTTCGCGGCCACTACCGTTCCCTCACCTGCCATTCCGCACATGCGCTCCACCTCTTCATCGGCCAGGCCGATTATGGCGGCCATTCCGCCAGGGGTCATTTCACAGGCCGACTGCATGGCACTGGCACGAGCCGCCACCAATTGTAGTCCATCTTCGAAAGACAAAGATCCACAGGCGGTGAGGGCCGAAAACTCGCCCAAAGAATGACCAGCAGCGGCATCCGGTCGAAATCGATCGCCCATGCACCGCGACAATGCTACCGAATACACAAAAATGGCAGGCTGGGTAACCCTTGTTTGGCGGAGGTCTTCTGCGGAGCCATTGCACATAACATCTGTGAGGGGGAAGCCCAGAATTTCATCGGCTTGCTGAAATAGGCGGGCCGTGTCTGCGTGGCGCCAGCTGAGTGACTGACCCATACCGGGAAACTGTGCCCCTTGTCCGGGAAACAAATAAGCAATCATGTGTGGGAAAATTGAGGGATGATGCCTGAGACATCCGGACCAAAATAAGTGACAAAGTTACGCTCGGTTTCGAACAGCTGAACGCTGTAGAGGCGGTAGTTGGGTGCTGTGAGCACGTCAGCTAATTGATCCCATATGCCCATGGCCAGATTCTCGGTAGATGCCATCTTTCCGGTCATGAATGGCACGTCAAGATTGAGGTTGCTATGGTCGACCACGTCTAAAACGCGTTCATGTATGATCCTGCTGAGGTCTTTCAAATCCATCAGGAATCCGGTGTCGGGGTGAGTGGTGCCCGCAAGTGTCACCAGTAATTCAAAATTATGGCCATGCATATTGGGGTTGGCGCATTTACCGAAAACCTCTTTATTTTTTTCGGGGCTCCAGGCCGGGTTCCAGAGTTGATGGGCTGCGTTGAAATGCTCCTTGCGGGTCAGATAAATCATAAGGGGGTCAAGCGCCGCAAAGATAACAGCCGAATTTATCCCGACGCTCCCGTTTATAAGCCAGATGGTGGATGTGGGTGGTTGGCGAGTTGGCGCCAATGTTTTTTCTGCTCAATGGGAGCCTGTTAGGCTTGCAGCTATGCGCACCACCAGTCGTCGGGGAAAAAGACCGATACTTCCTGCCATGATTCGGTTCATCAGTCCGTGCACCGCAACTGAGTCACCCCGCATCATTGCCTTGTAGGCATAGCGCGCCACAGATGCGGAATCCGGTATTTGCAGACTGCGGAGCATAGACGGCACAGTTTGTCCGGGCGCCATCATGGCTTGTGCAAACCCGCTGCGGGTGGGTCCCGGACAAAGAGCCGTAACACTGACGCCCTTGTTGCGGTTTTCGTAGTGCAGGGCTTCTGAAAAATGCAATACATAGGCTTTGGTGGCGAAATACACCGCCATGCCCGGTCCGGGTTGAAAGGCAGCGGTCGACGCCACATTCATGATCCGGCCACTCCCTCGGGCGATCAGATCGGGCAGGATCAGTCGGGTGAGGTGGGTGAGCATCTTCAAATTGAGGTCAATCATCGCCGCGGTTTGTAGCCAATCTCTTTCGGCGAATGCTCCGTATACACCAACTCCCGCGTTGTTGATGAGATAATCGACTTCCCAACCTACTTCTTTGATTTGAAGGTAGAGGTCAGATGCCGCATCAGGGGCGCTCAGATCGAGCCCGATGCAGTGGATTTCTGCAGGATTGTGCATGCCTAGTTCTTCTCGCAGGGCATTCAGGCGGTCGAGTCGGCGCGCCACCAGGATCAGGCGGTGCCCGTTCCGGGCATGTATTCGGGCCATTTCAAGTCCGATGCCATCGGAGGCCCCGGTGATGAGTGCAGTTTTCATTTGGTCTTAATGGTGTTACTATTAATTATGTTATTTGGAACATTTGATTTTATCGCGATTTTATTCAATAGTGAATCGTCGTATGATTGTTTGATTCCCACAATTTCTTTCATGAGTGGGTTGGGAACAGTGGGCGAGAGCACGTATTGTTCAATCAGCCAGTGCCGGCCATGTCGGCTCATTACCCCCGAGCCGCGACAGAGTTTCATGCGGGTGTCGAGTAGTTCTTCAAACCAAACCAGGTTACTGTCGGCCGAAAAATGGAGCTGGCGCTCCACAGCCTTCATCGTCCATGCCTTGCCCCTGGCGAAATGAGGACGGGCATAGTCCATGAACTCCGGTTTGCTCCAGTGTTCACCCGGGTCTGTGCCCACAAAGACCGATGAATCGCCCATGAGTCCGAAGTACTCATCGAAGTGTGCCTCTGCCGCCGCCCGGTGGTAGCGGTCGAGGGTCAAGCTGGCTTCCGTTTCCAAGTCTCGACTTTGTTTGGACCCAGTCATCTGGCTGACGTTTTCGGTTTGCGAGGGCCTACAAGAGCTAAGGATGAGCAGAAAAAGGACTATGGGTTTAAGTATGATATGTATGATATGCATGGGAATTGGATTTATGCATAATGAAATGGATTTATAACGGTCATCCACTAAAATCCATAAAACTACAAACAAATACTCCTTAATATTGGGCAATAAATCAGGCCTATTATGTTGGTGATCACCGGAGCTGCAGGATTCATTGGAAGTTGTTTGGCCGCACGCCTTCTTGAAGAGGGGGAGGGTCCGCTGGTTTTGGTTGATGATTTTTCGCGGGTCGACAAGCAACCCAATCTGGAGCGAATTGGAGAGGGCTTACGCATCCACCGGAACGACTTTTTCGAGTGGTTTGAGGCGCACCACACCCGGGTGCGATTCATTTTTCACCTGGGGGCGCGTACCGATACCACCGAACTCGACGAACAACTGCTATTTGGCCTCAACGAACAGTACACCCGGCAGATGTGGGACGCGTGCTGCGCCTATGGCCTACCCCTGATCTATGCCTCGTCGGCAGCCACCTATGGCGATGGAGGGCAAGGCTTCGACGACGATCCCGGGAAGCTGACCGAATTGCATCCCCTCAACCCTTATGGATGGTCGAAACACCGCGTGGATCTGCATACCCGAATAGCAAAGCCGTCGCCCCCCCGATGGGCGGGACTCAAATTCTTCAACGTCTATGGTCCCAATGAATACCACAAGAGAAAAATGGCTTCGGTGATCTTTCACGCACACCGGCAGATTAAAACCGATGGGCAACTGCGTTTGTTTCGTTCCCATCGGCCTGGGGTGGCCCACGGTGAACAAATGCGTGATTTCGTGTACGTAGAGGACGTTTTGAATGTATGTATTTGGATGCTTCGAACACCGTTTCAGTCGGGAATCTATAACCTCGGAAGTGGTCAGGCTTCAACCTTCAATGCTCTGGCCCATGCTATTTTTCAGGCCATGCGATGCCCAACGCTAATCGAGTATATAGATATGCCAGAGGGATTGGCCGAGCGCTACCAATACTACACATGCGCCCCCATGCAGCGCCTTCGGCAAGCGGGATACGTGAAGGCATTTACCCCACTCACCGAAGGGGTGTTTCAATATGTTCAGCATTTTCTAGAACGGGGTGCGTATCGATAGTGAATACATAGGAAGGGGAAGGGGTGGCGGTAGATTCATCCGATGGACGGGTTTATTGACCGCCATTTTGATTTTATTGGTTCTCTCCCTACACTTTGGTTCGCAGCTAGAACCGGGCGATTTTCTGGAAGCAGAAGAAGAACGTATCCACGAAATGGTGGATAAGAATGAACAAGCGTTTCACGATTGGGTGTCGCGCTGTGAGGATGGCAGAGAATCGGAGGTGGGCCGATGGGCGACCGCTGCACAGCAGGCCGGACTGCCCGATTGGCAGCTTCAGGTTTTTCAGGGCGATAGCCCCATGTATTGGAGTCAGGGCCGCCTGACAGCATCGGAGGATGCACTCCCTGGAAAGGGTTGGATGCGCTTGCCGCGACAAATCTGCTGGCGGTTCGATACGCTGGTAGGTGCCGCCCGATATCGCTTCACATGGCCATTGCTGATCTACCAGTCGGGCAATTGGCGGTTCTGTGATCCGACCGGACGGCTACTGCCCGGTCGGGAGCCCGTGGAGTTTTTATGGAATAGCAACCCTGCCGGGGGCCGCGGCTGGTATCCCTACCACAAGGGCGAGAAGATAGAGGATACGCCCGCCGATGCCAATTTGAAACGTACGGGTCTGCTGGTTTCGGGGCGGGTTTACTGGCGAACCGCCAACGCGATAGATACTGTTCAGCCGGCTGTATACGGACTATGGGTGGCCCGCCTCAGCTTGCTCGCTGCCCTGTTAATCGCCTTGCTGCTGATCGGGAAGATTCGCCGTATGTCTATGCCCTTAACCCGAAGGCTCAGCACGTGGATTCTGGCGCTTTTGGCATGGCGACTTCTTCTTCTGCCGGTCTCGGTAGCCTGCGGCTGGGAGCGACTGGCCTGGTTCGACCCTGGTTTGTTTGCTGCTCACCGCTTGCTTCCATCTCTGGGTGATTTGTGGCTGTATCTGTTGATGTTATGGGCGATTCCAGCCACTTTGGCTATGTACCCCGCCCCAGAATGGCGCGCTGTTCTTCTGCCGCTGCGTACGGATCGCGGGGGGATCAGGAGCGTGATGGTGCTGTTTTGTACCCTTTCGTTCACTACCCTGTCGTGGCTCGTAACCAGAGATCTACTGGTGAATGGAGGTATTCCCTTGTCTTTCAACGAGCTCACCGGCCTCAACGCCTTCACCCTTCCTGCATTTATGGCAGTGGTAGCCCTTATTTTGTTCAATACCCTGATTTGGGGGATCTGGATGCGCTGTTGGCTCGTTCAAGGTTCATTGAAGGTATTTCTGATTCGAATCCTGCTGTCGGTGGCCCTATGGTTGGGTGTTTTGGCCTTTACCGGGGAAGGTTCATGGATCCGGGGGCTGCCCGGATTGTGGATACCCCTTCTGCTCATTCTGCTCTTATTTTACCTTCTGAAAAACCGATCCAAAATTCTGTTTAAGCGCATTTGGCATACACACACCGGTCAATCCATGTCCCGCCTGCTGCTGGTGTACTTCTCGTTGGCCGCGGCCTACCAGCTGGCCGATGGGGGAGAGCGTCGACAAGCGAATCGGGCCAATTTTGTGGCGGCGCGCCTCACAAATCCCTACGACGAGCGGGCCATCGCCGAGTTGTCGGCTCTGATCCCCCGACTCAGGGCCGATTCATTGCTGCTTTCTGGTATTTATGGTAATGAAACCACCCCCGAACGATGGCAAACCCTAATCACCCTGGGGCACCTAACCGGATATTTGGATCGCTATCAGCTCGTGGAAACCTGTTTTTTACCCGATCTGCGACCAGATTCTGTGGTGTTTAAGGTGGATTCAATCCAAATTCAGGAAGAACCGCCGTTGAGCGATGGCTCGGATGCAAAACGTTCTATTGGTGGAATAAATGGAACCGGTCCCGACAGTATTCTGTCGGAATCACGGGCTGATGGTCTTCCCGATCCCGTTACCCTAATCCGACAGTTTACCGAACAGGCTCGACAAGGATTTGGCATTAATGTGCCCCTTCCTCCAATATCCGGGCGCAGCGATACCTTATATCTGCGTCTGCTCCGCCGCGATCCGGTCGCCTCCGGGGGCATGTGGGGACTCACCGCCAACCGTACGCCGGGCGGCGACGAGACGTACCCTGAATTTTCATTCGCTCTGTATCGCTCCGGATTGCTCCAGCGTTCGAGTGGAAGCATCAGTTACCCTTTGCGTGAGAGCGACCTCAACCGGACGAGGGCACGGGAGGGGGACCAAAAGACAGATGATTGGGAATATAGCACGGGAACTTCAGTGGGCCCCGTTCGACCGGCTCAGCACATCATTACCTCACTCGATGACGGCGGCAGCCTGGTCGTTAGTTTTCGTCCACAAGACTGGCTCGACCTGCCCGCCATGGCCATCGCCTTGCTGCTGACGTCCTGGTTGCTGATCCTCATATCTGAGGGGGTCAGTCGCCTCGGTCGCAACCACCTTTCCTGGCAGCTTGGATATCGCGAGCGAATCGGACTGGGATTGGTGGCGACTGGACTCGTAATCGTGGTGGCGGGTGGATATGCCACTTTGGCCTATTCTGTGCGAAGCCGTGAAGCGAGTCAACAAGACAACCTTGCCACTCGTTTGGAGGACCTCTACACAGTCTTGGTGCCGCTGCTTAATGAGGATGTGCTGAACCGTACCACGGCATCTACCCTATGGGTTGCGGGTGCCGCACAATTACCAATTTCAGGTCTGGCGGGGGTCGACGATTACCGCTTGGCGGAAATTGCCCGGCGCATGCAGGTCGATTACGCGCTCTATGATGGTCAGGGTAGATTACTCTACAGTTCATTGCCTGAGGTGGACCGACTACCGTTTGTCACCCAACGCCTCGCCCCACCGGCCTGGCAGGCACTGGCCTGGGAAGGGAGGTCGCGATTTGTGCACAGCAACGAGCAGAGCTGGGTGGATGCTTGGTCGGCCTATCGTCCTGTTTATCCACGTGGAGACCGGCTCGCTGGTGTTTTGCAGATGGTGGTGCCATACTCTGACGCTGTGGGAAAAGCCGAGCACAACACATTTTTAGGCAATTTACTGCGTCTCTATCTGTTGCTTCTTCTTTTTTCCTTTCTATTGTCCTACAGCGTCGCCCTCCGGATAACCAGGCCCATACGGGCGTTGACACTGCAGATGATTCGCAACCGACACGGGGTTAAGGAGCCGATGGGCGGCTATCCACGCAACGATGAGGTGGGACTTCTGATTCACTCCTACAACGAACTTTTACTCGAATTGCAGGAAAGTGCACGTCTTTTAGCCAAAAGTGAGCGGGAGCAGGCGTGGCGACAAGTGGCGCGACAAATTGCCCACGAAATTAGGAATCCGCTCACGCCCATGAAGCTGAAACTACAGCGACTGTTGCGAGACCGCAGCGCACACCCGGAGCGATTTGCGGAACGATTCAACGAGGATCTGTCGGTTGTTCTGGAGCAGATTGACGTTTTGGCCGCCGTTTCGGATGAGTTTGGAGCATTTGCCCGAAGCGAGCCCCTCAAAAAGGCGGTTTTCGACCTGCGCGACGGCATTCGACCCGCAGTGGCCCTGTTTGGACATGTCGGCATTATAGAATTCGAGGATCAGCTCCCATCTGAGGATGGGGGTAGGATGATGGGCGATGTGCAGCAGATCCAGCGGGTTTTTCAGAACTTATTGCGCAATGCCCAGCAAGCGGTGGCGGAGGGAGTAGAACCCAGGGTGCGGGTGGAATTGCGGCGCAATGGTAAGCGCTACACGGTGATGGTGGCCGATAATGGTCAGGGCATCCCGGAGTCTTTTTCTGAACGCATTTTTGAGCCGAATTTCACTACCAAAGGATCAGGTATGGGGTTGGGCCTGGCCATTGTGAGTCGCATCGTCGAGCAGCATGCCGGCTCTATTTCTTTTGAAACATCCCCCGAAACGGGAACCCAATTCACTTTGCAATTCCCTGCCTATAGTGATTTTGGATCTTCATAAAATAATTTTTACTTAATAACGCGAATCAACTTTGTGTGAACTCAGTGAAGTCCTGGCTAATATTTATTAACCCGCATTCACCGCAACCACCCCATCAGCCAACGGGCCAGGCGCGACTTCTGGTCTGTGTAGGGGGGATACAAAAATCGATTCATGTTCAGCCATAGTGGTTGCCGGTATATCGATTTCTGATGCGAGAAGGTGAGGAAACCCGCCTCCCCATGGTAATGACCCATGCCCGAATGGTTGACCCCGCCGAAGGGTAGATTGGGGTTGCTGATTTGTACGATCACGTCATTCACACAACAATTGCCCGCAGAGGTACGACGCAAAATTTCATCGGTCTTGTGTGGATTGCGCGAAAAAACATAAAGGGCCAGGGGCTTGGCATCGGCGTTTATGAACTCTATGGCTTCGTCAAGATGTTCAATGCCCACGATGGGCAGGATTGGGCCAAAGATTTCTTCCTGCATGACGGGCATATCTCGGCGTACCCGGGTTATGACAGTAGGCTGCATACGGCGCGTGTTGGGAATGAGTGTTCCACCCCATTCCACGCGCGCACCGGCCGCCACCGATGACTCCACGAGTTCTTGCATTCGCTGGGCATGTTTGTCGCTCACCATCGCGCAAAAGTGATCGCCCGTCTCCTCAACTGCTCCGAATGCTTCAGATGCTGTGCGCAGCGCATCCAGAAGGGCAGACATCATGCGGTGGTTCACCAAAACGTAGTCGGGAGCAATGCAGGTTTGTCCCGCGTTGATCCACTTGCCCCACACCAGCTTGCGTGCGGTATCGGAAAGGTCGGCCGACTCATCGACATAGGCCGGACTTTTGCCCCCGAGTTCGAGGGTTACACTGCTGAGGTGTCTACTCGCAGCTTCCATCACCAGTTTGCCCACGCGGGTGCTGCCCGTGAAGAAAATGTGGTCGAAAGGCAACTCAAGCAAGGCCCGGGCGGTGTCTGCATCCCCCTCAACTACTGTGGCCACTTCAGTCGGAAGGCAAGAAGATACCATTTGGGCGATCAAGGATGAGGTATGGGGCGCCAGCTCCGAGGGTTTGAGAAGAATAGTATTGCCCGCAGCCAAAGCGGTGGCCAGGGGGATGGCACTGAGGTTGAAGGGATAATTCCATGGGGCCAGGATGAGGCAGGTGCCCCGTGGCTCTGTTTGCACCCAACTTCGGCCGGCCAGAGTGGTTATGCTCGAGGAAACCCGTCTGGGTCGCATCCACTGTTTCAGGTGGCGCCGTTGGTGCTTGATTTCGGTGTAAAAAGGAACTAATTCGGTCAAAACGACCTCGGTCGCCGGTTTTTGAAAGTCGGCCTGCATGGCCTCAATAATCTGGGCTTCGTGTTGAACCACGGCCTGATGCAGCTGGTTCAGGCGTTTCAGGCGGTCCGATGCCGAATCGCTTCGTTGCACAAATGATTGCCGCTTGAGAGCCTCGAAAACGGATCTGAGCGAGGCTGGAGATTCGGGGGTCGGTGGCGAACCGAACCGTGCATGATTTCTGGTTTCCATATTACTGTGGTGTTGGATCCTGTTCCTGCATAAGGTAGGCCTTTATGAAAGGATCGAGGTCGCCATCGAGCACGTCCTGCACCGATGAGGTTTCGTAGTCGGTGCGCACGTCCTTGATGAGCTTGTAGGGATACAGCACATAGGAACGGATTTGTGATCCCCATTCTATTTTTTTCTTCCCGGCCTCCTGGGCGTCGCGGGCTTCGTTGCGTTTGCGCAGTTCCAGTTCATACAGCTGCGACTTGAGCATTTGCATAGCCCGCTCGCGGTTGGCCGACTGCGAACGCTCAATCTGGCAGACCACCACGATGCCCGTGGGCTTGTGAGTGAGCTGAACTTTGGTTTCCACCTTGTTTACGTTTTGTCCACCTGCGCCTCCCGAACGGGAGGTTTGGATTTCGATGTCAGCCTGACTAACCTCAATCTGTATGCTGTCGTCGATCAGGGGGTATGCATAGACTGAGGCAAATGAGGTATGCCTGCGCGCGTTGGAATCGAATGGGGAAATGCGCACCAGTCGGTGAACGCCACTTTCGCTTTTGAGGTAGCCATAGGCGAAATCTCCCACGAATTCCAGAGTAACCGATTTGATGCCCGCTTCTTCGCCCTCCAGGATATCCACTTCCCTCACTGTGTAGCCTTTCTTTTCGCCCCACATAAGATACATCCGCATGAGCATGGCGGCCCAGTCCTGACTCTCTGTGCCTCCTGCACCGGAGTTGATGGTGACCACTGCGCCGAGTACGTCTTCTTCATGCCTCAGCATATTGCGAAACTCCAGGTCTTCGAGAAGATGCTGTACCTGCTTATAGTGGACTTCCAGTTCATCATCGGAAAGCTCTCCAGCCTGGGTAAACTCCCAGTAGACATTCAACTCGTCGACAGCCATAGCCACCTCATCCCAGGATCTGACCCATTCTTTTGGGATTTTGATCGACCGTAACCATTTTTCAGCCTCGTCTGGATTGTCCCAAAAGCCAGGGGCGGTGGAGCGGGTCTCCACGTCACGTATACGGGCTATTTTTGCATCGAGGTCAAAGAAACCTCCTCAGCGCGTTCAATCTCGCGCTCACATCATCTAGATGTTCTTTTCTCATGACGCGAAATTAGGGAATTCTGGACGAATTTCGTGGTAATATAAAAGTAAAATAACACAATGTGTTATTTATTGGGCATCCAGACATCCCGAAAGTGCCGGATGATAGGGGGTCGACGGTAGAGGCTAACGCATAGCAGGTCGAATCGAACCTCGGGTGATATCTGTTGCTGATGCAAGTATGCGGCCGCGGCTTTGGTGAGGTTGCGGAATTGACAGCGCGACAGATACTGAACAGGGTCGGGCTCGAGGCCGAAGAACACGGACTTTACCTCTGCCACCACCATCATGTCGCCGTCGAAGGCAATGATGTCGATTTCGAGGTGGCCAAACCGAAAGTTGCGCTCACGAATCTCATAGTCAAGCCCACTGAGGTATTCGACCGCCAGATCCTCGCCTTTTTGTCCCGTCTGCCGTTTGTTGTTGCGTATATTTGTCATGTTTTTCGACTAAAATAAAGCGCATGCTGCCACAGATCGACCCTTCGCAAACTATTGCTTGGAAACAATTAACACAACACGCGGAGCGTCTTAAAACACAAAGGATCGAGTCGCTTTTTGCCGCATCGCCCACCCGGGCCAGTGATTTTTCTGCGAAGGCCGGGAACGTATATTTCGACTACTCCAAGAATTTATTGGATACCGTTTCCCGTACAGCGTTGTTTGATTTGGCTCGCGAGTGCCAGCTACCTGAGGCCATCGCCTCCATGCGCTCTGGCGAAGCCATCAACGAAACCGAGCAACGTGCAGTTTTGCACACGGCTTTACGGATTCCGGCTCCTGAGGTGCCTAAGGAAGCGTCTGCCCGTGATCGCCATTATAACATACACCAGGTTTTGGAACAGATGCGGGTGTTCAGTGACAGCCTTCGGTCGGGTGAATGGAAGGGCTATTCGGGTAAATCCATCACGGATGTGGTGAACATTGGGATTGGGGGTTCCGATCTGGGACCGCTCATGGCCTGCGAGGCATTGTCCCCTTATATGGGTCGCATCAATGTACATTTCGTTTCGAATGTCGACGGAGCACATTTGTCGCGCACCCTGCAAAAGCTTAACCCGGAAACGACCTTTTTCCTTGTGGCGTCCAAAACCTTCACCACACAGGAAACGATGGCCAATGCCCACAGCTCGCGGACCTGGCTTTTGTCGTCCGCGGTCGATGAGGAACATGTGGCCCGTCACTTCGCCGCTCTGTCTACACAAAGCGATCTGGTGGAGTCGTTCGGCATACCGAAGTCACAGATGTTCGCCTTCTGGGATTGGGTAGGGGGGCGCTTCAGTTTATGGTCGGCGATCGGATTGAGTGTTTGTCTGGCGGTGGGTTTTGACCGGTTTGCGGAAATGCTGCAGGGTGCCCATGAGGTCGACCGGCATTTTTTTGAAATTCCCGCAGAAGAGAACGTGCCTCTCCTCATGGCGCTTGTAGGCATTTGGAATACGAATTTCCTGGGATGCACCACGGAGGCAGTTCTACCATATGACCAATGCCTGAGCCGTTTTCCGGCCTATTTGCAACAGGCGGCGATGGAGAGCAACGGCAAGTACCTCAACCGCTCAGGGAAGCCACTTACCTACACCACGAGCCCTGTAGTGTGGGGCGAGCCCGGCACCAACGGTCAGCACTCTTTCTACCAGCTAATCCACCAGGGCACTCAGGTAGTCCCCTGTGATTTTCTGTTGCCCGCCAGAAGTCAGTACCCCCTCGTCAATCACCACCCGAAATTGGTTTCGCACTGTCTGGCACAGTCGCAGGCCCTTATGCGCGGTAAGTCGACCGACGAGGCTCTCCGGGAGTTGCTCGACGCAGGAATGGATCCTGCCCGCGCGCAATCGCTGGCTAATTACCGCGCCTTTCCGGGCAACCGCCCGTCTAATACCTTAATTTTTCCGCAACTCGATCCCCATCACCTGGGGGCAATTTTGGCGCTCTACGAACACAAGATTTTTGTGCAGGGTGTTATTTGGAACATTTTCAGTTTCGACCAGTGGGGGGTGGAATTGGGCAAGCAGCTGGCGGGACAAATTTTAAAGGACTTGGAGAATGAAGTGGTTTCACGGCTACAAGATCCCTCAACGGCTGAATTGTTGCGTATTTATGGTCAGTTTAATTTATCTTCAAAATAAACGATGAGTGTTGCCATCGATTCACCCGTCGCAAACGATTCCAACCTGAAAGTGCCTTTTCTATGGAGGTTCCGGCCTCAGTATTTTCACAAAATATGGGGCGGAGATCGCCTGCAGGTATTCCTGAAGAAGGATGTAGGCGGCCTAAAGCAATGTGGGGAGAGCTGGGAATTGTCGGATGTTCCCCCGAATCCTTCTCAGGTTGCCGAAGGGCCATGTGAGGGGATGTCACTGCCCGACGTTCTCCATCGTTTTGGTTCACAGATTATGGGAAAACAATGGACGGCTACTGGGACGTCGGTGACCCGTTTTCCTTTGCTGATCAAGTTTCTTGATGCCCGGGAGGATTTGTCGGTCCAGGTGCACCCCAACGATGTATTGGCTCAGGAGCGGCATGGTTGTCCGGGTAAGACCGAGATGTGGTATGTGCTGGAGGCCGAGCCAGAAGCCACACTCATTACAGGGTTTAGGGGAGAGATGGATCCGGAAACATATACCCGCATGTTGCAAGCAGGGCGCATTATGGAGATGCTGAATCAGGAACCGGTCGCAGCAGGGGATGTTTTTTTTATACCGGCAGGGCGCATTCATACGATTGGCAGGGGGATTGTCCTGGCTGAAATACAGCAAAGCAGCGATATCACCTACCGTTTATACGATTTTGATCGTGTGGATGAGCGGGGTGAACGGCGTGAATTGCATACGGAAGAGGCGATTGATGCCCTCGATTTTCGGAAGTATAACAGTTACCGAACGTCCTATTCGGAAGCCGGTGATGCGCCCGTAGAACTGGTTAATTGTCCCTATTTCCGCACTTTTTTATTGAAACTGACCAGGCCCATGGAACGGGTTGGACACGATCACCTTAGCTTTAGGGTGTATATGGCGGTTCAGGGTTCGGGCTATCTGGAGGCGGGCGATGAGCACATGGAAATGAAGTTGGGTGACACCGTGTTGGTGTCGGCTCAGGCCGGTTGCACTCGAATAACCCCGGGTTTTCAAGGCTTGTCTCTGCTCGAAACAGGTCTTCCGGCTCTTAACAGTGTGGTGGCGTGAGCGTTTTGGATTCAGGAGTTGATCGGGAGTCGTTGGGCGGTACATTCGTGGCCCCCACCCGGGTTTTTGTGCATTCTGCGGGACGAATGCCCTACAGTTTGGCGTGGGATCTGCAGGAAAACTGGCTTAAAAGGGCTACTTCGCGCAAACAGGAGGCACGAGTCAATATGGTTGCGCCCGATCCTCCGATAGTCCAGCACTTGTTGCTTGTGGAGCACCCCCCTGTATTTACGTTGGGCAAAAGTGGAAAGGAGGAAAATTTGTTGCTGGATGAGGAACAGCGGATCGAGGCTGGGGTCGAATGGGTACACACCAATCGTGGGGGCGACATTACCTACCACGGGCCCGGACAATTAGTCGTTTATCCTTTACTCGATCTGGAGGGCATCCGGCCCGACATCCACTGGTATATGCGATCCCTTGAGGAAACGGTCATCCGAACCCTTGCCCACTGGCAAATCGTGGGTGAACGATACCCTGGATATACAGGGGTATGGATTGATGCGGCGCATCCGCACAGAGCCCGAAAAATCTGTGCAATGGGCGTACGCACCAGTCGCTGGTTGACCCTTCATGGGTTGGCGCTGAATGTGTCGACCGACCTCAGCTATTTTTCTGGAATTGTGCCATGTGGCATACGCAGCCACGGGGTTTGCAGTATGCAGAGCGAATTGTCGTTGGCACCATCTCTTTCAGATGTGGGGAGGGTATTTTTACAGAAGTTTTCGTCGGTCTTCAATTGCCAAATCTTTGGAATGGAAATGGCTATTCAGAATTTTCCGGAGACAAATATCCCAACTGACTACAACTTGCCCGTTGAATAGGTCAGTGCCTGAAAAATCATCCGGATATTTGAAGCCAATTCCAATAAGGATTCTTTTCTTCTTTTAGCACGAATTCTCTGATCAATCAGGAAGGGAGGGATGTTTACCAGTAACATTTTGGTTCTGCCTTACAGCTTTTTTGCCATAGTTTTCTTCATTGACCGAACGCGAATTGGATGAGATTGGCTCCCATCTGCAGGGCTTTTTTTCGTATTTCCTCAGGATCGTTGTGCACTTCCTGGTCCTCCCACCCGTTGCCCAGATCACATTCATAGCTGTAGAAGATTACGAGTCGACTTTTGTAGAATATGCCGAAACCTTGAGCGGGTTTACTATCGTGCTCATGAATTTTGGGGAGTCCAGCCGAGAAAGTAAAGCGCTGCCTGTAGATTGGATGCTGAAAGGGTAGTTCAACCCAATCCGTTTCCGGAAAGATTTTTTTGACTTCCGAGCGCACAAAGGGATCCATTCCGTAATTGTCGTCGATGTGCAGAAAACCGCCACCGATCAAGTATGCCCGTAGGTTCCTCACTTCTTCGGGGGCGAATACTACGTTGCCGTGCCCGGTCATGTGCACGAAAGGGTAGCGGAAAAGATCCGGGCTGCCCGCCTCAACGGTGGCCTCCGGCAATTGCAGGTTAGTGCCAATATGCTCATTGGCAAATCGGGTCAGATTTTTGAGGGCTGTCGCATTGGCATACCAGTCGCCTCCACCCCTATATTTAAGTCGCGCCAACCGGGTTCCTCCCGTCTGTGCCAGTAAAGTAGAGGCGGTGAGACCGATCCATAAAAGACCGAAAACCAGGCGGGTGCCAATCATGATTGTAAACTGAGTTAAATGCGAAGTAGAGGTCATGAGCTTTAGGTTGGGTCCTGATGGGCTTCTGATAGTTGATGGTTCTGTCGAATGTGGGCCAACGCCACCAAAACAGCGGTTTCTGTGCGCAGCCTTAATTCTCCCAAAGATATGCCAGCGGCGTTTTTTTTGAGTATCGCCTCCACTTCTTCTGAGGTAAAATCGCCCTCAGGTCCGATCATTAGGGTAACCTCAGGCATGAGTTTTAAACTCCCAATCAGCGTTTTGGGGGCATCAATGCAGTGGGCCAATAGGATTTGTGGGTGTTCAAGTAAGAGGAAATCGGCAAGGCCCGTGGCTGTATTCAAAACGGGAAGGTGAGCCGACAAAGATTGCTTAAGTGCGGATATCATGATTTTCTCCATGCGGTCAGTTCGTATTCGCTCACGGATTCCGCGTTCTGTAATCAGCGGGGTGATTTGTTTGGTACCCAACTCTACGGCTTTTTCCAAGAGCCACTCCACCCGCGCCTCTTGTCGCGGTAATGCAACGGCTAGGTGTATGAGTGGTGACGGGGGAGGAACTCTTGCAATCTCCCCGATGGAGTATATGTTTGTTCGTCCGTTTGGGCAACAAATCAAAACATCTGCAATTTTACCTCGTCCATCTGTACAGCGAAAATGCTCACCCGATCGAGCGCGGCGCACTTTTAATAAATGCCGTTCTTCGTCTTCCCGCAGAATTATGCGCCCCGTGTCGGGTAATTCAGGTTGATAGTATTGTTCCATGTGAAGAAATTTTTAATAGAATCGACTTTATGGCCATGCAGGATTCCACCAAAAATCGAATCAAACAGATTCCCTGGCGCATTCAATATGCAAAAGGATTTCAGGGTCTTCCACTTGCTCAAACCAGCGAATGCCCTCAGTCTTACGAAACCAGGTGATTTGACGTCGGGCATAGCTGCGTGTGTGAAACAAGATTTGTTCGGCCACCTGATTGCGTGGAAGTAATCCGGCGAAATGCTGAAACCACTCCGAATAGCCGACGGTTTGCAAGCTTTTGAGGTGTCTTTTGGTGTATAGCTGATGGGCTTCCATTTCCAGACCGGCTGCGATCATGTATCGGGTTCGTTCCTCGATTCGCTTGTGGAGCACGTGACGCGCTGGATTGAGTCCAACCAAACAAAGATGATACGGCAGTACTTTTCGCATTCCCCTGCGGTGCTCTGAGTAGGGCCTTCCAGTTAGTTGAAAGACTTCCAACGCACGGATCAGCCGCTGGTGGTTGTTCATGTCGGCCGTTACGGTGTATTTCGGATCGCGTTTCCGAATCTCATTTTGGAGTGCATCAATTCCCTTTTCCAGAAAAAAATCGGTCCAGAACTGGCGGACTTCACCCTGGTCGGATGGGCCCATATCGTCGAACCCTTCCGTAAGTGCCCGTAAAAAGAGTCCGCTTCCGCCGACGGCAACGAGGGTGGAAAAGTTTCGAAACAAATTCTGAAGGAGTGGTGAGGCCTCCCGTTCATAGGCTCCGGCGTTCAAGGGTATTATACAACTACGGTCGCCTATAAAGTGATGGCGAACCCGACTCAGCTGCTCTAAAGACGGCGACGCAGTGCCGATGGGCATCTCGTGGTAGAATTGACGTGAGTCGAAGGAAATGATTTCGGTCTGGTAGTATTCGGCCAGCCGAATGGCCAAATCTGTTTTGCCCGATGCTGTAGGTCCGACCACCACCACCAGCAGGTTATGGGGCGTATGGTATCCAGGCGAGGAATCGGGGTGCGGAATCAGAATGAAATTGAAAGGTTAGTAGTCGTCGCTGTCATAAGCCATACCCCTGCTGCCTCTGTCGCGTCCGCCGGAATAATCATCGTCGTCATCGAATTTGTCATCGTCAGGGTCATCACCAGCGTCATCACCCTGATCGTCATCATCTGTAATTCCATCCTCATCACCCTGATCCTCACCCATGCCGTGTAAGTCATCCGAATCTACCCCAAGTTCTTCTTGTCCACCCAGACTCAGCGGATCATCTTCTGCCTCTTTGGGTGCACACTGGGCACCGGCTTCCAAAGTTTCAAAAACCACCAGATCATCGGCCGCGGGCTCGGTTGCTGCATCGGCCAATTCTTCCACTACACCAACGGGCAAATCATCGGGAATCGGACGTAAAACGGATTTTAGCGAGTATTGTTTTGGGGCTTCGCCGACACATTTCACTACTTGTGGGTAATTCTCTCCCGATTTAGGGGCGGCAGTATTGATGTCCACCAGCTCTAAAAGAAAAACCCAGCCCTCGTCGGATTGATATACATACAGGAACCGCTGGTGCGGATCGTCAATGTAGTCGCTGATGCGGACCTTCGACATAGGGGAAGCGCATGAAATTTGACTGTATGGGAGCAGTTCAAAGGCAATTTCGTCTTCCATGTGCCAAAGGTCGTCGCTGTAGAAAAAAGATGCAGCATGCTTCAGATTGAAGTTATATGCATGCAAAATGGAAAAGTGTAAATCCTGAAAGGTCTGCGAAGATTTGATCTCGATTTCCCGGAAGAGATTGTTATGATCTTCAATCTCTATGTGAAAGCGATATATGGCCATGGAAGTTGAATTTTTGTGCCAAATAAACGAACTAGTTGAATGCGGTCAACCCCATATTCAGGGCTTTTTTATCCAAAAAAATGAGGGCTTCACTGTGGTTGTTTTCAATCTCGCCCTCCAGAATCGCCTCCCTGAGGGCGTTTTTCAGGTAGCCCACATTCGGACCTGCCGTAAGTCTATAGCGGGTCATGATTTCATGCCCGTCGACAGGCGGCTGCCAGAAACGCATCCGGTCGCCCTGTTCAACCAACCGGAGCTTTTCTTCCAACAAGGCGAAGTTTTCCAGGTAATGGCGAACCTTACGCTCGTTTTTCGAGGTGATGTCAGCCCTGCATAGGATCATTAGGGCGTCCACCTCTTCTCCAGCCTCAAAAATCAGCCTGCGTACGGCCGAATCCGTAACGGTTGTTTTGGTGAGGGCGATAGGTCTCAGATGAAGCCTAACCAGTTTTTGTATCCTTCTCATATCATCATTGAGCGGAAGTTTGAGTCTTCGGAAAATCTGAAGCACCATTCGGGCGCCCAGATCCTCATGTCCGTGGAACGTCCAACCCGCGTTGGGGTCAAATTTTCGGGTTGGGGGCTTGGCAATGTCGTGCAAGAGTGCCGCCCACCGCAGCCAAAGTGGGGGATTTTGGGGCAGCATATTCATCAACACTTGTAGGGTATGGTAGAAATTGTCTTTATGACCCAAACCCTGCATGACTTCAACCCCCTGCAGGGCAGCCATTTCGGGGAAAAATCGTGCCAAAAGTCCGGTGTCCAAAAGAAGTTCAAATCCGGTGTCTGGCCGTGGCGATTGGATGATTTTGTTGAGTTCGTCGGCAATCCGTTCGGCCGAGATGATGTCGATCCGGTGCGCACTTTCCTCTATGCCCCGCAGGGTTCGCTCCTCGATTCGGAAGCCGAGTTGACAAGCGAAACGGATAGCCCTTAGCATTCGCAGGGGGTCGTCGCTAAAGGTCGACTCCGGTTGGGATGGGGTGCTAATAATCCCTTCGTTGAGGTGTTTGATGCCTCCGTGGCGGTCCACCAGACGTCCGGTTTCGGGCCATATCTGTAGAGCCAGAGCATTCATGGTGAAGTCACGGCGGTCCAGATCATCCTCCAGACTACCATCTTCGACCAAAGGCTTACGTGAATCTGATTGATATGATTCCTTACGCGCACCCACAAATTCCAGATTTAGTCCATGGGCGTGCATCATCGCCGTTCCATACTGTCCGTAAAAGTGAACTCGGGGTGTCCCTTCCAGACGAAGGGCCAACTGCTGCGCAAATTCAATTCCTCCCCCGACCACCAGGATATCTACGTCTTTTACCGGCCGCTGCAGAATCAGGTCGCGCACATATCCGCCCACCAGATAACACTCCTGCCCACGCTCAGCGGCAAGGTCATAAAGTGCCTTAAAGAGGGATTCGGGAAGTTGGATTGGGATCATGGATGAGCAGGTACAAAAATAGACTGAACATGAATCAGATAGCGGTTTTCAATTACATTTTCCCGCTTCCGGGGGTGGAAGAAATCAGGCTTGAGCGCGGAAACCCGGGTGAAGGGCAGCGTGATGGAAAAATCGATGGTTCGACCGAAATGGTTCAGGTTTTCGCGTCCCCCGGTGTCGGTGTAAACCCAGATTGGGCCAGAGGGTAGTGCACTTGGATTTTCTGCGACCGAAACCACACGCCGTGCATAGAAATGCAGGCTGTGCAGACTCTCATCGCGGCAACCCAGAATCCACAATGGGTCATCCGAATGATTGGAACGGTGGATTTGTCCCGCCCGGACACTGGCCTGGTAGGGGAGTACATTGGGGTAAAACACCAATAGTAATGTGGCCGTAATCAACAGGTATACGGCCACACTTCGGGCCAAAAACAATGACAGACCTTCAAAGCTTGTACGGATAATTACTAGGGCTATAAAAAGCCATATCACCCCTGCGGTGAGCGTTAGGATCGGATTAGCCGCCGTCAATACACACAAAATGACACAAGCCAAAAGCAAAAGGACGAGCATTACGTTATGGCTGAGGAACAACTTGCGACTTAAGGGAAATTCGCTCAGGTATTTTGCACACAAAACGGAGGCAAAAGGCCATACTATATATATGTAATGGGGCAATTGGTAGGCACTACTGGACAGGGCAATGGTCAGAAGGATGAGCCCCGCTAGTGCCCCAATTCCTGCATAACTCCATTTTTCACTTTTGAATGAGCGAATCGCACGAAAGAGTGCTGCGATTAAAACCAGAGTCCACGGCAAAAACGACCAGGCGAGGCTTCCGGTCAGAAATAACGGGCCAGTCTGGTTGGCCCAGGGGTTCTCGCCGGTGATTCGACCAAAACTCTGTGTCCAGAGATAATAGCGCACGCCATCATGCCAGCCCCATTGTCGGTATAAACCCCATAGCATAGGCGAGAGCAGGAGGAAAACGCCTAATACCACGAGAAGAAGCGCTGGAAGGATTAGGATAGGGCGGGTTGAATGTTTTGATTCTGACAGGATCGAAGATTTTCTAATTTTTTCTACCGCTGGCCAGGAGGGAAGGAGTCCAACTACTACTGCCACGGCAGCAATCGGCCCTTTGGCCATGAGGGCTAAAGCCAGGGCCAGGGTGAACCCCAGAAGAGCGCGAATGCCGCGGTGGCGCATGAACGCTTGTCCCTGCCAAAGCGCAATCGTGGTCATGCTCAGCAACAGGCTGTCGGTGCGCAGGTCAACGTTTATCAACAGCATTCCAAGATTGCTGGCGTAGACTAAGCGCGTAGGCAGTACGGCCATAGAACCCCACAGAAGGCGCGCCCATTTCCCGACAGCCCAGAGGGCAAGGGCAGCCGCGAGCCACGACATCAACCTAAATCCGGCCTCATTGGATCCCAACAACCGCATCCCTAAAGCACCGGCCCAAAAAATCAGCGGAGGTTTGTCGGGGTATCCCTGCGATTGATACCGCTGCCCATGTTCAGTGAGCTCGGTGAGCGATGCGCCTTCCAGCATCTCTCGCGACATCGACGCGTATTGTGCGCTGTCGACCTCCATGATCTCCTGATGGAACCCTGTCCAGAACAAAGGCAATATGGAGCCGATCAGAAAAATACTCCAACCCCATTTGGACGCAATTAGACTGGTTCGGATAGTATTCAGGATGCCCACCGGTATTTGAGGATGCAATAGATGGCCCGAAAACCGTCGCGCCAGTTGATTTTCTTCCCCTCGGCATAGGTGCGGCCGTAGTAGGAGATGCCCACCTCATATATCCGGATGTCAGGTAAGCGGGCAATGCGGGCCGTGACCTCAGGCTCGAATCCAAAGCGGTCCTCTTTAAGGGGCAGCGACTGCACAATCTCCCGACGGAACATCTTGTAGCAGGTTTCCATATCGGTGAGATTGAGGTTGGTGAGCATATTGCTCAAAAAAGTGAGGAATTTGTTGCCGATGGTGTGCCAAAAAAAGAGTACCCTATGAGGGCTGCCTCCCATAAACCTGGATCCATATACTACGTCCGCAACCCCTTTCAGGATCGGTGCCAGCAATTGTGCATATTCAGCGGGGTCATATTCCAGGTCGGCATCCTGAATGACCACCCAATCGCCTGTAGCTTTTGAAATTCCGGTGCGCAGGGCGGCACCTTTTCCCATATTTCGCGCGTGATGAATAAGCTGGATGTTGTGATGGGGGTACATTTTGATGTATTCCTCCGCGATTGAGCCGGTGGCATCGGTCGAGGCGTCGTTCACCACAACAGCTTCCAACCGAATATTGGGGCCAGGTTCACTGGTAAAAACTTTATCGAGGAGCGCAGTCAGAGTATGCGCTTCATTGTAGGCCGGAACAACCACGCTGAGTAGTCCACCCGAATGGGCCTGAGTCAACTGCATAGCGCAAAACTAACCAAAAACCCTACGGACCCGCTATCCCGTTTTCTTCAATTATTTTCAAATGTGGGCGGGGGGTTTGGTTGGAAGGGAAACTTATGCCGTTATTTGCATCCCGCAAACCTAAGCCGATCGATTATGTCCAAGAACCTCGTGATTGTTGAGTCACCCGCTAAAGCAAAAACCATTGCAGGCTATTTGGGAGAAGGTTTTGTTGTAAAATCGTCCTACGGCCACATCCGTGATCTGGTGAAGAATGACAAAGGAGTGGATATTGAACGGGGTTTTCGGCCACTCTATGAGGTGCCGGCCGACAAGAGGGAGCGTGTGTCAGAATTGCGAAAGGCAGCGAGAACAGCCGATTTGGTGTGGCTGGCTTCCGATGAAGACCGCGAAGGTGAGGCCATCAGTTGGCATCTGCAACAGGTACTTGAATTGCCCAACGATAAGGTGCGCAGAATCGTTTTCCATGAGATCACCAAGAGCGCCATTCAGCACGCTGTTGAACATCCGAGGGATATTGATGTTGACCTTGTGAATGCCCAACAGGCGCGCCGTATTCTGGATCGGTTGGTTGGCTTTGAACTTTCGCCGGTCCTTTGGAAAAAGGTGAAGCCAAAACTTTCAGCTGGCCGAGTGCAGTCGGTGGCCGTCCGCTTGGTCGCTGAACGGGAGTGTGAAATCATGAAGTTTCAAACGACACCAGCTTTCCGGGTGGTGGCCGATATGCGGTCGACCGATAACCGTCCATTTGATGCCGAATGGCCTCAGCGACTTTCAACAATGGAGGCGGCTCATGAACTGCTGAGCAAACTACAGGGTAAGCGATATGAGGTGATTTCGGTGGATAAGAAACCCCTATCGAAATCCCCAGCTCCGCCCTTCACCACCAGCACCCTCCAACAGGAGGCGTCGCGAAAGCTGCGTTTTCCGGTGAACCATACCATGCGCCTCGCTCAGGATCTTTACGAGGCAGGGAAAATCACCTACATGAGAACCGATAGTGTGAACCTCTCTGATTTTGCTCTTGGTGCGGCATCCGAACGAATCCACTCACTTTTTGGTGCCGGATATGCGCATAAGCGGCGTTTTAAGACGAAATCCGCTTCTGCCCAGGAAGCCCATGAGGCCATCCGTCCCACCGATTTTGCGGTAGAACGGTGCGGTTTGGATAGCGAGCATCAACGCCTTTATGAGTTGATTTGGAAACGGGCCATGGCATCTCAAATGTCCGATGCCCGACTGGAGAAGACCTTGGCCCGACTTCGTCCGGAAGGAATGCAGGAAGCTTTTGTGGCGGAGGGTGAAGTCATCCAGTTTGATGGTTTTTTGAAGTTGTATCTGGAGTCGTCTGATGAGGAGGAAGGAAATCTTGATGAGCTTGACGACAAAAAATCATCAGATTCAGGGGCGAAGAAATTACCCAGGCTCACAGCTGGTGAGTGGCTCTCTGCAGAGGGGGTTACAGCCACTGAACGCTACAGCAGACCTCCGTCGCGCTACACTGAAGCGAGTCTGGTGAAGAAGCTGGAGGAGCTGGGGATCGGCAGGCCCTCTACCTACGCACCCACCATTACCACCATTCAGGCACGTGAATACGTGGTGAAAAGTCAACTTGAGGGCTTTAAAAGGAGCTATCGCATTCTCCGGCTGAGGTCGGATGGGATCAGTCAGGAAATCAGGGAGGAAACCACGGGAGCCGATAAGGGCAAATTGATGCCCACTGATATCGGTCTACTAGTGACTGAGTTTCTGATGGAGAATTTCTCAGAGGTTATGCGCTATGATTTCACAGCACGCGTTGAAGGTCAATTCGACCAAATAGCCTCGGGTTCCATGGAATGGAATTCAATGATCGGTGATTTTTATGGTCCCTTTCATAAGGCTGTAATCGATGCAGGTGGGGTGGGCATTTCACCAGTTAATGGTGAACGAGTTTTGGGATCGGATCCGGTTACGGGTTGGGTGGTTTCGGTGCGCATGGGCCAATACGGTCCTTTGGCGCAGATGAAAGACCCGGAAAATACGGAGGTCAAGCCCCGCTTCGCCAACATTCCTGAAGGCCTCTTCCTTTGTAATATCACCCTTGAACAAGCCTTGCCTCTTTTTGCATTGCCGAGAGGGCTCGGGCAGTTTGAAGATTTGCCTGTTTCGGTAGGTAAAGGCAAATTTGGACCATTTGTGCGTCACGGGCAGTCGTATGTTTCGATACACAAGGACTATGATTTGTTTGCGGTTACCCTGGATCAAGCGGTTGATTTGATTTTAAAAAAGAGAAAAAAAGATGCAGAAAGGGTCATTCTCAATTTTGAGGATTTAGGCATACAGGTACTGAATGGGCGATGGGGGGCATACCTAACTGCAAACGGACGTAATTATAAAATTCCTAAGGGTACCGATGCGACTTTGCTGACGCCCGATGATTGCCTGGCTTTGATAAAGGAGGGAAAGTCGACCTCTAGGCCAGTGAAAGGTGGTGAAAGGAACGGTCGAACTGGCACAAAAGCCGCATCCAGGAGTCGAGCCACGGGCGCATCGAAAGCACGTTCATCCGCTACCCGAAATAAGAGGGCCAATAGAAAAGCGACCGACTGATTACGTATTTTTATCGTCGTGACGGAAAGTACCTACAGCGACGAGCGCCTGCGCGCTATGGTTTCCCTTTTGGATGATCCCGACCCCGAAATCCATCAGCGGGTACAACAGGATTTGGATGCCATGGGTATCGATGTAGTCGTCCAACTGGAGGAGTTGTGGATCCGGGCCGACGAGGTGAACGAACGGCGCAGCCTGGAAAAAGTCATACACAGGCTTCAATGGAACAATATACAGCGGAATTTACAGGCCTGGCTGGAGGGTGACCGATCTGATCTGCTTTTAGCTTTGTGTATCATCGCCCGGTATCAATACCCCAATTTGGATGAACAGGCGGTTCGACAGACATTGCAGACTATTCGAATCGAGGCCTGGATGGGATTGAACGAACAAATGACGGCCCTTGAACAAGTGCGCCACCTCAACCATTTGTTGTTTAGGGTACATAAATTCAGGGGCAATACGGATGAATATTTGAATCCAAACAACAACTTTATCAATAAGGTGCTCGAAACGCGGAGAGGTAACCCGTTGATGGTCGGATTGGTGTACATGCTCGTGGCTCAAATGCTGGGTTTGCCAGTGTATGGAGTAAATCTTCCCCAGCATTTTGTACTAGCATATCTCGAACAGGAGTCGTATGCAGGCCACATAAAAAAGGAAAGGGTTCAGCCCACCGACTCCCGTAAGCCATTATTTTACATCAATGCATTCAACATGGGCTCAGTGTTCGGAAAAAGGGATGTCGACCAGTTTCTGAAAATGGTTCAGGTAGAGCCGGGTGAACAATATTATAGGGCTTGTACCCACACCGAAATACTATTGAGGTTGTGTGCCAACCTAGAGTCATCCTACCGGGATGCGGAAGAGTTTCACAAAACCACTGAAATCAAGTTGCTCGCTGAAATGATCGGAAAAGGCAAGCAAGTTTGACGAAACCGGTTTAGGCGTAATCTATTTTAGTGATAGGGTTGTATTCCCAATCAATGAGCCGTCGCAATAAACCTCAGCCTTGTAAGAACCTGAAACGAAACGTCCTCCCTTATTCCAATAAATACACAGGGGTGTGTCCTCCTGATTATAATCGACAGGCGCCAGCGCAGTGTATTGAAACTCTTTTCCCTGCAGGGTAGTTGATCCGGAACCGGTCCCATCTATCTGCATTAATGCACCCTTTGGATCAAAAATGCGGAGATAAACGACTCTATTTCCTTTTTTGGCCAGCGCATTCTCCATAAGGATTATACAGATTTTGAGTTTCTCAACTTTGGATGCCTTGGATATGGATTTTTCCTTGGTGCCGCTCATACGAACACCGCCAAGACTAACCGATTTCAGACGTAGCATGGATCCTAAAGCCACTTTATTTGAAAGACTTGCGTTGTCGTCCCTGAGTCGTTCTGAGGTTATTCTCTCCATACTAATATCTTGTTTTAATCCGTTATTTTCCTCAATGAGTAGCTGGTTGGCTTGTATGAGAGAGTCTATTTGCTTCAGGTATAATTTTTTGTAATAATTCAGTTGTTTATTTTCTTCCTTGAATTTCTTCAGTTGACTTTCCGTAATTCGATTGACAGCCAGCATACTATCGAGCGACGCACTTTTGGCGATGAGCGACTCTTCTGCGACTTTCACCAATGAATCGAGCTGAGCATTTTGGCCTTTAAAGGTATTGATCTCTCCAATTGCCTGTTGAATTTGAACCTCTTTCTCCAAAAGAAGACGTTGAGACTCTTCCTTCAACTCCCGGTTTTTGTTCCAGATGCTGTACAAAACGCCTAATGAACCGAAGAGTAAAAGAAGGATAAGAACCAGTCCTAGTTTATTACGATTTGATGATGACTCGTTTTGCATTTTTTTAAAATTTATGAAGCAAAATTAGGGTTTACTTTTCTTTTCTCATAGAAAGAGAAGCATTTACTATTTTTATGCACAGAAATAAATGACGGAATTTTGAAATTATTGTGTGTTGAAGGCCTCGGTATTGAATTTGAGCAGAATTCCGAAAAAAAAAGCGTTCTCCATGATCTAAGCCTGCAACTTGATTGCGGCTCGATTTTGGCCATAGTTGGGGAGTCGGGTTCGGGCAAATCCCTAACCTCCCTTGCTGTAATGGGATTGTTACCACCGTCTGCCCGGGTCACTTCGGGCCGCATGGAATGGAATGTAGGAGTAGGTACTTTGTCTGAAAATAATGCGCGAAAGGAGGCAGATACGGTGGAATTACTGGGAATGGACGCGGAGAGGCGCAGGCTTTTGCGTGCCCGTTCTATGTCAATGGTCTTTCAGGAGCCAATGACCGCCCTCAATCCAACTATGAAATGCGGCAGGCAAATTATGGAGAGGGTTCTGGTGATGAAGTCGATTCAATCAACCCATCCGGAACAGGGCGGGAGCGGATCCGAAAGCTTTGATGTAGGTCGACTGCTAGAAGAGGTTGAGCTAACCGAGACAGATCGAATACTCAATAGTTACCCGCATCAGTTGAGTGGTGGACAAAGACAACGACTGATGCTGGCCATGGCTTTGGTGGGCAATCCCCGGCTAATGATTGCAGATGAGCCCACGACTGCGCTGGATGCTCGGGTGCAGGCGTCATTACTCTTATTGCTGAACCGGTTGGTGCGTTCCAGAGGGCTCAGTATGCTTCTGATCAGTCACGACCTTGGCCTGGTAGACCGTATGGCCGATGATATTCTGGTGCTCCGCAAGGGCAAAACTATGGAATATGGTCCGGCAAAAGAGGTTTTGCGGTTGCCCAGGTCACATTATACGAGCGCACTTTTAGCCAGTCGCCTCGATCCGTCCAAAAAGGGAACGGCACTCGCTGTATTGACTGACGACGGTATTTTATCGACCCCCCAATTATCACCGAAAAGACCCGGGCTGAATGGGGAGTCACCTTTGATGTTGGAGATAAATCGACTGACAGTCCGATATCCGCTTCCCAGTCCCGTTTTTGGCGCCAGAACGTATCGCATAGTGCTGGAATCGATCGACCTCAGCATTATGAAGGGACGCACACTTGGATTGGTTGGGGAATCGGGTTCGGGCAAAAGTACCCTGTCGCGTGTTTTGGTGGGACTGATACCCCAATGGGATGGCGAAATTCGGCTGAATGGTCAGCCATACCATCCCATACGTGCCCAACATCTACACAGGGCGCGTCAGGTTCAAATGATCTTTCAGGACCCCTACAGCAGCCTGAATCCGTCCCAGAAAATCGGTGAAATTTTGTCGGAAGTGGTGCAGGTGCACCGCCTTCGTCCGCCGAACGCCATCAAAGGACGAGTTGGGGAACTCCTCCAATCGGTGGGCATAGATGAGGAATTTGTCCATCGTTATCCGACGCAGCTGAGCGGGGGACAGCGACAAAGGGTTGTGATTGCACGGGCACTCGCCGCAGAACCCCGGCTTCTGGTGTGCGATGAGTCTGTTTCTTCGCTCGATGTGTCGGTGCAGGCTCAGGTTTTGAATTTACTTAAATCGCTTCAGGATACGCTGAATCTCACATATCTGTTCATTTCACATGATTTATCGGTGGTCTACCACATGTCGGATGAAATTGCGGTTTTGCACCAGGGTCGGATTGTTGAGATGAAGAAAGCAACTGATTTATACGCAAATCCCGAACATCCCTACACACGCTTGTTGTTGGAGTCGACGAACAAACAGGTCAATAAATCTGCATAAATCCCAAGAAATGAGTAAAAAGAGCACCGAACGCAGCCGGAGATTTCAGACCTATTCCGATGCCGTAACTCGGTTGATGCGGGAAGAAAAGGGTAACCAAACGCTGAATCTGCGACAAATTTCATTGAGGTTGGGCGTAACAGATCCGATGGAGCGACTGCTGGTAAAAGAGGCAATCGACAAGCTCAGCACGCAAAGAGTGCTTGAGGAAGTGGTGCGCGGACAATACCGTTTGCGTACGAAGGCCATTGGAGGCGCAAATACCAAAGGCATTGAAGGTTGGCTTCAGTTCACCACCGGCGGATCGGTTTTTTTGCGCAGGACCGATGGGGGCGAGGACCTTAGAGTGAATGAGGATCGCTTGCAGGGGGTGCTCCCCGACGATAAAGTGCGTGTGCGCCTACCTCGAAAAATGCCCCCGCGTGGTCGGCCGAAGGTGGAGGTCGTAGAGGTCCTCGAACGAACCAGGCGATATTATGTGGGTATACTCAGACGACAGGCAGAGTCGTGGCGGGTGGCTGTGGACCTGCCCGGATATCTCCTGAATTTTCGAATGATGGCCCCCCCCCGGTCGACAGCCGATGAGGGCAAAAAAGTCGTGATCGAGGTGGTTGACTGGCCGGCAGGGCAGTCGACCCCCTGCGCGGAATTACGTGAAATACTGGGTGTTCCGGGTGACAATGATACCGAAATGCAGGCCATCGCTGCAGAGTTTGGTTTTCCACTTGGGTTCAGCCGTGAGGCACTCAACGAGGCTCAGGCATTCTCACCCGAACCCGGTGAAAAGGAAGCAGCAGGTAGACGGGATTTCAGACAGATACCCACCATCACTATAGACCCAGTCGACGCACGTGATTTCGATGACGCGCTTTCGCTTAGGAAACTCACGGAAGGCAGATGGGAGTTGGGCGTTCACATCGCGGACGTATCGCATTATGTGCAGGCGGGTGGAGCACTCGACCGTGAGGCACGTGAACGGGCCACGTCGGTATATCTGGTTGACCGTGTTTTTCCCATGATGCCAGAGCAATTAAGCAATTTGGTTTGTTCATTACGGCCCGATGAGGATAAACTCACATTCAGCGCTGTGTTTGAAATAGATGAACAGGCTATTGTACACTCCGAATGGTACGGACGCACCATCATTCGGTCGCGCAAGCGCCTGACCTATGAACAGGCAGAGGAGGTAATAGTGATGAACCGATCAGAAAATGAGGGACCGAACATCGATTGGGTTGAATTGATTTTGAATGTGAACCGGATTGCATTGGCCTTGAAATCTCAAAGGTTTGCGATGGGTTCGATGCGATTTGAGTCGGAAGAGCTTCGATTCGAATTCGACGATAACGGCAAGCCATCCGCTGTTTACGTGAAGCCCCATTTACAGTCCCACAGCCTCATCGAAGAATGTATGTTGCTCGCTAACCGAAAAGTATCTGCCTTTATGTCCAAACAAAGGCTTGGACGGTATAAGAATGCCATTGCCTATCGGGTACACGACCAACCCGATCCGGTTCGTTTAGAGAATTTCGCCCGGTTTTCTGCTTTGTTCGGCTACAAGATTCGTACGGGGAGCAGGGAGCAGATTTCGGCGTCCCTGAATGCCCTTATGGATCAGCTTGAGGGTAAACCTGAGGCGGGTGTGGTTGAGTCGATGGCGATCCGATCAATGGCCAAGGCCCGCTATACGGCTCAGAACATCGGTCACTACGGACTCGCATTCACACACTACACCCATTTTACATCGCCCATCCGCCGGTATCCAGACCTGATGGTTCACCGCCAACTTCAGGACATTCTCGACGGAAAACCGCCAATGTCGATACAGGCGGTTGAGGTCGATTGTGTGCACAGCAGCGATCGTGAAAGGGCGGCTGTGCAGGCCGAACGAACATCAGTCCGCATCAAACAAATAGAGATGCTGGAGGGTATGACTGGAAAGGTGCTGGAGGGATGGATCAGTGGTATACAGGAATTCGGATTTTTCGTGACTCTGCAGTTGAGTCGGGGTGAAGGTTTGGTTCGATTCAACACCATGATCGACGACCATTACTTTTTCAACGAACGGGAATTTTGTGTGTGCTTGCAGCGAAGCCGGCGCAAATTACGTCTGGGTGATGGGGTACGGGTCTTGTTGAAAAAGGCCGATATTCGCAGCCGACAGGTCGATCTGGAATACTTGCCCGATGACCCTAATGACTGCTAATCAGACAGCTATTAATATGTCCGTACATCCCTCTTCAACAGATTCCATCGCTGTTTGGCAGAATACAATCAACCAGGCCATTGCTGCCATCGAATGGCCCACACATCCATCCCATTTATATAGACCCATTCAATACACACTCGAGCATGGGGGCAAACGGTTGCGTCCTTTATTATGTCTATTGGGCGCTGATGTGATGGGCGGATCGGTGACTGAAGCGATGCCCGCTGCGCTGGCCACGGAGTTGTTTCATAACTTCACCCTTTTGCATGACGACATCATGGACGGGGCGCCACTGCGACGCGGTCGTCCCACAGTGGTCGCGGCGCACGGTGCCAACTCGGCTATTTTGTCGGGCGATGCCCTTATGATTGCGGCCTATGCCCGTTTGCAGGCCTATGATGGCATCAAATTGGCGCAACTTTTTGGAGTATTCAACCGCACGGCCGATGAGGTTTGCACCGGCCAGCAGTACGATATGGATATAGCAGACCGCGATTGGGTCGACACTGCCGAATACATGCGGATGATCCGGCTCAAAACGGCTGTTTTATTGGGAGCTGCCTTGCAAATGGGAGCGATTACGGCAGGAGCATCTGCCACGGCGCAGCAGTGCTTATATGAATTTGGAGTATGTGCAGGTTTGGCATTCCAAATACAGGATGATGTTCTGGATGTGTATGGAGATCCGAATTCGTTTGGTAAAAAGGCTGGAGGTGACATCGATGCGGGTAAGAATTCATATCTCCGGGTCCGGGCCATGGAGGTAGCGGATGAAGCCTCACGAGAGGCCCTGCTTCAATGGTATTCATCGCCACCCGGAGAATTGAGAGTAAGAGAAGTGAAGCGATTGTTCGACCATTTAGGAGTGCATCAACTCGCGATCGGTCAAATGAATGCTTTATTGCAAGAGGCCAAATCCTCTTTAATAGCTACACCAGACGCGAGTGTCGATTCTTTGGAACGACTTTGGACATTTGCCCAAACCTTGGTGAAAAGGGACAACTAAGTAAAAATCGGGCAGAATCTCACTTTCCCCTAAGTTCATAAGGGGGTATTTGGTACACCCGTGTGAACGAAAATGTGAATTGAACGGATTGCAGCCACTCCGAGAACCACCGATGCTGTAGGCTGATGCCGTAGAGAATGAGTCGACGGTTTCTGATTAAACTGCTGTTTTCTTTAGCTACTGATCAGATGATTCGTCGCCCTCAGACACTGAATCCATAGATTCTCCGCTCAATTCCTCATCTGCAGCAAGTGTCATGGTTTCCGTATCCACTTCAGGCTCTGTTGCAGTTTCGATGGCCACCGTTTCCATTGTTGCAGGAGCAACGGCTGCTGGTGGAGTGGGAATGCTTTCGCGAACGATTGCGGTTGGACGCATAGAGGTGCGAGGGATAGCCCCAATGGTTGCCTCGCGCGGCACCACCGACACAAATGAGCGATCTTTTTCACCCTTACGAAACATAACAGTACCATCAACAAGTGCAAATAATGTATGGTCTTTTCCGATGCCCACGTTCTGACCCGGATGGTGGCTGGTGCCCCGCTGGCGAACAATGATATTTCCGCTGCGTGCAGACTGGCCCCCAAAAATTTTTACCCCGAGTCGTTTGCTTTCCGACTCTCTTCCGTTTTTGGAACTACCTACCCCTTTTTTATGTGCCATGGATAAAAATCAAATTGAATTAACCTATCGATTGAATACTGAGTTTGGTGAATTGCTGGCGATGACCATTCATTTTATGGTATCCCTTGCGGCGCTTCTTTTTGAAAACAAGAACTTTATCGCCCTGAACGTGTGAAACCACCTGTGCCTTAACGCAGGCACCGGAAACATAGGGTCTACCTACTTGAACGCCGGATTTGTTTTCCAGTAGCAGAACGGAATCAAACTCGATATAATCCCCTTCACCAGCATCAACACGATGCACATATAAGGATTGGTTTTCCTGAACCTTGAACTGCTGCCCTTTAATTTCAACAATCGCCATCATAGCCGTAATCATTTTTTTAAGGATGCAAAGGTAAGAAAAAATAAACAAAGTAGTTAGGGGATTGGAATGACATAAAAATGCCGTTAGAACGGATAATTGATGCCCACTACGAGGCTCGTGAACGGGTATCTGCCCGGAATTTGACGGGAAGAAGATTGCATCCCATTCAATTCTCGTGTCCACCCACTCTGTTTCCATTCCGAATCGCTCAGCCGGGCACCTACCCAGCGCCTGCCCGACACAAATGCCGGGTCATACAACTTCACACCGAGATCGAGTCGAATCACGAAAAAGTCGAAGTCGTAGCGCAACCCGCCACCTGCTCCAACGGCAATCTCCTTATAGAATTTATCCAATCGAAAATTGGACATTTCACTTTTGCCCCCGGTTGTGTCGCGAAGGGTCCATATGTTCCCGGCATCAACAAAAACAGCCCCTTTTAGTTTGCCAATCAGGGAAAAGCGTTCCTCGAGATTCATCTCCAGCTTGCACTCACCAAACTGGTCGATTCTGAGGCCGTAGCCTGCATAAGAACCAGGACCAACCGAACGGGCCAGCCAGGCGCGGATGCTGTTCGTGCCCCCTGAGAAATAACGCTTTTCCAGTGGCAGGATGTTTGAAATGCCCAACGGAAGGCCCAAGCCTACGAAAATCCGTGTTGCGAGCAGGTTTTCTTCGTTTTGCCTGAAATAGCGGCGGTATTCCAGATCGCCTCGAATGTAGCGAAAGTAGGGCGTATTCCCAAAAATACCATTCTCCTGAGTGGTGAGTGCCGGAAAAACGCGAAGAACCTGGCTCAACAGATTCCCGGAAAACTCGATGTTCGCACGGGTGAGTTTTCCGTGTTTCGACAAATGATCGCTGGTGTAGGAGAAATGACTTGCCAGATTGATGTAGTTTGTGAAACTGAAGCGTAAAAAGGGGTCGTTGAGTGTCTGCAACAGTGAATCGAGATAAGTGCTTTTGCCGGAAGTTCTGGCCAGGGAGATCTCAACAGGAACCAGCTCATAGCGCTCACGCACATGGTTTGTCCACAGCCAGGCAGCGGATGAACGAAGTACCTCGCGTGAAAAATCAGGGCGGACCTGACGGGAATATTGCAATTGCAATCGGCTTCGGGGGTCGTGTAAATTCACGATGGACAGCGACCGAAGAGGCATACTGAGCCGGGGCAGGCTAAGTGCCAATCCCATTCCCAGTTCGAGCGTATTGAAAACGATTCCCGTTGAAGTAGCGGGAGTATTTCCCGCAAACTGCTGCGATTCAGCGCCCACATTCCCCTTGATTTCCAGCATGCCAGCCGATCGCCATAGATTTCGTCGTGTCTGACTCAAACTGAATGCAAGACCCAGAAGCGAAACGCTGCTACTCGTAACTTCTGTTTCCTGTCGCAACTGCCTTCGGGTAGCGAGGTTGCCTTCCCAAAAAAGTCGAACGAGACGAAGGCTGTCGGTTGCCTCTACCCGCAGATTGGTGTACGAAAAAATTCGAAGATCTGAGAGACGTTGCTGCACTCCACGAATGTCCTGCTCTGAAAATCGGGTGGGTGGACGAAGGCTCAGGTATCGCTTCCATTCATCGGGTTTCAGGCTTTGACCATTGCAATCCACCACCCGGACTGCACTATCAATTTTCAGGCTATCGCATTCCACTTGTTTGACTTCTGAGCCAACCGGCGGATTGACTTTGATATTCAATTGTTCGACTGTGTAGGGTTGCAAAAGCTGAGGATTGGGGGGCATTCTGATCTTCAGGGTAATGTTCACTACCGGAGCTGTGATTTTGACCGATGAGTCGGAAATATTTTGGGAATTAAGAGTATCTGCCCGATAAAAAAGCATATCCTTGTTTAGGTAATAGAATCCGGAATTGCGCAAAAAGGAAGTGATGTGTGTTCGTTGTTCATCCAATAAATCCACGTCGTAGGGATCGCCCTTTTTGAGCCTGAAATGTTCAGGACGCGACATTGCAAAGCGCAGATACGGGTCGATGCTATCACCCGCATAGGCAACCGCAAAATCACCAAAAACAGATCTATCACCCAGTTCAATATGGTATTGAATTTCTATTTTCTGCTTGCCCGTAGGCTTTTTGGTAACCTCTAGTTTCGAGCGGAAATAGCCTTTGTCGGCTAAGTAATACCGGAGGTTTACCAGACTTTCATCGAGGTAACCTTGCTGAAAAACGTTGGGTGACTCGCCCAGGCGACGGGCGAGGAATTGCGACAACTTACTGCGGCCTGGTGTGCGCGCACGCACATCCCACCAGGCCCTGGCGGCAGCCACACCCAGAAATCGGCGGTTGGGCTTGTGGCGCAGGAGTGGGGCCACGTCTTCCCGCTGAGCAGGAGAGAGACCAGTCACCCGATTTCTCGTGACCCACTCTTCGTCGGGTTCCAGATAGTTCGTTACTTTACACCCGCTTGTGCCTGCCAGCATCCCTGTCATAAGGACGGCCCACCAAGCTTTTTTGAACAATTCGCACATGTCTAAGTCGGCCTTAAAGATAGCGGCTTCATTGCACCATAGAAAAAACCGACTCGGGAACGGTCTTTTTCTGGCAGAAGGGGAGAAGGTGGTTGCCGAGGCCATAGGAGCGGGACTAAAATGCCATTTTTTATTTGTTCGCCGCAGCTGGTATGATCGACATCCTTTGATCCCCATACCGGAAGGATTTACGGGCTCAGAGTGTATATGGCTGGGTGATTCGGATATGGATCGGATCAGTCAGCTGAGTTCACCCCCCCCTGTCGTTGGTGTTTTTGACATCAGGCAGATCTCTTTGCCGGCCTATAAACCAGATTCGGGGAGCATTTGGTTGTACCTCGACAGAATCCGTGATGCCGGTAACCTCGGGACTCTCCTGCGGATTGCCGATTGGTTTGGCGTAGAGGGCGTTTGGTGCGCGCCAGGGACGGCCGACCCGTGGAATGCCAAGTGTATTCAGGCCTCTATGGGTTCGGTTTTTCGCGTTCCTGTGGCGGAAAGTGACCCCGCCGACTGTCTGAAATACTTGTCGGGCATCCCCGTGTATGCCACTACCTTGAAGGGAACAAATCTTCCGGCAATTAATTTCGAAGGGGGTGGACTACTCCTGCTGGGCAATGAGTCGGAGGGATTGAATCATGAATGGATGGCCCATTGCACCTCCAGAATCAGCATCCCTGGATATGGCAAGGCCGAGTCGCTGAATGCTGCTGTCGCCGGGGGTATAATTTTATCATGGATGCGTAAATAAAGGTAATGGTTTGGCCTGTGATGCCATGCCGTTAATTCCGTGGCTACAAACAAGTGGGTATAATGGAGTATAATTAGGTAATGGGGTACAATAATGTAGTGGGAAACAATATACTAACAAAGTATAATAATGAGCGAAGGGGAGCGATAGGGAATTTGTGTGCACATTAAGGTTTCCTACGGGCTTCGCCTTTAACACTTTTCAACCGGGCATCCACATCTGCCCTGAATTCCCAGGCTTTTTTTCTGAACAGGAATGCATCGAAGGTTCCATCCGGTACATAATCAAAATACAATCCTCTGTTACGGGGATTTCGTGGTGCCAGATAATCAAAAACAATGGCCTGTAATACTTCATCATAACGAAGGGAAGCGGATGCTTCCGATGAATATTCAATCCAGTAACGGTAATAGTCTTTTTCCTCTGTTTCTAGTAAAGGGGCACCAAAATGCACATCTCCCGCATCATCAAACCAAAGAAAGTCAATCATTTTGCGGCGTGAAAACGGCTCGTGATGATCAAAACCCAATAGGGTGTAGCATGTTTGTCCCGAATATTTTTGGGTTTTGGGTACAATCGCATAGTAAATTTGACCATACCAGGCCACTGAACCGAAAGAAGTGTCGTTGCGGTCGAGGTATTTGTCGCTTTGGTCGATCAACCCAATGACTCTCGGCTTTTTTTCGTGGGTGAGCACACAACCGAAATGCCGCCAACTACCGGGTTCCTGGGGCACCACCCAGGTAAACAAACGAAAAGTTTGATCGGGTGCGTCCAATACGGATAGGGATTGGATGGAGTCGAACGAAAGTGAGTAGTTGGAGGGCAGCGTTAAGATCTGAATCAAGGTTCGGATGGCCATGTAGTTGGCCTGATTACGAATTGGGAGATTGTCGGTGCCAACTGCGAAACTTATAAGGCTATCTAATTGCGCCATTAGCTCAGGAGTCGATCGAGGTTTATCGTCTTCCTGGAACATAGGGGAATATACCGTTGATTGCGCACCTGATCCCTTGGTGAGTGACAAATAAATCAGGATGATGCCGGATATTCTATTAAAATTCATTTCGGATATTAGGGTTTTAGGCGAATGAAACGTATCACTTCGGTTGCTCGCATCGGGCTGTCAATTTCGAGATAATAGAGACCTGCTGGCAACGACCGGGTATCAAAATTTATGGAGGAGGCCGACTCTTCCCGGGCAAAGGGAAGGGGAAGTCGGCGGCCCACAGCATCGCGCAAACGAATTTGGCTCAGGTCTGAAAGCAGATCCTGACCCTCCAAATAAATTCCATCGCCACAGGGGTTGGGATATAGTCGGTGGCGAACTGCTTCTGGTTGTTCTTCACAGCTTACCGCCAAACGAGATTGTATGCCCATATCTCCGATATACAAATTCCCGCCAAAATCGTTGATGGTTTCCATCCGGATGTGGCAGGGGTATAAACGCAATTCGGGTAAATCATATGAATGTTGTTTCCAATCCAACGAGTCGTCGGGCACCATCGTATTCATGCCGCTGCGCATGCTGTCACCCCCGCTGTAGTATAGGGTACGTTCCACCGCCCCGCAGTCACATACCAGAGTTACCCGCAAACTGTCGCGAAACGCGGAGTTGCGGTTGAGATAGGCACGCCTAAACGACAGGCTACTGAGGGAACCGCTACCAGTAAAATAACTGCGGGTAATGAGACGGTCGCGTTGCTGGTTGCGGCCTCCATATTGCAAATGCCTCAGGCGAAAGGCGTATGAGTCGCGCGACAACCCTCCGACTGCGGCGGTATCCCAGGTGTAATCGTCGTCGGTGAGATTCTGAATATATACCAGGCTGTCGGCTACCAAATCATCTGCCGCCACGTGCGCCTCATTGCTGGGGGCAAATGGGTTAAGTGTGTCGAGTCCCTGAACGAGAAAACGGACACTCCGGTGGTTATCGACCGGATCCGCATCGGATGGTGCGGTGGTGGCCTCTCCCGTAAACCATAGTTCATTCCAGCCTTCCCAAATCCGTATTTGACTCACAGTCAGGCTATGGTTTTGACTATATGCAAGCTGAATGTTAACGGGAATGCTTCGCGTGGGAAATCTGCCGCTGCGTGCTGTCAGATTCAGGTTTGTGAGTATGCTATCACCCTGGTTGCGAAGGGTCACCCCTACGTCCATTCCAGCTGAAAATTGCTCTGCGCAATACATATTTCCATTTGCGGTGGGTAATATTAGCGGAGCCAGTGCCAGGTCGTAGGGGCCACCGCCTGGTTGCGCTGGGGTGTGGTGTGTCGCCAAATATGAAAAGGCGGCAGGCAGCGAAATGAGTCCGTTTCCAAAGGTATTGTCTTCGCCTGCTAAGCCCATATCGGTTGCCGATTGATAAAGCGCCCACAAGATGCTGTCGCCCCCAAGCTGGGGAAAGGCTTCCTTGAGCAATAGGACCGCCCCCGATACATGGGGGCAACTCATGGAGGTACCAGAGAGTAGGCCGTAGCCCGTTTTCCCGTAGGCCGAACGCACATTCACGCCCGGAGCCACCACCTCGGGTTTGATCAGGAGGGAACCGCTTCCACCACATAAACTCACGCCGCGGCTCGAAAAATCGGCAATCGGATAGCCGCCGATGTTACCATTGACGGCTCCAATGGAGAAAATGTTGACCGGATTGGTGTTCACAAATTGGGGATGTTTTAGCGTAGCAGCGCCCGGACCGTCGTTTCCGGCTGAAAATGTGATGGCTATGCCAGCCGCTTCAACCATATTGAAAATCTGGGTGCTCCAGTTCTGGCAAAACGAAGTGTCGGCCGCGCCGGCCTGTCCCCATGAATTGTTGATCACATCCGGTAGATCATCGAATGTGCTGGTGTCGCCATCCGGATTCATGGCCCACTGAAAGCTGAGTAAGTTGATGTGGAGGGGTGTGAGGTTGCTGTGTGTAAGCGGGTTGGACACCATAAAATAACCCCCGAAGGCGACACCCAAGGTGTCGTGGGTGGCGGTATCCATACCCAGAATGGTTCCGTTCACATGGGTGCCGTGGTGCGACGGACGGTCAATAGGGTAACGACTTTCCTGGCTGAACCAGCCTTCAGTGATGGGCCGGAAATTCCCTACAAATCGGTGCGCAAGCGCGGGGTGTTCGGTCCACGTACCCGTGTCTACTGTAAACGCTTTCCTCCCTTTACCCGTGTACCCAATTGCCCAAAGGGTCGGGGCACCAATTACATCCAGTCCCGGCTCACGCCCGCCTGGCACCTCCGGGTTTCCCGATTCACGGTCTGATTCCGCCTTGGCCTCTACAGGCTCGGTGGCACGGGTCGGATAATCGGAGGGATCAAAAATCAGATCGATTTCGGGGGCGATCAAGAGCACATTGAGTGCACTGGCTTCGGCCCGGATCAACAGCATATTGCTGATCCAGAAGGCATGGGAAATTTGAAGCGAAGGGATTTGTTCCGACAAGCGAGCGATTAATGGTGGTTGGGTCGAGGCTTGCAGGGAAAGTGCATCCCTCATGACGCGTTGTGCTCTTTGCTGCGCGGTATAGTTGTTGGTCTGCATCTCCCGCCGAAGTGAGTCGGTATCGATTTGCCTTGACAAAACCAACCCCCACTCCACCATAGTACCGGCTGCATAACCGCCCGAGGCTATCCTGCGCGCCAAAAGGGGGTCGGGACGCCCGGCATCGGCAGCCAAGGGTATCAGCAGGCATGCAGATACCCATAACCCTGAATAAAATAATTCCTTTTTCATGAGAGAGTGAGGTAATACAGTATATTTTTGTAAAAATTTTCTAATCTCATTTGAAAATCAGCACTTTTCCCTGAAGGGTTTTGAGTTTAGAATGAGAGCGGATGTAATAGATGCCGACAGGCAATCCCTGCGTATTTAGCCTGTAGGTGTCCGGATCTGTTTGGTTCCATTCAACCGCCTGAATTCTTCCCAGCGCATCGTAGAGTAAAGGCTTCCCGCATTGGGCATTCGGTAGCACTACATTGAGTTGTGCATAGGCTGGGTTTGGATAAATTTTAAGGGAGGTCGACAAATCTTCTTCCTGCAAACTGGCAACCTGATAATACACCTGAATGTTACTCAGATACAAATTGCCGCCCCAGTCGTTTTTCGTGGTGAAACGAATGCGGGCTGAAAGGGGATATGGTTGCAGGAGGCTGTCGGGTAAAGGGATCTGCCAGCGACGCCAGTGGGCGGAATCGGAAGGAACCAGTCCGTTGTAGGTTTTCATACTGTCGCCCCCATTCAACCATAGTCGTTGATAGGTTGCGCCACAGTCGGTCGACCAATCCAGAAACAGAGTATCGCTAAAGGTTGTACTCCTGTTGCTGTAGGCTATGTCGAACGACAAGGCTCCGGTGCCGCTCGCGCCAGAGGCAGGCCGGCTGAACCACATCAGGGGCGAAACCAGCTCATCGAGTTGACCGTTGCCTGGACCATAATCTTTCATCTTTACGCACGCCGATTGAGCTGCGCGCCCTCCTGTGGGCACAATCTGCCAGGTCTTCGCGTCGGCATCCAAATCCCGGATGACCCAATCGTCGATGCGATGTGCATAAAGTCCGTTGGTTCGAAGGCTGTCGAAGGCTTCATAGAAGCGAGTTTCCACAATGTTGCGGGTAGGGAATTCGGCAAACCAACGGTTGTTAATGGTGTCGCGCTCCATCATCCCTGCGAGGTTTTGGGCACGAAACAACAATCGATTGGGTACACCTGCCGGCCCAGTGGGCAGCGCCGGCGGATTAAGTACAAAATAGGGTGTGGTGACCCGTACGCGCTGGCCTGGAAATACTGAATTATTATGGTTGATGGTGTCGCTTTGTCCATTTATATCGATAAACAGCCGAAAGCCGGGTAAAATACTATCGCCCCGGTTCATGACCTCGATCCGCCAACGCTGCCGGAGTATGAGCACGGGAGGCATAATAGGGCCGGTTTGCAGGCAACCTCCACTGCCAAAAAACGCAGTTTCGGGCGAGTCTACACCTGCAATCGCTAAATCGTATGCACGAGCGGGAGGTTGAGGAGTGTTAGATTGCAACAAGAACTGGAAGGCTGCCGGCACGTTGATGAGACCTCTTCCATACTGATAGTCCTCACCCGGAACTCCAAGGTCGATGGCTGATTGATAGAGGGCATTCAGAATTTGACGCCCTGAGAGTTGGGGAAAGGCTTCTTTCAATAATAGAACTGCACCGCTTACGTGCGGCGAAGCCATGCTGGTACCCGATTTAATCCCGTAGCCAGTGGGTCCGTCTGCTGAGCGTACGTCAACCCCGGGTGCCGAAACTTCGGGCTTGATCATCAAAAAACTGTCTTGTGTGCAGCGCGAGGGCCCCCAGCTGGAAAACCCGGCCAGAGGGTACCCAGGAGCGGCAGCCTGAACCGCACCAACCGCAAATAAATTGAGGGAGTCGATGATCACCTGGGCGGGTACTATCGTTGTAGCCAGTCCTGGTCCGTCATTTCCGGTTGAAAAAACATTGGCGATTCCAGCAGCTTCTATGGCGATCATGGCACTGGTGATCAGGGGATGCCCGCAGAGGGAATCGAATCCTGCGTTATTTCGTCCCCATGAATTGTTGATCACATCCGGAATATCGTGGGTGGTACTGGTGTCACCATCCGGGTTGAGTGCCCATTCAAAAGCGGCCATAAGTTGGGTCCAATCACGCACGAATGCGATGTTAGTCACAATCGGGTCGGTCGCTAAAAAATAGGCGTCGAAGGCAGCGCCGATCGTATCGCGGGTTGCCGTATCCAGCCCGAGTACAGTGCCGATTACGTGTGTGCCATGGTTGCTGTTTTTGTCGCGGGGTGTCGCGAAATCATAGGGCAACCAGGCGTGCGACAATGGGTATCGGGTGCCAAGAAATTTACCCTTCAAGGCTGGGTGATCGGGCCAAACGCCGGTGTCCATCAGCATAGCTTTTCGTCCTTTGCCCGAGTAGCCCATTTGCCAAAGAGCGGGTGCACCTATTGCGGTTAGTCCTACCTCCCTCCCATTGGGCATTTCAGGGGATGCGCTTCCCGAAACCGGTTCTACCAGCGAGACCTGAAACGCGCTGCTGAGTTCTATTTCCTCAACAGCGGGGTGGCGCAGCAGCAGATCTATATGCCTGATAGTCACTTCCAGCTCGACCATATTAACGATCCAAAAACGGCGAATCAAACGTGGACGATTATCGTTTGCCTGCGAACCCATTGTCTCTAAATCCGTCAAAAAGGGAAGCTGCACCCGATCACTCAGCAAACTACAAACGCGGTTCACCTCTTGTGCGCGTACTTTTAGCTCAGTTCCATCCAGTTCATACCGCCTGAGTAAATCTAATACGGGCGCTTGTTCTTTGAAGGATACGGTTATCCTCATCCAAGTGTTTGGCCCTGGGTTTTCAATAAATCTGGTTGCTAATGACGCGCCCATTCTCGCTTCCTGACCTGAACACAGGAATGTTGAGAAATTTAATAAAACAAGTAGTAAAACAGCTCTGTTGATCAATGACATTATTTTTAACTATTAAAGTTTAATCATAAAATTTTATATAACATATAATTTATATTTGGTTCTCGATTTTCTTCGCTTTGATCTCTTCGAAGAAAATATCATCATTGGGCACGTCAAATTCCAGTCCTACAGGATTTTTGTTGGGGTCGGTTATGATCTGAACAGTGGCGTGTCCGAACCAGGCCTGGGGCTCGTTCCACTCCATTTTCCAGGTATTGTAGTGCCAGTGTGTTAACCGACAGTTGAATGATGGGGTGTGGGAAAATTCCATCTGTATGGTGTCATTTTTTGTGCTCAGGGTGATGTCTCCATACATCGGACATCGGTATACGCCCATAATCTGCTTGGTGGTGAGTCCCGGCTGCGTATTGAGCACCCTTGCAGCTACCCGGGTGGCGATTCTGGTGTCGTTGTTTTCCCTTTTTTCTTGCTTGACAAGATGCTCGGCGCACCAGTCACGCTCATTCCGTCCAAACAGGATTTTATCCGCTATATAATTGGGAATGGCGGTTATGGGAGCGCGAACGCCGTTGGTGAGCACGATAATACCCATTTCAAGATCTGGAAATACTTGTACGGAGGATATCATTCCATCATATCCACCGGTGTGGTGCACGCGAAAATGCCCCTTGTAGTCACTCAGTTGCCACCCGAGTCCGTATGTACTAAAGCTACTGGTTTTGTCGGACTTACTATGGTCGACCTGAAAGCCGTTGTGAGGCGTCCATAGCTGGTTATGTAGGCGGGTAGTCAGGAGGGTGTCGCCCTGCCAGACACCGTGACCGATGTTCCATTCGACCCAGCGTGCCAGATCCTGTACGGAAGAAAGCAGGCCGCCGGTAGCCGCCACAGTCTCCCAGTTCACCCACGGTATGGGGAAGTGATGGCTATCCCTGTACGCGTGGGGTTGTGCAACATTGCCTAAGGTGGTAAGTTGGGAGAGTCGGAACGTACTCCTGCTCATACCCAGGCGTTTGATGATGCGGTCTTCTACATATTTCATATAGGATTGGCCGGAGGCGATTGCTATGACCTCACCGGCTGCTATATACATCAGGTTCGAATAGCCATAACCCGAACGGAACGGGAATTCGGGTTCAATGGGTTGATAGCGTTTAATTAAATCGGGCGCGGAAAGGATGGACCTATACCACAGCACATCGCCGCTGAAGGTTCCCAATCCACTGCGGTGGCATAGCAAGTCACGTATGGTGAAAGCCTCACTTACCCAGGGGTCATAGAGGGAGAAATATGGAAGATATTGCCGTACCGGATCGTCCCATCGAACTTTCCCTTCCTGCACCAGCATGGCCATGGCTGTGGCGGTAAAGGCTTTTGTATTGGAGGCAATGGCAAACAAGGTGTTGCCGTCTGGTGGATTGTTCTGACCCAGAGTTTTTTCGCCGTAGCCGCGACAAAAAACCATGTTTCCGTTCTTCACAATGCCGACCACCATTCCGGGTGTGCCCCAATTCTGCCGGGTCTGACGGAGATAGGCATCGAGGTCGTCCCAATCCGTTTTTCGGTTGATTTGTGCTGCAGATGAATGCCAACCGAACAGCCAAAACGTGAGCAATAGCAGGAAATACCTAGAATGCATCATGCACGAATGAATTTTCCGCTAAATATCCGGGTTTGAATCGGATTTAGTCCCCAACTTTAGCTTCAATTTTGTAATTTGCCGATTTATTTCGTTAACCTCACTATATTCCCCCCGATGATGAAGACTCTTTCTTTTACGCGATTCACGGCACAGATTGGCCTAATTGTATTATTCATAAGTTCCTTTTTCATGACATCCTGCAAAAAAGACGAGCCGGAACCCGAGCCTAAAAACGAGTTTACTGTGGCCGGTCAGTCATACACGCTGTCGAAAGGATATTTGTTGTATTGGGGACTAAACTCGGATTCCCTGAGTGTGGATTGGGATGTTTTATTGGTTTCTGATGGCATCTATTTTTCGTTGGATTCGGTGGGCGGTACCGGACAGGCATTATACATGGATCTGAACAGTTCCGGAAACACAGAACTCACACCCGGCACGTATATGTTCGCAAACCAACGGGCAGCCGGAACCTTTGTTGATGCATTCGCCCTGATCGCCTATGATTTTGCCGCTGAGGATGGTATTGAATATTACCTGAATACGGATGTTCCTGGGGGCCCGATTGTAGTGAAAAAATCAGGTATAATTTATGAAATTAACGTGGGCTTCAATGCAAACCGAGATGGAACGACCCAAAACCAGGCAGTCAGCGGCTATTTCAAAGGTCAGCTCAACATATTGGATTTCTCAATGATGCGCACCGCCCATAAGCAGGCCATACGCGACCGGTTTAAGTCTATAAAGCATCAATAGATTGGTGGCGGTACTTTTTTGATGATTTCAACAAAACCAAATTCACGGGGGTCATATGACCGCCCGGTGTTGTAGCCCCACCAGGCAATGAAATCGTAGTAATCTCCTTTTTTCTTATGGGGATAGGCGGCATACCTCCTTTCCTCCAATTTTTTCATGTATCGCAGGCAATGCATCCAGGAATCGAACCGTAAGTACCCGGACCGAGCCCTCAACCCGAATAAATTCGCCCGTTCTTTGGCAATTCGGGAACGCAGATTGGCAGATTCCCACATCCCAAGCTGATAAATGACAGTCGGATTCCGAAATCCCAAAGCGCGTACAGAATCATAAAAAACTTCCGGCTTGGGCAATGCATGTTGGGCCAGAGCCCGATTCGACATGCAAAAAAATACGCATAGGATGACGAAAACCGAATATTTTTTCATTTTCTGTTCTTATTTCCAAACTCGATAACTTAAAAGAGGAGTGGATCATTTACTTTTCAGAGGCGCACTGCATTCGCAGCGGTAAGCATCTAAAAAACTAAATGCGCTCAATCACCATGGCACTGGCACCACCACCGCCATTGCAGATCCCGGCTACTCCTAAGGAGCCGCCCTCCTGACGCAGTAGGTGGGCGAGGGTTACGACAATTCGACAACCCGAGCTTCCAATGGGGTGCCCCAACGAAACGCCACCCCCATAAATATTTACACGGGCAGGGTCGAGCGACAATAGTCGGTTGTTAGCGATGCAGACCACAGAAAATGCTTCGTTGATCTCATAAAAATCGACAGCGGATGCCTTCTTGCCGGCCCGATTCAGGGCCAATGGAATCGCCTTGGCCGGGGCCGTGGTGAACCACTCCGGCGCCTGTTGGGCATCAGCGTATCCCAGAATCCGCGCTAAAGGGCGAATGCCCAATTGTTCGGCGCGCTCCCGACTCATCAAAACAACCGCTGAAGCGCCATCGTTGAGGTTCGAAGCATTGGCCGCTGTGATCGTACCATTCTTGTCGAATACCGGCCTCAGACTTCCTATTTTATCGAAGTTGACCTTTGTATAATCCTCATCGGTATCCACCGCCAACGGATCCTTACCCCGAACCGGAACCTCCACCGGTGCAATTTCCGCTTTGAACTTCCCCGCGCTCCAGGCCTGTGCCGAACGTTTGTAGGACTGAACAGCGTATTCGTCCTGTTCCTCACGGGTGATGTTGTGCTCAGAAGCACACAATTCAGCTGCATTGCCCATATGGTATTGGTGGTACACATCCGTCAAACCATCCCGAAGAATGCCATCCACTACCTGACCATGACCCAACCGGCCACCGTTGCGGTACTGATCGAGGTAGTATGGGATCTGACTCATACTCTCCATTCCTCCGGCCACCACAACCGAGGCCTGACCGAGCTCTATGGCCTGCGCCCCCAACATAATGGCCTTCATGCCACTGGCGCATACTTTATTGATCGTGGTGAACGGAGTATGGGGATCTATTCCAGCATAAATACCAGCCTGTGTGGCCGGAGCCTGACCGATGTTGGCGCTGATCACATTGCCCATGAACAACTCATCGATCTGATCAGGGGCAATGCCAGCCATTTTCAAGGCCTTTTTGATGGCTACGGCCCCCAGTCTTGGCGCCGAAAGAAGGGCAAGCGCCCCGTTGAAACTTCCGATGGGGGTGCGCGCGGCACCAACAATCCAAACTTCTGGGTTCATATTGTCAGTAATTTTTGTGGACGGGCACAAAGATAAACCAAAAGGGAGCGTTTTTTTCTCATATTTCGGCCGCCCTACACATCCGACCTATGCCCGCCAAAAAGAAGCAGCCCAACGGCAAAATCAGAAAGATATTTGTACTTGACACCTCTGTAATCCTTCACGACCACAACGTGCTCCAAAACTTCGATGAACACGATGTGGTGCTGCCCATTACCGTTTTGGAAGAACTCGATCAGTTCAAGAAGGGCAACGACAGCCTCCATTATGAGGCCCGCAGTTTCATCCGAATGCTGGATGAATTGGCAAGCGAGCACAGCCTGCAAGACTGGATCCCGCTGAATGCGGTACATGAATCGCTGTTGAAAGTGGAAATGAACGAAAGCACGCGGGTCGATGCCCATACAGTGTTTGGGGAACGGAAAGCCGATCATAGAATATTGAATGCGGCCATGCACATGGTGGAGACCCAGCCGGGTCGACAAGTGATACTGGTGACCAAGGACGTGAACCTGCGACTGAAGGCGAAGGCGCTTGGACTGGAAGCAGAGGATTATCGTCACGGAAAGATCAGGGACCATGGCGATAGCTATACCGGTTTTCGGGTGATCGAAGGGGTCTCCAGGGCACTCATCGACCAGCTCTACCAAACCGGCTATTGCGATCCGGCAGAGCTCATACTGCCCGACCTGCGCCCCAACGAATTCCTGATAGTACGAAATGGTAAGGAGTCGGCATTGGCCTGCTTCCATGCAGAAGAAGGACAATTGGAGAAGGTGGATAAGCGTCCCGCCTACGGCATCCGACCCCGAAATGCCGAGCAGACCTTTGCACTCCACGCCGTTATGTCGGACCGCATTCGTTTGGTGACTCTTCAGGGAATTGCTGGCACAGGCAAAACGCTACTTGCCTTGTCTGGAGCGCTCGAGCAGAGGCGACAATTTAAGCAGCTGTACCTGGCCCGGCCCATTGTGCCGCTTAGCAACAAAGACATCGGGTATCTGCCCGGCGATATCAAGTCAAAGCTTAACCCCTACATGGAGCCACTGTGGGACAATCTCCGGTTTATCCAGAATCAATTTGGGGAGGCCGACCGAGATTTCCATAAAATAAACGAAATGGTGCAGCAGGAAAAGCTCGCCATCACCCCGCTGGCCTACATCCGCGGACGGAGTTTTTCGCAGGTCTGTTTTATAGTCGACGAGGCCCAGAATCTCACGCCGCACGAAGTCAAAACGATTATCACGCGTGCCGGTGAGGGCACAAAAATTATCTTTACGGGCGATATTCACCAGATCGATACACCATACCTCGACACCGAGTCGAACGGCTTGTCGTATCTCATAGACAGGCTCAAGGGCCAGGCACTGTTCGCCCATATCACGCTCCAGAAGGGTGAGCGTTCCGATTTGGCCAATCTGGCCAATGAACTATTGTGAAGAACTTGTTTTGTCAAACAATTGACTTCGGCGCCACCTTTCGCCATTTCGAATTGTGAAGCTAGTCATACTTTAGATTACACCACCATTCTGTGTGTGGAGTCTTTTGGACATAATGTATTTCTACCGCCCCATTCGGTTCATGGAGTTGAAGCGGGTGTAGGCAACCAGACGATCGTAGCGCGGGCTCACCGGGGGTTGGTGGTACACGAACACTTCATAATCGCATTCCGTTTCCTGATGGCTTCCCTCAAACCAGGTGTCATCGGCAAGGGGACTGCCATTCCCGACCCAGACGTAGCTATAATCGTAGTAGCCCTGTTTAAGGGATAGCGTAATTTGATAGGCCCCAAGGGCAGAGTGGTAGGTCAACTCGGTCGTCGAATCCAGTTTCCAGTCGGTTAGCTGGCCAAAAAGATACACACGGGCATTACGCAGAGGGGAGGGCTGGAGCAGGCTGAAGGTCACGTCGATGTAGTCGGCTTCATTGTCGGAATTACGGGCTTCATTGCTCTGAATCAGGTAATTACCGTTCAAATCCTGATACGAAAAATAGCGAAGGTGCGCCCGCCCTTCCTCGGGCTCGGCCCACATCTGCACCGATTCCGGCCCGATCTCCACTTTTGAAACGCCCTGTCCCCTGAACCGGATGTTCCGCAGGTCTATCTGGCGGAATTCGTTGCCTGCCGTGAAAATATTGCGGTCGTTGTGGTCGTATGTGATGGTATTGTTGCGAATAAACTGCGGTGGCAATCCCCCCACTTGGTTGTCCCACCGCCCATTTTGCCGAATCACAACCTTCAATTCATCGAATGGATTGTAGACCTGCTGTTCTCCCAGGTTGACATCAAAATCGATTTCATGCGCAATGGCCATGACATCGGGACGACTCGGCCGGCGGATGATGGGATTTACCGACATCAGCGGTTGGAGCACGAAAAATCGGCGGGTGAGAACGGGTGCGCTTCGGTCACCGTCGCGGTACACAAGCAGGAGATAGTTGCCGCTGAGGGTCGGACGGATATTTTCGGTGGGAATGCCGATTTTGTAGTGGGTGTATGGCTTCAACGTATTAAAAGAAGTCCGGTAGTCAACTACCTGATCCTCTTGAAACCCATCGATGAATTGTGTGCTGAGCATACCTGATGGCGTCCAATCGGCCGTGCAGTGGATGAGGGTAAACGAGTAGGGCACAAAGCCCCCGTCGAGGTCATCAAAGTGGAGAACGAGCGACCCGTTTGGATCGCCAAGTTGCATCATCGGCACCGAAAAATGCTTGTCACCCTGTAAGAACCGAACCGTTTTTATGTTTGGTCGGTAGGTATGGTCTTCAGGGAGGAGACCTGGAAATTCCTGAGCAGCGGCGTTTCTGCTACACAAAAGCTGGATAGAAAGTCCAAAAGATAATGTTACAAATCGAAATCCTTTCAAATGCATGTATAGGCTGTTTATTATTTCCGTTGTCTACTAAATTTAATTCGATTGACACTCGGTCAGCTGATCCAATTCCTCAAGCTGTGATTCCCATAAGGGGAATAACGCAGAAATTTCCTGTTCCGTTTGGCGCAATTCTATTTGAAGCGACTGAAGATTCTCAAAATTTTGCACGATCACTGGATCGGCCATTTTCTGCAGAAGTATGGCCTTTTTCGCTTCGGCGCGTGACAAATCTTCTTCTGTTTTGCGGCATTCCCGTTCGGCTTTCGCCAATTTTCTTTTGAATTTCTTCTGTTCTTCGTAGGAACTGGCCGAATCCTGGTCTGAATCCGGCTTTGAAGCATTAGGCCGGGTCGATTCCGCTGGGCGAGCGGGCGACTGCTTCCAGGGTTCGCCCAATCGCTCTGTAAACTCAGCAAAAGGCCCAGGGTACACGTGGATTTTGCCATCCGTCACATACCAGACTTTGTTGCAGACCTGCTCCAGCAGATAGCGATCGTGGGCCACCAATACATAACTCCCTTCGAAATCTTGCAGAGCATCGATCAGGGCTTCTACCGACTCCATGTCAAGGTGGTTGCCTGGCTCATCGAGCAATAAAGTGTTGGAGTGGGACAGAAGCACCCCGGACAGAGCGAGACGGGCCTTTTCTCCACCCGAGAGTATACCTACAGGCTTGTCCATATCATCCTGATCAAATAAAAAGGCACCCAGAGCCGATCTCACCTCCTGTACGGTACAATGTTGCGCCAGACGGAGGGCCTCGTCGAGCAGGCTGTTCTTTAGATTCAGTGACTCAGTCTGGTGCTGGGCGTAGTAGGCCAGTTCTACCTGATATCCCAATTGTCGTTGTCCATCAAACGACTCCGTCCCTAATAGGATGCGCAGAAGCGTTGATTTACCCGACCCGTTGGGTCCCACCAGTGCTATTTTGTCGCCCCTTTCCCATTCAACCGAGGCCTCGTTCAACAGCCTGATTCCGGGGAATGACTTATTGATTTGACTCAATTCCATGAGCATTTTGCCCGGTTTACGGTTCGGGACAAATCGAAATCGGGGAGCGCGCCCGGCCTCCTGAACCTCGTCGATCAGCTCTTTCTTTTGAAGCAATTTAATTCGACTTTGAACGGCTCTGGCCTTGCTGGCCTTGTAGCGAAACCGCTCAATGAACCGCATTTCATGGTCTAACATTTTCTGTTGGTTGCTCCATGCTAAACGTTGCTGTTCGAGTCGCGTCATTTTTTGCTCCTCATACGACTCATAATCGCCCTTGTAGACCCACAGTTTTTTTTGATCAATCTCAAAAATGCGGTTGCAGCATCGGTTCAGAAATGTGCGATCGTGCGACACAAGCAACACGCTATGCGGGTATCGAAGGATGAAGTCTTCCAGCCAGCTGATGGCGGGCAGGTCGAGGTGATTGGTCGGCTCGTCGAGTAACAGAAGTCCGGGCCGTTGCAGCAGTACCTTTCCGAGCATCGCCCGCATTCGCCAGCCCCCACTTAACTGATTGTAGGGTCGTTCCATATCGCTGCTCAGAAATCCGAGGCCTATTAGGGTTTCTTCAACCATGGCCTCAATCCGAAAAGCATCCATTCGGGTGAGTTCATCCAGCAGGTCGGCCTGATGTTGCCAGTAGTCTATATCGGCGGTTGAGGTATCGGACAACAGGCTCCCCTCATACTGAATCCGCATTCGGATCAGATCACCGAATGCTTCAGACACGACCTCCAACAGGCTACTTGATGTGGAAAACGATAACAAATCCTGGTGGAAATAACCAATCTTTAAGTTTTTGGGCACGCTGATCCGGCCGCCCCCGGTTTCGGGGCGAGCCAATGCGCGCAGCAAGGTGCTTTTGCCACAACCATTTCGACCAATCAGCGCAGCGCGGTCTTGTCCGCCTAATTGAAAGGAGGCTTGTTCCACGAGTTCTTCACCCCCGGCCGACAGGGTCAATTGCTGTACGGTTACCATTATCGAATTCGTGCGGCAATGATACGGAATGAAACATTATTTTTAGAATTAAGGTTGTGCTTTGCGCTTCTATTTATACTTTTGCGCCGCCAAACCCCGTGTTTGCCCTCAAGCTTACAGGTTGATGGCGCGTTCGTTTTTGTCAATTGAAAACATGGCATCTACCATCAAATTACGCAAGGGCTTTGACATCAAATTGCAGGGTCAGGCCAAGCAGGGGAATTGTGCGGTATTACACGCGCAGACGGTCGCTGTGAATCCACCCGCTTTCCGCTATTCCAAATTCAAACTGCTTGTGGAAGTGGGGTCGGAAGTTCAGGCGGGCACACCCTTGTTGTGCGACAAAAAATATCCTTCCATCACTGTGGCTTCCCCGGTTTCGGGCGAGGTGGTGGCGGTTCACCGGGGCGATCGCCGGGTGCTCCAGGAAATTGTGATTTTGGCCGACAAGGACCAAAAATACCTGGATTTCGGTCGTTTGCCGGTCGACTTGATGGATGCCGAGACGCTCCGCTTTGCTGTTCAACAAGCGGGCTTATGGCCTCTCATTCGTCGCCGCCCGTTCGATTGCGTGGCATTACCTGATGAAAATCCGGTGGGAATATTTGTTTCAGGATTTGATTCTGCACCCCTGGCTCCGTCTGTCGATTATTTGATTAATGGACAAGAACAAGCGTTTCAAGCAGGGCTCAATCTGCTCAAGCGCATCAGCCAAGCACCCGTACATTTAGGCGTTCATGCCACCCAAACCCGTTCCATTGCGTTGCTTAAGGCTGAAAACGTACAAGTCCATCGCTTCGAAGGGGCCCACCCCACCGGCAATGTGGGTATTCAAATGCACCACATTCGGCCAGTCAACAAAGGGGAGGCTGCGTGGTATGTACACCCCGCCGATGTGGTGGTGCTGGGTCGATTGGCATTGACTGGTCGTTGCGATCTTCGCAGACGCATAGCCCTCACGGGATCTGAAATTAAGGAGCCACGCTATGTGGATGCGGTAGCGGGTGCCTCTGTACAGTCAATTACTGCCGGGGAATTCAAAGACAGATCGGGCATCCGGATCATCAGCGGAAATGTGCTGACTGGTTCCAAAGTAGATAATGATGGTCACCTTGGCTATTATGACCATCAACTTACGGTCATCCCGGAGGGAAATGACCTTGAATTCCTCGGGTGGTTGCTGCCCAGTTATCCACGCCCCGACATCTCCCGTTCATTTTTCTCGGGTTGGCTCAAAAACCGGGTTTATAAAGTAAACACCAATACCCACGGCGAAGAGCGCGCGTTTGTGGTCACCGGTCAATACGAGCAGGTGCTCCCCATGGACATCCATCCGACATATCTCCTGAAGTCGATTATGTATCAGGACATCGAGGAAATGGAACAACTCGGTATCTATGAAGTTTCAGAGGAAGATTTCGCGCTCTGCGAGTTCGTTTGTACTTCTAAAATACCGGTTCAAAAGATTATCAGAGAGGGCCTCGACCTCATGTATGAAGATTCAATGGCATAATCCTATATCAAGCTGCATATGAAATTTTTGAAGGATCGTATTTTGGGATGGAGGCCTCAATTTCAAAAGGGTGGTAAATACGGACGTTTTCACACCGTTTTCGATGGGTTTTCCACATTTTTATTTACACCCGATACAGTCACAACCCAGGGGTCCCACATTCGTGGAGGCATGGATCTGAAGCGAACTATGTTTTTTGTGATCTTGGCCATGTTGCCGGCTTTCATTTTTGGAATGTTCAACGTGGGCCACCAGCATTACCTCTCTGTAGGGGAATTCACAGCGGTTGGGGAAGGAATTCTGGAAAAGTTCCTTTTCGGTGCCCTTAAGGTATTGCCTATAGTTGTAGTGGCCTACGGCGTAGGTCTGGGAATCGAATTTTTTATCGCTTCCCGCAAAGGGCACAGCATCAATGAAGGATATCTGGTTTCTGGCCTGTTAATTCCCTTGGTGATGCCACCCGACATTCCACTTTGGATGGTGGGACTTGCATCTGCCTTTGCGGTCATATTTGCCAAGGAAGTTTTCGGCGGCACGGGAATGAATGTGCTGAATGTGGCATTAACTGCCCGGGTTTTTCTGTTTTTCGCATATCCTACCTTTATGTCGGGCGATATGGTTTGGATCGCAGATAAGCCCGACACCTATAGCGGCGCAACAGCTTTGGCCAATTCCATTAAAGGCAATCCGGGATTTTGTACGACTGATATGTTCCTGGGATTTATTCCCGGGTCTATTGGTGAAACCAGTAAGCTGGCAATCCTCATTGGAGCAGCATTTCTGATTTTTACAGGAATTGGTAGCGCTTCGGTCATGATCTCTGTCCTGATCGGCGCAGGCATCATGGGCTTGATTTTTAATGCCATCGCCTTGAATGATTTTATGAGACTTCCGTTTTTGAATCATTATCTGATGGGTGGACTCATGTTTGGTGCTGTTTTTATGGCCACCGATCCGGTAACGGCGGCTCAGACTGAGCGTGGCAAGTGGATTTATGGTCTCCTGATAGGGATGATGGCTGTTATGATTCGTGTATTTAATCCGGCATATCCTGAGGGGATTATGCTTGCCATTTTATTCGGAAATGTAATGGCACCCCTCATTGATCATTTTGTCGTTCAGTCAAACATTAAAAAAAGACTCGCCCGTGCTTAACTCCAATACATACGTATTCGGCTTTGCGTTTGCCGTTACCATTATCGTGGCCCTGATGCTGTCGGGCGCGGCCACCATACTAAAACCTTTTCAGGAACAGAATTTTTTAAAAGAGAAGCAGGAGAATATCCTGAGTGTGGTAGGAAAGACGGCCACAGACGATTACAAGAAATTTAACACGTATATCAAATCGGTGGTGATTGATGAGCATGGTAATGAGTTAACAGGAGTAGATGCTTTTGATATCAATCTCGCATACGATAAGAAGTTGCACACAAAAGACTCAACTTATACCTTGAGATACCCTCTGTATATTTTCGAAGAAGGCGGAAAAAAAACCTTTATTCTGCAGTTGGCGGGTGTGGGCTTATGGGGACCCATATGGGGCTACCTGGCATTGGACGAAGATGGCAATACGGTGAAAAAAGCGGTGTTTGATCACAAGGGTGAAACACCTGGATTGGGCGCTGAGATCAATACAGATGGTTTTGAAGGGCAGTTTCGGAACCGAAAGATTTTTGATGATTCCGGATCATTTGTTTCGGTGCAGGTAACCAAAGAAGCCAAGTCCGACGATGATCCACACAAGGTGGATGCTATTTCGGGTGGTACCATTACCTCAACGGGTGTTTCTAATATGCTCAGGGAGGACATAAAGTTTTATTTGACCTACATCAACAAATCCAAAAAAGTTTAATATGTCAACCGCCACTACTGCGGCGCCGGTCAGGGAATCGAAGCCGCTGTTATCCAAGAGAGACAGAAAGTTGGTGACCGACCCCTTGTCGGATAGCAATCCCATTACCATCCAGGTGTTGGGTATTTGCTCAGCGCTGGCCGTAACAACTCAGTTGAAGCCAACCTTGGTTATGGCCATAAGCGTGACAGCCGTTGTTGTATTTTCGAATTTGATTGTTTCCCTGATGCGAAACTATATTCCTGCCCGCATACGCATAATTGTGCAGCTGGTTGTTGTATCCTTACTGGTCATTTTGGTCGATGAAATCTTGAAGGCGTTTGTTTATGATGTGAGTAAGCAGCTTTCAGTATTTGTAGGCTTGATTATTACCAATTGTATCGTTATGGGTCGTTTGGAGGCCTTTGCAATGGGCAACAAGCCAGGCTCCTCAATATTGGATGGTTTGGGTAATTCTGCGGGTTATGCGTGGGTGATTTTAGCCGTAGCTTTTGTGCGTGAATTGTTTGGTTCGGGTAAGTTGTTCGGCTTTTCTATAATTCCAGAGGCTCTTTATGCGCCAGAGATCGGGTATGTAAACAATGGCCTCATGATGATTCCGGCAGGGGCCCTGTTTATTGTGGCCACCATCATCTGGGTTCAGCGCTCGATTAACAAATACACTGAGGAAGCATGATAACGACACTACTTTTTGCTGATTTGGTCAGCCTTTTTGTACGATCCATTTTCGTAGACAATATGATTTTCGCCTTTTTTCTGGGCATGTGTTCATTTTTGGCTGTTTCTAAGAATGTGAACACGGCCATTGGATTGGGCGCCGCGGTTATTTTTGTTTTGGGAATCACTGTGCCGATCAATTGGTTGCTGATCAATGGTCTGCTTAAAGAAGGTGCATTGGCTTGGATTTCGCCATCATTCGCTGAGGTTGACCTTACTTTTCTGGCCTTCATTATGTTTATCGCCACAATTGCGTCTATGACCCAATTGGTGGAGATGGTGGTTGAAAAGTTTTCGCCTGCTTTATATAGTTCACTTGGAATCTTTCTGCCCCTTATCGCAGTAAATTGTTCAATCCTTGGTGGGTCTTTATTCATGCAAGAGCGCGATTACACCTTGGCAGAGGCTACTGTTTTTGGTTTGGGTAGCGGGGTTGGATGGCTCATTGCAATTGTGGCTTTGGCAGCGATTAGAATGAAAATTCGGTACTCCGACGTGCCCAAGCCATTAAGAGGTTTGGGAATCACATTTATTTTAACGGGCTTGATGGGTCTCGCGTTTATGAGTTTTCTGGGAATTCAACTATAATATTCGGGTATGTTTTTACTGAACACTATGACGATTGTCGGTCTCAGCATTGGGGCGTTCAGTCTTGTTATTTTATTGCTCGTTGTGGTCCTGCTTTTTGCTCAAAAGAAGCTTCTTCCTTCGGGTGAGGTTCGGATCATTGTAAATGGTGATGAGGCTAATGCGCTCGTGGCAAGTCCGGGATCGAATCTGCTCAGTACATTAAGTAACAGCAAGTTGTTTCTGCCTTCAGCTTGTGGAGGGGGCGGAACATGCGCCATGTGCAAATGTCAGATCCTTGAGGGAGGCGGAGATGTGCTACCAACTGAAAAAGGCCACCTGTCACGTAAGCAACAGGCTGAGCACTGGCGTTTGGCTTGTCAGGTGAAAGTGAAGTCGGATATGAAGATACAAGTGCCTGAGGAAGTCTTTGGAATCAAAAAGTGGGAATGTGAGGTGGTTTCGAATTATAACGTTTCCACCTATATAAAAGAGTTTGTGGTGAAACTGCCAGAAGGCGAGCATCTACACTTTGAATCGGGTGGCTACATCCAGTTAGACGTTCCGGCGGTTGATATAGACTTTAAAGGAATGGATATTGCCCCACATCCCTCAGATCCTGCCGGACAAGACAAATTCAAGGAAGATTGGGATAAGTTTAATCTCTGGGATTTGAATATGAAGAATCCAGAGCCGATTTTCAGGGCCTATTCCATGGCCAACCATCCGGCGGAGGGAAATATAATCATGCTCAACATCCGAATTGCTACTCCGCCATGGGATCGCGTTGCCAACAAGTGGATGCCGGTCAATCCGGGTATTTGTTCGTCCTTCGTATTTAGCCGTCAGCCGGGCGATAAGGTCACCATATCCGGGCCATACGGTGAGTTTTTCATCAAACCCACAGAGCGGGAGATGGTCTACATCGGTGGCGGTGCGGGCATGGCCCCGCTTCGAAGTCACATCTTCCACCTTTTTCATACCCTGAAAACGGGACGCAAGGTATCTTATTGGTATGGGGGACGTTCACGCCGTGAGCTGTTTTACATCGACGAATTCCGGGCCATTGAGAAGGAGTTTCCTAATTTCCGTTTTCATATTGTTCTCTCGGAACCGCTTCCCGAGGACAACTGGAAAGTGTCGAAGGATGTGGAAGACCGTGAGGGCGATGGATTCATTGGATTTGTGCACAAGGTCTTTATCGACAATTACCTCAGCAAGCATCCGGATCCGGAGGAGATTGAATTCTATTTCTGTGGCCCGCCTATGATGAATGCAGCTGTTATTACGATGTGTGATGACTGGGGAATCCCGGAGGAGCATGTGAGCTTCGATGATTTCGGGGGTTAACACTTACGAATCCGAACCATAACTATTAGTTCAGTCTTGAAGCGAAGTTTAACATCATAGCCATATATAAATGAACCTTCACGAGTACCAGGGAAAAGCCTTATTGAGCCAGTTTGGTGTCGCCATACAACAGGGAATCCCCGTTCATACCGCAGATGACGCGGTTCAAGCCGCGCGACAACTTCAGGAATCAACTGGCACGAAGTGTTGGGTCTTGAAGGCGCAAATTCATGCGGGTGGACGAGGTAAGGGGGGTGGTGTAAAAGTTGCACAGTCACTTGAAGAGGTTCGAGAAAAGGCAGGCAAGATCCTGGGCATGCAGCTGGTGACCCCACAGACCGGTCCTCTTGGTAAAAAAGTTTATCAAATCCTGGTTGCTCAGGATGTGTATTACGGAGGAACCTCTCCCGTTCAGGAGTTTTATATGTCCGTATTGCTGGATCGTTCTCTGGGCAAGAATATAATTGTTTATTCAACGGAGGGGGGTATGGACATTGAAAAGGTAGCTGACGAGCGCCCCGATAAAATCCACAAGGAGGTGATAGACCCTTCTGTTGGGCTCATGCCTTTTCAGGCGCGCAAGATTGCACGAAACTTGGGTTTGCAGGGACAAGCCTTCCGGGAAATGACGCGTTTTGTACCGGCACTGGTGAATGCATATGAACAATCGGATGCCTCGCTTTTCGAGATTAATCCACTGTTTAAAACATCCGACGACCGGATAATTGCAGTTGATGCTAAGGTGAGCATCGATGAAAATGCACTATACAGGCACTTAGATCTGGAAGCCCTGCGCGATATTCGCGAGGAAGATCCAACGGAAGTAGAAGCCGGTGAGCATAACCTGAATTATGTGAAACTGGATGGCAACGTAGGGTGTATGGTAAATGGGGCAGGGTTGGCTATGGCCACCATGGATATCATTCAGCTGTCGGGTGGAAAGCCTGCCAATTTTCTCGATGTAGGGGGCACAGCCAGCGCCGAACGGGTGGCCAATGCCTTTAGAATCATCCGCAAGGATCCCAATGTTAAGGCTATATTGGTGAATATTTTTGGGGGAATCGTGCGGTGTGACCGTGTGGCTCAGGGTATCGTTGACGTTTGTAAGCAGTTGGGAAATATGGACATCCCCCTTATTGTGCGTCTTCAGGGCACCAATGCCAGCGAAGCCCGTGCCTTGCTGGACGCTTCAGGATTGCCCATTCAGGCGGTTACCGGGTTGCACGAGGCAGCAGAACAGGTCCGCGCCTGTGTAGCATGATGCGTAGAATTTGGAGCAATTAATCACCTACACAGAAGAGCCCGATACGATAAAAGAAACATTCTGAGGGCCGCAGAGGTGCTTCAGTCGGGTGGTATCGTCATCTATCCAACCGATACTTATTATGGATTGGCCGCTGATATACGATCGCAAGGGGCGGTTGAACGATTGCTGAAGGTACGCGGACTTCCCGACGCCTCAACTCTTTCCCTGGTGTGTGCTGATTTCAGTCACCTCGCCGCCTAACACACTTCCCATTCCAAACACCTATTTTCGATTGATTCGTAAGGCCCTGCCTGGTCCATATACTTTCATACTTCCTGCATCCGGCCTGGCACCTCGCCAACTCCAAAACCGGCGAAGGAACATCGGGCTACGAATACCCAATCATCCGGTAGCAGGCATGCTCATCGCTGTCATGGGTTCGCCCCTGGTCTCAGCTTCACTTTCCGATATAATTGAAGGGATCGAATACCACTATCGTGATCCGGATGAGATAGTTTTCCGGTATTTCGACGATGTTGATGTGTTCCTCGACCACGGTTGGTCGGAGGGACAAACCTTCAACGCAGGTAGACCTCACGGGCGAAGAGCCTGAAGTATTGAGGGCAGGCAAAGGGGACATATTTTGGTAGGTCTCTCCCATAATCCAGCGTTGGCGGTTATTCATCAGAAAATAGCCTGTTTGGATGAGCAAAAACCGTATATTCGCCACTTTATGCGACTGCACTCATCTTTTATCACTGTCGCCGTTTTGTCGGCGATATGTACACTTTTTCTTCCGGTAAAATTTATTGAGGCCCAATCCGCTACCGGTGTAATCAGGGGGTTTATCTACGACCAGGGCAGCGGGGAGCCCATTCTCTTTACCAATGTATACCTTAAAGGCACAACCCTCGGGTCGAGTACAGATACCAAAGGCTTTTTTACCATCACCCGAATTCCGCCCGGTAGTTATACACTGATGAGTACCTATCTGGGATATGACACCGTTAGTGTCGTTGTCCGTATCAAAGGGGGAGATATTCTCAACGAGAAATTATTTCTGCGCAAATCGAGCCTCAATCTGGAGATGGTGGAAGTGAGGGGGGAGAAAGAAGAGCAACGCACAACTGTTAAGGTATCCGTAGAAACGGTGACCCCCAAGCAGATCACGCAGATCGTGAGCGTTGGAGGGGAGCCTGATATTGCCCAATACCTTCAAGTGCTACCCGGTGTGATATTCACGGGCGACCAGGGTGGACAGCTCTACATCCGGGGTGGATCACCGGTTCAGAATAAGGTAATGCTTGATGGGATGATTGTATATAACCCATTCCACTCGATTGGGCTGTTTTCCGTTTTTGAGACCGATATAATTCAAAGTGCTGACGTTTATACCGGGGGTTATAACTCCAACCACGGCGGACGTATATCTGCAGTCATGGATATCACCACCCGTGATGGCAACCAAAAACGATGGAAAGGAAAAGTCGGCGCTAGTCCATTCCTTGGCCGTGTTCTGATGGAAGGCCCTTTGGGCAAGGCCGGTACACCTGAGAAACCAGCACCAACCCTGGTTGTGTCGGCCCGTTCGTCGTGGCTCGATCAATCCTCGAAAAGACTCTATACCTATGCCGACAGCAATGGCTTGCCCTTCAGTTTTACCGATTTATATGCCAAAACTACTTTCAGATCCTCCAATGGTAGTAAGTTTAGCCTTTTTGGGTTCAATTTCAGTGACAGAGCCAATTTCCGAAACGTATCGGATTTTGGGTGGGATTCACGTGGATTAGGGGGAAATTTTGTGCTGATTCCCGAGGGTTCTAATAGCGTTGTGAGCGGTACACTCGCTTGGTCCGACTACAATTCATTTCAAATCGAACGGGGCAGGGGTCCGAGAAACAGCGGAATATCCGGGTTCAACGGAACGGTCAATATTGCCCAGTACCTGCAGCGCGACGAACTTAACTTTGGTTTCGATTTGGTCGGTTTTGGCACGCGCTTCAAGTTCACCAATCCGAGTGGCATCATCCTCAACCAAAATGAGAATACAACTGAATTGGCTGGCTATATCAAATACAAGCTGCTCACCGATAAATTGGTGTTGGAGCCCGGACTGCGGGGTCATTATTATGCATCGCTCGGCGAGTTTTCTGTAGAACCCCGATTGGGCCTCAAATACAACTTGTCGCCCGCGCTTCGACTCAAATTCGCCGGGGGATGGTATAGCCAAAACCTGATCAGCGCCGTCTCAGACCGTGATGTTGTGAATTTGTTCTTCGGATTCTTATCAGGGCCCGACAATCTACCCAAAACTTTCGATGGGGAGCGGGTGCAGTCGAAGCTTCAAAAGGCCCGCCACGCGATTGTCGGTACCGAAATCGATTTGGGTAAGCATGTAGAATTGAATGTAGAATCCTACATCAAGAACTTTGATCAACTTACCAACATTAACCGCGATAAAATCTACGAGGACATCAGCGAATTCGAGCAAAAGCCCGACTTTTTGAAGAAGGATTTCATTATTGAACGGGGACGAGCCTATGGCTTTGATTTCAGGCTTAAATACGATCGCAGACAATATTATGTATGGGCTACATATTCCTGGACCTACGTGGATCGATTCGACGGACAACGCACTTATTTTCCATCTTTTGACCGCCGACACAATATCAACCTGGTGGGGATCTACAAATTTGGCAGCGACCGCAGCTGGGAATTGAGCACGCGCTGGAATTACGGGTCCGGGTTTCCCTTCACCCAAACCCAGGGGTTTTACCCTAACCTCAGTTTGAATGGGGGAATCAACAGCGACTACTTGTCACAGAATGGAGAACTCGGTGTAGTATATGCAGGCTTTAACCAGGCACGACTGCCTTCCTATCACCGCCTGGATGCATCGCTTCGATACACCTACGCTGTGAGTGACCATTCTGAAATAGACTTCAATTTCAGCGTCAGCAATGTGTACGACCGACGTAACATCTTCTATTTCGATCGGGTTCGATTCTCTCGGGTGAATCAGCTGCCCATCCTCCCCAGCTTCGGAGTAACCTGGAACTTTTAGCGGTAGATTTTTGTTTTGATAATTTTTGGAAATTTACCCCGTTAGACGGGGCTGATGGCATTATCCTAATGCCTTTTTAAACTATGATGCAAAGACGCACCGCAGTTTTTTATTTTATACTACTTGTCTTACTGACGGCCAACTGGCCAGAATTTGTGTACGCTCAGCGGCCACAGAACCTGCATCAACCCTCCGATCGCCTGTCAGAGGCTATCCAGCAATACGATAAGGGGCAATACAGAGTGGTACTTTCGTTGCTCGATCAGGCATACACCCGTATGCCGCACACCACCCGAAATGATGGATGGACTCCCACTGAGCTCTTTCAGGCTAGGGTGTATGATGCGTTAAGTCGTGCCCGGCTGGGTTGGCCGGGCAGCCAAGCGCTTATGGAGCAGTTGTATGATGAAATGCAGGGTACATTTGAAGCAGACCGGGTGCGGCTTCAGTTGATGCAATACCGGCACCGCGACAAAAAATATTCGGAAGTCATATCCCTGTCGAAGGAGGTACAGTGGCCCCGTATGCATAAGAATGAACGTCAGCAGGGCGATTATTTAAGGGGATATGCTCTGTGGAAAAAAGGCGACGCACAGACGGCCCGAACCTTGCTGGAGCCACTCACCAGAACCGAGTCGCCTGAAGCCCCTTTAGCTTCCCTCGCTATGGGGAAGGTTTGCGATGAAAGCGGACAACATGAACAGGCGCTTGCTTTTTTAGACCCCATTCGGGAGCATCCATCCTGTAGCTTATACGTACCCCCCTTGCTTGCCCGGCAATACTACCGCATGGGTCGCTATGAAGACCTCTTCTCTTATGCACTTCCGCTGAGCGCACGTCCGGGTTTGGAACAGGCGGATCAGCTCAACCACATCATTGCGCAGGCCTATTTTTCGACCGGCGAATATGCTTCCTTTCTAACCTATATTGAACGCTATCAGAAGCTTGGTGGTCGTTTATCACCGGCCGGTCAGTTTCGGTTGGGATTTGCATCCTATACGCTTGGGGATCCGGAGAAGGCAGCTTCGGCCTTTCAGGAGGCCACAACCAGTCTCGATGATACCCTGAGTCACCGGTCGTTTTTGTTGCTGGGCGAAGCCTGTTTGCAATTGGGGAGGTCTCATGAGGCCCTCGCCGCATTCTACACTGCGTCGCGGCGGAAAGGCACACCTGAAATCAACGAGTTAGCAGCTTTTCGATATGCACAACTCTGCTGCCAGCTTAAGATGAACAACCAGGCTTTAATGGAGTTAAAGGGATTTCTGAAGAACTACCCGCAATCTGCCCACACAGAAGAGGTCAAATCTATGTTGAGTGGGCAGCTGTTGGTGGGGAAGAACTTTCGTGAGGCTTTGGATGTATTCCGTTCCCTTCGCCAGACCGAGGCGGTACAGAGAGTCCTTTGGCAGCGGGCAGCTTTATACCGGGCCATGCAGCTCTATCAAGAGGGAAACTTTACCACAGCCGAGCAGCATTTCAACGAGGCGCTGGAATTGGCCTCTGAGGTAAATGTCACCCGCAGGGCCCATTACTGGCGTGGAGAAACTCGTTTTCGTCTGCAGAAATTCGCCCAGTCGGCCGATGACTATAAAGCCTATCTGAATTTGAGGAAGGCAGTTCCTGAGGGAGTCGAATCACAGGAGAATGCTGCGATGGCGAATTATGGATTGGCGTATGCCTATTTTCGGATGGAAGAATTCAGGCTGGCGGAGGATTATTTCCGAAGGGTTGTTTCGGCTCCTGCTTCTGAGTGGAGCAACGCGCCCGGCGAAGAAGGCCGGAATACTCTGGTGGCCGATGCCCGTCTGCGTCGTGCTGATGCGCTTTTCGCACTGAAGCAGTACAGAGCGGCATTTGATGTTTATGGCGAATGCCAGAAAACGGGTGCGAATCGGCCGGATTATTCTGCTTATCAGCAAGCCATATTGCAGGGTTTGATGGGGCGACAGGCCGATAAGATCCTGTCACTCGAGCGATTTTTGGCGCGTTACAGGGGGTCTGAATTTTGGGAGACGGCCGTGCTCGAACTCATGGGTGCTGGTCACAACGAGGGACTGCCTTTCAAAAGTCTGGCGTATGCAGATACTTTGGAACGGGTGAAACCTGGTAGCCCGCTGATGCCTTCCGCATGGCTTATACGGGGACTCATTCTCTATCAACAGGATCAGGTGCAGCCGGCCATCGACCAGTACACACGCCTGCTGCGCACTTATCCGCAGTCACCCCAGGCATCAGAGGCGCTTGCGACGCTTAGGGTCATATACGCTGAGCAAAACCGTCCCGACGACTATCTCGAAATGCGCAAGAATATTGGTCTCGGCACGCCGGCTGACTCGGAAATGGACACCCTGCGCTTTCAGTCGGCCGAGCAGGCCTATAACCGTGGCGATTGTCAACTTGCCCGCAAGGAGGTCGATGAGTACCTCAAGAAATATCCAAATGGTTCTTATCATTTATACGCCCGCCTGATTCGTGCCCAATGCGCACGCAGCCTGAATCAACGCGATAGTATGTATGCGGATTTGGAGGACTTGGCCGGCCGTTCCCTGCACCCATATACCGAATCGGTCTTACGCATGTTGGCCGAGGAACGCGCAGCCGATTCGTCATGGCAGCAATCTGCGGAGGCATGGAAGAAGTGGGGTGGATGGGTGAGTGCACCACAGGATGTGCAGGAAGCGTTGGCTGGACAAATGACCGCTTGGGTAAATCTGGAGAATTGGCCGGAACTGGAAAAAATAGCCAACCGTATTTTGGAAATGGAGTCGGCTCCAGAAGCTCTGCGCACGGATGCTCAGATTGCCAGTGCACTTTGTTTAATGGAAGCTTCTCGTCTTTCCGACGCCCAGACCATATTAGAGAAGGTCTACGCGTCCAACAAGAATGAACCGGGGGCAACCGCGTTGTACTATCTGGCCGACATCGCCTTCCGAAAGGGCGATTACCCCAAATGCCAGGCTCGGGTCTTCGAAATGGCCGACCGCATTCCCTATTACGATCATTGGCTGGGGATGGCATTCCTATTGCTCTCCGATTCCTACATAGCCCAAAAGAATGCGATTCAGGCTCGTGCTACATTGGAGAGCATTGCTCAAGGCGACGCCCCCGATTACATACGGGCGAAAGCACGCAGCCGCTTGATCAAGATGCCCGCCCCTAACTAAAACTTCATGATGTCGGTGAAAATCCTATTGAAATTGAGGTGGATTGGTTTTGTACTTCTGTTGATTGCCCCCGTCGTTTCCTGGTCGCAGTCAACCAGCCCCGCCACAGGCCGCGCTGACTCACTGGCAGGAGGGGGTGTTGGGAGTCGACTGTTTACGGATCCCATTGTGATTGTGCGCCGCTACAAACCGAAGCTGGCGGAATCGGTCAAATGGCAGATGGTTCCTGATCTCCCTACTATGTCCGGAGATTCGGTTCCGGTTCGTTTTGAATCCCTCAACTTGTCATCGCCCCCCTTCTGGGTACCCGAGCCCGGTAGTTTGCCTGCCCTTCCGCCCGCACCTCCGGCGACACCCCACCGTTTGTGGTGGGAAGCTGGTGTGGGTAATTTATGGGGTACCCATGCAGCGGTCGACTACCGGTCGGCCGCCTGTAATAAGATCGAGTGGGGTGTGTTCGCCGAACGGGATGGTGCAAGAGGAACAATCCGCGCCGATGGTCGCGAGTGGAAGGATGTCCGCAGTTCGGATGCACTGGCTCGGTTCGATGGTCGAACGACAATTGGCCGATCCACACAATTCGATGCTGCGGTGTTTCACGAACGGAGAGGCAGAAGTTTGTTCGGAAGAGATACGACAGATCCATTATTCTCAATGGTCGACTACCAGTTGTTTCAGAAATGGGGTGCACAAACGGGCTTCCGTAGCAGTTTGCGCAAAGGTACATGGTGGGTCGGTGGAAGGTTTTCAGGGTATACATTGTCGGACCAGCGGAAACAAAATGAGCGTAACCTAAGGTTTTCGGCGGATCTGGAAGGTAAATTGGGGATGGGTTCCAACCAATTGGAATTGGTGGTGGATGCAACACGTTTCGAGAATTTAACCCCCAAACCGCCCGACGGAGGTGTGGGAGAACTGCGTCGCGTGGTATGGTTACGCGACCTCATGCGTTTTCAGCTGGGACGATGGGAGATGGCCACAGGTTTTCAACTGGCTGTTCAGGGCACAGATGAGGTTTCCACCCCGGAACTATTTCCCCACATAGAGGGGGCCTTGCCTTCGGTCAACCGCAAACACCGAGTGTTGATGGGGATAACCGGAGATGTGGAACGTGTGTCCTTCGATGATGTGACCCACTTAAATCCATTTATTGCACCCAATCCGCAATTGAGAAACACGATCAACCGGGTTGAGGCCTTTGCCGGTGCCCGCGGTCAGCTTGGGGCGGGACTCCACTACCGTTTCAGGGCTTCTGTTCGAAGACTCGACGACGCGCTCTTTTTTTTGAATCAGGTCGATTCCTTCAATAGAATGTATCCCGTCTACGATGCCGCAACGGAGTGGGGACTATCAGGTGGGCTGGAACAGGTATGGGGCAGGTCGTGGCGATTTTCCTCCAGCATTGAATACACTCTCCCCAAGCCCGATAGCCTTCTGCAGTTCTGGATGACCCCCACACTAAGGAGTTTGACTTCGCTTCAGTGGTCGCCCACGGAAAAACTGACAATTCGTACCGAATGGAGTTACTTGAATGGAATTTTTGTTGCCTCGAATCCGGACCCCACTGGCTTTGCATATCGACGATTGCCAGAGATGCACAATGTTAATCTTCATCTGACCTACCAGCACCGCCCCGGCTTCGATTTCTTTATGCATGGCGGTAATCTCGCGTCTATTAATTATTTTCGCTGGTTCGGATATCCTACTTTTAGCACACAGTTGATTGCCGGGATACGCCGAACCTTGTAGGAATGAACCGCGACTGCGCTATTAACGAGCTGGCCACCCAATTGCTGACCGCAAACATGGGCGTTCATGTTCCGGGGTTGGGTGTTTTCTATAAAAAACGGGATCCCGTTCAACGTGCATCTTCTAATCGTCGCCTCGAACCCCCTCAATTTCGTTGGTACCTAAACAGGGGCGCTGCCGTCACAACTGCCAATACCCAGGTGTCACAATGGGAGTTTTCTTCCTCCCTTTTGCTCGATGAAGTGCCGACCGACTGGACTGAATCTTTTGATTTATTGGGTCTGGGAAGGATAGTGCCGACTGGTGTAGGAGAGGGACGACTGGAGCCCGAGCATCCCCTGCTCGTGCATTTTTTGGCATCATATCGGTATCCGGCCATTGTGCCGCCCACCCGTATGTTGTTTCCCAATGGATTGAATGGGCCTTCTGTTCCAGATGAGATCAATAGAAAGGGAATTTGGAAAAGGCGGATGGGGATGATTGGGTGGGCAGCACTATGGATTGCGGTGCTTGGGCCCGCAGTGCTGTTGTTTAGACAATACGGATTGTCTGATGAGACACAACGTGCCGGATTGAGTGAGGTTAGAGTAAGACATGATTCCTCCCTTTTGCCGGAATTTCCCCGCCTTTATCCGCCTATGGATTCAACGATAATGGAATACGAGGCTGGCACGATATCTCAGGCAGATACTTTTCAACGGGAAACTGACAGTTTACCATCCATGAGTTTAGCCCCGACCATTGATTCCAATGCGCTTCCTGTTCAAGGTAAAGTTTCGCCCGATTATCCAGGTTCAACCTATCGTATACCGCGCCAGCCGGAAGCTGTGACCCGTATACCACGCCAGCCGGAAGCTGTGGCCCGTATACCACGCCAGCCGGAAATTGCAGCCCCGAATTATTCCTCCTTGGAATTGGAATCTCATATTTCGGAGGCGACTTTTGATGCAGTCGTGGTGGTGGGTTGTTTTTCCTCCAAGAGGAATGCTGAAAGGCAGGAGTTGGCTTTGAAACAGTCCGGGTTTGAGCCGGCAGTGATTTCTCCCTCTGCGGGTGGACTCAAACGCGTGGGTACAGTATTTAGTGTCAGAAGTGCGGCCGAAGCCGATTCTTTTTTGACTTTGATTCGTGCGAAGATTCAGCATGATGCCTGGCTACTCGAGAAATATCCGTCTGGCCGTTAGGGTATCAAATAATCGGTCGATCAGAGATATTTGACTTATTTGGATCGTAGCCCGGAAAACCCTGTCGGTCCAGTCGATAGCTGAAATGTTGAATACCGCATTTTGATCAGTGATTCGGCGAGTTGGAGTTGTTGTCTCATTTCGATATCGGTGCGGAAATCCCGGTTGATTCGGGCTCGCTAATTAATAGGGTATGCCCAAACGGCGGTAAATAAAATGCAAAAGCCAGGCGGGACCAATCAGCAGAAATTGGGCGTCCTGCAGAAATGAGGGTTTTTTGCCTTCCACCATGTGGCCGTAGAATTGGCCAATCCAGGCGGCAACAAAAAGTGCGGTGCAGGTCAGTAAATGGCCTGATGGCCCCAGACGGGCGAGGTATAAATGCCCTAATGTGATCAGGAGGGCAATTAGTGACATGCCAGTAAATAATGCAAATGACAAGCGCAGATAGTAGAGGATAATGGGGATGAGGATGAGGGTCGACCAGTTGAACCATTCGGGCTTGCTTTTGCCAAAGATCAGGTTCAGGCCCTGACTGGGGATATTCCAGATCAGGCCCAACATGGTGAACATAATGACGGGTACGCAAATCCAGTGGATGAGCTTGTTGATGGCGTTTTGGTGACTTTCCCCGTAGACCGATAATAATTGATCGATTTTTCGCATAGTGTTTGTAGTTACGACATCAAAATGTAAGATAAATAGGGCTTTAACCCGATTCCAGGTTCATAATTCATCGAACCAACCTCAATAATAGGAAAAACGAATATTTTTGCAAAATGCAATTTGCCCAACCGGCGGCCCTTTGGGGTCTTTTTTTGGCCCTCGTCCCTCTGGTTGTTCATTTGTTTAGTTTCAGAGCTCCACGGCGCATTTTGTTTAGCAACGTCAGCTTGCTCAAGGAGATCCGAGAACAAAACCGCAAGCGTAGTCACCTCAAACATCTTCTGGTTCTGGCAAGCCGTACTTTGGCGGTGGTTCTATTGGTGCTGTCTTTTGCCCGTCCGGAGTGGGGTGGCGATGGGAAAAATAATTCCGCACTTCGCCAGGGCTACCATTCGGTGTTCGTCGACAATTCACCCAGTATGTCGCTGGCAGGCGAAGGTGGAATTTTGTTGGAGCAAGCGCGTGAGGCGGCCCGGTCGCTGGCCCAGCAATTACCCGCTACCGATCAGTTTCAATTGATTTCACATGAGCTCGCTCCCGGAAGTCAACGCTGGTTGGGGCGCGATGAGTTTATTCAGGCCCTGGCTCAGATTACGGTCACCGCGGCTGTGCGCCCGCTCAATCAAATCAAGGAACGGCAGTTGGAGCTGATACGCTATACCGGGGTAACCCATAAGGCACGCCTTTATTGGTTGGGCGATTTCCAGAATTCGGCTTACCCTCTGGCCGACATTTCCATCGATACATCCGCTGTGGTGCACCTGCTTCAGTTTAGTCCCGCCCCGTTCGCGCATGTCTACATCGACACAGCATATGTGGAGCAGCCCTTGTTGCAAACCAGTCAGCCTGCGCGACTCATTTTGGCAGTTCGAAATGGGGGTAGTCGCGATGCAGAAGGTGTGCGCATCCTTCTGGAGATGGAGGGTGCTCAAAAGGGCCTTTCGACCCTGGACGTTCCCGCGTTTGGAACTGCATCGGATACTCTCGGATTCACACCTGCTCAGGCTGGCATCCTCACCGCACGTTTGTCGGTGGAGGAGTCGGGACTCGACTACGACCGGCATTGGTATATGCGTATGGAGGTGGCCGATCGTTTCCCGCTGCTTCACATCACCGAAGCGGAAGCTAGTCCCTATGTAAGTGGCTTGTTCTCAGGAGATGAGTTTATGAATTGCAGCGTGACCTCGCGATTGAACATCGACTACAACGCGCTTTCTTCGGCCAAGGGGGTGATTCTGGACCGGCTATCGCAGGTCAGCAGCGGGTTGTTGACCGCACTACATGATAAAATGCAGCAGGGAGGATCCGTAGTAGTGCTCCCCTCCGGTCTTTCGGATCCCATAGTGGTCAATTCCTTGCTCGCGGCCACCGGAGGAGGAAAATGTCTGAATGTGGTGGCACAGCGACAGCAGGTTGCCCGGATAGAGGTGAAGGATCCTCTCTATCAGGAGACCTTCGAACGGATTCCGGAACAATTGGCGCTTCCTACGGTTCAAAAATACTGGTCGACCAACCTCTTGCCCGACGATTACACCATCATGCAATTGGCTGACCGATCGCCATGGCTCGTGCGTCGCAAGGTTGGGGCTGGCCAAATGCTTCTGTTGTTGAGTGCGCCGGAAAAGGAATGGTCTGATTTCCCGGAACAGGCTTTGTGGGTGCCCACACTCTACCGTGCTATGTTGATGGCGGGTGGAAATATGCCTTCTTCCTGGCGATTGGGCTCTACCCCAAGAATCGAGCTCAGCATTCCGGGAGTTCGGCCGGATGGACTCATATCACTCGTTAATGGTCCACAGCGCATGGTTCCGCAGGTAAGCCGTCAGGGCGACCGCCTGGGCCTGGGAATCATGGACGGTATCATGACCCCTGGTCACTATTCCGTCATGCTCGACGGCCAACCCCTGGCCGGAGAGATTGTGGCCCTAAACGCCTCATCGGATGAGTCAGAGCTCCAGTATTGGTCGGCCGAATCTCTGTCGGCTTTGGCCGGGGAACGAGGATGGAACAGCTATTCCCTTCGCGATTCTTCGGTGGCCGGTGGATTGGTAGCCGAAGCGGGCAGTTCTGGTCTCTGGCGATGGCTGCTTGCCGGTGTTTTGCTATGTTTGCTGTTGGAGATGATTTTAGCGCGAAATATCACATAATTCTACTCATTACTTTTTATGCATCTATTGTTCAGATCAGTGCGAATTACCCAGAGGGGCTCCTCTCATCATGGTAAGCGTATGGATGTACGGGTTCGAAATGGGCGATTGGAGGAACTGGATGAGCATTTGGAGTTGGGTGAGGCACAGGAAATCGTGGGCCATGATCTTTGGATGTGTCCGGGCTGGGTCGATACTTGTGCCCGATTCAGGGAACCCGGGCACGAGTTCAAGGAGTCACTCCGAAGCGGTTCTGAGGCGGCCTTTCGCGGTGGATTTACGCGTGTCCTTCTCCAGCCCGACACCCATCCTGTGCTGCAGAGCAGAGGGGAAGTTGAGGCCATACACAAATTGGCTCAGGGCTTACCGGTCGAACTGTATGTTGCCGGTGCGCTGACGCGCGATTTAAAGGGGCAGGAAATCACTGAGATGTTCGACTTGCATAGGGCGGGGGTACGGATGTTTTCCCAGGCTGATGCCCCTATGGAATCTGCTCGTACCCTGGGGCTGGCGCTTCAGTATGCCCGGCAGGTGGGTTGTCCCGTTCAGATTGTTCCAGCGGATCAGGATTTGTCACGGGGTGGACTCATGCATGAGGGCCAGGTGAGCCTGCGATTGGGCCTTAAGGGCATTCCGGATTTGGCAGAGCACATACAGGTGATGCGCGATTTGGCGGTGCTGACCTATTTCGGGGGTCAACTGCATTTCACTAAGATCAGCAGTGCAGGTAGTCTTAAGTTTATTCGCCAGGCCAGGGAGGCGGGTCTGGATGTGACCTGTGGGGTGACAGCGGCTCATTTGTACCATTGTGATGAGGACCTGGAGCGTTTTGAGACAGACTATAAGCTTTGGCCGCCGTTAAGGGCTTTGGGTGATCGGGAGCAATTGCGTATGGGTGTTCTCGATGGCAGTATAGATGTGATTTGTTCGGATCATATGCCCGAGGATGAGCAGGGAAAGGATGTAGAATTTGCACGGGCAGAATATGGAATAGCTTCTTTGGAAGTGGTTTTTTTACTGGTGCATTCCGTATTTCAGCAGGAAAAGGAATTGGAAAAAGCGATAGACGCCATCACTTCCCGACCCGCACGGCGATTGGGAGTGGAGCAAGCCCGGATCGAGCGGGGTCAGGAAGCAGAGTTTATGGTATTTGACAGGGGGGATTACACCCGGTTCGACAAGGATCTGTGCGCCACCCGGGGAGTTAACATTCCCTACCATGGACAATCATTTGCAGGGCGCATCCGTGCCGTTCTTCATAAAAAACAAACCTATTTACCATAATGCAAACCTGGAAGCTGGCGGCCGAGGCGCTGTTCTCCGGATTCCTGTTGAGCAACACCCCAATCTTCGCCAATGAGTCGAATTGGATCAGAACCGGTTGTCTACCCGATTCAGCGGCGGATTCCTCCGTCCGCCCCGGCATCATAAGTAATTCCGCCATTGCCGTGGCCATCGACGCGGCCGGAAAGAAAGAGGGTGCGTCTTTATCGATATGGGACGAGTTCCTGGATCAGGTTTGGAATTGTCCGGGCCAACTGCGGGCACGAGTAGCACAGCTTGACGGCTTTGTGGATCGCTATCTGATTGACGAGGAATCGGCGCATTTTCTGTTTGATGTAAGCTATACCTACTGGCTGAGTGAGGAATGCGCCAAGGGCGATTTGAATGAGGTCTGGCTGGCCGATGAGGAGATGTTAGTGGATAGGGGTAGTGAATTGCTGACTGTATTGATGTATTTGCAGGAGGTGAATGCGTCGGGACTAGAAGCGGATCTGAATGATTTTGTAGATGCCTTTCTGACCGATGAAGATTTTGACCTGCAGGACGACCTGGCCGTATTTGAAGTATTGATTCAACAATCAAGCAGTATGGCATTTCCCTACCCCCGACTCATCCGTGAGAGCCTGAACGTGTCGGTAGGCACCCCTTTGGATGGACTCCTGCCCGGTTTGATGTGCTTTTTCAAGGATCCTGCAGACCCGATGCACGGGATGGGCTATGTATTTTCAGCCCGGTTGGTCGACAAGCACATACTTCCAGTTTACATGTGCCTGATGGCAGCGCTCAAATCCGAATGGTGTTTTCCCCAACATTTACGTCCCAATTCGGTGCAGAGTTTATTTTTTGGCTTGATCCAACACAGCTGATTCCATGCGCGAGCGTTTTCGCTATATGATGCAAACGGTTGGGTTCAGGGCGGGTCTGGCCACCGCAGGGGCGACCTGGATTCTGGCTTGGCTGCTGATCCAATTTAGCTACAATCCGTTCGGGCAATTTCGTTTGCTGCTGTCTGTAACGACCGTTGCGGGTATGGTGTGGGCTCTCAGGAAGTTTCGGCGTGACCACAATAATGGTCAGCTTAATGTAACGGATGGCTTGGTGGCTGGTGTAGGAATCGGTATGCTGAACGCTACTGCTTATTCTGTGGTGGTTTGGATGTGGACCATGAACGATGCGGTATGGCAGCTATATGTGCAGGGATTGTTGGAGGAACTCGATCAGGGCAGGGCCACGATCGTTAAGTACTACGACGAACAACAGCCCGAGTTGCTTCGAAATGGTATTTTTGAAACCACCCCATCGTTCCTGGCATCCTTCCTCTGGGTCACGCGCTTTTTTTGGTCGGTATTCACTGCCTTTTTAGTTTCCTTGTATTACCGAACCTCCTAAGAGGTTTCATTCCTTTTTCTTTACTTTGTACCCATAAAGCCAATCAAAATGAATCGGGATCACAATTTCTATAAGGATCCGCTCGAAGAAGAGAGGGGCGGATGGCCTGTTTGGCTGAAATGGGGTTTGATTACAGGCGTGTTGCAGATTGCTTTTATTGCGGTGCAATACATAATTGATCCGGCTTTGATGATTGCCTGGTGGAATTCTCTGTTGTCGATTGGGTTGCTGGTGGCCCTCATGGTAGGGGCAGCCTTAGAGCATCGCCGTGAAGAGGGGGGGGGTTGGATGAATTATGGAACGAGTGTGTGGGTGATGTTGCGCGTATGTATGCTGGGTACTTTGCTCAACGTAGCCTTCATGTGGGTTCTTTACAATGTTATTGACAAGGGATTGGACGAACATATGAAGGAGATCACGCTTGAACAAGTGGAACAAATGCTGGAGAAGTTTGATGTGCCGAGTGAACAAATAGAGGAGCAGCTGGAGGCTATTGAGGAACGTGATTTTAGCCAGACCCCACGGGCGCTGGCCACATCCTGGATGATTTTGGTTATAGTTGGCTTGTTTTTGGCGTTGATTGCTTCAGCCTTCACAAGGAAGAATGAGCCCTTATTCATGGATGATTCAGCGCAGGACCATGAATAATCCGTTGAATATTTCAGTCGTGATTCCTCAGTTGAATGAAGAGGAATCGCTTCCCGAACTCACCCGTTGGATCGTGGAGGTTCTGATGCGGAGTAATTTGTCATTTGAAATCATTTACATCGACGACGGTAGCACCGACGATTCATGGTCTGTGATCGCGCGCCAATCTGAGCAGTACCCGGGCCAGGTGCGCGGAATTCGATTCCAGCGGAATTATGGTAAATCCCCTGCACTGAATGTGGGTTTTGAGGCAGCTCGTGGAGAGATTGTATTCACGATGGATGCCGACCTCCAAGACTCCCCAGATGAGTTGCCGGATATGTACAAGCGGATGCAGCAAGAACAGTTGGATATTTTGAGTGGTTGGAAGAAGAAGCGATACGATCCGTTAAGTAAGACCATCCCGACGCACTTGTTCAACTGGGCCACCCGTAAGGTATCTGGCGTTCGCAATCTGCATGATTTTAACTGTGGACTAAAAGCATATCATTCGAGGGTTGTTAAGAGTATTGAGGTTTATGGTGAGATGCATCGCTACATTCCGGTGATTGCCCGTTGGGCCGGTTTCCGAAAAATAGAGGAACAGGTGGTTCAGCATAAAGCACGCAAATACGGGCACACCAAGTTTGGCATGGATCGTTTTATAAACGGATTTTTGGATTTGATGTCGATCTACTTCATGTCCAAATTCGACAGGCGTCCGATGCATTTTTTTGGACTATACGGCACCCTTTGTTTTGTTACAGGGGGTGTTATCACCTTTTTTCTAATCGGTCTGAAATTGTATAACATAGCCTTTTCATTGCCTTATCGGTCGGTTACCCAACAGCCTTTGTTCTTTTTGTCGCTGGTGCTGATCGTGGTTGGGGCGCAGCTTTTTTTGACCGGATTTTTGGCGGAGCTCGTTACCCGAAATTCGGCCGACCGCAATCGGTATTTAATCAGTCAAAGAACCGGATTTGAGTAAGGTGCTCATTGTGGGCCCTGCGTGGCCACTGCGGGCAGGAGGAATGGCCACGTTCAATGAACGTCTGGCTTATAGCCTTCAGGTTCAGGGTCATGAGGTGGAGATCATCACCTTCACGATGCAATACCCTGGTTGGCTATTTCCAGGCAAAACCCAGATGAGCGAGGAGCCTGCCCCGGAAGGATTGGTGATCCGCGTGTTGCTGCATGCGCTGAATCCGATCAATTGGTTTTTTACGGCGCGCTATGTGTGCCGTTTTCGCGCCGATTATTTAATTCTTCGGTATTGGATGCCTTTTATGGCGCCTTGTCTGGGAATGCTCTCGTTTTGGTCACACTTATTGGGTTCTAGGGCGAAGCGCATTGCGCTGGTCGACAACATTATCCCGCATGAATCCTTTCCCTTTTCGGAATGGCTGACTCGCTTTTTTTTAGCCCAGACGGATGCGGCGGCAACCCTTAGTGTCTCCGTTCGGGCCGATTTACTGGCGTTGGGTTATCGGCGGCCTTCGGTTCGACTCAAGCATCCCCTCTACGATAATTTTGGCGAACCGGTTGATCGTCGGTTGGCCTGTGAAGCGCTGGGTTTAGATCCTGAGTTCACCTGTTTCCTGTATTTTGGTTTTATCCGGGCCTATAAAGGCCTCGACTTGTTGTTGGAGGCGTTTGCGGATGAGCGATTGAGGTCGCACCGGGTCAGATTGGTGGTTGCGGGCGAGTTTTATGAGTCACCCGACCGCTACAACCGCATTATTCAGGAGCGCAATCTGGCTCCCCATCTGGTTTTGATGACCCGCTTCATCAAGAATGATGAAGTGCGGTTGTTGTTTTCTGCCGCGGATTTGGTTACCCAAACCTATCACCACGCCACACAGAGTGGGGTAACCCAGATTGGATTTCATTACAATACCCCGATGTTAGTGACGGATGTGGGTGGTCTGGCCGAGTTGGTTGATGCAAATCAGTCTGGTTATGTCTGCCCACCGAATCCGGAAAAAATCGCGGATTGTATGCTTGATTTTTTGTTGAGAAATCGACACACTGAGATGTCGGCTCGCGTGGCTGTTAAAAAACAGGAATTCAGCTGGGAGGAATTTGTCAGGAAATTGCTTTCCGCAGATTCTCCAGCTTGAGGCGTGCGTCGGCCTCTTTCTGCCTTTCTTTAGCCAGAACAGCTTCCGTGGCTGAGGCCACGAATCGCTCGTTCGACAGCTTTTTTTGGACCGATACCAGAAATCCTTCCAGGTATTCGATTTCAGATTGAATCCGTTCACGATTGGCCTGTGAATTCTGGGGAAGGCCCAAGTCGGCATAGCAAACATCGGTGAAGGCCAAAAATTGAATACACTGCGATTCTTGCTCGGGCTTGCCCCAATTGATTGATCCACAACCAGCCATACGGGCAATAGTCGATGAATAGCGGCGCAGGTGGGGAGTTCCCGGCAACCATAGCGATATGGGGTGTTTGGGCGACAATTGTCGCTCGTTTCTGAAATTCCGTAATTGGATGATGATCTCTTGTACTTGCCCCGTGTTGTGGAGGATGCCCAGATTCGGTTCAACTCGTCCGGGTAGGGAAGTGAGTCCTATAAAATCCGAATCCTGACGGTCGGGGTCGAGTGCATGCCAAAGTTCTTCGGTCAGGAAGGGCATTACCGGGTGTAGGTACTGCAACAAGGTATCGAGATACAGGCGTGTTGCAGTCAGAACATCTTCTTCGATGGTGCTGCCATAGGGGGGCTTTACCATCTCGAGATACCACGAGCAGAAATCATCCCAGATGAGTTTATACAGACCTTGGGCCACATCCGACAAACGAAATTTTGCGTAATCGCTTTCCATTTGTAGTCGGAATTGATGCAGGCGGTGGCCAAACCATTCAACAGCTGGGTGCAAATCGGACAGATCGCCTTGGATGCTGGGTGTTTCGGAGGGATTTCTGGCATCTTGTAATGCCTGTTGCCATCCCTTAATCAGGCGGAAAGCGTTCCAGATTTTATTGGCAAAATTCCGTCCTTGTGCTACAAGCGCCTCATCATACAGCAGGTCGTTGCCTGCGGGCGAACTCAGGAGCAGGCCCATGCGTAGGCTGTCGGCGCCGTAGCGCTCGATCAGGTCAAGGGGGTCGGGACTATTCCCCAGCGATTTCGACATCTTTCTCCCTTGTTTGTCGCGCACAATACCGGTCAGATATACATCGTGGAAGGGAATTTGGTTCATGTATATTCTTCCGGCCATCATCATGCGGGCCACCCAAAAGAAAAGGATGTCGGGGCCCGTCACCAGCACCTGGGTGGGGTAGTAGTAGCGCAGGTCGGTGTTGGCCTCAGCAGGTGTCTTATGGGTGATTTCGGGGTCGAATACGGTGAGGGGCCAAAGCCAACTCGAAAACCAGGTATCTAGAACATCTTCGTCCTGCGATAAGTCGGCCGCGTTCCAGCGCCCACCGCTGAGGGCCGCGGCTTCCTCTGCCGTTCGTTCCACCCAAACGCTTCCGTCGGGGGCATACCAGGCCGGAATGCGGTGTCCCCACCACAATTGTCGGGATATGCACCAGTCGCGCACATTGTCCATCCAATGCCTATAGGTGCCCATGAATTTGTCGGGGTGCAACCGTACAGCCCCTGATAGCACGTCCTCGAGTGCAGGCCGGGTGAGCTCGTCCATTCGAACAAACCACTGCATGCTTAGGCGGGGCTCGATTACCGCGTTGGTGCGTTCGCTGTGGCCAACATTGCTTTGATAGTCTTCGATTTTCTCGAGGTCGCCGGCTTCGCTGATTAGGTTAATAATCTTTTTGCGGGCCACTAACCGATCTTCTCCCACCAAAATTTCGGATTTCTCGTTTATTTTTCCAGTATCGTCGAGGATGTCTACAATCTCAAGGCCGAATTTCTGCCCAAGGACGTAGTCGTTGGGGTCATGTGCCGGGGTTACTTTGAGGCAGCCCGTGCCAAAGTCTATGCTCACAAAAGGGTCTGCAATGATTGGAATGGCTCTTCCCGTGAGCGGTATGCGAAGCATTTGTCCGTGCAGGTGCTGGTAGCGGGGGTCATCGGGGTGTACACACACTGCGCGGTCAGCCATAATGGTTTCAGGCCGCACCGTGGCCACCACGAGATATTCATCGGGACGATCCACGAAGCGGTAACGAAGGTGACACATCCGCGAGGCTACTGTTTTGAAGATGACTTCATCGTCGGCCACTGCTGTTTTTCCGGCCGGATCCCAGTTCACCATACGTACACCGCGGTATACATAGCCTTTGTGGTATAAGTCAATGAATACATCCGTGACCGATCCGCTGAGTTCGGGCGACATCGTAAACGCTTCGCGTTCCCAGTCAAGCGAGGCTCCCAGTTTTTTGAGTTGGTGGAGGATAATGCCACCATATTTCTCTTTCCATGCCCAGGCGTGGCGCAAAAACTCATCACGGCCTATGTCATCCTTTTTAATGCCTTGTTCCTGCAGCATATTCACCACTTTGGTTTCCGTGGCGATCGATGCATGGTCGGTGCCGGGTACCCAGCAAACATTCTTTCCGTCGAGCCTGGCCTTGCGTGCCAAAACATCCTGAATGGTGTTGTTAAGCATATGTCCGAGGTGCAGCACCCCGGTCACGTTGGGTGGGGGGATGACCAGTGAATAGGCTGGCCTGTGATCGGGTTGTGAACGGAAACAGGCGTGTTGCAGCCAGAGATCATACCATTTCTCTTCTGTCTGGGCCGGATTGTAGGTGGTTGACAACGCCATAAGTGTGAGTTACGATTTAGGGGCAAAAATAGAACCTCAACTTGAATTTCAGGGCGTTAAGGTGTATTTTTCGGACGTTTTGCTAAAAATGCCCATGACTCGGTTTTGCCTGAAGGCTGTGCGTTCCCATCGAATTCAGATCTTGGTTTTGTTAGCGGTTTCCTGGTTGGTATTGCAGCGGTGTGGACCGGTGTCTTCTTCCGACCAAAAGATGGCGGATAGGCAGGTAGGCGAACGTTATTTAAATCTTTATGACAGTGCCGGTTATGTGGGAAAGGAAGTATGCGGTAGCTGTCATGCCGGCATCTATTCCAGTTTTATGCAAACCGGAATGGGTCGTTCGTTCGGACCGGCCAACATTATTCACTCTCGGGCCGACTGGGATGGTCAACATGTGGTGTACGATTCTCTGAATGATCTTCACTACCTCCCATTCCGGATCGATTCATCGCTCTTTTTGCGGGAATTCAGATTGCAGGGCGGGGATACAGTACACAATCGTGTCGAGCAAATCAGCTATGTAGTGGGCTCGGGGCAGCACACCAACAGCCATTTGATCAGCATTGGCGGATACCTCTATCAGATGCCGGCGACCTACTACACGCAAAAGGGTTATTGGGATTTGCCGCCCGGCTTTGAGCGCGGCAACAATGCCCGATTCGGTCGCGCTATATTGTCGGAGTGCATCAGTTGCCACAATGCCTATCCCGATCAGGTGCCTGGTTCTGAGCATAAGTATGCGCGAGTGCCTTCGGGGATCGATTGTGAGCGCTGCCATGGTCCGGGTCGCCTTCATGTGGAGGGGATTCGTAGCGGAACCTTGGTGGATACCTCGGTGAGTCCGGATTATCGAATCGTGAATCCACGACGCATACCGGTTTCACTTCAGATGAGTATTTGTCAACGCTGCCATCTGCAGGGCAACGCAGTGCTCAAACCAGGCAAGGATTTTACTTCGTTTCGGCCCGGAATGCACCTCGATGAGGTCTTGAGTGTCTTTCTGCCGCGTTATGAAGGTGAGGAGGAACATTTCACTATGGCTTCGCACCCCGATCGCCTTATGCAGTCGGAATGTTACAAGCGGTCATCGGGTATCCTAAGTTGTATCAGCTGCCACAATCCTCATAAGAGCGTGGAGTCGACGCCGACCAGCCATTATCGCGCAGCCTGTCGATCCTGTCACAGCAGTCAGGATGACTGCGGCGCCCCCATGACAGAGCGTAAGGTTCGGAATAACGATTGTGTTTCTTGTCACATGCAAAAAACGGGCACGAGCGACATTCCTCATGTTAGCATTACAGATCATAAAATCAGGGTCTATCCTAGAAATGGACGTTCGATTATGGTGGCAAGGGGACGATTTGTGGGTCTAGCCAGCATCAATGAACCCAACCCGGATGCGCTCACCCGTGCAAGAGCTTTGTTGCAGCAATTTGAACGTTTTGACCCACAACCTGAATTTCTCGATTCAGCGGGATTTTGGTTGAAACAAATGGAAGTTGGCAGTGATAGCTTGTTGTGGCTCATAACTTCGATCCATTTGACTTTTCTGCGCCATGATATACCCGGTGCGGTTCGGCTGGCTGCGCGTCACGGAAATTGGCTGGGTCGCCTCGACGCCTGGAGCGCTTACCGCCTTGGGGAGCTACTGCTGGAGAATGGGAATCTTGAATTGTCACAATCATATTTATCTGTTGCTGTTATGCTTATGCCTTATCAGCTCGACTTTCGATTGAAATTTGCTCTGGCCGAATTGAATGGGGGAGAGGTACAAAAGTGTACGGATCACCTTCAGGAGTTATTGCGCGAGCAGCCGTCGTACGTTCCCGCAATGACCAACCTGGGATACCTAAGTTTGAGGGCAGGGGATGATCGTAAGGCGGAGCACTGGTACCGCAAGGCTCTCTCACTGGAACCCGATAACCTATCCGCACGCATGAATTTCATTGGCCTGCTGCTCTTCCGAAAACAAAAACCTGAGGCAATTGCCGCGCTCAAGAGTTTACTGGCTAGGTTTCCTGGTCACCCCCAGGCTACAGAGCTCTATAGATCTCTACAAATTAAAGGCTAATCGAATGTCCTTGAAACTTAAGTCCAGAACATTAAGCCGACCCAAGGCTCCCTCGCGAAAAAAAGCGAACCGTTCAGGAACAGATTCTGCGGGATTCAAACGAATCTGGATTAGGGTGGCAGGAATACTCCTCTTTCTTTTACTGGCCTGGGGTTTGTATGAGGGGATAACCCAATACAAGCGATTGAATGGTGTGAATGTTTTTCTATCCTACAAGTCGAAGCCTGTATTTCTGGAAATTCCTACAGGATGTACGTGGATTGAACTTCTGGATCTGATCGAGCGGAATCGAATTGTTCGTGACCTGGCAGCGTTTCAATGGGCTGCTCAGGAGCTGAATTATAGCCAATCGATTCGTCCGGGTCGATACGATCTTAGTGGTCTCCGTAGCAATCGTGAATTGGTGGAACTGCTGAAGTCGGGTCGTCAGGCACCGGTTGGAATCACAATTCGCAAGTTCCGTCGGGCAGCTTCTTTGGCCGCTGCTTTGGGAAGTAAACTGGAGCCCGATTCAGCCGATTTTCATCAGTTGTTTTTGGATACCCTCACTTTATCGGAAATGGGCCTCAGGCCGGAAACGGCGATCACACTTTTTATTCCGGGCGAGTATGAATTTTTGTGGAATACCTCCGCATATGAACTCTTGGATCAGATGCACAAGAGATATCTTGATTTTTGGAGTCAGAACCGAAAAGAAGCGGCAATAAAAATGGGATTTTCGTCTTCGGAAGTAATGACGCTCGCCTCGATCGTTGATGAGGAGAGTGACCGTCCATCCGAGTTTCGTCGCATTGCAGGGGTCTACATTAACCGCATGCGCATGGGAATGCCCCTACAGGCCGACCCGACCCTGCGTTTTGCTTCGGGTAACGATGATCTTCGGCGAATCGAGGGCGCTGTTCTGCGCATTGAATCGCCCTACAATACATATTTATATACGGGTCTGCCACCCGGACCAGTCTGTACTCCTTCCATTGAGGCCATCGATTCTACACTGAGCGCCGAACGCCACAACTTCCTGTATTTTTGTGCACGGTCCGATTTCTCGGGCTATCACAGTTTTGCTTCCGATTTTTCGGCGCATCAAAGGAATGCGAGGGCATATCAACGGGCACTTAATGCAATGAATCGATAGTAAAATGAAATGATTCGAAAATATGTTTCAATACAATACTTCATACAGAGTGTGCTATGCAGATACAGATCAGATGCGGTTCATGTACTATGGAAATTATGCACGATTGTATGAAATTGGACGAGTTGAGTCGCTTCGGACTTTGGGTTGCCACTATTCAGAATTTGAAGATTCGGGTATTTGGATGCCTGTGTTGGATCTTCATGCCCGGTATCTGAAACCGGCTTTTTATGACGATGAATTAAACATCGAAACCCGAATTCCGATGCTTCCCGGCGCACGGATTCATTTCGAATACTCCATTAGTAGATCCGGCGGCGCTATCATTCACGAGGCCCAAACCGTACTCGTTTTCCTTTTAGCAGAATCCGGAAAACCTTGTCGCGCCCCAGACCGTCTCATTTCGGCATTGTCTCCCTTTTTCCCGGCCCATTGAAAAAAATCTCTATGCGAGTTGCCGACCGTTTAATCGGTGCCCTGAAGCCGCAACTTAATCGCTTGCGAGTGGGCCATCGTCCGTCGGTTCCCCTATACGATTTGATGGAATATCTCGTGAAACAACTGCGACAGTCGGATTTGAATTTACGGGCCTCAGCCATTGGATTTAGTTTCTTTCTGGCCTTGTTCCCTGGTCTGCTCTTCTTATTCACGCTGATCGCCTATATTCCGGTACCCGGACTGGATCTGGCAATCCGGCGGACCTCACAGGAACTACTGCCGCCCCCAGCCTTTGATTTATTGTACAGCACCATAGAGGATATTGTGGGGCGACAACAAGGGGGCCTTTTGTCATTTGGTTTTCTGCTCGCATTTTACTTTGCCACGACCGGACTCACCACCCTCAGTCAGTCATTTAATATTTCGCTCGAAGTGCGCGAAAGCCGTGGATTCATCCGGCAGCAACTCACAACGTTGGGACTAACGATTTTACTTACCCTTTGTATGCTCTCGTCGCTACTATTGATTTTGTTGGGAGATTTTTTGCTTGGAGAGATGAATCGCCTGGGTTGGATGCCGCATGGACTTTTGCCTTTTCTGCTCAATGTTCTGCTTTGGATGATGATTGTGCTACTTGTTTATATGGGAATAGGCTTGCTTTATTATTTTGCGCCGAATGCGCCCAAACGACATGGTTTTTTTGCCATGGGTTCAGCTCTGGCCACCTTGCTGTTCATTGGCAGCTCTCTAGGTTTTTCGTATTACGTTCAGCATTTCGGCAACTACAACCATTTGTATGGTTCACTGGCTACCCTGATCGTTCTGATGCTGTGGATCTACGTCAATGCCTGGGTAATACTGATTGGCTTTGAAATGAATTCTGCCCTCTATGTCCGACGCAGTTTGGGGGAAACCTCCGATGCTTCAGTTTCAGAAAAGGAAATTGGCTGATTGAAGAGGATCCTTATTGGGCATTTTCCCCTTTCTGTTTTACATTCAAGTAGGTGTGCTGAAATCTCCGTATCTTCGCACCCGCCTCAGCCCAGGTGGTGAAATTGGTAGACACGCTACTTTGAGGGGGTAGTGGGAGTTATCCTGTGCTGGTTCGAGTCCAGTCCTGGGCACCAGTTTAAAAACAAAACCCGCCGCAAGGCGGGTTTTGTTTGTTGATACTTTGATCCTATTTCCTGCATGAATGCGCAGGCAAGAACCCTATCGGTAGAGACGCAAACAAATGTATCTCTACCGGGTCAGTGAATGTGCGATTAGTGCTTCACAACCCAACGGTGTACTTCGCTGCTGGATGTGTTGTCCGATTCAATGTTTAGGCGTACCAGATACTGACCAGTAGCGAGATATGGCATCTCAACTAAATGGATACCGGTCGACTGATTTAGGTTTATGCTGTGGATTTGGCGTCCGGACATGTCCATGATTCGGATGTGAACTTGCGCTGTTTGGGTTAATTCAAAACGTAGGTTGGCAACCCCATTCGAGGGATTTGGATATAAAACACTGTTTGATTCGACTCCAGCCAATACGCCAATTTTCAATACGGAACGTGTATATGGATTGGCCCATCCGTCTGCCAGTTCACTAATCGCATCGATTGTCCATTCCGATGCAGCGATTGAGCGTTGACCATTGTAACGGGTGCGCAGGCTAAACAATTCTTCGCCTGCAGATGACTGCACTTCATCGAGTGAATACCAACTAATTCTTACCTGCCCGTTAACTATGGTAGACACAAATGAGCCACTTATGAGCGCAGCCGGAACGATTTCAGTAACTTCAACGCCTTGTGGAATGTCCATAATTAGGGTGACAGCACCTAGTTTTATGTCTTCTGCTGCCGTTACCGGGATTGAGGTGTACAAACCGGTTGTCGTGGCGCCATTAATGAGTGAAACCGTGGGTAGTGTTCTCAGTGCAGGGTTGTAGCTGCCATTGACATCCCCAAAGCAAATGCCTTTGATGTTTTGAGTGGTAGTTGTTCCACCACTCACAGTCAGTTGGGGCGACTCAAAATACCAGTTGCCTACAGAGAATGTGGTAATCACTGCAGCAGTGCGCCTTGATATGTTCAGAGCATCTGTGGAGTTGATGGAGGACGAACCATTAACATCAGCTGCGGTGAGGCGAAGGCCAGAAAGCAACTGAGTGTTGGAAAAATGTCTGGCCACATTGAGAGCGTCAGTGGCATTTACACCTCCCCATGGCTTAGTTGTAGATGCCACCATACTATAGGCGCCGTCGGGTAAGTTTCCAAAATTGAATGAGCCAGTCGACGTGGTTGTAGCCGACTGTATGATGGTGGTGCCCGATAGCAACTGTACAGTCGAATTGGTTATAGGCGATTGAGCAGTGTTGTCGTAGCGCAAAGAGCCACCAATGGTATTGAATACGACTGCAGGCAACAAATCCGCGATGTATCGGGGCATCAACTGAAAGCCACCTACGCGTGGTGTGACCGTGCTGAACTGTCCGCCAATACCAACCATGTTGAATGGACCTGTGGGTGCAGGTGTGCCAAATAAATTAACATCATTGTCAATTCGGACATCGAATGAATCGACACCATTGGTCACCCGCACCGTACGTCCAGAGCCCGTGGTACCTGGTGTCGGCCATTGGGAAGGCGTAACCATAGTGAGGTTGTTCATTTGAATCAGTCGCGATTCCGTTTGTTCACCCATTGCGGTCACCAGCTGAGGAGTGGGTAGAGTACGGTTCGAGTCGAGTAGTGTCAACTGATCCACAGTAATCTGCGATAGGCCATTAAATTGGGACACAATTCCTTGCACCAATATTGAGTCGCCTTCCCGCACAGTATAACCAAGGTTGCCCGTATTCCGGAAAACGCCAATGCCCGTGTTGCTGTTCTTGTCGAAAATATGGAATTCCAGACCCGCCGGACGCTTGTTGAGGCCCAACACAATACCTCTCGTGCGTAGGTTTACATTGATTGAATCGGCCACACCACCATTATTGTTGCCGCGGATGATGCCGATGGAATATTCAGGTAATACTGGTGCAACCAGATTGCCCACACGAACAGCGGCGCTGGAAAGGGGACCAGCCACATAACCACCCGTTGCCGAGGAGATGGTAAACCGCATCGTGTCGGTGCGACCCACGGGAATGTTTCCGTACAGGATCAGGCTGAAACTGGCAGTGGTGGCATTGGCAGGAATCGGGAGTGTAAGGGCGTTGCCCACAACGGGTGGGTAGGTCTCCCAGTTTGTGCCATAGGCAGCACCCGAACTGGCGTTGACGGTGAAACTCACGCTTTGCGCTGTTGTTCTCGGATTTTGTACGGCTAGGGTCATCAGCAGACTCGTAGAGGCATTTTGAATGAAGGTGTCGACCCGGGTGAAGTTGAGGGTGGGGGTGGCCACCGTTACCGGCATGATGTCGTAAGAAAAATGGGGCTGCAACTGATAGCCGGAGGTCAACGGACTACTCACGTCATACTGCCCGCCATAACCAATTACATCGAACAGACCAGCTGGTGGGGTGGTACCCGGAATATTGGTCAGGTTCAAAATAAACAACTGCATAGTATCCGTACCATTAGTAACGATTAGATTGCTATTAGGCGAACCTGTCGCTGGCCAGCTGCCGGAGAGAATATACAAATTATTGATGCGGATTCGCTTGTTTTCGGTTAATTCCGATACAGTGTTCACCACTTGGGCCGGATGAAGGACGTTTCCGGTAGAGATTTGAATCATTGTATCGATGTTCAATTGGGCCAGACCATTGTACTGCTCCAAAATTCCCTCTGCTACAACGGAATCCCCCTGGGCGAGACCGCTTATGCCGAAACCAGTTCCGGCGCGACGAACTGTAATGCCACCACTCTGATCTAAAACTATATACTGCACACCAAGTGGGGTACTTGTGCTTCTGTATTGGTTAATGCCATGCACCACACCAGAGATTCGGTAGCGGCTGCCCAAATTCGTGAGCGCTCCGAGTGAATCCGTACCCACAAAGGATGAAATGTTCACTATGGGCAGTACGCCTGTTGTAAATGGAGTGGCCTGTACACTTATTCCTGAACTCCACGTGTTTCCGCCTTGTGTGAATACCTTAAAATGGTAAGTGGTGCCATTCGTGAGACCCGTTACCGTTATACTGTTGCCCGTAGCGGCAAATACCACATATCCATTGTTCAGGTTAGCACCCGATCCAAATATTGGGTTGGATAAGAAAATGTTACCCGACGGCACTCCGTTGATGGCGTTTGCATCGGCCGCCACAAGCGCTTGGTCGAAGCAATCCGATGGGTTGGTCCATGTGAGTGTAACCGTTCCGTTACCTGGGGTTGCAGTGAAGGCAGTTGCCTCGAGCGGCGTGCTGTAGATGCGCACAGAAGAAGAGGGTGAACTTACAGTGCTTCCTGAAACGAGGCGAAACATGTAGCCTGTTCCGTTGGGCAATCCCGAGGGTAGGGTGGCTGTGATCGTTCCAAAAGATGCCGGTGAATTGCCCAATACAGTAGGGCTTGTAAATGAACCTTGGGCATTCGACAATTGTAATTCAACAGGTCCGGTCAGCGTACCAGTGGAGGAATAATTGGCAAACACGGTCGACTGTCCACTCGCCATAGTGCAGAAGAGACCTGGTGTAACAGCGCCCAATGTCAGGGTCACAGTCGGATTTCCGCCACCACCAACACTGCCCATGAAACTGAAGTCTCTGCCCGCGGCAGTCAATTGGTTTAGGTACCATGTGCCTCCAGAGCCAGTAGCTCCCGTATTAACAATTCGAAATGTGACTGAAGTTCCACCACTCAAATTTTGCAGATCTGCAATGGTTGAAAGATCAAGAGCTATTTGAGGGTTTCCTGTACCAGTAGTTACTGTGCCCCAGGTAATTGGGTTGCCGATATTCACAAAAGTGCCATTCGGATTGACGCTGAATTGCCACTGACCCGTATTCGGGCCAGAACTTGAGCGGCGTATGTTGTAGGCAGGAATGCTCGAGAAGCTAACTGTTTGACCGGCAACAACATTGAAGGATATGCTCACAAAATCGCCCCTGAACAATGCAGAATCAATGTTATTTGCTCCTGCAGTGGTGTAAGCATCCCATCCGTTACCACCCCATGCATTACCAGCCGGGCTGCCCGTTGTTGAAAGTCCGGCAGCGGTGAACAAAACTCCCGCACCTCGCGTCCAACCATCCGTGGTTACAGCGGGGGAAACAATCTGCGCGGGAAGCGGAGAAAGGCCCCAAGGAGGGATTGTGGTGTTGATCCCCGTCAACTCCCAGGTTGCGAGGGTGTCGGTCTGGGCCTGAGCTGAGCTGGAGATGCCAAAAGCAATCAGGGTAAGAGCAATGAATGAACTGAAGAGTGGACGAACAACCGATTTTTGATATTGACCTCGTACCGAATTAGATAAGAAAAGTATATTGGTTTTCATGGGTAATGTTTAATTTGCGAATATACCTAAAGCCAACTACTCTACCTAAACTGAAAAGTCTAACATTTCAAGAAATTATTGCTTATCGCACTAGTTTTCGGGTGGATAAGCTTCGATTACCATGAAGTGTTAGACAATAGAGGCCCTGGGCGATAGGCAACGGTAATTGGAGTTCGTTGGATCCCTCGGGAAAGATGCTCTGGATCAATCTTCCGTTGAGATCCCGGAGTTCGATTCGTTTTAATGATCCCGCCTGCCGAATGTGCAGTTTTCCGTCGTGAAAGAAGACCTGGATTTTCGAAAGATCATCTTCTTGTATGTCGCTACTAACTGAATTCAGGTGTATGCGGAAGCGCAGGGAGTCGGCCGGGCCGGTTGACTGAAAGCTGTATACCATACCAGTAACAATGGTTTCTATATACTGAAGCAAGCGGTCTTCCAAAAAGATGGGGGTTGACGATGGCCATTGACTTAGCTGAATATTGAGTTGGCAGGCCCCGATCTGACCTAAATCAGTTCGAAGAGGTATGACCCTGGCCAAACCGGTAGGATCGGGAACGGATTGGATGCTGTAGGCGTAACCATTGTAGTCGAGGCTGCCGAGTGAGGGGGAAACACTCGATTCATCTCCAAGGTATCCCGCATCATGTTGGATATCAAACCCAGACGTTGCATCCGGATTCAATTGAATCATGGCTTCTTCCCGAAAGTTGGGTGTAGCTTGTTCCAAAGTAATGCTGATCTGGGGATGAAATTGATTTTGTCGCAGAAAACCAGCAGTCATATCGGGTTGCCGGGCAGTGGACGGAAAGAAAACGGAAGATAAGCCGTTGGTGCCCGCACGTACCATGAAACCTTGTAGTGGCGCCAGGATCCCATTTGCGCCATTTATTCCCACCCCGTTGATGTATGCAGCCCAGATCCCAGCAACCGGAATCAAACTATCTTTCCTCCAGACCCAGACCGCATTTTCGGTATTGGTTTTCTGTACTGAGTCCCATGCCATAGCGCTTGGGAACGGGTTGCCCATTAAATTCCAGCGGGCCGATTGATTCTGGAGGAAATAGGGCCCCGATTGGTTCAGCTGGGGCTCTCCACTCAAGCGAATGGTGCGAATGCTATCGGTCCAAATACCGTAGGCCTGGGCGGGATTCCACTGATTACCGGTGATGGGGACGGATAGATAAGCGTTCAGTGGTTCACTGAAGCGAATCACGCTATTTGGTGTGAAAGGAAGGCCACCAACCAGAGCGAATGGTAGCGAGGAGCGGAGCGGACTCCCCACAAATCGATATCCGCTGTGGCCGGCGCCTGCCCACCCAAGGTGTCGTTCCACATCCACCTTCCCCTGAATGGAGGTATTGGTTCCACCCCTGATTTGAGCAGTTAGGGTGTCGGAAGTGGACGAAAGGCATAGGTTATCCTGTGTCTGAAGCACACCACCTCTCAGGTCTACGACCCGATGGATGATCATCTTGTTTCCCAGACGCAGACGGCCTTGGGGACCCATGTTCATGATGAGGGTTTCAATTGTGTGTGCATTTCTACCGGAAAGACTATCCATGAGGACCGTTCCCGCGTCGTTTTGTCGCTGTAATTCCAGGGTCGACCGTTGACTGCCGCGGATGAGACCGGAACCGATATAGTTTTCCCTGAGGATGGCCTTACCATCTGTTAGTTGCAGGATGCCCCGATTGGTAAATGTGCCTCTTATGTTCAGTATGGCACCCGAATCCACGTTCAATACGGCACCGCTGTCCAGTTCCAGTCGGTTGGTGTTTAAATTTTGGGTGATGCGAAGCGGGGCCGATACGATAGCGTGGATTCCGGTGTCGGGTGAGCCCTGGCTCCAATTCACCCCGTTCCAAACCGTGGGTGTTGCCCGTTTTCCCGTAATCCGGATGTTGTCGAATCGCCAGGCACCTGAAGTTGCGGTTGTTGATGGGTTGATGACCTGACGAAAGGCGCCTGTATTTCGGAAATGGGAAGCAACGATCCGGAAGCCCAAAACAGTCTGTTCGTTGATCTGGGTGATTTGGGATAAATCAACCCGGATGCGTCGGAATTTATCGCCCGTGGAATCGGTTTCGAAACGGCCGTTGTCGAGACGGCCTAAACAATAGCTGGTGTTGCTATCGGTGAGCTGTACATTCACCCATTGGATACCGTCTGTACTGTACTGCAATCGTACGGTATTGGGCGATGAACCCGACCAGCGTTGATCCCATACAATTTTAATGTTTCTGTACAAGGCGCTGCCCAACATCAACTGTATTCCGCCTGACTCGTTTATGTTGCCCGGATTGGTGATACCAATTGACCAGGCTGTATCGCCTGCGCTCATTGTGCCAGCGTTTCCGCAGCCATTCTGGGTACTCATCCCACCCGACCACGACAGAGTGCTCATCGAGCCAATTAGAGAGAGAGAGCCTTGCCCCACATTGGCCTCGGGATGTTGCAGCGTGCCATGATTTGGCTGAAAATTCCAGGCTGCCAAAACCGATAATACAATATCACCCTGAAGGCCGGTGGGTTGACTCAAATGATAACTTCCGGCGGCTGACCCGTTCAGCTGAAAACCGCTCACCGTCACCGGAATGTTGCGGCCTGTATCGGGTGTGGCAAACAAAGCTAAGGGTTGTCCACCAAGAACTGCATCGGTTTCGTCGCCCGAAAGGATGCCCTGTAGCTGTGGAATACCCAATAGCGTTGCAGATCGGGTACCGTCATATTCCTTTTCTGCCACGGAAATTCCGGTAATCTGCACGGGCCGTGGTGTTATGTTCGCGGATAAACCCGTGGGTGCTGCTGCCGTGTAGTTGGCGCCATCGGGCCCGGAAAGCTGTATGTTCAACGATACCGGAATCTGGTTGCCAGCCCGAAATTGGTGGAAGGTGCCGTTCGCCAATACCTGAACGCTGTCGCCCGGCAAAATTCCGTTCAGACGCACAGAATCAACACTTGCCAATGCCGTTCGGTCGTATATTTTGTTGTGCACCACGGCCGATTGTACCGTAGTAAGAGCCGGTACAATGTCGGCCCTCAGTATAGTGGAGTCGATTGTATAATTGTTGGATGGCGGAGTAAATGGAGTGTTCGGACGAACCGATTTCTGCATCCCGGCCATTTTGTTTTCGAATTGCCAGGTCCTCGGGGCGGGTTGACTAAACACCTCTCCGGCCACCAGACCTACGAATACAGCGTTTCCGGTTACGTTCGCCAACAATCCCCTGTCATAGTTTTTGTTCTGTGCGGTGAGACCACCCACCGACAAGCGCTTGGGTAGAATGGATGCCTGAAGGCCGGGCGGTGTAACTGTGTAGTTTAAACTGGGTGGGGGGATGGATCCGACAGGTGCAACGGCAATACCCGAGTCAGCGTTGATTGAAGCAAATGCCCAGCTTATTCCACTGAGGTCGGGGGTAAACTGCTGCCCGAAAGCCAGGCCGAAAAACACAGCTTGGCCGACAACCGAAGCCTGTAAGTTTCCGTCATAATCCTTGTTTTGGGCTTGAAGACCCAAAACCTGTAGGTTACGGGTAGATACCACCGCGGGTTCGATGCCCAACGCTATACCCAATTGCCCACTACTCAGAGCCAGCAACTCGCCGTTGTAGGTTCCTACTGGCAAGCTGTCCTTGAGTCGGACGAAAATCCGGGTTGGAGAAAGTTGACCTGAGGCGGGCAGGCTGATTCGGTTCCTGAAGGGTCCTGCCAGGCTGTCGAGCCGAATCTCAAAAAACTCGGGAGCCCATAAGTGCACCGTATCCGAAAGATCTTGCCCGCTCACCTCAAAGCCGAGCAGGCGCGTCACAGGTTCGCCATAGGTGAGAAGCCCCCAGCCAGTGTCAACTGTGTGCAGTTGCAGTCGGGGAATGTGGGTCGATGGCGGCAGGGGAGGTCCCTGTGCATATACTTTAAAGTTGCCCGATGCCAGTCCGAACAAACTAAAACACAGGAAAAAAATCAGAGAATAGCGGGAAATACGGATGTAGTCCATAAAATGGGGTTTTGGGTGAGAAGAAGGCTGAACTCTCCCGCTGCGGCCGTCAGCAGAAAAAGGATTACAAATCTAAAAAATCAAATTTTTATGGATAAACTTCGACTCCCAAATCTAAAAAAACAGGCGAAAATGCGATGTTCGCTTCTGTGTTACGTAACAAAATTTACTTCTGCCGTTTGAACTTTGTAAGTTCAGTCCCACGCATATCCCGGCCCCAGGTTTACAAAGCCCGGGGTTAAATTTCCATCCCGTGCGATGGTGGCGCATCGAACAACTTCCGATTCCCTCCCATCCGACATCCAGAAAGGGAAAAACGACTCCAGCAGCTGCATGCCAAATAATTCGGATGCATCCACCGGAAGCTCGCAGGGTAGATTTTCCACCGCCATGATATCAATGGAATCCGTTGAATAAGGCTGCATTTCGACTTCATTCAAAGGGTCATAACCATAAACAGGATTGTCGATGTTGCTGAACCGCAAAGTTGCCGGAATCCCCCCATTGACGTCGCAACTGATATCAGCAATGGTGCGCACACGAAATTCCCCCGACCGCATGTCTGAACGTTCGAATAGCCGGGGGCCTCCTGCCGACCAGAATAAAGTGTTGACCAGCACATCCGCCATGCGCAGGTAAGGGGCGAGCTGGCTCACATACGCATTAGGATTTGTGTGGAAATGGTTGCGGTTCCACTCAACACCATGGTCCGCATTTGCCCGTCGAAAAACATCCCGCGATTTGAGTACACAGAAAACAGCACCCTCCTCATCAGAATGGCTGTGCAGAAAATCCTGCGCAGAGATTTCCGGGATGCCGGCCGCACGAAGCAACTCAACAACCCCTTTGCCTACACGCCCGTCGCCCGTCACCGCAATCCGCATAGCAGGCCATTCTATTTGTGCATATAATTGGAGTAAATCAGACAAACACGATACCTGCCAGGCTCCTGGCAGATCAAAAAGACCACTTCTTTTGCCAAATGCCGCGAGTCCATGGTGCGCCCCTACTATCCCCGCAAAGCGCCCGAAGGCTACGGTGCGCATCCCGTCCTGGTCGGTCAACAACTCATAATCCATTAAAGTGATGCCCCTGTGAAGTACTGCCTGTAACAATCCCCGATTGTAGGGTTGTCGTTTGGTGACGTGACTAAAAATGATATAGAATTTGGCGGGAATCAGATCCTCAACGCGCACTTCCTTCACGCCCATCAATAAATTACAGAGGCTGAGGTCTTCGTTGATGTCACACCCCGCTTCTGCATAGGCCGATTCCGGGAAACACCGGATCGTCGAGGGCTGCACGATGATGCGTGTGTCCGGCCATAGCTGCATCAGTTGTGCACAAGCCGAAGGGGAAAGGGGTGCGCGTTTGTCGGGAGGGGTTTTGCCTTCACGCAGTAGGCCGATAATTGGAGCGGATGTAGATTTCACGGCGCAAAACAAAGCCATTTTCGCCCAATTTCAAACCCCGAATGAAACGATTGTTCCCGATCGGGCTTCGCCCTACAATGGGCCAACGGGTTTGTTGCGTGGATAATGCAAGGTGTATGAATAACTGACGGTTTTTTCCGCACCGCTTCCTAGATCAAACGCCCAACGCACCAGCCCCTGTTCACCTTCATAGTTAGCGCCATCCAATTTCACATCCACCACTTTTATGTCTTCATGGGTGGAAAATGGAATCGCCTCCTCCACCAGTACCTGTATGGGGCGTGTGTGACGGTTTTGGACAGATAATTTATAACGGTATGCTCGCTCCATGCGGTTGGTTAGACCGTTTTCTGAAATTTTTGGGGCCTCGGCAGTGAATTGTACGGTCACCCTCGGGTCAACACCCAGGGACACATCTAGGGTATCGCTGTTGTTTTGTTGGAAGTAGAGGGTGGATTCGCCCACGAGGTCTTGCTCCAGATACAATAAAGTGTGACCAGGCAGATAGCTCAGGGCGGTGAGTCCCACCACCCGTACCATCAGGTAGGCCTGGGGATCCTGTCGCGGCACCAGAGCGTGGCGGTACTGGGCCGTCAGTTCCCGTTGCTCTAAATCGAGCAATCGCTCAGCCCCGCTCGGCATTCGAAGCAGCTCCTTGCCCTGAAAAAGCACATTCAGTGTTTGCTCCTCCCGAACTGCCGACACCTGCGTTTCGTAGTAGCCATCGACCGATAGTGCCTCACCCGTCATGGAGGGTTGTTCGCTTCGTGAGGAAGGAGCGGCATACATCTGCATTTTTCGGGCTACAGGCTGCAAAAACTTCAGAATCCAGGGTACAGCCACAGGTTTTTTGTTTCGTCCGTGGGCACGCGCCGTGGAAAGGGTCCAGTTCACATCATTCCAGTCGATTCCTGTTTGTTGAATAACCCGTGCCCGTACTTTTAATTGAACCGGCGAACCCACACCCATGCTGATCAGTTCATATTCGGGTTGCCAGTGGGCCGACCGACTCAGGTAAGTGATTTTTAGTCCAACGGATCCGGTCTCTGCTGCCTGGATCTCTAAAATGAGTTGCTGTACCTGTTCGGGCAGTTCCAATGCAAGGCTATCGAGCTGCTGTTGCAGATTCTGCATCCTTTCGTCCGATTTATTGAGGCGGCGTGATAACTGCAACAGTTTGTTGTCGATCATGGCGAGCCGGGTGCGGTACAGTTCAGCCAGCTTCTCCAGTTCGATCACGCTGAAACTGCCATTCCCCCCGAGGCTTTTATTGGCCAATATCATTTCCCGCTCATGTTTCAGCACACCACTTTCGATTTGCTCCTCTTCGGAGCGCCTTCTGATTTGCTCAATACTGTCGCCCAATGTGCGCATGAGTGGTGTTTTGTCGACCTGGCGCGGAAAGCGGGGCATAAGCTGATAGCCGGAAATACGCATCCCTTTTTGGGTGAACGCGAGGCGAAGGCTCGACAAATCGGCATCTGCTGCCAGTCCATCTACCGTAACCCGGCTATTGCCTGCTTTAAGGTTGAGGGTTGCGGTTTGGGTGATCAGGGCACCGTCGAGACTCACCTGAACGACGGTTACTTTGGACGCGATGCGATGCTCGGACGGGTTAGCTGTGGCGAAGGCCGACACAAACAGCAGCATGAGCGAAAGTATGAATTGATAAGAGGCGATATGATCGTTTCGATTGATTGACTTTTTCATAAAGGTGCGAATTAATGGGTGCAAAACGAAAATTGCTGCAATTTCATACAACGAACCAAACTTTATCAAACCAATCTTGTTTTATTTTCTGAAAACCAACTCATCAATTATGAAGAAATCATTTACACTTGTCCTGATCACCTTTTTTTATGCTTCTTTAGCCTCTGCACAGCAGACAGCCTTGGTACAGGTAATACACAATTGCGCCGATGCTGCCGCCGACACTGTTGATGTGTGGGTTAATGGAATCCGGGCGCTGCCCAATTTTAGATTCCGCACGGCCACTCCTTTTACAGCTTTACCCGCTGGCATACCGCTCAGCATTCACATTACCCCCAATGCAGCTGCCGACACCAGCAGCGCGGTGTTTGTGAAGCGCCTTACACTGACGGTTAACGAGAAATACACGGTGATTGCCTCCGGTATCGTTTCCCAAACCGGATACACACCTCGAATTCCATTTGATCTGATTGTTCGTGGCCAGGCTCGCCAAGCCGCGTCGGATACCACTAAAACTGATTTACTGGTATTCCACGGCAGTACCGATGCCCCGGCGATAGATGTCAATGAAGTGAGTGTGCCGGTAGCGGGGCTTATTACCAATCTGTCGTTCGGGAATTTTGTAGGTTATCTACCGTTGAATCCAGCCAACTATACTGTGGCCTTGGCACCTTCAGGTGGAGCCAACATAGCATGGTTCCAGGCACCTTTGCAAACCTTAAATCTCAGGGGTGCCGCCCTGACAGTGGTGGCTTCTGGCTTCCTGAATCCGGCAGCGAACAGCAACGGTGCATTATTTGGCTTGTGGGTGGCGGCTCCGGGCGGAGGAAGCCTCATTCCCCTGCCTTCTGTGCCCAATTCAATCAAAAACATTGATCCTTCCCTGGTCAATTTTTACCCGAATCCTGCCTCCGATTTGGTGTCAATCACATACCCCGAAGACTTTGACCGAGGGAGCCTTCAAGTGAGGGATGCACTGGGTCGAATTATCTATTCCGACGATCTGAATGCCGAAACCACTCAGTCACAATTAAATGTATCTGGATGGCAGCCGGGCGTTTACCAGGTTTCGCTAATGGATGTTTCTTCTTGGAGCATAATCAATCGTCGGCTTGTGGTTCGTTAAAAATCTCAAATCTATTGTCAATCCCCGCTTGTCGATTTGGGCAAACGGGGATTTTTTTGACCTGTTTTTCAGCTGATGTACAATGCATTTTTGGATTGGGTGGCAGAATTTCCATGTAGCAATCATTCATTTTGATGCAATGAGGATACACTATGGCGTATAAAATGGATCAGGTCTTTATCATTTACAGGGACGCTTAATAAAAACGACCCCGTCTGGACTTGCCATCGGGGTCGGAAGGGGTGGAGCTGCAGGGAGTCGAACCCTGGTCCAGACAAGCTGATCCACAGCTTTCTACATGCTTAGTCGACCGTTGGTTGTCGGGGCAGCCGAGGCCGGTGACGTGCCGGAACTACCCTTATCAGCGTTTGATTTTCGCTTTGGGATTGCTGAAAGCCCGCTGCTATTTTACTGGTGTTTGGCACGCTTCAAAAAACCACCGCCAGTAAACACCCGGAGGAAGAAGCGTCACAGAGATACCCCCTGGGGGCAAACTGTGCCTTTGTTACCTAACCACAAGGGTTAGGCAGCAAGTGCGTAAGAAGTGTTGCCGATTAAGGCGTGGGCATTCTGATTAACGAGATCCTACCCAAGGCTCGGCATGCTTACAGTGTCATCATGGCAAGCTGTCGATTCCAGTCAGCCCCTAATGATCGTAAGTGAGTTAAAACAATTACAATAAGAAGAAAAGTTCCGTTAAAAGAAAGAAAATTGACACAAAGGAAACTCATATTTTTGGACTGATGAAAACTCTGCTCTATTTTTTGATTATTTGGGTTGGTAACCTATACGTTTTAACTGCCGCAGTACCTCACGGATCGTTAAATAGCCATCTACATACCCCGCCCGATGAGGGCATGCTGCCGCTGAATCAACTCAAAAAGAGGCAGCTGCAGTCGCTGGGACTGCAGTTGAGCGACGAGCAGATCTTTTCCACGGGTGATGTGAGCCTGGTGCAGGCCCTGGTCAGGGTTGGAGGCTGCACCGGCTCTTTTGTTTCAGCGGAGGGACTCATCATCACCAATCACCACTGTGCCTTCGGGGCGGTGGCCGCCGCGAGTAGTGTTGGCAAGGATTACATCACAGATGGATTCCTGGCCCGTACACGAGGAGATGAGATACCGGCGAAGGGGTTAACCGTGCGCATCACCATCGATTTTGAGGATGTTTCCGAAAAAGTGCTTGCCGGTCTGAGCGACGACCTCGACCCTGCCCGTAAGACCGAAACCATCCGCCGAAATGTCAAGCACATCGAGGAGGAGGCCAAGGGGGCGCGACCTGAATATTTGCACGAAGTATCTGAAATGTTTGTGGGTCGTTCGTATGTATTGTTTCGCTACCAGACCATCAACGACATCCGAATGGTGTATGTGCCGCCCCGTAGTGTGGGCGAATTTGGCGGGGAGAGCGACAACTGGGTCTGGCCACGGCACACGGGTGACTTCGCCTTTTTAAGGGCGTACGTGGGATCCGATGGGAGTCCGGCGACCTATTCGCCCGACAATAAACCCTTTGTGCCCCAAAACCACCTTAGGGTGAATGCATCGGGCGTTCGCGAGGAAGATTTTGTATTTGTTATGGGGTATCCCGGCCGCACTTTTCGGCACTACCCCGCCTCATATTTAGAATACCAGCGTGATCAACTTCTGCCCATAACCTCCGAAACCTACGATTGGTTGATTGCAGCCATTGACCGTTTGGGCGAAGCGGATCCGGAAGCCAGGATTAGATTGGCGTCGCGACAAAAATCACTGGCCAATGTCACCAAGAACTACAAGGGTAAAATTCAAGGCCTGCGCCGTGTCGACATCATAGGCGAAAAGCGAAGGCAGGAGGATGAGTTACAGAGACTTACTCTTCCCGAGGCACCTTTTACCCACTGTGCGGGGGTGATCCGATCGCTCGATAGTCTATACGCCATGTTGGCTCAAGATGCTCCGTTGAAGTTATGGCTGAATAACCTGCAGCAAAATTCACCCACATTTTCGATGGCAATGACCCGTGCGGAGGCTCGCCGACAATGGGTGACGGGCAAAGACTCCAGCAGCGATAGCCTGAGGAAGCTTTTGGTTTCGACCGTCATCAAGCAGAACGAGCGGCTCAGGTCGGGCTACGAACCGCGATTGGACACCTCATTTCTACGTTTCATGATGCGTGCACCCTCGAAATGGGCAGCTCAGCATCGAAGCGCCACGGTTGAGTCGTTGTGGAAGCAATACCGTTTGGGCGATCAAAGCGACGCGGTGGTGGGAGCCTGGTTGGCCAAGGGCCTTCCCTATGATGCTGAGCAACTTATGGGAACGCTCAACTCTAATCCGGAAAAAAGCTTAAGATCCAAGGGCTCTCTCGATGAATTGGCGGATGTCATGGTTTTAGAGGTTCAGCGTTTAATGAACCGCGAGAAGGCCATCAATGCACAGTTGTCTGTTTTGCTGCCTCAGTATCTGGAGTTGAAACTTGCGCTTGTGGGCGATGAGTTCGTGCCGGATGCCAATTCTACCTTGCGTCTCACCTATGGTCATGTGAGGGGGTATCAGCCGGCAGACGCTGAAGTGCAAACACCCTTCACACATTTGGCTGGGATGCAGGCTAAGTCACGCGCCGCCACGGGTGATGCTGAAAAGGAGGCCGACTACCTCATATATGGCCCACTTCAGGAGAAAATGCAGTCGGACCGATCGGCGGAATCGATTCCTGTCGCTTTTTTATACAATCTGGACACTACGGGGGGCAATTCAGGATCTCCGGTGATGAATGCCAGAGGTGAATTAGTGGGTGTCAATTTCGACAGAGCCTTTACGGCCACCATTAATGACTTTGCATGGAATGAACAATACAGTCGTTCAATTGGGGTGGACGTTCGATTTGTGTTGTGGATGGTGGATGAAGTGGCAGGTGCCTCCCATCTGATTAAAGAAATGGGTGTGGTCCGATAGCGGACAGTTTTTTTTCTTACAGGCGATTATTGTCGTTCCTCTGCCTTTAGGCATTAAAGAATTGCCTGAAAAATAAGTATGAAAGAATGGGTTAAAACCCGCGGTTGATGCGCCATGGGGTAAATCCATTCGATGAAATATCTGTCCCATTGCCCGCCTGAGTGTGAAGCGCATTATTTGAAGGCTCCGATGTGGGTTGTTGCCCCACCAGCTGTCTTCCCGATGGATCGGTTTGCTGTTGTTCCTGATGCCAGGCAGCCGTCAAAGCGGCGACACGTAGTTGCTCCTTCGACGGTTGAGGATAAAGTGTTTTGCCATGAATATATTTTGTGATAAAACCGGTATCGAATTGTCCCGAACGGAATGCAGGGTGACGCATCACAAAAAGGCCGAAAGGAAGCGTTGTGCTAACACCCTTAATTTCATATTCCTGAACGGCTCTTATCATTCTTTCTATGGCTTCCTCGCGGTTGCTGGCATGGACCACGAGTTTGGACAGCATGGAGTCGTAGTGGACTGGTACTTCCATTCCTTCCCGAAAACCGTCATCGACCCGAACGCCCGGACCTTGTGGCCGACGGTATCGATCGAGAGTTCCTGTATCGGGTAGAAATTGTTGCAGGGGGTCCTCAGCGCATACCCTTAGTTCGATGGCATGCCCATTAATCTGCAAATCCTCTTGCTTTATCGGTAGGGGATGACCCTCTGCCACATGAATTTGGAGCCGAACCAGATCGAGGCCCGTTATCATTTCTGTAACCGGATGCTCTACCTGAAGACGGGTATTCATCTCCAGAAAGTAGAAATTGAGCTTTTCATCCACCAGGAACTCTACCGTTCCTGCGTTATAGTAGCCGCAGGCTTTGGCAACCCGAACCGCGGCCTCACCCATGGTGCGGCGAACCTCAGGTGTCAGGCAACTGGAGGGAGCCTCCTCCACCAATTTTTGGTGGCGCCGTTGTATGCTGCATTCCCGTTCAAACAGATACAGGATATTGCCGTGTTGATCACCAATAAGCTGTATTTCGATGTGACGGGGTGCTGCCAAGTATTTCTCTACAAATACAGCATCGTCACCGAAGGCCGACAAGGCCTCACTGTGTGCACGCTCCAGCTGCTCTGCGAATTCGTTGGCCGACTCCACCACGCGCATTCCTTTGCCACCACCACCAGCTGCGGCTTTGAGCAGAACGGGAAACCCGATTTCTTTTGCGATCTCTATGGCTTGAATAGGGTCGTTGATTGCCCTGGGGGAACCCGGTACCATTGGAATCTGAAAATCGGCAACCGTATGCCTGGCCGCTAATTTATTGCCCATGAGTTCCATACTGCGTGCAGATGGTCCAACCAAAATCAATCCGGCCTCTTCCACAGCACGGGCAAATTCGGGACGCTCACTCAGAAATCCATAACCGGGGTGAATGGCATCAACCTTGTGTCTGATCGCAAGCTCGATGAGGTAGTCACCCCGCAGATACGAATTGCGGCTCGGGGGTGGACCAACGCAATAAGCCTCATCGGCAAACAAAGCGTGGGGTGACAAGCGATCTGCCTCGGAGTAGACTGCCAGGGTCACTATCCCCATCTCCCGGCATGTACGCATGATGCGCAAGGCGATTTCGCCCCGGTTGGCAATGAGCAGCCTGCGGATTGGACGGATTGGGGGCGAGTTCATACGGGTTTAACCGTTGTTTTTTGCGTGATCGGCTAGGAATTGAGCCAGTCCCTTTTCTGTTAGTGGGTGATGTACCAGTCCGATGATGGCGGAAAGTGGACAAGTAGCGACATGAGCCCCGGCCTCAGCACATTGCACGATGTGGAGCGGACTGCGAATTGAAGCCGCCAGTACCTGTGTTTCGAATCCCTGAACCTCGAAGATGTCGACTAGCTGACGGATCAGGTCAATTCCTTCAATGGCCAAATCATCTAGTCGGCCTATAAAGGGAGATACGTACGTGGCTCCCGCCTTTGCGGCCAGTAGAGCTTGTCCCGCCCCGAAAATCAGTGTACAATTCGTGCGCACGCCCAATTTGTAGAGGGAATTGATCGCCCGGATGCCATCGGCGAGCATGGGAATCTTCACAACAATCTTGGGATCGATGGCTGCCAGCATCCCGGCCTCCCGCATCATTCCGTCATAGTCTGTGCTGATTACTTCTGCGCTGACACAATCTTCCACTAGATCACAAATCGCTTTGTAGTGTGCCATGATTCGGTCGGTTCCCCGAATGCCCTCGCGGGCCATCAGGCTGGGGTTCGTGGTTACGCCATCCAAAACCCCCAATGCTTGTGCCTGAGCAATCTGATTGAGGTTTGCGGTATCGATAAAAAATTTCATAAGATAAAACCAGAAAAAAGTGCAAAAAAAATGGGTAAGCTACTTGTATCGCGCCGCTACAACCACCCACCCTTGCTGTATTCCTACCCTGGGGGATTCGGCAGGAGCTGGCCGTACAAGACTTACCCATTGCAAAGATAGTTGAAAGCGAAAGACATAGGGCAAGCGTTCCTATAGTATTTTTGTCGGAATGAAAGCGAAAAACAAAGAATTGGAGTTTAAGCGCAACGAGGATGCCTTCCTTCAGCTGATGCAGCGTTATAGGCATATGCACGATCAGGTTCGCTTGGGTGGAGGAGCCAAGGCCATGGCCAAACACAAAGAGAAGGGTAAAATGACGGCATGGGAACGAATCACCAAATTGCTGGATGCGGATCGCCCCTACATGGAGGTCGGTGCACTGGCCGCCTGGGGATTATATGAGGAACATGGTGGCTGCCCATCCGCGGGCGTGGTTGTGGTTGTAGGATATGTTAGTGGCCGACAATGCGTGGTGGTTGCCAATGATGCTACAGTTAAGGCAGGGGCCTGGTTTCCCATGACTGGAAAGAAGAACCTGAGGGCTCAGGAAATTGCCATGGATAATCGTTTGCCCATCATTTACCTGGTCGACTCCGCCGGGGTATACCTTCCCATGCAGGATGAAATTTTTCCGGATAAAGAACATTTCGGCCGTATTTTCCGGAACAATGCGCGCATGAGCAGCATGGGAATTGTTCAATTGGCGGCCATTATGGGATCCTGTGTGGCTGGTGGCGCATATCTGCCCGTTATGAGTGATGAAGCCTTGATCGTTGACCAAACTGGAAGTATTTTTTTGGCCGGTCCATATTTGGTGAAGGCGGCTATAGGGGAGGAAGTCGATAATGAAACCCTTGGGGGTGCCTCAACCCACTGTGAGATTTCGGGGGTTACCGACCATAAAATGGCCGACGATGCCGCCTGTCTGGGCACCCTCAGGCGATTGATGGGACAACTGGGCGCCCCGAACCTTGCGGGTTTTGATCGGATAGCCGCCCAAGCGCCGGCGCGTGATCCGAACGGAGTTTATGGTGTTTTTCCGGAAGGTAACGCCCGGCCCTATGACATGGAGGAGCTCATCGCTCATTTGATCGATACCGATTCGTTTGTGCCCTACAAATCGGGCTTTGGCAAAACCTTGGTATGTGGCTATGCCCGGATCGATGGATGGTCGGTCGGTCTGGTGGCCAACCAGCGCAAGGTGGTGAAGAGTGCGAAGGGGGAGATGCAATTCGGGGGAGTGATCTACAGTGATTCGGCGGATAAGGCCACCCGATTCATTGCGAATTGTAACCAGCGGCACATTCCGTTGGTCTTTTTGCAGGATGTCACCGGATTTATGGTGGGTTCGCGTTCCGAACATGGGGGTATCATCAAGGACGGCGCTAAATTGGTGAACGCCGTGGCCAACTCGGTGGTTCCAAAATTTACCGTAGTAGTCGGTAATAGTTATGGTGCCGGAAATTATGCATTGTGTGGAAAGGCCTACGACCCGCGCTTTATTTATGCGTGGCCCACCGCGCGTATGGCGGTTATGGGCGGGGAACAAGCTGCAAAGGTTTTGTTGCAAATACAACTTTCATCGGCTCGGATCGCCGGAAAAGCAACCGATCCGGAGTTTGAAGCGGCACTATTGTCGCAAATCAGCGCTCGCTACCAATCGCAGACCTTGCCGGAATACGCGGCGGCTCGCTTGTGGATCGACGGGATCATCGACCCGGTCGAGACCCGCAGCATGATTTCAATGGGTATTGAAGCCGCCAACCACGCGCCGATTGAGCGCAAGTTCAATATGGGGGTGCTGCAGGTTTAGCATTAACCTTTCAGGAAAAGGGTGCGCTGATTTAGGAAATAATTTATGTTCTCTGTGGGGGCGTAACGGCCATTTGTTGAACATCTGGGATCAGAACCAACGAATTCTTTTAAAAAACCAATAAACCAGAGCCATAATGACCAGGCTCGACAGCAGAACCATTCCGAATGCGAGCGAGCTGTTTTGCAACGGCAGGCGAACATTCATTCCGTATAAACTAGCAAATAGGGTGGGTATGGCGAGTCCGATGGTCACTAATGTGAGGGTTTTCATCACATTGTTCATATTGTTGTTGATGATCGATGAATAGGCCTCCATCATTTGTCCCAATACCCGTACACTCACGCTGGTCATTTCAATGGCTTGTTGGTTTTCTATCAGCACATCTTCCAGCAGATTCTCGTCTTCCTCATAAGCACTAAAGATCCGCAGGCGACGCAACCGCTCCATCATCGCACCATTGGACTGAAGGGCGGTGGTGTAATAAACCAGGGCTTTTTCATACCGGAGCAATTCCATGATTTCCCGATTGCGCAAAGAGTTTTCGAGCTCATCCTCAAGTTGTTCCACGATTTTGTTGATGTTGCGCAGGTGCACCAGAAATTTACCGGCTGTCTTGAGCATCAGTTGCAGTAAAAACCGATTGCGCTTGGCGGTGCTGAAGCCTCGTACGCGTTCCCGTATGAATTCCTGTATAATCACGTTCTCTTCCTTGCAGAGCGTTATGAAGTGTTCACTGGTGATGAAAACGAGTAGGGGAAGGGTGTTGAAGGGGGTGTCGTGTTCCACGCCTCTGAAATGAGGGAGACGGATCACCACCAACAGATATTCGTCTTCTTTCTCAACGCGAGCCAACTCGTCGGAGTCGAGCGAGTCGGTCAGGTACTCTAATACGAAGGGACAATTTTGTTCGAGCCAGGACCGCTCTTCATAGGTGGGGTCCACCACATTTACCCAATTCCCCTCACTTAATAGGTCAACCTCCTGCAGCTTGGACTGTTGGGTATGGAATAGTTGAATCATGATCTGCAGTGGGTGAAGGTTGTAGGCAGGTTTACATAGGCAATGGGCAGTTCGCCCGCAAAGGTAAACTTTTCGGTTTACGAATTTCATGTTTGGGGTTGTGGAAATTGAACTTTTTAATACACCCTCCGTTCTGTAACTATATTTTTGTGCCTGATTACTTTTCGGGCAACTCCTTCAACCTCTTATTGTCAAGCTCTATATAAGCACAGAAAGTGCCCCTCAATCTTAAATATATACCATGTCAACCGATACCCAATTAAATCAATTAATCCAATTACCTGAAACCATAGATTTAACCCAATACCGAACCCCAACCGGGAACCAGATCAGCTGTAAGGGATGGGTGCAGGAAGCTGCCCTGCGTATGTTACTCAACAATTTAGATCCGGATGTGGCAGAGCGCCCTGAGGAGTTGATTGTTTATGGTGGTAGGGGGAAGGCGGCGCGCAATCCGGAGTCGCTCCGACTCATTTTGGATGCTTTGCGCGATTTGAATGACGATGAGACGCTTCTTATTCAAAGCGGCAAGCCGGTCGCCATACTACCCACACATCCCGATGCGCCCAGAGTTCTTCTGGCCAACTCCCTTCTAGTTCCGAATTGGGCCAATTGGACACACTTCGATGAATTGGAGCGCAAGGGTTTGATGATGTACGGGCAAATGACGGCGGGTAGTTGGATCTATATTGGATCGCAGGGGATTGTTCAGGGGACCTATGAAACGTTCAACGCGGTCGCCCAGAAGCACTTTGGAGGCAGTTTAAATGGAAAATTATGTGTTACTGCGGGTTTAGGGGGTATGGGTGGCGCCCAGCCTCTGGCAATCACTCTAGCCGAGGGAGTATGTCTGGCCGCGGAGGTAGAGGAGTGGCGTATACGTAAGCGGATCGAAACCCGCTATCTGGATGAAATGACAGTCGACCCGGATCGGGCGATTGATATGGTTTTGGAATGGAAGAAGCAAGGGATTGCCCGCAGTATGGGGGTGCTTTGTACGGCCGTGGATCTGTTGGAGCGACTGCGTGACCGTGGGGTCCTGCCGGATGTCCTCACCGACCAAACGTCGGCGCATGATCCGATGGTGGGTTATATCCCCCGTGGACTATCGACCGTAGCCGCAGATGAATTGAGGTCATCCGACCCAGATCGCTATTTGAAATTGGCTTATGGGGATATGCGCCTGCACACTGAGTTGATGGTTGACATGCAGGCGCGAGGTGCTATCACCTTTGATTATGGCAATAATCTGCGTGGCCGGGCTTTGGAGGCAGGATTTGACCGGGCGTTTGATTTTCCGGGATTCGTTCCGGCCTATATCCGGCCCCTGTTTTGTGAGGGAAAGGGGCCGTTCCGCTGGGTGGCTTTGTCGGGCGACCCCGAGGATATCCGGTTGACCGATGATCTGTTGATGGAGTTATTTCCCGATGACCTTGGACTCCACCGTTGGTTGTCGATGGCGTCTGAACGGATTGCGTTTCAGGGTCTTCCGGCTCGTATTTGTTGGCTGGGCCAGGGCGCACGACAAAAAGCCGGGTTGGAATTCAACCGACTGGTACGGGAAGGGAAGGTGAAGGCACCTATTGTGATTGGTCGCGATCATCTCGATACCGGATCGGTGGCCTCGCCCAACCGGGAAACGGAGGCCATGCCCGATGGGTCTGATGCCGTGGCCGACTGGCCTGTACTGAATGCCTTCGTTAATATTGCAGGCGGTGCAAGTTGGGTGAGCCTACACCATGGAGGAGGGGTGGGCATGGGGTATTCAATACATTCCGGAATGGTGGTTGTGGCCGATGGAACCGAAGAAGCCGACAAGCGCCTGAAGCGTGTGCTCCATAATGACCCGGGCATGGGTGTAATCCGCCATATGGATGCAGGGTATGACATCGCACGGGATACGGCCCGTAAAAATCGTCTGGATCTCCGTGTCCGGTTGGGGAAATGAGCATCTAAGGAAAATGTGGCCTGTATTTTAATTGAAAGGATACGAATTATTTCGGTCCCACCCAATTCGAGTCTAGTGCCCAGAGCGTTTGCTTTAGTTTTTCGGAAATTTCGACCAGAGGTAGGCGTAGGTATGGTTTGATCATGTCGCGCTGGGCCAAAATGGACTTAACGCCGGCGGGACTACCCTCTAGAAAGATGCCTTGAATGGCAGGGAGTAGTTGTTCATGCAGCTTGCGGGCTTTGTGAAAATTGCCGGAAAGGGCAGTTCGGACCATATCCGAAAAGGTCCTGGGATAGGCGTTGGCAATCACGGAGATGACGCCCTCAGCGCCTAGTGAAAGAAAGGGAAGGCTCAGCAGATCATCACCCGAGTATACTTTATATCCATCAGGTCGTTCACGCAAGATTTGCGCTATCTGAGCAAAATCGCCAGATGCCTCCTTGGTTCCCACAATATTTGGGATGTTGTGTGCCAGGCGCAGGGTAGTTTCGGCCGAAAGGTTACAACCCGTACGGGCTGGGACATTGTATAGGATAACGGGCAAATCGGTTGCTTCCGCTACTTGGGCATAGTGCCGGTAGAGCCCCTCCTGTGACGGGCGGTTGTAATAGGGGGTAACAGACAAAAGTGCAGCCACTCCGCTTAGGTCAAATGACCTGATATGATCCAGAAGCTCATGGGTATCATTTCCCCCCATTCCCAAAACCAATGGCAGGCGTCCATTCAACTGCTGGCGAATCGTATCGAGAGCTGCTTCACGATCTTGTTTGCTCAGGGCTGGCGTTTCGGCCGTTGTGCCTAGAGCCACGATAAAGTCCATTCCCCCATCCACCATAAAATCGACCATGTAGCCAAGAGTCGGAAGATCGACTTGCCCGTCGCCGTGAAAGGGTGTAATCAGGGCCACACCTGAGCCGGATAATTCGAATTTCATATTCGGATGTAGGTTTCGATTTGTTTGACAATTCTTTTAGAGGCCTCAGGGGCGTTGCAGGATTCTGTCCACCTGCAAGTGAGCTGGTGATGGGGGTGGTCTTTGACTGGATTCACGCTAATGCGATAGGTCACTGGAGCCAGCAGTTCGAGTGACTGCATACTGGGGTGCGGATTGGGGCAGAGCTGAATGAGATAGGCGTAGTGGTTGTCGCATATCACACCCTTAACATTGGACGGCGCCTGCCAGCGCAGATCGAGTTGTGACTCCCAAATTGGTATAAACCAATCCTCGACGCGTTCAGGTTCGAAAGCGACACAACGACAAACCCGGGGATATACCTGAGTTTTCAACAATTGGGCAGTCTGTAATTGGACAGGATCGCGCGCATCGAATAAAATGAGCCAGGCATTCGTTTTTTGTATGGCAACCGCTGGTCGGCGCAACTGCAACCTATGGGTTTGCAACCACAAAAAATTCCGGATCCAATCAGGGAATTTCATGTGATGAGTTGTTCAAATTCTTCCTCAGTCAAAAGCGCTACCTTCAATTGCCTGGCTTTCTCGAGTTTGCTCGGTCCTGCATCGCTTCCGGCGAGCAGATAGCTTGTTTTTCCACTTATGGATGCAGCAACCCTGCCTCCGTGTTGCTCAATCAGTGTTTTTAGATGCTCGCGCTCCTGACGCTTAAAAACGCCGCTTAACACAAAGGAAAGTCCTTTTAGTTTTTGGGAAAGGGATGTTGCGTGCTCTCCTTCCAGTTCGCAAGAAAACTGTAGTCCAAAACTTCTCAGGCGCTCTACAAGGCGCAAGTTTTCTGCAGCCGAAAACCAGGCCACCACCTGCTCGGCAATTTTCTCTCCGATGTCGTGCACAGACAACAATTCCGACTGAGTTGCTTGGGCCAGCAAATCAATGCTGGGGAAGTGCCGGGCCAGATTTTTGGCTACGGTCTCCCCTACATGCCGAATGCCCAGGGCAAACAGTACACGAGGGTAGGGAACCGAGCGTGATGCATCCAGACCGTCAAGGATGAGGCGGGCCGATTTGTCACCCATTCGTTCGAGCGATGAAAGGGCATTGTGCTGCAAATCATAGAGATCTGCAGGATTCCGCACCAATCCCTGCTGCCAGAGTAGTTCCAGTGTTTCCTTGCCCACACAATTCAGATCCATAACCTTGCGGGACACGAAATGCTCCAGGAGGCCTAATTGCTGGGGTGGACAACTGCGGGAATTCAAACAATAATGAAGCGCTTCTATGCGCTGAAGGGGGGTGTCGCAACTCGGACAATTTTTAGGAAAAACCACAGGCCGAACACCTCTTTTACCTGATGTTGTGTCAATGCCCGTGATTTTGGGTATGATTTCACCCCCTTTTTCCACCCAGACCGGATCGTTCAGACGGAGACTCAGTCGCTCAATTTCACCTTCGTTGTAGAGGGAAGCCCTCTTAACTGTGGTGCCGCCCAGCCAAACCGGTGTCAAATTCGCTACGGGCGTAACAGCACCCGTGCGCCCAATCTGGAAATCGACCGAAAGCAGATGGGTGGATGCCGCCTGCGTTTTGTATTTGTAGGCGATGGCCCAACGGGGTGCCTTAGCCGTATGACCCAATTCTTCCCTATCGGCATATCGATTCACCTTCACCACAATGCCGTCGATGTCGAAATCGAGCGATTCCCGTTTCGTTTCCCATTGATGGATGAACTGGAGTATGTGCTCCAAATCTCCTGCGCCACTATGGTGTGGACAAACCGGAAATCCCCATTCGATCGCTTTTTTTAACATCTCTTCCTGATTACCCTGTGTGGCTTGTTCCTGATTCCATGCATAGAAATAGGCGTCCAGTCCACGATGTTTTACCTCCGATGTATCCAGTAATTTCAGACTACCTGAAGCGAAATTTCTTGGATTGGCATAGGCTTCCTCCCCGTCTTCCTGTCTGCGGCGATTCAGTTCCCCAAATCGTGGTTTGCGGATGAACACTTCCCCCCGAACTTCCATTTTTCGAGGCCAGTCGTTGCCCTGCAATTTCAATGGGAGGCTGGGGATGGTACGTATGTTGGCAGTCACCACATCACCCCGTGTACCGTCGCCCCGGGTGATGGCCCGAACGAGTATGCCTCCTTCATAGGTGAGAGAAATGGCAACACCATCAATTTTCAGCTCTGCGAGGTAGCGGGTAGGCCGGCCCAATATTTTTTGCGCTCTTTGATCGAAGTCTTGTAAATCCGATTCTGCATAGGTGTTGCCTAAAGATAACATAGGGGAGGCATGCAGGGCACTTTCGAAGCCTTCGATAGGTTGACCACCGATCCGCTGGGTGGGCGAATCGGGCTGAGTGTGCTGGGGCCAGCCATGTTCCAGGCCGGTGAGTTCGGTGAGTAACTTGTCGAACTGTTGATCGCTGATGATCGGGCGATCGAGTACATAATATCGGTAGTTGTGATCGTTGAGCTCACGCGTGAGCGCAAGAATCCGATGCAGGGCTTGTTCCTCGTTCATAGGAAAATAACCCTCCAATATCGTAATTTGTTGCCATTAAATATATGGTTCGCCTCAAAAACATGATTCGCTCAGGGAAGATGCTGACGCATTTGGATGCACACAATTGCAAGATTAGGCCGATCATTTTGTGTGGCCTGCTCGGCTTGTTGCTGAACCCAATGGTAGCTTGTAAACCCGATGACTCAGACGGTGTTCCGCCCACAATTGAACTGGATTCAGGAGGGTTGAGATTCGATATACAGGTGCCCGACACCCTAAAGGTTCGGGTTCGGATCCGATCGCAGCAAACGCTCGATCGTGCCCTTTTGAGGGTTCAGCGGAGTGACGGGGTTGCCTTGCTGCCGCCGCAGGTGCGCACATTATGGGGCCGCGACACGCTCATTGAGTGGGAAGTAATGCTTACAGATTCTTTGTTGCCATCGGGTCAGTTTCAGCTAGTTTTTCAGGCCGTTTCGGGAGATCAGACTGGCTCCCTTTTTCTGCCACTTCGGTTATGGGCGGTGCCGCGTCGGTTTATGGGTGTGGTCTGGTTTATCCAAGAAGCATTGCAAAGCTCTGTTTATCGATCTGATTCGTTGGGTGGCCTCATTCCGCGTGAGTCGTCTGTCAGTTTGGATTTGATTCAGTGTGCTTCCTGGCCGGGATCGGGCAGGGTTTGGTTGAGGGGACAAACTTCTCCGGTTTTGTGGGGGTATCAGCTGGATTTTTTCTCATTCAATTCTATTTATTCTACTCCATCCGACCCGGGGCAGTCGCCATATACCTATATAAGTGGTTTTGATAACGGCGTTTATGTGTCTCGTGGTCTTGGAGATGTGCTCCGATTTTCGCAACTAGGTGCGCCTGGGGGACAATTCTCCATCCCCCCCGATTTTGTTCCGGTCTTCACATCCAGACAACAAGAACATTTACTGGTTGAGCTTCGTGCCCGACCGCCTTCCTCGCTTCGCCGGGTGAGGATTTATCACGCCGATTTTCAGGGTCTTCTAAGGGAGTTTATGGTATCAGGTAATGTTTTAGGTGCTGCTCGTGTTGCGTCCGATGCGTGGATTCTGTTGGTGGAGCAACAGAATACGGGTTTGGGACGTGTTTGGCGCTATAATTTATCAACCCAGCAGCTGCTGGAGGAATCACCAGGCACGGTCGATCATCAGTTTCGCACAATGGTGCCCGGGGTCGATGGCTACTGGTTGGGCGGAACAACCGGTGTCTGGTATTTCCGCCCCAGTTCGGGAGTACAAACGGGTTTATGGCAACGCCGCTTTTCCGATATGGTTACGGATTTATTCTTCGATCCCCGTATGAATCGGTTGATTGGATGGAGGGGCACGAATGGTTTAATCTGGAATCCGGATTCAGGCGGGAGAATCGAATGTCAACTGCCCGATTCCATACGTTTCGCCTGTCCCTATTAAAGAAAATCAGATCGTTTGAAAAATTCCCATCGAGGAGAATTTTTCAATTCTGCTGGTTACCAGTTGGGAGGGTGACCAGCCCTCAAATTTGGAGAGCGCAGAGATGAGGTGCCTGCGCAGGATGTCGGCCATGGCCTTCGGGTCGCTATGCGCGCCACCGGGTGGTTCAGGAATAATGCCGTCGATCAGTCCATGCCCCTTCATTTTATCTGCCGTTAGTTGCAGCGCCTCAGCAGCTTGCTCTTTATGATCCCAGTTGCGCCAAAGAATCGAACTGCACGATTCGGGTGAAATAACCGAATACCATGTGTTTTCAAGCATGTACACCATGTTGCCAACTCCAATGCCTATTGCTCCTCCAGAGGCACCTTCACCTACAATCAGGCAAATAACAGGTACTTTCAACCGCATCATTTCCTGAATATTCCTGGCAATTGCTTCTGCTTGACCGCGCTCCTCTGCCTCCAGCCCAGGGTAGGCGCCAGGTGTGTCGATGAATGTGATGATGGGCTTTCCGAATTTTTCGGCCATTTTCATCAACCGAAGTGCTTTGCGATAGCCCTCCGGGTTGGCCATTCCAAAATTTCGGTACTGGCGCATTTTGGTGTTGATTCCTTTCTGGTGTCCGATGATCATGACAGTCTTGCCGTCGAGGCGGGCAAACCCCCCGACGATGGCTTTGTCGTCGCGGAATACACGATCCCCGTGGATTTCCAGAAAGTCGGTACAGGTATTTTCCGCGTAAAACAGTGTGTAGGGCCTTTCGGGATGGCGAGAAACCTGGACTCTTTGCCAACCCGTGAGCCGGCTGTAAAGAATGTTTCGTTCGGCTGTAAATTTATCTTCCAGCTCATTTATCGCCGATGAGAGGTCGGTTTTGCCTTTGGCATGTATACCCTTAAGCCTCTGCAACTCCTCATGGAGTTCCTGTATGGGTTTTTCAAATTCAAGAAAATGCATGGCGTGCAAAAATAGGGAGCATCTCTCTTTTTCGGTTATTCAGTTTAGTTGGCCCGATCTTCTTTATCTCTATTTTTGTGTATGGACTGGTCGGAGTTTACCCATGTCATTCTGCGCATTGGCGGCCGTTATTTGTTGTTTGCCGGCATCCTTTTTTTAATATTCTATGTCTGGAAGCGACGCGACTGGGCCTACAAAAAAATTCAACCTCGTTTCCCCAGAAATTCAGAATACCTTCGAGAGGTGGTCTATTCAGTCATCACCATTTCCATATTTGCGGTGATGGGTTTTCTGATTCTACATCACCCCGACATTCGACCCCGAACTACTTTATATCCGCTCATTTCGGATAGGGGTTTGTTGTATTATTGGGGATTGTTTCCGGTCCTCTTTGTGTTGCACGATACCTACTTTTATTTCATCCACCGACTGATGCATTTGCCGTTTTTTTACAAGCATGTGCACAAAATTCATCACCGGTCAACCAACCCATCGCCTTGGGCGGCCTATTCCTTTCATCCTTTTGAAGCCCTGCTTGAATTCGGGATTTTTCCTTTGTTTTTGTTTACGATTCCAATCCACTTAACACATGTGATATTATTCTTTTTGGCGATGATTGCCTACAACGTCTATGGGCATCTAGGCTTTGAGTTGTATTCCCGTCGCTTTTCGGAAGGCAAGTTAGGTCGGTGGGTAAACACTTCGGTCAACCACAACCAACACCATCAGCATTTTACGGGCAATTACTCCTTATATTTTTTGTTTTGGGATCGGATGCTTGGCACGTTGCGCTCCGATTATTCGATAAAATACCTTGAGGTGTGTAACCGCCGAGATCAGGTGGATGCGAATCCATCGATCAGTCCTGTTGTTGATTCCAAAGGAATCGTATTGCCACAATCCAATACCTGATCATTATGCCTGTTCAATACATAATTCCGGTCGGATCTGCGGAATGGTGGTTTGGATTAATTTTCTCAGCCGCCTATGGCATAGGTATCTGGAGATGGAGCAGGGCCGGGGAATCAGATAGTCGTCGGTTTTGGGAGCGTATTTGGGCTCTTTCCATTTTATCGTCGTGGCTTGGAGTCCAGTTTTTCTTGATATCCGGGGGCTGGTGGCGGTTCAACAATGATCTCCCACTTCAGTTATGCGGTATTTCCAATCTGTTGTCGGTCAGTGTTTTGCTGTCACGGAACCGCCGTTTATTTGTACCCTTGTTTTTTTGGGGGATAGTTGGGGGGACACATTCCCTGCTTACCCCACAGGTGACTTCAGGTAGTCACCCCCTGCTGGTAGCCGAATATTATATTTTCCACACTTCGATTATTCTGGTGCCTTTATACATGATTCGTGCGCATGGCTGGCGCTTGATGCGCTACGATTGGCTAAAGGCTCTGCTCTACAACAATCTGTTGCTTCTTCCTGTATCCGGTATTAATCTTTGGCTGGACGCCAACTACATGTATTTAGTTGAGCCACCAAAAGCCGATAATCCATTCATCGTCGGGGAGTGGCCTCTATACATTTTCGGTTTTGAGGTTGCCGCCCTGCTACATTACCTTCTTCTTTCCACATTGTTTCGGTCGCATTGGAAATCTGTGCCCGCCTTTCAAGCCATCAATTCAAAAAGTTAAATTGTCAATATGGAATGGTTCGCAGCGCTTGCTACACTCACGGTTTTGGAGATTGTGCTGGGGATCGACAACATCATTTTCATTACGCTACTCACCCGGCATGTTTCTGGAAATGAGGGGAAAAAACTTCGGCGATCCGGATTGGCACTAGCGTTGGTGTTCCGTTTGATTATGTTGATGGGATTCAGTTTTTTGATGGGGCTCAATCAGGTTTTGGTAGAGGTAGATGGCCAATCCTACAGCATTCGTGATTCTATTCTTATGCTGGGAGGCGTCTTTCTGCTCGCCAAGAGCACCATGGAGTTGCACAAGAAGGTGAATAATCCGTATCATTTGAAAGATGAAACTGAAGAGACTGCCATCCCGAAAACTGACCGACACAGCTGGATTCTTGCTCAAATTGTATTAATCGACTTCATTTTTTCGGTTGATTCTATACTGACGGCCATTGGCCTGAGCAATGAATTGTGGCTTATGATTACGGCGGTTGTTTTGTCAATGGCTGTTATGGCATGGCTTGCAGAGCCCATACAAAAGTTTGTGACCACCCACCCTGGAATGCAGATTTTGGCCATGGCGTTTCTGATGCTGATTGGGTTTATGCTGATGCTGGAAGGTTTTCATCATGAGCTGCCCAAAGGCTATCTGTACTTTGCACTCAGTTTTTCGCTCACCGTTGAATTGTTGCGACAGCGATGGGAACGGAAATCGGATTCTTCCGTTTGATGCTCAGTCCCTTTCATCGTATCTTTGCACTTTCTCGCCTTCTTAGCTCAGCTGGTAGAGCAACTCATTCGTAATGAGTAGGTCGCAGGTTCGAATCCCGTAGAAGGCTCTCAATTCATTAACCCGAAACTGACCGGTTTGCCTTTAAAAAGGAAGCCGGTCTCTTTTTGCTAGAAAATAATTAGAACTAAAACATATGAACCCAACTTCTTCCGGAAAATGCCCTGTCATGCATGGGGCCAATACGCAATCGCAGCACCCGGTTACTGAATGGTGGCCCAAAACGCTGAACCTCGACATTCTCCACCAGCACGATGCCAAAACCAATCCCAACGATACCGATTTTAATTACCGCGAGGCGTTCGCTTCGCTGGATTATGAAGGACTCAAAACCGACTTGAAGGCATTAATGACTGACAGCCAGGATTGGTGGCCGGCCGACTGGGGACACTATGGTGGACTGATGATCCGAATGGCCTGGCATGCGGCGGGCACCTATCGCACATTCGACGGGCGTGGCGGTGGCAACACCGGAAACCTGCGTTTTGCGCCGCTCAACAGCTGGCCCGACAATACCAATCTCGATAAAGCCCGTCGCTTGTTGTGGCCTATCAAAAAGAAATACGGTAACAAAATATCGTGGGCCGACCTTATAATTTTGGCCGGAAACATGGCATATGAATCGATGGGTTTCAAGGTATTTGGATTTGGTGGCGGTCGAGAAGACATTTGGCACCCTGAGAAGGACGTATATTGGGGCGGAGAGAAGGAATGGCTGGGGAAATCACGATATGTTAATCCGGCCGACAGCAATTCGCTCGAAAATCCGCTGGCAGCTGTTCAGATGGGATTGATTTATGTAAATCCGGAGGGGGTAGATGGCAAACCGGATCCATTGCGTACTGCACATGATGTGCGCACCACATTTGCACGCATGGCCATGAATGATGAGGAAACAGTAGCCCTAACAGCGGGAGGGCACACGGTCGGTAAAGCGCACGGCAATGGTGACGCATCGGCTTTAGGGCCTAATCCGGAGGCAGGTGCCCTGCATGAACAAGCTATGGGATGGTATAATCCCGGCGGAACCGGACACGGTGCCCATGCCATTACGAGTGGTTTGGAGGGTGCATGGACCTCCACGCCCGACCGCTGGAACCGCACCTATTTTCACCTGTTGCTCAATCACGAATGGGAGCTAAAGAAGAGTCCGGCCGGTGCATGGCAATGGGAGCCGGTCAATATGAAGGACGAGGACAAACCGGTCGATGCCTATTACCCCAATGTTCGAAGAAACCCCATCATGACAGATGCAGATATGGCCATGAAAATGGACCCGGAATACAGAAAGATATCGGAGCGTTTCTATAAAGAACCGGCTTATTTCGAGGAGGTTTTTGCGCGTGCCTGGTTTAAGTTAACCCACCGTGATTTAGGGCCACGTGCTCGCTATCTCGGACCCGATGTTCCCAAGGAAGATTTGATTTGGCAGGATCCCATTCCTGCTGCGCCAGGCAAGACAACGTCGGATCAGGTTTTGAGCCTAAGGAAAATGATTTTATCCTCGGGGTTGACTTTATCCGAACTCATATGTACGGCTTGGGATAGCGCACGTACGTTCCGCTCTTCTGATTTCAGGGGTGGTGCCAATGGTTCCCGGATTCGTCTCGAGCCCCAAAGGAACTGGGCAGGCAATGAACCCGCACGTCTCAACAAGGTGTTGGCAGTTCTTGAAGAGATACAGTCGGGTTGCGGATTTGTGGTTTCTATGGCGGATCTTATTGTTTTGGGTGGTTCTGTGGCGGTAGAGGCCGCAGCCCTAAATGCAGGTATTGATGTGAATGTTCCGTTTACTTCGGGTCGCGGTGATGCCTCGGCAGAATGGACTGATGCCGGCTCGTTTTCTGTTTTGGAGCCGATTCATGATGGTTTCAGGAACTGGTTAAAAGCGCATTATGCATCAGCTCCGGAGGAGCTTTTGCTCGATAGAGCCCAGATTATGGGGCTCACGGCGCCTGAGATGACTATTCTTTTGGGGGGCATGCGTGTTTTGGGTGCCAATTATGGAGGTGTGGGGCATGGCGTATTCACAGATCGGGTAGGCGCGCTCACTAATGATTTTTTTGTGAACCTAACCGATATGCGTTATAAATGGGATTACGTGGCCGATAATCTCTACCATGTTGTGGATCGCAAATCGGGTCAGGTGCGCTGGTCGGCCACACGTGTGGATCTGGTGTTTGGTTCCAATTCGATATTGAGAGCATATGCGGAGTTGTATGCTCAGGATGACAACAAGTCGAAGTTTGTTCACGATTTCGTTCGTGCCTGGACGAAGGTGATGAACGCTGATTTGTTTGGTTGAATCGGGGAGCGATGACATCAAATTCGGCTTCTTTTCAAGAAATCGTTTCATTCAGACGCTCGAATCGTTCGTTCGACGCGAGTGTTTCTGTACCTGAAGAGGTAATCAGGCGTGCGCTTGAACGGTCAGTTTTGTCGCCCAACAGCAGCAATATGCAATTGTGGTCGTTTCATTGGATTCAGACGGATGATGCGTTGAAGAAAATTGTTCCACTATGCCTGAATCAGCAAGCGGCCAAAACAGCAAAGCAGATGGTGGTGTTTGCAGCACGCCGCGATAAGTGGAAAGAGCGGGCGGCATGGAATCTGGCCAAGGTTAAAGAGGGTATATTGGGAGAGCCAAATGGCCTGCAAAAAGCAGGCATGCGTTATTACGGAAAACTGATGCCCTTCCTTTATACCAACGATCCGTTTGGATTTTTGTCGCTGCTGAGAAGATTCATCTCCTTTTTCGCAGGCATGTTTAGGCCCTTTTACCGGACCGGCGGGGTGGCCTCTCAACGGATTGTGGCTCATAAATCCTGTGCATTGGCAGCCCAGACCTTCATGCTGTCCATTGCATCGGAAGGATTCCATACCTGCCCGATGGAAGGTATCGACGAGGTTAGAGTAAAAAGACTATTGAGATTGCCGCGGGCTGCGGAAATCACGATGATTGTTTCTGTGGGAATGGGAACCGAAAAGGGTATCTGGGGTCCGCGCCTTCGGGTGCCAAATAAGGAGGTTATTTTTATTCACTGATTTCGTTATCAGTGCCCCCCATTTTGAACAGCAAATTTACACGAAACCCTTGGGATTAAGTTCACCTAAATCATTGATTTTCAGCACTATTATGTTTATTTTGTTCGTACACCCGCCACCCTTCTTGGGGTTTTTGAGAATGGGTAAACAGTTGGTGACCAGAAAGTCGAACAAACACATACTAAAAACGGACTGAAAAAGAACAAAAAAAATGCGTAATGGGCTCAATTACGCACTTTCGGATAGTCTCGGACTGTATTTGATTTGGCGGAGAGAGAGGGATTCGAACCCCCGGAGGTTTAACCCTCAACGGTTTTCAAGACCGCCGCAATCGACCACTCTGCCATCTCTCCGCTGCAAAAGTAATGAAAACCCTCACCGCTTGAGAACTTTTGAACGATTCGATTTCTGCCTGGAAACAGCTCTTTTGATCAGACAGGTTTGTGTGTAATCCAGTGAAAACGGATCGTCAGCAGTAGGGCAGAGCAGGCAAGTCCAACGGCCAAAGCCGACCAAATGCCTTCAACGCCAAATGAAAACACATTGGAAAGAAGCCAGGCAAGGGGAAGGGCTACTAGCCAATAGGCAAGAAGAACGTAAACGGTCGGCATCTTAACATCTTCCATTCCCCTCAGAAGACCAACTCCTACCGCCTGAATGCCATCTGCCACCTGAAACGCTGCGGCGATCATCAGGAGTCGGGCGGCTATTTGAATCACTTCCGGGTCTTGAATGTATAATGAAGGAAAATACAATCGGAGCGCTAAAAAAACAATTCCGCAAATGCCCATAAATGCAGCCGACAGGGTAAGGGCAGAAAAACCGGTTCTGCGTGCTGCTTCTAGGTCACCACGACCTCTTGCTTGTCCGATACGGATGGCTCCGGCAGATGAAATGCCAATAGACACCATAAAACTAATGCTTGCCATATTTATGGCGATTTGATGTGCTGCGAGCGATACACTTCCGAGCCTTCCGATCATGATGGCTGCCAGGCTGAATGCAGAGGTTTCCGCAAGGTACTGCAAGGAACCGGGCAACCCCAACATTAGGATTCGTAAGAGGGTGGCCCGGCACAAATCTGAACGTTGCCATCTTAGCAACCCGAAGGAGCGAAGACGTGGACCGAAAGCCACAACACCCAACATAATAATCGCCGCCAAGGTTCTGCTTAGGGTTGTGGCCCACGCGGCTCCTTCCATACCCATTGCCGAAAAGCCCCAATTACCGTAGATCAAAAGCCAATTTCCAAAAATATTAAGCGGAATCATGATTAAACCAATAATCAGAGGAGGGAACATAATCTCAAGACCCTCACTGAATTGCCTTAGACCCTGAAACAACATTATGGGCAGCATTGAAAGGACCACAACCCTAAGGTAGGGTTGAGAAAGGGCAACTACCTCTTCGGGTTGCCCTAATAGGTGCATGAGATTTGTGGCCGGATACATGGTACCGACGAGCAGAAGTCCCACCGCCCAGGCGATGATAAGTCCATTTTTCAAGGTTTTTTCCAGTGTCTGTTCGTCGCCTGCACTGCTCGCCATCGATGTGAGGGGCGATAGGGCAAACATCAGACTCATGGCGCATACCAATGGCACAAAAAACAACCCTGAAGACAGGGCCACGGCGGCTAGATGATCAGCACCCAACGGGCCAATCATGATGGAGTCTATGACCGATAACGCCACCTGGCTCAATTGACCCAACACCACCGGCCATGCCAGTTGAACAATCCTCTTCCATTCCAGGCCGCGCATAGCTTGCAAAAATGCATGAAAATCGGTTATTAGTTGGCTACTTTTTGGTAACGAACCCTGCGTAAATCAAGCTGATCAAGGGGATGTGCGGGTAGACTCTTTACATAATTCTGTTCCAGGCGAAGAGTTTGGTCGTAATACAAGACAATGAAGGGCGACTCAGCTCTCAGCAGCGAATCCATGCGTGCATATATCTTATGTCTTGCGTCATCATTTGTAGTCATCAGGGCCTGCTCATACCACGCGTCGAATTGAGGATGCGAGAATCTCGTGTAGTTTGGGCCATTCGGAGCGGCATAGCCGGAGTAGCCCAATGCCAGATAATTTTCAGCGTCGGGATAATCAGCGATCCAACTTCCCCGAAACACGCCTCGTTCACCCTTATTGATCATTTGGCGCAAGGTTGGGCCCGGACTCGCTTCTAAATCTGCTACCACACCAATTTCTGATAGTTGTTGTTGGATAAAAACGGCCATATCCATGTAGGAAGGATTGGTGGCCAGGGTAAATCTGATGCTCCCAGGTGGGTAGCCCGCCTCTTGCATTACTCTCCGAGCCTGGTTCACGCTGTTCTGATGTGATGAAACAGGTTGATTAGTTAGCGCTCCCGATACGGTTGTTGATTTGACTCCTGCCTGTAGGGCAATTGATCCGGACAGACCAGGTGGAATGAGGCCACCATATGCTGGTATTCCTACACCTCCGCGCAGATAACGTACCAGTTTCTCACGGTTGATTGCCGTAGAAATAGCCCAGCGAATCCGGGGGTCGCGTAAAGCAGGGTGGCATGCGCCCAATCGGCTGTCGCTCAAAATACCGAGGTATTCCGTGTTCAGATATGGCGCATGCACTACCCGAAATCGGTCATTGTATTCTGGTCTCAGGCGGTTGTTATCCTGAAAAATCTCGTCGTGAAAGGCCGGTTCTATGCCATTCAGAAATTCCAGTTCACCCCTGAGGAACGCGAGAAACGCCGATTGTTTGTCGACCAAAAATCTGATCTGAACAGCTTCCAGCCATGGCAGACGGAGTCCGTTCTCCATTTCAAAATACCGGGGATTTTTGTGGAGAATTAAGCCATCTCCGGCCCGATAATAGGCTAGTTGAAATGGCCCGCTTCCCACAGGATGCACACCCAATGAATGGCCGTATCGGTTCACTGCCTCTTGCGCCACTACACTGCAATAAGCCATGCCCAGCATACCGAGAATGGGCGGGAATGGACGAATCAGCCGCAATTCAAACACGCTGTCGCTTGGAGCAAAAAATCCATTTTCTGCGAGTTTGCCCTGGAAGATCCATGCCCCGGGTGAGGCGAGGGCCGGGTCACATAAACGCTTCAGGCTGTACACAACATCGTGGGCGGTCAGTCTGCGGCCATTCGACCTATTATTGAAACAGGGGTCGTCATGAAAATGTACGTCACGGCGTAAATAAAATCGATATAGTTTCCCTTGTTCTGATACATCCCAACGTATAGCAAGTAGAGGCTGTACCTGAAGCTTTTCATCGACGCTTACGAGCGTGCTGAACAATTGAGCAACCGCGCGAAAATTGGCCTGATCACGGGCGAATGCAGGGTCTAGTGAACTAATGCCTCCCTCCTGGTTGTAGCGGAATACCCGTTGCTCTATAGGGCGTTCGGGTGGGCTGCACGACACCCAACCCGAAAATGTGCACAAAACCCCCAAAAATACTTTCGAGATTGTCGATATGCCCCTTAATTTTGTCGGTTGCTTCATACCCGCTAAATAAATAGATTTCACCCCATCCCAGATACTTTATGGCCCGAATCATTGCCATTGCTAACCAAAAAGGAGGAGTGGGTAAAACCACAACAGCTATAAACCTGGCTAGCAGTCTGGCTGTGCTGGAATATCGCACCTTGCTGTTGGATGCAGATCCACAGGCCAACGCAACCTCTGGCATTGGCATCGATCCGAGACTGGTGAAAACTGGTCTTTATGAATGCATGGTGAACGAGGTGCCCGTTCAAAATAACATCATCGAAACCGACGTGCCCTTCCTGCACATTCTTCCCGCTACCATCGACCTGGTAGGGGCTGAGATTGAACTCGTGAACCGACCGGCGCGTGAATACATCATGCAAAGAGTCCTGGCACCAGTGCGCGAACACTATGAATTTATCATCATCGACTGCAGCCCCTCACTGGGACTGATTACCATCAATTCGCTCACGGCAGCAGATTCGGTGGTCATCCCCGTACAGTGTGAGTATTTCGCGCTTGAGGGCTTGGGTAAGCTGCTCAATACGATTAAAATTGTGCAAAATCGCTTTCAGGAGCACCTGCAAATCGAGGGAATTCTACTCACCATGTACGATCCGCGATTAAGGCTGTCGAACCAAATTGTAGATGACGTGCGACAGAATTTGTCGGCCATAACCTTCGATACGCTCATCCATAGAAACATTCGACTCAGCGAGGCACCTGGTTTCGGGCGTTCCGCCATTATGCACGATGCGGCGAGCAAGGGTGCCATCAACTACCTCAACCTCGCCAGGGAAATCCTACAGAAAAACAACCTCACCCGAGTGGCCATTGAACGGGATCCGCAAGTGAACTGAAATGAATATGAATCAAAACCGAAGAAATGCCCTGGGTAGGGGCTTGGGGGCGCTTTTATCCGCCTCCGATGCTGAGAATCTGATGGTTCAGGCCACAAGTAATTCGCTGATACCCGTACAACAGATTGAAACCAATCCGCTACAACCCCGCACCGATTTTGATGAGAAGACTCTCAAGGAATTAGCGGCGTCCATTAAAATGCATGGAATCATTCAGCCGCTCACCGTTCGTCGGTTGGCGGCCGGGCAGTTTCAACTAATTTCCGGGGAACGCAGACTTCGGGCCTCGCGATTGGCCGGACTAAAAGAAGTGCCGGCTTATGTGGTGGATGCAACACACCAAAGCATGCTCGAGATGGCATTGGTGGAAAATATTCAGCGGGCAGATCTCAATCCGATGGAAATCGCGCTGAGCCTGAGTCGACTTCAGGAGGAGTGCCAGGTTATCCATGAAGAATTGGGCGATCGGGTTGGGATGGACAGAAGCTCGGTGACCAACTATATACGTTTGTTGAAGTTACCCCCTGAAATTCAGTCTGGGATTAGGGACAAGAAGCTCGACATGGGGCATGCGAAAGTGCTTATGGGCCTTGAACGTGTGGAGGTATTGCTGGATGTGTACCGGCGTGCCGTGACTCAAAAACTGAGCGTTCGCCAACTCGAAGCTCTGGTCAAATCCATGAAGGAGGGCCATGGCCACAAGAAATCGGCGGAAAAGGGACAAACTACTCCGTCGGAATACCGCATCAGTCAGGAACAGTTGAAGCGACATTACGAATCAGCCGTTCAAATCCGTGTCAATGGCAAGGGTGGTGGCGAAATCAGCATCCCATTCAGCGACCCCTCCGATTTGAATCGCTTGCTCGACCTGTTGCTTGACGCATGAAACTTCTCTTGACTCGATTGTTGTTGAGTTTTTTGCTGATTGGCCTGAATCTATTCATAGCCAGCGCCCAGGACACAACCGATGTTCCATCCGACTCGCTCTATCGCATAAGGGTTCGGCTGGCAACACGGAAGTCGCTAATCCTGCCAGGTTGGGGACAAGCCTATAACCGAAGCTATTGGAAAATTCCAGTCGCCTACGGCCTAATGGGATTTTCAGGCGCACAGGCATACACCTACCATAAACAGTACATCCGCTATCGCGATGCATACCGGACCCGTGTCGATGGCGATTCGCTAACGGTCGATGAGTATGCGCTCACCCAAACCAATGCCTTGCTGAAGAGCAACCGGGATGCGTTTCGACAGGGTCGTGATACCTTCATACTGCTGACGCTTGGCGCCTATCTGCTCCAGGTGGTCGATGCAGCCGTGGACGCCCATCTGAGTTCTTTTACAGTGGGTGATAACCTAAGCCTGAACTGGAACATCCTGTCACCCCAATGGCCTGGAGGTCAGGGCGGAGCCGTTGCGGGTATTCGTGGCGGGGCCGGTCTACAACTGGGGCTTGTTTACCATTTTTGAAGGTATCTTCACGATTTGAATGTGCATCTATGACCCATAATTTGGGAAGCAACGCGAATCGATCCGAACTGCCCAAATTGCGGATCGGTTTGCTGGGTTATGGCAAAATGGGAAAAGCCATCCATAAAATAGCCGCAGAACAGGGTTTTGAAGTGGTATGGCATAGCCAGGAGTCCACCTTTTTGCCAGCTGTTTATAAATTCCCGCCGGATTTACCTCCCATGGATGTCGCAATCGAATTTTCGGCCCCCTCAGCTGCAGCATGCCACATACGCGCTTGTATAGAGCGGGGCATCCCTGTTGTGGTGGGCACAACCGGCTGGTATTCGGAATACGATCGGATGGCTGAATTGTGCCAATCAAAGGGCGGCGCTATGCTCTGTGCCACCAATTTTTCGGTGGGTGTACATCTTTTTTGGGAACTGGCAGAGCGGATGGCACAATGTATGGGTCCATGGCCAAACTATAATATCGGTATCGAAGAAATACACCATACGGAAAAAAGAGATGCTCCCAGTGGTACAGCTATTACTTTGTCGCAGCGGGTATCGGCGCAACTCGAACCGGACGGGTTACGTGAACCATCTGCCGGAGGCATTCCGATTGTATCGCATCGGGTTGATGGGGTAGTGGGCACGCACAAGTTGATTTTTCGCAGTACACGTGACGAAATCATCTTGCAACATACCGCATTCGATCGAAATGCATTTGCTGAGGGTGCCCTCAGTGCTGCGCGTTGGATTGTGGGTCGAACGGGCGTGTTTGAATTCGGAGATGTACTAAAGGGAATTTAACCCGAATGTATCGATTGGCTCCTTTGGCTTAGGAAAATTATCGGTTTAAAAGGACGACTGGATGAGGGGATCGGTCGGCTTAGGAGAATTGTTGGCTCGATAGTATGGTCGGTCCCGTAAGTAGAAGAATGGCATAATTAGGAGAAAAGTTCCGGATTGTAACCGGGAGGTGCCGCTCCTAAATGCTTGTAAGCTGCTTCCGTAGCCTCGCGACCCCGGGGTGTACGTTTTAGGTATCCTTCCTGAATCAAAAATGGCTCATATACCTCTTCAATCGTCCCCGGATCTTCGCCAACTGCAGTGGCAATGGTGGTGAGGCCCACGGGTCCCCCTTTGAACTTCTCAACAACCGTTCGAAGAATTCGATTGTCCATCTCATCCAGACCGTGCTGGTCGACGTGCAGAGCCTCGAGCGCAATTTTCGCTATATCGGAGGTGATGATGCCCTTGCCCTTTACCTGGGCAAAGTCGCGCGTTCTCCGTAGCAAGGCGTTGGCAATTCTTGGGGTTCCGCGTGAGCGGCGGGCAATCTCGAAGGCACCAGGTTCTTCTATCGGCACTTTAAGTATGTCGGCTGATCGCAACACAATTGTAGTCAGGAGTTTAGCATCGTAATATTCTAGTCTTGCATTAATTCCAAAGCGGGCGCGGAGCGGTGAGGTCAATAATCCAGAACGGGTGGTGGCCCCGATGAGGGTAAATGGATTTAGGGTAATTTGTACGCTTCGCGCATTCGGTCCGCTGTCGATCATGATGTCGATGCGGTAGTCTTCCATGGCCGAATACAGGTACTCCTCTACAACCGGACTCAGCCGGTGGATTTCATCTATAAACAGCACATCACCTGTGTCGAGACTGGTGAGCAGTCCAGCTAAATCTCCTGGTTTTTCCAAGACGGGACCGCTGGAGATTTTGACGCCTGCCTCCATTTCATTGGCGATGATGTGGGCCAATGTCGTTTTGCCCAATCCGGGTGGGCCATGGAGTAAAACGTGGTCGAGTGATTCCGAACGCAATCGCGCTGCCTGAACGAATACTTGAAGATTGGCCAGAATTTCCTTTTGTCCGGTAAAATCATCGAAACTGCGGGGCCGCAGATATCGTTCCAGTTCGCGTTCCTGCGAATCCTGTGCACCGGCATCGCTGTTGGTTAGGGGATTCCTCGACATTAATCCAAAAATAGAAGGAAATTGTCGATCCACCTATTTATTATTGCAAAGCCAAACATAAATGCTGTGTCATCCGACTCCCTGGTGATAATTCCCACCTATAATGAAAAAGAAAACATCGAAGCGATGTTGGATAAGGTGTTCTCTCTTACACCCAACTTCGATGTGCTGGTAGTGGATGACGGTTCGCCCGACGGAACCGCCGGATTGGTGAAGGGAAAAATGGCGCAGTATGCGCATCGACTACACATTCTGGAGCGCTCGGACAAACAGGGACTGGGTACGGCTTACATCGCAGCTTTTCGATGGGCCCTGGAGCGTTCGTATGAGTATATTTTCGAAATGGATTGCGACTTTTCACACAATCCCGACGACCTGTCACGACTCCGAACGGCCTGTATTGCGGGTGCCGACATGGCCATCGGATCGCGCTATATATCGGGCATCAATGTAGTGAACTGGCCCCTTAGTCGTGTACTTCTTTCTGTATTTGCCTCGTGGTATGTACGATTCATCACTGGCATGCCAGTGAATGATGCCACAGCCGGTTTCAAGTGTTACAGGCGCAGGGTATTGCAGAGCATCGACCTGAATGAAATAAAATTTGTGGGATACGCCTTTCAGATTGAAATGAAGTTTAAGGCCTGGTTTTATGGTTTTCGTGTCGAGGAAGTCACCATTATCTTTACGGATCGTACGCTTGGTCAAAGTAAAATGACCCGGGGAATCGTGAAGGAGGCAGCCTTCGGGGTACTGAAATTAAAATGGTGGAGTTTAAGGGCAAAGGGGAGAGGATTGCGCAGGGAAATAAAATCAGGTAACGATACATTGTTATGATTCAGGCCGCGCTTGAGGGACTTTGGAATTCAGATCCCGAAAGGAATAGCCGAGGAAATTTCTTTTTGGTGGCCGGACCATGTGTAACGGAGTCAACGGAACTCTGCCTGGAAGTCGCCTCGAGGGTCAAAGATGTGTGCGAACGGCTCCATATACCCTATGTCTTCAAAGCCTCCTACCGGAAAGCGAACCGAAGCAGCTTGCGTTCCTACACTGGCCCGGGCGATGAGGCTGGACTACAATCTCTCTCTGAGGTGCGCAGACAGTTGTCGCTACCTGTTCTGACCGATATTCACGAGGCCGATGAGGCCGCTCTAGCGGCGGAAGTTGCAGATGTAATTCAGATACCTGCTTTTTTGTGTCGACAAACCGAATTGCTGCAGGCAGCAGGAGCCACGGGCAAGGGGGTCAACATTAAAAAGGGACAATTTTCATCGGCTGGTTCGATGCAGTTTGCGATTGAAAAAGTGTCAGCCACTGGAAATCAAAAGATCTGGCTGACCGAACGAGGCAATTCTTTTGGTTACCAAGATCTGGTGGTCGATTTCCGGAACATCCATGATATGCAACAATTGAAGGTCCCTGTTTTGATGGATGTGACACATTCCTTGCAAATTCCCAATCAGTCCGCGGGAGTTACCGGGGGAAGGCCTGAACTGATCCCTCTGATCGCCAAAGCCTCGGTCGCCGCGGGTGCCGATGGTCTGTTTATTGAAACCCACCCAAACCCATCGAAGGCATTGTCGGATGGAGCCAATATGCTGCCCCTGCATGATTTGTCACAATTATTGGAGGTATTGGTGAGAATCAGACGCGCGGCTTTAGGTGCATGATGGTCTGAAATGGAGAGCCAGCTTCAGCGCTGAAATTGAAACGGGTTTAACCCATTTTACACACCTTGTTAATCAACAAAATTTCCGGGACGCGCCCAAGCCCATGAATCTGGCAATACCACGACCCCTCAATTAGGCAATACCACGAATGAAGTTCGGCGGTTCTTACTTCTACCTAATTCCGACAGGTTGCTGGCAACCGGTCGCGTTTCACCATATCCTTTATATGTAAGGCGCTGATTACCAATGCCTTGAGCAATAAGGGCGTCATAAACACTTTTGGCGCGGCGGTCTGACAGCAGAAGGTTGGCATCATCTGGTCCCACATGGTCGGTATGACCTTGAATTTCCAGACGTAGTTCTAGGTTCAGGGTCAGAAATTCAGCCAGTTTTACGATTTCGGTGCGCGACATTGTGTCCAATATCGACTCATTGTGGGCAAAAAACACATTTTGCAGGACCACCTCACGGCCTGCCTGCACAGGCGAAAGGGGAATCATGAACCGCGCGTTAGCTGTGTCGACATTCAAGTCAAAATGTTGGCTATACAATAAATATCCATTTTTTTGTACCTGAAAAGCATAGCGCTCCTGACGAGGTAAGCTCGTCAGAAAACCACCGTCGACCGGAAGAGTTTGTGTTTTGTAGACCGACACACCGTCTGCGAGGCGTACGATCTCAACCTGCGCCTCAAGCGGCCGACCACTTGTTGAGTCAACGACCGATCCGGCGACAAACGATGCCAAAAGCGGCCTGGAGGGATGAGGTAGTTCAAGGCGATACAAATCACCACGTCCATATCCACCCGGTCTCTGCGAACTAATCAGGGCAAATTGACCATCCCTCGATACAAACAACCCGCTTTCTTCTCCGATGGTATTGATGGGATAGCCTAAATTTATGGCCTTTTCGAAGTATCCTTTGGCTCCACGTCGTGCAACAAACAAATCTGATTTTCCCATCCCGGGGTGACCTGTTGAAGTGAAATACAGGGTGTGGTCATCGGGGTGCATAAAGGGGAACTTTTCATCACCGGGCGTGTTGACACCCATATCGAGCGGAACCGGGACGCCCCATGTGCCAGATGGTTGCAAACGACTCATCCAAATGTCAGTGCCCCCACTGCCTCCTGGTCTTTTGGAGGTGAAATAAAGCGTTCTCCCATCAAATGAAAGACTGGGTTGCGACTCCCAACTGGGGGAATTGATCGGGGTGCCCAGATTAACCGGCGTACTCCAGCCGCTGGAGGTCAGCATACTGCTGTATAAATCGCAGCTCCCTTTGCCGTCGGCCCGGTTGCAGGCGGTGAAAATAATCAAGCGCCCGTCCTGACTCATTGTATGCCCCCCTTCGTTGGAAGGGCTGTTCAACGGAGGCGGAAGTGCCACAGCATTCTCAACTGGTTCCCCATTGGAGAAACGGACCGACAATAAATCCTCTTGCTTGTTGTCGATCAAGCGGGTAAAGATGAGCTGAGAATGGTCCGCATTAAATAGCGGGATGTATTCATCGTCGGATGAGTTGACCCATCCGCCTAGGTTAATAGGCGAGTAGGGCACGGGATTTCGGATGGCTTCTGAGGCAAATAGGGCGTCGTCTTTGCCCTTTTGCGCCTCTCTTCTGGTTTCCTCGGGGATATTGAGGTAATCCAGCAGCTCGATCCAGTAGGCAGCCGATGATTCGAACGCTTCTCTGCTGTGGGCTATTCTGGCCAAATGCCAAAGGGGACGAAAGGATAAATCAGGTTCCCTTTTATGCAACTCCTGAAAGGCTGCCATGGCTTGTTCGCTGCGGCCTGCCTGCAGATACAATTCGGCCAATGTCAATTGGGCCCTGCCATATTGTGGATATTTGCTTACGGTAGATTCCAATACACTGATAGCCCCTTCAAAATCCCGTTCCTGAAGCAGAATGAGTCCCTTTTGATACATCTTTTTGGCCTTTTCGGGAACAGGCCCGGGTTGCGCAAGAAGGAAATTAAAATAAGGAAAACAGAGAAATAAAATTAAGTAGATGATCCGGGACAAACCCCATGCCTTTAAGAGTTTGGACGCTGGCATGCTGAAAACTTGTGCTCTACCTATCAGTGAACACCCAGGTATTTGTGGGTCTGAAGCGACAATCGCCAGCGGGATTTTTGGAATGCGCATCAGCGAACACCTAGGTATTTGTGGGTCTGAAGCGACAATCGCCAGCGGGGGTTTTCCAGCAGAAAGGGAATAATCAAATCCAGCACTGCTCGTTCCCGACTCCATTCGGGTTGCAGATAAAGCGCGCATGAATCGTTTACCCGCAGAGCTTGTTCATGCGCCCACTCCAAATCCGATTTATGGTAAATCACCACCTTTAGTTCATGTGCCAATCGGTAATTTTCTTCCAGAACGGGTTTGAATTTCTTGGGTGACAAACAGATCCAGTCAAAAATGCCCCGAATAATCCCTGTTCCCGCCGTTTCCAGCCAGATGGCCACTCCCATATTACGAACAGAACGGCAGAGTTCATTCAAATCGTATAGGGTTGGTTCGCCACCCGTGATCACTACGTGAGGGGTGCCGGCATCTTGAATTTCCTGAATTAATTCTTCTATAGTTCGATGCGGATGCCCATCTGCAGGCCATGAATCTTTTACATCACACCAAACACACCCTACATCACATCCGCCCAGCCGAACAAAAAATGCAGGCCTGCCCTGATTTGCACCTTCTCCCTGAAGGGTATAAAAGGTCTCCATGACGGGGAGGGTGCCCACAAGAGAGCCGATGAGTTCGCTCTTGCTCTCTTTATCTGCCATAATGGCGATGGTTAGCTGCATCCAGGGTATTACGCAATAACATAGCGATGGTCATAGGACCAACGCCACCCGGTACAGGGGTTATGGCGCTGCAGCGTGGCGCAACCGAATCAAAATCTACATCACCCATCAATGTAAAGCCGGAAGGTCGCGACGCATCGGGCACACGGGTTGTGCCCACATCGATGACCACAGCGCCCTCTTTCACCCAATTGCCCTGCACAAAACCTGGCTTACCCAAAGCTGCGATGAGAATATCTGCATTTCGTATATATTCTGTGAGGTTTCGGGTTTTGCTGTGGCAAAGGGTGACGGTGCAATTGCCGGGCCAGGCAGCGCGCGCCAACAGTACGCTCAACGGTGAACCCACTATATGGCTGCGCCCCAAAACCACACAGTGCCGGCCCTCTGTCTCGATATTGTAGTGTCTGAGGAGTTCTATGATACCCGCCGGGGTGGCCGGAAGATACCCAGACAGATTCAGCAGCATGCGGCCAAGGTTTATGGCATGAAATCCATCTACATCTTTCGCCGGGCGAATGGCCTCGTTGATTTTCCCGGCATTGATGTGCTTCGGGAGAGGAAGTTGTACAATGAAACCATCGAGCTCCACGTCGGCGTTTAGTTCATCGACACAGGCCAGTAATTCATGTTCTGATATTGTATGATCTTTCCTAATCAGCGTTGAGCGAAACCCGACGCGTTCGCACGCCAGAATTTTATTGTTGACATAGGTTTGTGAGGCCCCATTGTCACCCACCAAAACTGCGGCCAGATGTGGGCGACGAAGGCCATTGATCGAACGATTTTGAACCTCCTGTGTGAGTTCCGCTTGAATTTGGGCGGCCACAGCCTTTCCGTCGATCAGGGTAAACATCAGTCGAGTTTCAAGACGGCCAAAAACGCATTTTGGGGGATTTCCACATTGCCTACCTGCCTCATTCGCTTCTTGCCTTTCTTTTGTTTCTCCAAAAGTTTGCGCTTGCGGGAGATATCCCCACCATAACACTTGGCCGTTACATCCTTGCGGAGCGCTTTGATGGTTTCACGTGCAATGATTTTTGCCCCGATGGAGGCCTGAATGGCGATTTCAAATTGCTGGCGGGGGAGAAGCTCTCTCAGTTTCTCACACATTTTTTTACCCAATTCATAGGCCTTTTCGGAGTGAATCAGAGATGACAAAGCATCCACGGGCTCGGAATTGAGGCGGATGTCCATTCGAACCAGCTTGGATTGCCGGTATTCAGTCAGCTGGTAGTCGAAACTGGCGTATCCCCGCGAAATGGTCTTTAGCCGATCATAGAAGTCGAAAACAATCTCTCCAAGAGGCATGTCAAAAGTGATTTCCACCCGGTTAGTGGTCAGGTAAATCTGGTTTTTGATGATTCCCCTTTTGTTCATACATAGAGCGATGATTGGCCCGATGAATTCGGATTTGGTAATGATCTGTGCCGATATATAGGGTTCCTCAATGAAGTTGATGGTACTGGGATCGGGCAGGTCGCTGGGGTTGTTGACTGTGAATTTTTTACCCTTTGTGGTCGTGCAGTAATAGGAAACGTTGGGTACGGTGGTGATGACGGTCATGTCGAACTCTCGTTCCAGACGCTCCTGAATAATTTCCATATGGAGCATGCCGAGGAAGCCGCAACGAAATCCGAAACCGAGGGCGGCGGATGACTCAGGCTCGAATACAAGCGAAGCGTCGTTCAGTTGCAGTTTTTCCATGCTTTCCCTCAGTTCCTCATAATCTTCAGTCTCAACAGGATAGATGCCTGCAAAAACCATGGGTTTAACCACCTCAAATCCCTTGATTGACTCCGTTGCGGGACGTTCCAGAGCGGTAATGGTGTCGCCTACCTGCACCTCCCTGGCAGATTTAATACCACTGATGATGTATCCCACATCGCCGGTGAGCACCTCTTCGCGGGGTTGAGGTTTGAGCTTTAGGATGCCCACCTCTTCGGCGATATACTCGCGCCCGGTATTAATGAATTTGACCCGCTCCCCTGAGCGTATCTTGCCGCTGAATACCCGGAAATAGGCCACAACACCCCGGTAGTTGTTGTAGACCGAGTCGAAAATCAATGCCTGAGCCGGTGCATGGGGGTCGCCTTTCGGACAAGGAATCCGCTCCACTATGGCTTCCAGAACCTGGTCAATCCCTAAGCCAGTTTTCCCACTGCAGGGTATGATGTCATCCTGACTGCATCCCAGCAGATCTACGATCTGATCGGATACCTCCTCCGGGCTGGCGCCAGGCAGATCCATTTTGTTGAGCAGCGGAATGATGGTGAGATCGTGTTCCATGGCCAGGTAAAGGTTGGAAATGGTTTGGGCCTCAATTCCCTGCGAAGCGTCCACAATCAGGAGCGCACCCTCGCATGAGGCAATAGCACGCGAAACTTCGTAGGAAAAATCGACATGGCCGGGTGTATCGATCAAGTTGAGCACATAATCAGAACCACCTTGCGAATAGTTCATCTGTATGGCGTGACTCTTTATGGTGATGCCCCGTTCCCGTTCCAGGTCCATATTGTCGAGTGTCTGTTCTTGTAGCTCACGGGGGTCGACCGTCCGGGTCATTTGAAGTAATCGATCAGCGAGGGTGCTCTTGCCGTGGTCGATGTGGGCAATAATGCAGAAGTTTCGGATGTGTTGCACGGGGTCAAAGTTACGCCGAATCGCTATTAAAGTTTGCTTAAATTCCCGTTTGATTTCACTATTTGCGGGTTGTTTGTTTATTTTTGGCTCGCTGATTTTATAGAGACCTTATGATGAGAAAAATTTTTGGACTGTTGTTGTGCTTACTTGGATCATCCTCTGCCTTTTCTCAAAACTACAACATCACTTCAATTCCCTATTCCCCTGCGCCATGGGGTGGACAAAGCCTGACAGGTACCTTCACCCCAGGTGCTGACGACGGGGTATCGGGTCCATATCCGATTGGATTCGATTTTTGTTTTTACGGTGTGACCTATTCCAGTGCATGGGTTGGGTCAAATGGATGGGTGTCGTTTACCAGTGGTCAACCTAATACGTATACCTCCGCTGCTATTCCTAGCGCAGTTGCTACCGTTCCCAAGAATTGTATTATGGGTCCGTGGCAGGATTGGTGGTCCAATCTAAATGGAAGTGGCAACATCAGCTACCAAACCGTTGGGGTAGCACCGTTTCGAAAATTTGTGGTCAGCTTCGAAAATCTACCCATGTTCTCCTGTACCCAACTTTTGGGAACCTTTCAGATCGTGATTAACGAATGTAACAACACTATTGAGGTTCATATTCTGAACAAACCCCCGTGTCTTACCTGGGCAGGTGGCACCGCTGTGTTGGGATTGCATAACCTGACCGGCACCGTAGCCCATGTAGTTCCCGGAAGAAACTCAACCCAGTGGGTGGTCACGCCTAGTGCACCCGAGGGGTGGTTGTTCACCCCGGTTGGGGCCTGTGAGGCCGATGTCTTCGGAGGCTTTCAGTCAACCCCACTGGCGGCGGGTTTCAGCAGCCTGGGGCAGGCTTTGGAGGCATATTATGCATTTAGTGGCGATGCGACCGACGAAAGCGGGAATGGAAGGGACGGAACTGTCAACGGTCCGTTGCTTGCTCCCGACCAAAACGGCTATGTAAGAAGTGCTTATCAATTCGATGGCGTGGATGACTATATGCAGCTTCCTTTCGGCCTCACTTCTCCCAGCATGAGCATTTCTGCCTGGTTTAGAACCACCGATAATCAGGGTGAACAGGCCATAGTAGACGCCGATAGTGCCAATTTGTTTGGAAACAGCATTCTTTTGGGATATCAGGCAGCCAACAATCGGCTCGATGTCCGCTACCACGATGGCATATACTCTACAACCACTATTTGCGATACGGCACGTTGGTATCATGTGGTAGCCGTTTGGGAACCCGGTCAGGTAACCACCTATCTCGATGGAAATTTAATCGGAACAAGCTCATTTGCCCAGGGAATCAACGAGGGCGCCCTGTATACGATTGGTCGACATACCGTGGCGGCCCCCAAGTGGTTTACGGGGCGCATCGATGAGGTCGGTTTCTGGAGTCGGGCGCTTAACATTTCTGAAATCGCGCAACTTTACAGTTCGGGTAAATTTACTGTGGTTGAAGCCCCCTGTTTTTCAGATAGCATTGTGCTCAAAGTGCGGGTGGGAACCGTGCTTTGTTCGTCTATCGATGTGGGTGGGTCAGAATTCCGCTTGTATACCCCTGCAGGTGCCCTGATTCCGATTGATAGCGTATTTTTTGTCTGCAGCAACGGCCGTACGGATAGTCTATTTATCAGGCTGCGACAAGAATTGATCTACAATGGCGACCACCATCTGGTGATTCGTAACGGGCGTGATGGCGATGCCATCCTGGCGGAATGCGGTACGGGTGCTGATCCGTTCGATACCATTGTGGTTCGGGTTCAGGGATGTTATGAGTACAACTCACCCATTCACATGCGCAACGCCAATGTCTCGCGCGATAATCAGTTCATTGACCTCACGTGGAACATGCCTTCCAACTTCGATTCGAGTTACTTCGATATGTACCGCATCTACATGAACGACCGGATGGGTGGAACTGTTTGGCGCGAAATAGTTCGGATAGATAGTTTATATGATACTACAGTTGTGGTACGCGAATTCGAGCCCAAAGATGAAACGCGCGATTTTCGGGTCGTTTTGCGCATGAAGATTTATGGTGATGTTGTTGCCCGTGGAGATTCTGCCAATAACATTTGGCTGAGGGGAGGCGATGCTACGTTGACTGATGGAAATCGAGGACGGGCACTCCTCACATGGTCGCCCTACAAGCCGTGGCCAGGTCCATACGATGTGTATTTGGCCACAGCTCAGGATACAGGGGTTGGAGAATTAATTGGTACAACGATCGACACAAGCTACACATTCGATAAGCCCATAAGGCCCGGTTTTTATGTGGTGCGTGTGACCACACGCCACCCATCGGATCCCTACCAGGCATGGAGTAATTATGTGCTCTTCGAAATCAAATTACGCGACGTGGTCGTAAAAAATGTCGTAACCCCAAATGGGGATGGAGTCAACGACTTCTTCCACATCGAAGAAATCGAATATTTTCCGGATTCATATCTAACGCTTTTTAATCGCTGGGGCCAGATTGTCTTTGAGCAAGCGGCTTATCAAAACGACTATAGCCCGACCAGCCTAGAAGCCGGAACCTATATTTATGTGCTAACCATCCCGGGTAAACCCGATTTAACAGGGGCCATGAGGGTGGTAAGATAATTCGCTCTCATTCACTTTAATACACCTTTAATTTTCTGCCAACTATTTTTCGATCAACGAAAATCACAACCCTATGAAGTACTTAACCGCTTTGATACGCCCACTATTAGTGCTGTTTTGTTTGGTCCCCCCCTTTTTTGATGCCCATGCTACCCACTTAGCGGGTGGAAGCATTCAATACAGGCGCACGACCGTTGCCAATCAGTACATCATTACCCTCACCTTGTATAACGATTGTTCGGGTATACAGAACCAAATTCCGTTTAACAATGCCAATTCCATCGTGTATTACCGCAACAATTGTGGAGGCGCTCCAGTACCCTTAACGGTGTCCTGGCTCCCAGGTACGGGTCAGGAAATTCCTACAGCTTGCGTAACCGATCCCAGTACCTGTCAGGGCGGGCAGCGTTATGGTCTCAGAAAATATGTTTGGGAAGGTACGGTTACCCTTCCGTTCAGTACAACCAACACTACCTGTAACCAATGGTACTTTACCTGGGGCAACCAAAACAATTCCAATACGGGTTATTGCTGCCGCAACAACAGCAATACGCTGCAAAACGCCCTCAACACGAATTTCTTCGTCGACTCCTACCTCAACAACAATGTGGCGAACGGAAACAATTCGGCCACTTTTGCAGGGGCATCTATTCCGGCGTATTGCATCAACGAACCTATCAATGTGATTTTCGACGTGAGTGAACCTGATGGGGACTCTGTCGCCTATAGTCTCGTTCCTGCCCTGCAAGCCTACAACACCAATGCCAACTATGCACCCAACTATACTGCAACCCTTCCAGCAATCGCGGTAGGCGGGGTAATCAACATCAACCCCAGCAACGGCAATCTTTCCTTTTTTTCAGCTAATCCGCAAACAGCTTTATTTGCTCTTAAAGTTGATGAATACCGGGCCGGCACACTGGTAGGATATGTAAAAATCGATATACAGGTGATTCTGGGTATTGGCCGGTTTTGTGACAATGTTACACCCTCATACTTATATGATACGGTTGCACGGGGATGCGGCTCGTGGGACAGCTTAAATTATCAACTCGAACTGCGTTCACGCATACAATGCACAACAGTGGCACGCGATGGTTCCGATTTTCGCTTGTACAGGCCCAACGGTCAGCTTATTCAAATCCAATCCGCCACTCCAGATTCATGTGACTCACAAGACCGCACGCGCTATATAGATTTCGTGTTCGCCGAGCCCCTCGACCAAAACGGGTATTATTGTATGGTTTCCCGAAACGGTACCGACGGCAATACGCTGGGCAATCAGTGCGATTTGTTTATGCCCCTTTACGATACCATGCTGTTTTACGTATCGGATTGCTTCTTTTATGATCGTCCGTTGACACTCACCAACGTAAGCGTGGATTCCCTAAACCCAGCCCATTTAAGGGTTAATTGGGCAGCCCCCGATAGTTTTGATTATGATTATTTTTTGGCCTACAACCTGTTTCGTGCGGCACCGGGTGAGAATATCCTTCCCGTTTCCGCGAGAGTGCATCAGGAAATGGACTCCGCAGTATTATCCTTCTTCGATTACACGAGTCCTGTCCACCCCAAAGATGGCCCCATTCGCTACAACGTCAATATGCGGATGACCGATGGAAATGAAACTCGCCGCTCCAATACCATTGCCTCTATACGTTTGGATGGCAGTTTTGCATCTGCATCACCTGATAACCGAGAAGTAGATCTGATTTGGACTGCATACAACGGATGGAATAGTCCTGATTATGTAGTGCAATGGTTCGACTACAAAAACCCAGATCAGGGGTGGATTCCGGTAGTTGGACCAACAACAGATACCACCATCCGTTATGATCGCCCAAGACCTAAAGGGAGATATGCGGTTCGGATCCGTACCATTTCGCCTGATGGCACTTTGCGTTCCTATTCAAATCCGATTGATTTCGAAATGCCTTCAATGCCTGTGGAAATACCGAATGTAATTACACCAAATGGGGATAACATTAACGATGTTTTGTTTATCGACAATCTGGATTTTTATCCCGGTGCAGTATTTCGGGTCTTTAATCGTTGGGGGCAAAAGGTGTTTGAAAGTGCCGACTACCAAAACAACTGGGGTGGGGATGACCTCGAATCGGGGAGTTATTTCTATGAGTTGATTATCACCGAGGAAGGTCAGCAACAGCAATTCAAAGGAACTATGCGCATTATGCGCGGATAGACGGGGCTCTCTTCTTTGCTACTCAATGGAAATTCCCCGCTTAGAATGGTAAATAGTGCTTTTAAGCGAGAATTTTCTTTAGGTGATTTTTAACAGGCCCTTTGTTTACCCACTTCCTGTCAATATTTGAATAAAGCACGAAACAACATAACTAGTAGTGCGAAGACAAACATGATGATGCTTATTCGGTTGATTCCATGCATCATCCTCAGGTTCAAATTGGATCGGGTTGAATTAGGGTCTTTCTTGAAGACACGAATGAAATAATGAAAAAATGAATTCATAGTAATCTAATTAACAGCGGGAAGTCCCGTTAGTTTAGGCCGGTTCTGCGGCCACTGTCGAGTCTCAACATGATGCCAAACATAAGTCCAAAGGCAATCTGAGAAGACCCGCCATAACTGAGCAAAGGAAGGGGAATTCCGATTACCGGTAGTAATCCGATAGTCATCCCGATATTCACGACAATATGTGCAAACAGGATGGCTACCACTCCATAGCCGTAAACTCGCCCAAAGCGGTTACCTTGCAATTCCGCAAGTTGCAGTATTCGAAACAATACGAATAAGTAAAGGAGCAGTAGCAGGATCGAACCTACAAATCCGAATTCCTCACCAATCGTACAAAAAATGAAGTCTGTACTCTGTTCGGGCACAAAGTCAAATTTCGTTTGGGTACCCTCGAGATATCCTTTTCCTACAAATCCACCAGAACCAATTGCTATGAGGGATTGGTGAACATTGTAACCCGCTCCTTTTACATCGTCGACCTTACCCAACAAAACATCAATTCTTTTTCTTTGATGCGGCTGTAGCACCTTTTCATAGGTAAACTCCACAGAGCCGATTATCAGGAGAGACGGGATTATGTATGATAGGGACCGAACAAATATTCTCCAGCGGTGGTTGGACAGTGCGATATATATTATGCCCAATCCCAATACAATACCGGCAGTAATTTTCTCGTTGAACAACAGGGTCAGGACGCCCAGAATCAGTGCCCAAATTCCGAGCTGCATCAAGAGAGGCGACATTCCCTCCCGATACAACACCAATAAAAATGAGGCATATACCAGAGCACTTCCGGTGTCCTTTTGCAGGATAAGGCTGAAGACCGGCAGTACAACTATAAAAAACAATGAATTTTTGATGGATTGAGACCGAAGTTGTACATTCTTTTCCCGCAACAAATAGGCGATCATGAGTATGGTGCCTAATTTTAGAAATTCCCCTGGCTGCAGTCCGAAAATGCCAATCGAAAACCAGGCACGGGCACCGTTGATCTCATTCCCCACAAAGGCAACAAGAATGCTCAAAAACAGGAATATCAAATAGAATATGGGCGCGAAACCCTCAAAAAAACGTGCATCTAAGGATAAAACAACAATAATGGAAAGCCAGGCTATACCTACAAAAGCCAGTTGCTTCATGGCGTTTTCCCTCTCCTGATTCATCCAATCCTGACCTGAATCATAAACGGACGAGTAGATGGTAAGCAGACCTAAAATGCACAAAGCGAGATAGGAAAACAAGAGCGGCTTGTCGACAAATTGAAATACGGAGTGCTGACTTCTCGCGGTGCCTCTCATAACAAATTGGTTTCCAACAATCGTTTCTCTAATTCAGCTCGTTTGATTTCTCCGTTTAGGTATTTCTCAATTAGGAGGCTAGCGATGGGTGCAGCCCAAACACCACCGAAGCCTGCGTTTTCCACTATTACTGCAACCGCTATCTTTGGATTTTCTCTCGGTGCATAACAAACGAATATTGCATGATCTTTTCCGTGCGGATTTTGGGCAGTACCGGTTTTGCCACAAACAGTAATGCCATTAATTTTTCCATAAGCGGTTGCGGTTCCTGCATCCACAACCCTCTGAAGCGCTTCATGTACAACTGAGAAAAAGGGCATATCAATGCCAGTTTCATACCTTTTGCCCCGGAATTTTCTTTTTGCAGCCCCGGACCCCACACCGCGAACCAGGTGGGGTGCATAATACCAGCCCCCGTTGGCAACGGCCGACATGGCTGTGGCCATTTGAAGCGGACTCAGTGCGATTTCACCCTGCCCGATCGACAAAGAAATAACAGTATTGGCCCGCCAACGACCTTTTCCATGATATCGGTCGAAATAGGAATTGCGGGGTAGGACACCCTTGGTTTCATTTGGGATGTCAATTCCAGTTTTTCGTCCGAAAGCGAACCGGTCCATATAATCACGCCAGGTTTCGTACATTTTTGAAGGTGGCGCCCCACTCGAATGGTGGTCGATCATATTCTTGAAGGTCCAGCAATAATAGGAATTGCAAGAGAACTGAATGGATTCCGTTAGATCCAACGCCCCGTGTACATGCATGCATTTTACAGTATGACTGCCCATACGGTATCCGCCACCACATGGATATCGGGTTGCTGGATTCACCACCCCCAATTGCTGGGCTACTAAGGCCTGAAAGGGCTTAAAAATAGATCCTGGTGGGTACTGTGCCTGAATCGGACGATTGAACAGCGGCTTGAGCGAATCCCGGGCCAGGACTTTATAGTGACGGGTACGCGCCTTACCAACCATCAGATTGGGATCATAACCGGGGGCGCTCACCATTACAAGAATTTCCCCGGTCTCAGGCTCAATAGCCACAACGCTTCCACGCTTGTTGCGCATCAGTTGCTCGGCATATTCCTGCAATTTGATGTCGATCGACAGTTCCAGTTCATGGCCTGGTGTGGCTCCACTGTCCAGAGTCCCATCCTTATAGGAGCCTACGACCCGGTTGTGTACATCGACATATCTATATCGAATTCCTCTTTTTCCCCTCAAATAAGGCTCATATGTTCTTTCAAGTCCCGCTATCCCGATGTAATCGCCCGGTAGGTAATATCCGGATGAGGTCTCTATGTCTTTGTCGTTCACCTCTCCCGTATAGCCTAGCAAATGTCCGGCAATAGGTCTGGGGTAATGGCGTACCGCTCTCGACTCCGCATAGAATCCGGGAAATTCAAATAGTCCCTCCTGTATGGCAGCGAATTCCTCTACACTGATCTGAGCAGCGAAAACCGATGGCTTGTAACGGGAGTGACGAACGATTTGTTGCATTCTCTCCTCAAAGGTTACCCTTTTTATACCTAACAACTGACAAAATTCGGTCGTATCCATGCCCTTATCGACCTGTCGGGGAATGACCATCAGGTTGTAGATGGGTCGATTCACCACGACACGCTCCCTATTTCGGTCGAACAATACTCCACGGGCCGGGTATACGATTTCACGTCGCACCGAATTTTGGCGCGACCAAATCTCATAGGAATCGTCGATGATCTGCAGATAAAACAAACGCAATGCAAAAATGCTGAACACCACGATGATGCTGATTTGCAATACGCGTTGTTCTTCCGAGAATTTCAATGCACTAAATTATTTTGAAGGACCTGAGGAACCGTAAAGGGTTGAATATAATCCCAGCGAACACAGCACCAGAATGAAGACGCCTGCCAATGAACGAAGCAGAACCCAGTGGATCTCACTGGGTGACATACTTTCCAAAAAGTATAGGCAAAACTGATGAACGGTGTACAAGGGGGTAACAAATGTGGTAAATCGCGCCCATCCCAGATTGTAGAGACGGATACTGCCCGGGTCGTCGTATCGACTCTTTAGCAAATACCAGCGGATCCAGGCTGGGCGGATGTAGGCTAGTGCTGTGCAGGCCAGTGCGTGGTAGCCCCAATTGGCCGTGTAGGCATCATACGCGAGTCCATAGCCAAAGGCAAGGGTCATAAACAACCAGGCGGGGAGTCCTACGGGCAGTATGGTCAGTGAGAATACGTAAATATATGGGGAAATGAGACCAAATAGCGCCAGCTGATCGAGCAGTAAAACCTGAATGAGCAGCAGGATAGACAACCACCCAGTGTAACGGAGGAGATTAATCATCGGTGGCGATTTTTTCTTCAAGACGCAGTCGCTCCTCTCTTTTGCGATAATCTATGAGATGAACATAATGAACCGAACGGAAATCCGTAAACAAATCGACTCCTATCCGATATACACTTTCGCCATCGGGGATGCGGTAGTTGTGCACACGCCCCACCGGCACACCGGGCGGAAAGGTCAGGGAATAAGCACTGGTATAAATAGTATCTCCTTTTCTGACGGGAACATGCATGGGTATATCGATTAGTGTGGCTCTTTTGATCATTCCGCCTTCCCAAAACAAGGTCCCCACAGCGTCTTTTTTGGCTAATCCGGCACTGAGACGAGCCTTGGCGTGAATTAGAGTGATGATCGAACAAAAATTGTCGGATACCTGATCCACAATTCCCACGGCTCCCTTTGGGCCGACAACACCCATTCTGGGTTTGATGCCATGCAATGAACCGCGGTTTAATATCATATAATTGTGTCGGTGGATGGTACTGTTGCCAACTACCCGAGCGGTAATGAACCGATACTCACAAGCCGAATCCGAGGCCTGGTGACTAAAAGAAACTTCAGAATTTTCCAGTCTCCCGGGTTGATTAAGGAGTGTATCGGTGGAGTCATTGCCATTAGGTCCACCAAATAGGGAATCGAATGACTTGATTAAGGGAACGGTGCGCACTACGGAGGAATCGACGGACTGTGCCTGATACAAACGCGTTCTCGCTATGGCTAATTGCTCCAGTAGTTCTTCATTAGCGGCTTTTAATCCCCAATAGCTTCGCCATATATTTAGTCGATTTAGCGCACTTCCCTGTATTTCAACCATAGATGATCTCCACCTTGAACGATGAAAGGGATCGGTACTGATGATCATTCCGAGCGCAAGGGCTGCATACAGCACAAACAAAATGTGCAGCCTGATGCGATACAAATAGTTGAATATCGACCACATGGCCGGATTAAGTCATCAGGAAGTTGAATCGTTCGATGTTTTTCAGCGCGATGCCAGTTCCCCGCACTACAGCCCTGAGCGGATCCTCAGCCACATGAACCCGCAAATGGGTTTTAGCACTGATTCGCTTGTCGAGGCCCCTGATCAAAGCGCCTCCTCCGGTCAGGTAAATCCCATTTTCGTGGATGTCCGATGCAAGCTCGGGTGGAGTAATTTCCAATGCTTTCAAAATGGCGCCTTCCACTTTAGTAATTGACTTATCTAGTGCCTCGGCGATTTCAGAATATTCAATGTTGAATTGGCGGGGAATACCAGACACCAGGTCTCGTCCGCTGACCATCATTGTAGGTGGTGGTTCATCGAGTTGTGAGAGTGCAGATCCGACTTGGATTTTTATCAGCTCGGCGGTGCGTTCACCGATCAGTACGTGGTGCTTGTTGCGCACATATTCTAGTACATCAGTAGTAAACTGGTCGCCGGCCACACGAATGGACTGGTCGCAAACGATTCCGGCAAGTGCAATCACGGCAATTTCCGAGGTTCCGCCTCCGATATCAATTATCATATTTCCTTTCGGTTCTTCTACATCAATTCCAATCCCGATGGCGGCGGCCATTGGTTCATGGATTAAATATACTTCCCTTCCGCCTGCGTGCTCGGCCGAGTCACGAACAGCCCTCTTCTCTACCTCCGTTATTCCTGAAGGAATGCAAATGACCATTCTTAGAGAGGGTGGGAGCAGGCGCTTACCAGGATTCATCATAGCAATCATTCCCCTGATCATGTTTTCTGCCGCATGAAAATCGGCAATCACCCCATCCTTCAGCGGGCGAATGGTTTTGATGTTTTCATGTGTTTTTCCATGCATTTGTTGCGCCTGGCGACCAATAGCAATAACCTTGTTGCTGCTACGGTCGACCGCCACAATCGACGGCTCATCCACTACAATTTTGTCCTTATGGATAATTAGTGTATTCGCGGTGCCAAGATCTATGGCTATTTCTTGGGTAAAAAAATCAAAAATGCCCATTTATTGTAGTATTTAATGTTTAAAATGACGCAGGCCGGTACAAACCATGGCCATGCCGTGTTGGTCACAAAAATCAATGCTCTCCTGATCACGAAGGCTTCCTCCGGGCTGCAGTATGGTCATAATGCCTTCGGCATATGCCGCTTCAACAGTGTCCGCAAAAGGGAAAAAGGCATCGCTCGCCATTACAGTACCTGTGAGATCAAATCCAAAACTCCTGGCTTTATGCACGGCCTGTCGTAGAGCCTCAATACGGGAGGATTGCCCCATTCCACTTCCGATTAATTGGCGGTTCTTGATGAGCACTATGGCATTACTTTTCGTGTGTTTCACCAATCTCTCCGCAAATTCGAGATCCGCTTCGCTCAATGGGTCTGGTTTCAATTGAGTAACCAACTTCCAACGCTCAGGCCCGCTTAATTGTTCGTCGCGCGTTTGCCAGAGAATGCCGTTCAAGGCCGACCTCAGTGCGTGCGATGGGAGCCATTTTGAGGTCTGCCTAAGCAGAATTCTATTTTTCTTTTTTTGAAGCAACTCCAAAGCCTCCGGCGTATAGTCGGGTGCAACAAGTATTTCATAGAAGATCTTGTCGATTTCACGAGCGGTATCCCCATCAATTTTGTGATTGGATGCGATGATTCCTCCAAATGCCGATACCGGGTCGCCCGCCAATGCGGCTTCCCATGCTTCCAGGGCAGACGCCCGGTGAGCAACTCCACAGGGGTTGTTGTGCTTGATTACGGCAAATGAAGGTGTTGGCAGATCAGCGAGCAGAGAAAGCGCTGAATCTAAGTCTAATAAGTTATTGTAGCTAAGCTGTTTTCCGCCTATTACTTCAACCACTTGATTAATGTCTCCATAAAACCGGCCCTCTTGTTGCGGATTCTCTCCATATCTAAGATTTAAGGGAGTCGATTCCAAAGCGCTATGAATCCTCATGCTTTTTTCACCTGATATGTATTGACTAATATTGTGGTCATAATCTGTGGTGCGTTGAAATGCTGCCGTCGCCAGATCCTTACGTAATTCGGCGGTGATGCCGATGCCCTTACCAAGAGCATTTAATAGGTCTGAATATTGGGTTGGCGATGACACGACGGCCACATCCTCGTAGTTTTTGGCAGCGGCTCTTAGCAAGGCCACGCCACCAATGTCAATTTTCTCGATGATTTCATCATGCGAACGGGCATCCGACACGGCCTGCTCGAAGGGGTAGAGGTCCACAACAACCAAGTCAATCAGTGGTATCTGAAAGGCTGCCAGATCGTTCAGATCGCTCATCTGGGAACGACGTGCGAGAATGCCTCCGAAGATGTGGGGATGAAGGGTCTTAACACGCCCACCCAACATCTCACCATAGGAGGTCAGTTCCTCGACTGCCGTTACCTCCAAGCCGTTCATCCGTAGAAATGCATACGTTCCACCAGATGCGATGAGTTGAATGTTGAGTATTTGGAGGCCTTTGGCGAACTCCAAAAGTCCTTCCTTGCTGTATACGGAAAGCAGGGCGCTTCGAACCGATTTTAGGCTGGTTTGCGGCATGATAAACCGCAAAAGTAGGCAATTTCAATCATCTGCACGCAGCCAAAAAACTGAAATATTTGATGAAATTTTTGAAGACTTTCAACCATCAACCAAAGATAGACTCCGCTCCATAAATCGGCTCAATTCTTCTCCCCTGAGCATGCCCTGCGCAAGTAGGGCAAGGTCGTAGCTGTGTCTGACAAGTGATTGTTTTTTTTCGGGATTTTTACATCTGGCAATGTGCAGCAAATGAGGGTGAGCCGTGTTCAGTACCACATCATAGGTCTCAGGCATTTGTCCCATGCCGAATGGATGTCCACCCGTGGCCGCCATGTCATTCATGCGGCGCATAAACTCGTTTCGGGTAATCATCACCGGCAAATCATCGGCCGATAATGCGGCCGTAGTTACTTTTCGCTTTTCGTCACCCACAGTTTGGGTAAACAATGTTTTAATTTCGGATTCCTGCACTTCTGAAAGCACAGAAGGGGTGTTTTGCTCTTTTGGAATCAGCTGCTCTATGGGTTCCGAATCAACCCGCTTAAAACGCACTTTTTCCAGTTTCGATTCCTGGTGGTTCAGGAAATGGCTGTCGATTACATTGCCCATTTTCAATACATCATAGCCCCGGCGGATGGCTGCCTGTACATAAGAGTGCTGCAATTCGGGGTCTGAAGTGTAGAGTACCACCAGATTCCCGTCTTTGTCGCGTTGGTTCACCTCCACATGCTTCTGGTAGGAATCCCAATCCCGCTGCTCGCCGCTGGTGCTGGTATACTGACAAAATCCTGCGGATCGCTCACCGAATTTCTCGTCGCTGATCATCCCATATTTAACGAATAGTTCCAGATGCTCCCATTTTCCACGGAAACCCTCCGCGTCTTCCCGATAAATTTCCGCTAGTTTGTCGGCCACTTTTTTGCTGATGTGACTGTTGATTTTGCGCACATTCGAATCTGTCTGCAAAAAGCTTCTGGAAACATTCAGCGGAATGTCGGGGGAATCCAGTACTCCGTGCAACAGGCGCAGGTAATCCGGCACGATGTCTTCTACCGAATCGGTGATGAAAACTTGCCGGCTATACAACTGGATTTTGTTGCGGCTCGGTTCAAAGTCTGCCTTGAGTTTGGGAAAATAGAGGATACCCGTCAAATTAAAGGGGTAATCCACATTGAGGTGAATGTGAAACAATGGTTTCTCGGCAAGGGGATACAGCTCTTCGTAGAACTTCTGGTACTCCTCATCGGTGAGTTCAGCAGGCTTTTTGGTCCACAGCGGAACTGTGGAGTTGATCACCTCTTCATCCAATTGAATGGGCACCGGCAAAAAGCGACAGTATTTCCGAAGGATCTCGCGCAATTTCCAGGTTTCCAAATAATCAGCAGCGTCTTCACCCACATGCAGGATTACGTCTGAACCCCTTTCGGTGCGACTGCCCGCACCTATTTCAAATTCAGTGCTGCCGTCGCAGGTCCAACGTACAGGTGTAGCGCCTTCCTTTAAGGAAAGACTTTCGATTTCCACAGAATCAGCTACCATAAAAGCGGAGTAAAAGCCGAGGCCAAAGGCCCCGATAATGTTGCCGTCTGTCTTATCACGGTACTGTTCCATGAATTCGGTGGCTCCCGAGAAGGCAATCTGGTTGATGTATTTGTCAATTTCCTCGCCTGTCATCCCGATTCCGCGGTCCGAAATGGTGATGGTTTTCTTGTCTTTATCGATTTTTACCCGTATAGTGGTGTCACCCGTTTCACCTTTGAATTCGCCAATAGAGGCTAAGGTGTTCAACTTCTGTGTAGCGTCGACGGCATTGCTGACAAGTTCTCTGAGAAATACTTCCTGATTGGAATAAAGCGATTTTTTGATGATGGGGAATATGTTTCCCGTGTTGACAGATATATGTCCTTTTTTTTTCATGAATGTTGGTTTTTTGTGAGTCCGCATAGCAACTATATTGCCACCTCTGACTGACTGACATTTTGTCGCATTCTACACCGCATATCAATGCTGGCACGACACAAGATTGGGGATTCGGATTTGAAAAACCGACCCGATGCCCACCTCGCTTTCCAGACGGACATCTCCCCCCAGTTGGCGAACAGTTTCACGCAAGATAAACAAGCCCATCCCGGATCCACTACCCGATGGACTGCTTTCAAACATACGAAACACCCGTTGCTGCTGAGGCAATGCGATGCCCCTGCCGTTATCGGCTACTTCCAACTTCACAAAGTCGGGTTGAATACTGGCTAAAAGTGCAATTTTAAGTGGTTCATCGGAACTGTCGGAACTACATGCAGCATTGTTTAGTAGTTGTACCAGGATCAATTTAATCTTCTCGCAGTCGCCCACCCAAACGCCATCACCTTTGATCTCAATTCGGATCTGCCCATGGTCCAACCCATAGACCTGGCAAACGGAGCTTTTTAATTCGTGCAGCATTTCTTCCGCATTTAGGTTTTCGACCAGTAATTCGACCCGGCTGCCCCGGTACAAATCTCGAAACCGTTCCCGCCCCGATCCAATCATAGACAATCGCCGCCCCAAAAAATCTGCGAGTTCATGGGCAGGCGCCGTATCAAGGCTGTGAACCACCGTTGAGCATATGGCTGCTAAATGTCCGATTGGCTCAAAAAATTCCGTTTCCAATTTGTAGGACAGCAGATCACGCTCTCTGCGATACACATCCAATTCATGCCTCATGGCACTCATTTGAAGGTTGTTCCACGAAATTTCATAGGCACGCTCCATACAAGCACGCAGTACCATTGGAGAATAGGGCGTACGAAGGGCCCGGTAAATTCCCGCTGATTGGGCACTTTTTTCAATTACACCAATATCCGCTTCAGTATGCAGCAGAATGCAGGGGCTGGACGGGAATTTCAATTGCACTTCCGAAATGAGTTCTATTCCCGAGGCTTTGCTCATGCGCTGCAGGGCAACCAGCACACATCCAGGACGATTTTGCAGCACTTGAAGAGCCAGTGAAGCATCTGAGCAGGTAAACAGCTCGAAATTGTCCTGAAAATGGCTTCGAAACGTATTTCGACCCACCTCTAGTTCGTCCACATATACAACCGGTATAGGGTGTGGGAACCAGCTCATAAAAAATAAAGTACAAAGCAAAGATAAGAAAATAAAAATCGCGATAACAACATGTAATTTATTTGTGAGCGATCATATGCGGCGTCCTCTCCGCTGAAAAACCTTATTGTTTTCTATTTTTGCGTTTATGTCCATCATTAAATCTGTTTATTTAGTCGACGCCTGTCGCACCCCCATCGGAAAATTGGGCGGGTCACTCGCTGGGGTTCGTCCAGACGACCTGGCATCTGAAAGCATCCGCGCATTATTAGTTAGAAATCCCACCCTCGATCCTGCCGTGATTGAAGATGTGGTGCTCGGAGCGGCCAATCAGGCTGGGGAGGACAACCGCAACGTAGCGCGAATGGCAGCACTCCTCGCCGGATTGCCGGTAAGGGTGGGGGGGGTGACAGTCAACCGGCTCTGCGCGAGTGGACTACAAGCATTGATCGATGCCTACAGAGCCATATCGCTGGGTGAAGGAAACGCATATTTGGCAGGAGGTGTGGAGAGTATGACCAGAGCTCCCTGGGTGATGGCCAAACCAGAGCAGGCCTTTTCCCGAAAAATCGAGACCTACGACACCACCTTGGGATGGCGATTCACCAATCCCGCGCTATCTGCACTTCATCATCCCTACAGTATGGGGGAAACCGCGGAGAATGTCGCCGATCGTTACAGAATAGGCCGCGAGCAACAAGATCAGTTTGCTCATTCGTCACAGTGTAACTACGCGCGCGCAGCCTCCGAAGGAGGATTTGCACGCGAATTAATCCCAGTAGAAATCAAATCCGAGAAAGAATCCCTTCGCATGTTTGAGGCAGACGAACACCCCCGTTTGAGCAGTCTGGAACAATTATCAGCCCTCAAACCAGCCTTCCGTAAGGAGGGCAGTGTTACGGCAGGTAATAGCTCTGGGATGAACGATGGGGCTGCTTGTGTTCTGCTGGTGAATGAGGCGACCCTAAAGACTTTTTCTCTAAACCCATTAGCCCGTGTAGTGGGGGCCTCCGCAGTCGGCGTAGATCCCGCCTACATGGGAATAGGCCCGGTTTCTGCTATCCAGCGCTTGTCGCAAAGGACCGGTATTTCCATCGAATCTATCGATGTATTTGAACTCAATGAGGCCTTTGCCGCCCAGGCCGTGGCCTGCATTCAAGAGCTCCGAATTGATCCTAAACGTGTGAACCGTAAGGGAGGCGCTATTGCGCTCGGACATCCTCTGGGTTGTTCGGGGGCGCGTATTGCGACTACGTTGGTGCATCAAATGAAGGACGACCCTGCCCTCAAATACGGCGTAGCTTCACTTTGCGTGGGGGTGGGACAAGGATTGGCGATGTTGCTCGAAAACTGCGCATGATTCATCACCGGCGGTATTTCATCCGGTTTGCCTACCACGGGGCAGGCTATCACGGATGGCAGGCGCAAAACAATGCTGTCAGCATACAACAGAAACTGCAAGAGGCGATGGGCAAGTTGTTGCGGATGTCTATAAGACTCACAGGGCAGGGGCGAACCGATGCGGGTGTTCACGCCCGCCAGATGGTTGCACATTTTGATTTTGAAGATGAGTTACCTTTCGATTTATCCGCTCGTCTAAACCAATTGCTCCCCCCCGACATACGAATCGATCGGATACATGAGGTGTCGCCCGATGCCCATGCGCGTTATTCCGCACAGTATCGGGTGTACCGCTACTATATCCATCGAAACCCGGATCCCTTTCTGGTGGATCGATCTTGGTTGATTCACGCGCTGCCTTATCCTGAACTGCTCAATCCAGCCGCCCAAATGCTCCTGAAACAAACCGATTTTGGTTGCTTCGCCAAGACCCATGGTGGCAACCAAACCAATGAGTGCAAAGTGGAGCGCGCCGAATGGGTTATTGATTCCGATCAACTCATTTTCACCATACAGGCCGATCGATTTCTCCGTCAAATGGTTCGGGCTATTGTAGGCAGCCTGATGGTCATCGCCCAGGGTAGGAAAAGCGTGGATTGGTGGGTGGAGCTTTTGTCCGACTCCCCTAAGCGCAAATGTGGACTGGCAGCGCCACCACAAGGGCTCTTTCTGGAGGAAGTTGCCTATCCCGTTTCCATCTGCCTGGACCGAATTCCTGACTCCGTAGTGCCGTCGACCCAAATATGAGTAAAAAAACAAGTGTTAACAGCACTTATTTGATGAAGAAAACACTTCAGCTGCTTCGGGAAAATCGGGCAGTTGTGTTGTTCATCATGATTACGGTGCTCGCCCTGGCCTTAATTTCTCCCCTTAGGCCTATGCTGATCCAAAATATGGTGGATGGCCCGATGCAGAAGGGTGATGTGAACGGACTGCTGAAATACACTCTGTGGATGATCGGCCTCCTGCTTTTGGAGGCTTTGTTTCGCTATTACTTTACCTACAAGAGCGCATGGCTCGGGCAGACAGTAGTGAGGCGACTCCGACAAAAGTTGTTTCACCACCTTTCCACTCTGCGGCTCAGCTACTACGACCGCACACCGGTTGGCACCCTCACCACACGCACCATAAGTGATATTGAATCGATCGCTGAGGTCTTTTCGCAGGGTCTGCTCACCATTTGGGGCGATCTGCTGCAGTTACTTGTGCTGCTGGGAATTATGCTGTATACAGACTGGCGGCTCACCCTCATCGGCCTGGTGGTTCTGCCGCCCCTCCTGTGGGCCACCTGGTTATTCAAAGAAAAAGTGCGGGGCTCCTATCAGGAAGTCCGCCGTGAAGTGGCACGTCTCAACACCATTGTGCAGGAACACTTAACCGGGATGGGCATCATTCAGGTATTCAACCGCGAAAAGGAAAGCCTGAATACTTTCAGGTCGGTCAACCATGAATTGCAGCAGGCACATTTAAGAGGGGTTCTCTACTATTCCGTTTTCTTTCCGGTGGTCGAAATCCTCACAGCGGTTTCTCTCGGACTGGTGGTTAGCTGGGGTGCTCTTCAGGCCGTAGGAGGAGGGGTGAGCCAGGGTGTCCTTATCGCTTTCATCCTGTACCTCAACCAGTTCTTCAGGCCCATTCGTCTGTTGGCCGATAAGTTCAACAGCCTTCAGATGGGTGTCGTTGCGGCCGAAAGGGTATTCAAATTGATGGAGGTAAACGAACAGGAAGACAATCAGGGTCAGTCGCTGCCCTCTGGATCTACCGGATCGGTTGTGTTCAAGAATGTCCATTTTAGTTACCGCCCGAATCTGCCGGTGTTGCGGGGAATCAGTTTTGATCTGAAGCCAGGCAAGCGACTGGCGCTTGTGGGGAGTACGGGTTCCGGGAAAACATCGGTTGTGAACGTATTGGGACGGTTTTATACACACAGTGAGGGGGAAGTATATTTGGATGGCATGAACATAGAGGAGATGTCATTGGCGGAGCTCCGGGGAAGAATTGGATTCATCCTTCAGGACGTTTTTCTCTTTTCAGGAAACGTTTATGAAAACATTACCCTCAAAGACCCGGCGATTGATCGCGAACGAATCAGAGCCATTGCACGGGGTGCAGGCATTTATCGTTTTCTCGAACGGCTACCCGGTGAATTGGATTATGAAGTTCGCGAGCGGGGAGCGGCTTTGTCGACCGGACAAAGGCAACTGATTGCATTCCTTCGCATGATGGTGCTTAACCCCCCACTTGTGGTGCTCGATGAGGCGACAGCCTCTGTTGACTCCGAAACGGAATTACTTCTTCAAAACGCTATGAACAGCCTTTTGGCAAATCGTTCGGCCTTGGTGGTGG
>Ga0194121_10000053_pt1 | contig 170675 bp, 112 predicted proteins | sample TA2MahCa50mmetaG_FD_148609 | JGI IMG/M metagenome (GOLD analysis project Ga0194121, IMG submission 148609) | Freshwater microbial communities from Lake Tanganyika, Tanzania - TA2015020 Mahale Deep Cast 50m | ecosystem: Environmental > Aquatic > Freshwater > Lake | place: Tanzania: Lake... | reverse complement strand
CGTCGAGTCGGGCCATGCGGCCCCGTCGCGAATCCAGCGAGCCAACGCTTCCACCTGGGCTGTCGTCAGCTTGCCGTCCGGAGGCATCTGCAAGCCGTTCTGATGCAGGACGGCGTGTATCAGCAGACTCTCCTCGGGCTTGTTCACGACGATCGCCGGTCCGGTCTCACCGCCTTTCAAGATCGCTCCACGCGAATCCAGCCGCAATCCACCTTTGCTCTCTTTTGCGGAATGGCATTTGTGACAGCGCTCAACCAGCAAGGGACGAACATGCTTCTCGAAGTGGTCGTCACCGTCGGCCGCTCGAGCCGCTCCGGCCGCTGTCGCAAACATCGATACGAGCGGAAATAGCAGGGTCCCGAAAACCAAAGCTCGTGATCCCACCCTTTGCCGCTCCTTGATCCACCGTTCGCGCTCACGACGATCGAATCGCGGCCGGCGGACGTGATTGTGAAGATGGATCAAGAGCATCAAACCCATCGCGGTATATCCCAAAGCGGTGAGGCGTGCGTCAACAGGACGGCGTGGCGGGCAAGTCGTCAGCTCCCTATCATATCATGCTGGAATCACTGTGACACTCTGCATTGTGACAATCCACCGTGTGCCACACTTGCTAACATCCGTGGGAAGTGAAAATGCGTGGGCACTATCCTGTGTTTTTTCGCCACGCTGGGACGGGCCGCCGCTCTCGATCTATTCGATCCGGTACAAATCGGCCTCGCTTCTCAAGAAGAGAGCTTTTCCCGAGACGGCCGGCGACGCCTTGAAAGTTCCTTCCAGCTGGTTCGTGGCCAGTACCTGATACGACCGTCCGGCGGCGAGCACCGTCATCTTGCCATCGCGGCTCAGGTAGTAGATCCTGCCCCGTACTTCGATTGGTGACGCATCGTAATTGCCACCCAGCCGCTCGCGCCATAGCACCTCCCCGGTCAGCGCGTCCAGGCACGATGCCACACCGCTGTTATCGACGACATACAGCTCTTTGCCCACCAGCAGCGGTGACGGAACGTGGGCGATCCCTTTCGAGCATTGCCATGCCAGTTGATCTTCCCGCAGTTTTCCCTTGCCGGGGCGAATCGCGAAGACGCAAAATTGGTCTTGGGCCACCGAACCGACCACGTAGAACAACTCGTTGCCATACGACGGCCGAGCGACCTGCGAGAACCCGACATAAGGCATCCACCAGATCTCCTTGCCCGTCCTCAGGTCGTAGGCGGCCACATGATCCGCGACATTGCTGATCAGTTGTGGCGAACCGTCGACGTTCTGGATCAGCGGCGTGGAGTAGGCCATTTTGGCGATTCGGGCCATGACGGACCCTTCCGCATGCCGCGCGGCGGCATTCTCAAGATGCGCCCGCGGCTGCTTCCAGACGATCTTGCCAGTCTTCTTGTCAAGTGCAACCAGGAACTGATGGTCGGTGCCATCGCAGGTGAGTATCAGAAGATCGTCGTGAATAATCGGCGAACTGGCCGCTCCCTGAAACGCATCGTAAGCGAACTCCGTATTCCTCCAGACGATTTCCCCATCGCGATGGAGGCAGGCCGTGCCTCGAGGACCGAAATGCACATAGACTCGGTCGCCGTCCAGCACGGGTGTGGGAGAGGCATATCCGTTTTGTGGATGGCGCGGCCCTGCCTCGTCGGTCGTCAGAACCTTCACGTTGTACAGCAACACGCCCGAAGTCTTGTCGAAACAGAGGGCGTGTAATGATTTCCCGTCCTGTTCGGAACTTGTCAGCCAGATCTGGTTGCCGGAGATCACCGGTGAGGACCAGCCTGCGCCGGGAACGGCAACCTTCCAGCGAATATTTTTCTGTTCGCTCCATTCCGTTGGCACTCCTTCCGCATCGGAGTGCCCCTGACCGTCGGGGCCGCGAAACTGCAGCCAGTCGCTTCCATTCGATGCGACGACCTGGAACAGGCTTGCGATCAGAACAAGGAGAGCCGTGGTATGAAATCGCATGGAACACCCTCGCGTGCGGACTAGGGAGTGAAACTCATTGCCATTTAGCGGGTCAACTTAATGTTCAATGCCAGGTTGGCGATTTTCAGATCAGCGCGGCGATCGGCTCACCTTCCACGACGCGCAGCGGCCGCCCGGTCCGGTCGGGGAATGTCGCCTCGTGGCTGACGCCCAGCAGGTGCAGAATCGTCGCAGTCAATTGGGCTGGAGTGACGCGATCGCGTGCCGGATACGCACCGTTACGGTCGCTGGCACCGTATACCTGTCCCGCGCGAACTCCCGCGCCGGCCAGGGCGAAGCTGAAGACGTTCCCCCAGTGATCCCTGCCGCCGCTGGCGTTGAACGTCGGCGTGCGCCCCATTTCTCCCACGGCGACGACCAGCGTCTCGTCGAGCAGTCCGCGCGCTTCGAGATCCTCGATCAGCGCTGTGAAGCCCAGATCAAACTGCGGGCAGAGGATATCTTTCATCCGCACGTTGTTGTTAGCGTGGGTGTCCCAGAGCGGATTGGGAGCGCTCAGGTCGCCCGGCTCGCGCGGCCACTGCACGAACACCATCCGCACACCGGCCTCGATCAGTCGTCGCGCCAGCAGCACCGACTGACCCCATTTGCCGCGACCGTAGCGTTCTCGCAATTCCGGCGGTTCCTTATCGATTGCGAACGCACCCTGGGCGGTGCCCGAGACCAACACGCCCAGTGCGTCCTGGCACAGCCGCGTGTGGTCCGCCGTCAACGGCGTGCGTATCGGAGCCGCGACATTCAGCGCCGCGAGCAAGCTGCCGCGCGACTCCATCCGCGAAACGGTAATTTGCTCCGGCAACGTCAGGCTCTCGATACGGAAGTCGGTCGCCGACGGATCACATTTGAGGATGTCGGGATCCCAGCGGCGCCCAAGAAAACCGGCGTTCTGACCCGGAAGGAAAACATTGGGATTGGCGATGATCGGTTCCGGCAGCATCACCGCACTGAACGGTCCGCGCTCGGTGGGCTTCAACATCTTGACGATCGCGCCCAGCGTCGGCCAATCCGTCGGCGCCAGCGCCCGCATGTCTGGACCAGCATACTTGTGGCCGGTGTTGATCCAGTAGCCGGCTGACTCATGGTTGGGATCATCCGTCGCAAAAGACCGCACAATCGCCAGTCGATCGGCCATCGTCGCCGTCCGCGGCAGCAACTCGCAGATCTGCGTCCCCGCAACGTTCGTCGCAATCGGAGAGAAGATCCCTCGAATCTCCGCCGGCGCGTCGGGTTTCGGATCAAGCGTTTCGTACTGGGAAGGACCTCCACTCAAATTCAGGTAGATGACACTCTTGGCCCGGCCGAATGATGCCTGAAGATCGCTGGCGGATGTACTCGACGGTGTCGTCGAGGCCGCCTGCGCGGCACCTCCGTGCAGGATCCGTAAGACGCTCGACGTCATCCACGCGGAGGCGCCCGCGTGTAACAGCCGGCGACGGGAGAAGGGGGTCGTTACAGGTTGGTTGGTCATTTTGATCTCGTCTATGACGCGAGCAACTACCGGTTGGCTGGTTTCGTGGATTCCAACGCCGCGAGTTTTTCGAAGACCTTGAACTCGGCCTCCGCGTCGATTTCTTCATGATCGTGGACGAACGCAGCGAAAGCCAGCCGCATTGTTTCCCTTTTGGCGACGGTGACCGCGCTGCGAGCACCTTGCTTCATCGCCTCCCGCCCGAACGGATTGGCGACGAAAACGCCGTAGTCGCGGTTGTGCCACCAGCTTTGGCGAAAGTTGCTCGGACCGGCCATCAACGTGATACCGCCAGAGTTCGGACCGGTGCCGGAGTAATCGCACCACGCGGCGGGCTGGCCCCAGGTCTGCTTCGCGGTCTGTTTGCCGGTCGAGCTGCGCAATAAGCCCCCGTTTTTCTCGGTAAAGGGCGTGGCCACGCGTGCTCCGAGCCCCATTTCCTCCTGATCACCGAACACGAGCGGCTCTCGATCGGCATGGAATTCGGCGTTCCAGACGAGCAGCCATCCGTGCGGCCGAGAAACCAGTACGAAGCGATTGGTCAACAAACAGAGCGGATCGCCCGTGCCGGTCTTCAAGTGGCACTCGGTCGCAAACCGCAATTGTCCGTCCATGTTGGCCGGAGGCGACACAAAACGGATATGTTCCATCATCCCTTTGTTCCGCCAGAAGTCCTGGCCGCTGATATCGCCTAATCCGAGCCAGATGCCGGGGTGCATCGTGTCGTGATCCAGCGAATCCACTCCCTCTACCGGCGGATGATTACGCGTCACTTGCAGGCCGTTCGGCAGCCGAGCATTCGCGAAGTAAGGTCGCAATATCTTGTTGTCCTTGAACACGAAGTCGACGATCGGCTTCCCGGTCAATGAGATACGCAGCCTGTCCACTCGTTCGTCGATGGAGAATTCTTCGAATCGCTTTGCGGTGCTCACCGCCACAGCGGTTGATGCGTCTTTCCCAGCCACCCGAACGACGCGCCCGATATTGGCGCGCCCGTCCTGCCCTTCGGCGCCGTATCCGCGCATGGAATTGATCAGAAACAGCACCAGTGCCAGAACCAGCGACAGCCTCGGCCACATCACGAGCGACGACGCAGTGCGAGAAGGCCAGCGACGAGAAATGGGTGGGATCAGGCGCGGTGCCATATTCTCTCGTCTAAATCAGTTCCCGGATCGGATCGCGATAATCTACCAGATACTGCGGTCGCCCCGCCTGGTCGGGAATCGTCGCGTTCCCGACGTCAATTCCCAGTCGCTGGTAGAGTGTCGCAAACACTTCCTGGTAGTGGATCGGGCGATCGTGCGGTACTTCGCCCAATCGATTCGTCGAGCCGATGACCTGTCCCATCCGCATTCCGCCACCAGCCAGCAGGCAGCAGGAAGCCTGCGGCCAGTGATCGCGACCGCCGCCCGGATTGATGCGCGGTGTGCGGCCGAACTCTCCCCATGCGACGACGCTGACGTCCTGGTCCAGTCCGCGCTGGTGGAGATCCTCGATCAACGCGGTGATCGCCTGATCGAACTTGGCGAGTTGAATCGGAAGCCGTTCGAAGTTCGCACCATGACGATCCCAACTTCCGAACGAAAGTGTCACGCACCGCACGCCCGCCTCGACCAACCGCCGCGCCATGAGGAACTGGTCCATCCAGTGCGGGCCAGCATCTTCTCCGAACGCCGGATCGGCGCTGCCGCGGCCGTAGCGGTCACGCACTGCGGGATCCTCCTTGTCTAGATCCAACGCTTCGACCAGCTTGCTCGAACTCAAAACGTCAAACGCCTTCCGCGACAGCGCGTCCGCGCCCCGATAACTCTCCTGGCGATCGACCTGCCGACGAAACTCGTCGAACGATGCGAGCAACTGTTGACGGTTGCGCAACTCGTCGAGCGAGATTCCGTTCAATCGCATGTTGACCATCCCCTCGCCGCTCGGCTGAAATGGAGCGTAGGCAGCGCCCAGAAACCCCGGAAATCCCGGATTGGAGTAGGGCGAGTGGCCGGTCTTGGTAGTGAGGCCGACGAAAGGCGGTACAGCGGGATCGACGGGTCCCTGTAATCGGGAAACGGCGGACCCGAGCGACGGATGATTGTCCTGGCGTCCTTTCGGCCCGATCGGATAACCGCTCAAACACAAGTCCGAGGCGTGCTGGTCGGGGCAGCCATACAGCGAACGAATGATCGCCACCTTGTCCATCATCGTGGCCAGGCGCGGCATATGCTCGCAGATTTCGATTCCGGAAACATTGGTCGAGATCGGGAGGAATGAGCCACGGATTTCGATCGGCGCTTCCATTTTCAAATCGTACATGTCTTGATGGGAGGGCCCCCCTGACAGGTAGATCATAATAACCGCTTTGTGGTCCAGCGATTTCCCGCGCGTTGTCGGCGAAGATTGCTCGGCCTGCAAAATCTGCGGCAGCGACAGGCCGCCCAATGCCAATCCGCCGATCTTCAAGAAGTGGCGACGCGCGTGACCGTCACAGTGCGACGCGGTATTTCGTCCGAGAATATGGAGCATGCAAGGGCTCTCCGGAATCGGGTGCAAGGTATGTTTCAAGTGAGGCCGTGGATCGGGTCGGCGTGGTATATCTGGTGGGGGCGTTCCAATCCATCCTTCCAGGCCAGCGTGCGAGGCAACCCCAGCGCGCTGTAGATCGTCGCGGCCATGTTCTCCGGAGTCTGCGGATCGGACTGCGGGTAACCGCCCATCGCGTCCGATTCACCAATCACCGTTCCGCCGCGCACGCCCCCGCCGGCAAAGAACACGGTTTGCACGGCACCCCAATGATCGCGTCCGGGAAGGTTGGTCTTGGCTCCCGGGTAAGTGAAGACTTTGGGCGTGCGACCAAACTCTCCCGCCATTACGATCATCACATCGTCCAGGAGGCCCCGGTCCGAGAGATCTTCGATCAACGCCGAAACCGCTCGGTCCGTCGGCGGCAAAAGGAATTCCCGCAAATTTCGAAATGCCGCTTCATGCGTGTCCCAGGACTCGTCGTTGCCCAGATTCACCTGGACCAGACTGACGCCGGACTCCACGAGCTGCCGAGCCATCAACAACGACCATCCGAACGAATTCCGTCCGTAACGGTCCTGAACCCGATCGCTGGCGGAATGCACGTCGAGCGCCGTACGAACCTGTCCATCAAGCAGCATGGAGACCGCCGTCTGCCGATGCCGGTCAAGTTCCATCACGCGCGCTCCCTCGTCGAGCATCCTTCGCTGTGATTCGAGCGACGCCAGCAGGGACCGCCGGGCTTCAAACTGGTCACGCAAGTCGCCGGGCGCGAGTTCCAGGCGAGGCGCCTCGTAGCGATAATTCTCCGGAGTCGCTTTTCCATTTTGACGCTGGAATCCGTATTCCGGAAACGCGCCATGGGTATAGTTTGCGTCGCGATATTGGCTGGCTTCAATCAACCAGGGGTCGTACCGGCTCCCCATCTCGCCGCCGAACTGTCCCGGAATCGTGCGGCCCGTAACGTGGATCAGCTTCTCCGGAAGCACCGCGGCAGGAGGGAGGTTGTTTCGCGGCGGTACAACCTTTGTCACAACGGACGCGATCGACGGGAAGTCGCGCGTCGTCGGCCGGTTCGAATCAAAGCCCGCGGGCGTGGGTGTGCGACCGGTGAGCATCACGTGATGGCCAATCGAGTGTTCGTTGTAGGGATGCGTCAGCGAACGCACCAGCGCCCATCGGTCACTGCATGCGGCCAGCATCGGCAAGTGCTCGCAAATCTGCAGGCCGGGCGTTTGGGTTGCGATCGGAGCGAACTCGCCGCGGATCCCCTCGGGAGCCAGCGGTTTCGGATCAAAACTGTCGTGTTGAGCCAAGCCACCAGACAGAAAAATGTAAATTACGGACTTCGGTGGACGAGTAATCGGGTGATCGACTTCCGCGGCGAGCGACCGCAACCCGGCCAGATGGTTCATTCCCAAACCCAACAGTCCGACAGCGCCCGCCTGCAGCGCGACACGTCGCGGCATCGAAGGGTGCACAACCCCGTGGGGCAATTGAGGCATTGGTGAAATCTCCAGCGAACTCAAGCAGGACTCGGCCAGCGGACAGTTCAGTTTACTGTGATCCGTGGTCGGGGAAATACTGTAAAACAAACTCGCCCGCCGAACAGCGCCTTCCGACTATGTGACAAACATCGGCGGGCGCGGTCCACTTGCACCATTCGCAGTTCGCGGAAGTGCCTCATTTCACCGGCAAGATGAGCCGCGACAAGGCTCCCGGCCGGTGGTGAACATGTTCGGTCGCCACCGCAGTCTTGTCGCCAAAAATGCCGATGGCGGTGTTCGGGTTGCGGTCAAAGAGCGGAAAGAGCGAACCGCAGATATCGACGCGAAGCCGATGGCCTTTTGCGATCGTCGCGGCACAGGGACCAAGATCGACGGTGATTTCGTAAACTTCTCCCGCTTTCATCAACTCAGGCTTGAGCAGCGAGTTGCGATACCGGCCGCGCACGATACCCGTGGCGAGATTGATCGCGACGCCGTCGGGGCGAACATCGACGACCTTGACGACCCAGTCCGCGTCGGGCGTGTCGGTGCTGACGAACAGACGGGCTTCGAGGTTACCGGCGAAGGTCATTGGCTCCGCGACCGGAGACGTACTGTATACAAGCACGTCGTCGCGGTCCTCCAAGATTGATTGATCGACGGGGCCCCAAACGGCGGCACTGATCGGCCGCGCGTCCGTGACCGGGCAGGCAGGGACGGGTTGTGACGGATCAGCGCGAAACGCGTCGCTCGGTTGTGCACTGGTCGGCGCGTCGCGAGATAACCGGCCAGTTCCATTTCGCGTGGTGGCGTTGCCGTCCGAGTGGAGATAGTACGACGTCGCTTTGAATCCCTCGGGAGGCCAGGTCTGGGCATCGAGCCAGACGTTGTCGCCCATCGAAAAGTAACTCACCGGAGAAAACGACCCGGCGATCGCCGTGGCGTCCCGCTTCAAATGGCGATCGAACCAATCGAGCTGGATTGCCGCAACGTCGAGAGCGGCCGCCGGTCCAAAATCGACTTCGGCGACTTGCGACTTCCCGATCGTGCCATGGTCCCAGGGGCCCAGCAGGAGTCGCTGTTGTTTCCGCGTCGATGGGTCTCGCGCTTGACGTTGCATGACCATGAAGTTGTCGACCGACTCGCGCGAGAAGAAATCGTAATAGCCGACGACGTGCAGCACCGGGAGTTGCAATTCCGGTAACCTCGCCGTGAGATCGAGTCGCGTCCAGAAGCCGTTCGGCTCGGGGTGCGTGAGATACGCGTCCAGCCAGGGCATCGGCCAGCCGATCGCCTCGTCGACGTCGCTGAGCGGCAGGCGCATCAAGGCGCTACTCATGTTGGCTTGGGTCGCGCCTTCGGGCTTCGGCGTGTTGCCCGCGATCCAACTCGAGATCAACGATAGTCGGACCGCGCCCCCGAGGTACAAGTTCCGATAGAAGCTGCTCCATGTGGCCTGGGGAGCGATCACAACCAGGCCCGGTGGGTTCTCGACCGCCGCCTGCCACTGCACCGCGCCGACGTACGAACCGCCGACCATGCCAACTCGCCCGTTGCACCACGGTTGCCGCATCAGCCACTCGATCGTGTCGTAGCCGTCCTGACCTTCGTTGTTGTACGGCGCAAGCACGCCTTCGGAAGCCCGTGTGCCACGACAATCCTGCGCGACAAAGACGTAGCCCGCTTTTGCCCAGCCCTCCCCGATACTCTTTTGCCTCGTGCGATCGTAGGGCGTGCGCATCAGGACTACGGGAGCCTGCGCCGAGGCGTCATCACGATAGACGTCCGTCACCAGTTTGACGCCGTCGCGCATCGACACCACGACCGTCGACGTAGTGATTTCGGCGCGCGCCGCTGAGGCAAAAGCCAGCAGGCAAACGAAAAAGATCATTCGTAGTCGAGTTGCTCCGCAACTCGACGTTGAGCTGCGGGGCAGCTCGGCTATATCGTTTGAGAAGACGGTTTTCATTGGGTGTTTGCGGAAGCGATGGTTGGGTGTGTCGTTGCGAATGAAGCGCTTTTGCGTTTCGGTCGAGTTGCGGAGCAACTTGGCTACAGGATTCTCACGCCAGGATCTCGTTTACTACCGTGCCGTGGACGTCGGTCAAGCGGAAGTCGCGGCCGACCTGGTTCCAGGTGAGTCGGGTGTGGTCGATGCCAAGCAGGTGCAACATGGTTGCATGCAAGTCGTGGATGTGAACCTTTCCCTCGACCACGCGGTAACCCATCTCGTCGGTTTCGCCCCAAGTCAGGCCGCCTTTCACGCCTCCGCCGGCCATCCAGGCGCAAAAACTCTCCGGCTGATGTTCGCGGCCGTGCTTGTCGAACGGCGCGGTGCCGGTCACGTCCTGGCTCCATGGCGTGCGACCGAACTCGCCGCTCCAGAGCACCAGTGTGTCGTCGAGCAGACCGCGCTGTTTCAAATCCTGCAGCAGTCCCACGACCGGTTGATCGGTCTGCTGACAGAGCTTCGGCAGCAGCGTACGAATGTCGCCATGATGGTCCCAACCATCCATCGTGACCTGCACGAACCGCACACCAGACTCGCTCAATTTGCGGGCCAAGAGACAGGCTCGACCGTTCTTGTCGCTCTCTTTGCCGCTGCCGATCCCATACAGATCGAGCGCCGCTTGCGTCTCGTTTGAGAGATCAACCAGTTGGGGCGTCGTCGTCTGCATGCGGAAGGCGAGTTCCATGTTCTGGATCATTCCCTCCATGTTCGCGTCGCCTCGCAGGTCTTCGATCAGCCGCTGGTTCAATCGTTTTGTCAGTCCCATCCGTCGTTGCTGAATCGCATCGCTGCTCGACACGTTCCGCAGATTTTCGATCGGCAAAGTCTTGTCGTTCAGTGGCACGGTCAGCGGCGTACCCTGATGCTCGGCGGGGAGAAATCCCGACCCGTACGTTCGCACGCCGGGAGCGTGAATGCTGACGAAGCCTGGCAGGTTTCGGTTCTCCGTCCCCAACCCGTAACTGATCCAAGCTCCCATCGAGGGACGCACTTCGGTGAACACGCCGGTGTGAAACTGGTTGACGGCACTGGCATGCTGCGGGTTGTCCGTGTTCATGCCTCGCAACAGGCAGATGTCATCCGCGACTTTGGCAAGATGCGGCAGCAGGTCGGAGATCATCATCCCAGACTCACCACGCGGCCGAATTGGAGCGACTGTCCCCAGCGCAAGATACTGTTCCGTTCCGACCTGGAGCACTTCCTTGCGCAACGGCGAGTCGATCTTCTGTCCGTGTCGATCGGTGATGAACTTCTTTTCCTGAAACAGGTCGTGCTGCGAAGGTCCTCCAGCCATGAACAGAAAAATAACCCGTTTGACTCTGGGGACCATGTCTGGTCTTCCATCAGCCCGGGGACCGTTGGCGGCGGAAACCAGGTCTGCGAGCGCCAACCCGCCGAAGCCACAAGCCGTTGTCTGCAACATCCGACGGCGGCTGATTGTACGAAACTGGTTCATGATGCCCCTTTAAGACCTATGTTCATGTCAGATTCGGAACAGAAACTCGTTCGACGCCAGCAGGGAGTGGCAGAGTTCCTGCCAGTGGAGCGACTCACGTGTGGAAGCATCCTGGGAATCGAGCGATGCTTCAAGTTCTGCAAGGAAGGTCAAGGCGGCGTCCCGTTCGGCGGTGGTGATCGGACGGCTGAAGGCTCGCAGCCAGAGCTGGTTCAGTCTCGCGTCGACCTGCGGGGAATCGGTGATCAGTTGATCGGCAAGCGTCTTGGCCCGTTTGCGGAACAGTTCATTATTCATCACGAACAGCGACTGGGTCGGGACCACGGTCTGGTTGCGCTGGCCGGCGATCTGGGCGGGATTCACGAAATCGAAGAATGAACGCAGATTGTCATGCGTGGCGGTGCTGGTTCGCATTACCGGCAGGTAGATCGTTCGCACAAACTCTTCGCCGGTGCGCGGTTTGCGATGCGTATAGTTGGGCGGGTTCACGCCCGATTGCCGCAGTTCGCCGCAGTTTTCGGGTTCCTCGAGCACCAGCCCAGGCCCGCCGTTAGTCGGCTTGAGTTCGCCGCTGACGGCGAGCAATTGGTCACGCAGTGCTTCGGCATCGAGCCGCTGGCGATTCATCCGCCACAGCAGGCGGTTATCCGGATCGACCTTATTCGCCGCGTTGTCATTCGTGCTGCTCAGGCGATACGCCCTGCTGAGGACGATGGCGCGAATCAACTGCTTTTGCGACCAGCCATTCTGTAGGAAGCGTGTCGCGAGATGATCGAGCAGTTCCGGGTGGGACGGCGTTTCGCCGCGGGTGCCGAAGTAGTCGACGGTACGGACGAGCCCTTCGCCAAACAGCTTCTGCCAGATCCGATTGACGGTGACGCGCGGTGTGAGCGGATTGTGTCGGTCGGCCAGCCAGTCGGCGAGTTGCAACCGGCCGCTTTGGCCGGCGGGGATCGGCGGGAATGCGTCCCATGAGGCCACGCGGATCGTCCCGCGCGGAACGACGTCGCCGGGCGAATACGGGTTGCCGCGAATGTAGATTGGCATATCCGTCGGCTGTGCCCCGTCGCACATCGCGAACGCATGGGGAACTTTCGACGCGAAGAACTCCGCGTGCTGAATGCGCGGTGCGAGTTTCTTGAGTTGCTCGGCCAACTCATCGCGGCGTTTGGTGAGCGACGTCTTCTCTGTAGGGGAGTCGCTCCGCGACTCCCCGCCGAGTTTCGGAGCAACTTGGCCATCGAGCGAGGCTCCGACAGCCGCAAGTTGCTCGTCCACGGTCTTCTTTTCAGTTTCCAGCTTTATTTGCTCGCCTTTCATCGCCGCGAGCTTCTCCGCATGCTCTGCTTCCAGCTTCTGTCGTGCGGCCTTTTGTTCCGGCGTCTCCGGCAACTCGGTCGAGTTCAGCTTGCTCCAGACGCCAAACGGAATCTTGTGGGTTGCCGGCGAACTGCGCAGCATCCCCGCGATGCCGTAGTAGTCGGGCAGCGCGATCGGATCAAACTTGTGATCGTGGCACCGCGCGCAACCGAGGGTCATACCGAGAAACGCCGTGCCGATTTTGATCACCTGCGTGTCGACGTGATCGGCTTCTAATTTTGCTTTGTCGGGTTCGACGATCTCGACATCCCCCACCATCAAGAAGCCGGTTGCCGTGATGTTCTCGGCGCGCTCCTGCGGAGAGGCAGCAGGAAGCAGATCGCCCGCGATCTGTTCGCGCACGAAGCGATCGAACGGTTTGTCATTTTGAAAAGCCTCGATCAGATAGTCGCGATAGCGCCAGGCGTGCTCGGCGAAAACACTGTTCGACGTGCCCATCATGTCGGCATAGCCGGTCAGGTCGAGCCAATGCCGCGCCCAGCGTTCGCCGAACGCTCGCGACCGCAACAGCCGATCGACAACGATCTCGCAGGCATGCGGTGAGTTGTCGCGAACGAACGTTTCGATCTCGCCGGGTGTCGGCGGCAGGCCCGTCAGATCGAGACTGACTCGCCGCAGCCAAGTGTACCGATCGGCGTCGGCGACCGGTCGCAGCCCGGCCTGTTCCAGCCGCGCCAGCACGAAATGGTCCAGCGGATCGACGGGCCAGGACGCGTCATGCACCGCCGGTATCGGCGGATCGCGGACCGGCTGAAACGACCAGTGCTTTCGGCCTTCCTCCAGATCGACCGCGCTCACTCCGACCGGCCCTTTGGCGACTCGCGGATCAGCGGCTCCCATCAGGATCCAGGTTTCAAAGTCCCGAATCACCGAGGCCGGCAGTTTGCCCTTCGGTGGCATCTCAATTCCGTCATGTCGCAGCGCCTTGATCAGTAAACTCTGCTCGGGCTGCCCGGAGACAATTGCCGGACCGTTGTCGCCGCCCTGGAGTAATCCATCGCGCGAATCGACGCGCAACCCGCCTTGCACGATTTTAGATTCCGACGAATGGCACTCGTGGCAATGAGTTACCAGCACCGGGCGGATCTTCGTTTCGAAGAAGTTGAGCTGTTCTTGCGTCGGAGCGGCCTGGTCCTGGGCGGCGACGGAGGAGACAAGTCCGAGAACGACGCTGAAAACCAGCGACCGTGGCGCCACATCGCGGTTCGGCCGCGCTACGGAAACACTCATGCCAGCTTCTCCTTGAGGACCCCCACCTGTACGTCATTCAACCCAGGACGTCGGTCAACTTTCGGTCGAGACCATTATAGTACCAGCTGAGCGGTCGAAGTAGCTATGTCGCGCAGCTGAATCGCCCCGTGTCCCGTAGCTCGAAACTTGCACGTAACTCGAAACTTGTTTCGAGTCTTCCAGCGGCTCTCCACGTGCCGCATCTCTTCGCTCCACTGGCTGTCCGCCGGTGTGCCTTCTCAGCGACAAACATTCTCGCCTATGTCAAAAGGCGCCAGCAGCGGAGCCACGTGGCCCTAAACCTCAGCAAGCCGTTCTCGAGAATCGCCAAACTCAGGAAGCGTTACGCCGAACTTGTCGAGCAGCGACAGGTAGAGACTGCACATTTTTCGATTGGGTTGGTTGACGAAGTCGAGCACGCGGCCGCCTTGCAGTTGCCCGCCTCCGCCTCCGACGATCACGCAGGGGAGGTTGCTGGCGTCATGGCTGCCGGTCTGCATGCTGGAGAGGTAAGTCAGGACCGAGTTATCCAGCAGAGTCCGGTCGCCTTCCTGGATCGAATTCAGTTTCCGGGCGATGTAAGCGAACTGTTCGACAAAGAACTGGTTTACCTTCAGCCAGTCGGGCGACAATTTGCCGCGGTCGGAATGCGACAATTCATGGTGGCCCACCGCGACGTTCAGGTGTGGGAATTGAAGGTAACTGTGATCATTGTTGAGCTTGAGTGTGCAAACGCGTGTGCTGTCCGTCTGAAACGCGAGAATCAGAATGTCGCACATCAGCTTCATATGCTCCGGCAAGTCCTGGGGAATGCCGTCGGCGGGGCGCTGCAGCGTCGTCTTGTCGAACGTGGGACGCCACCCTTCAAGATGTCCGTCCTTTCCGGCCCGAGCGATCCGCGTCTCCACCTCGCGCACCGAATTCAAATACTCGTCCAGTTTCCGCTGGTCCGTCCTGCTGACGTTGCGGCGCACTCGACTCGCTTCCTGGAGTACCGCGTCCAGGACGCTCTGGTCTCCGTGCTCGGTGCTGTCTCGAAAGAGCCGATCGAACGCCAATGCCGGATAGAGTTCAAGCGGCGTGGGGGCAGTGGGGGAGCTCCATGAAATATGTGAGCTGTAGAGCATGGAATAGTTTTTGTGGATTCCCGGGTTTGACCGTTCGCATGCCAGAGCCAGGCTGGGTACCTTCGTGGAATGCCCGTAGCGCTGTGCGATGATCTGGTCGAAGCTGGTGCCGGATCGGATCTCGCCTCCCGAGGCCAGCGGCGCTCCCGACAGGAGGTTTCCGGTCTGCGAACTGTGAATATTCCCCTTCAGCGCTTCGGCGTTGTAGAGGCCGTTAATGAACAGCAGGCGTTCACGAAAGTCGGTGAGCGATTCCAGCACCGGACCAAGCTGCATCTCTTTGCCCGCTCCACGCGCCCACCACTGGCCCGCGTGAAAGCCGTTTCCGGAGAACAAGACCGCCAGGCGAACCGGTGGCTGGCTGTCCCGCCGACGTGCCGTGGACGACTCGTCGCCCCAGACCCGCAGCGACTCCATCCAGGGCAGCGCGATACTGACGCCTATCCCGCGCAAGAGCTGACGCCGATTCCAGGAGTATGTTGGCGGCTGAGCCATCAGTTGGTCTCCGCAAGTTGCGAATCGCTCGCCCGGATTTCCCGGAACTGGCGACTCTGGATGATGCTCAAGAATACAATAGACACCCGATATTCATTGTCCGCCAGCCTGCGCAGCATCTCGTCCAGCAACGGCTGGTCGGACAACTGGATCTCGCGCCCCAACGCATAGCCCAGGAGCTTGCGGCAAAAATGGCGCACCACAGTGTCACGACGGTGCTGTAGCAGATAATCGCGGAGTCCGGGAAGGCCGTCAATTTCGCGGCCGTCGACGAGCCTCGTTCGAGTGTCGATGGCGACGGCGGCCGAAGTCGTCGCACGGCGCCGCCCGATCGCATCGAATCCCTCCAAGGCGAAACCGAGTGGATCGATGCGCTGGTGACACTTGGCACATGTCGCGTCACTGCTGTGACGCTCGATCAACTGCCGTTCCGTCAACCCGACGGGTACCGATTCCGCGAGTTGCGGTACATCCTGCGGCGGTCGCGGGAGTTTTTCTCCCAGCAGCGTCTCGCTGACCCAGTTGCCGCGCAGGATCGGACTCGTCCGTGAGGCTCCGGACTGTTTAGCGAGGATTGCGGCGAAACCCAGCAGACCTCCGCGACCATGTTCCCGCGTTCCGTCAACGCGCCGCCATTCATCACCGGTCACGTTTGGCAAGCCGTAGAACTTTGCCAGTCGCTCATTCGCGAAAGTGTGGTCGGCATCGAGCAGATCGAGCAGTGAGCCGTCGCGCTGAATCAGATCGGTCAAGAACAGAATCGGTTCCTCGTACATGTCTCGGCGCAGGGTGGCGAACTCGGGATATAGCTGCTCGTTCTTCGCCTCGGTTGCGGGGAAATCGTAGACGTGCAGCCACTGGCAGCCGAATTCCGTGGCAAGGCGGCGAATCGGAGGCAACCGCAGCATCCGCACGGTTTGTCGCTCGAGTTCATCATTGCGACACAGGGCGCCGCTGGTCGCCGCGGCGAACAGCTCGTCGTCCGGCAGCGAGGACCAGAGGAAGTAGCTGAGTCGACCAGCCAGTTCCCAGCTCGAGACGGCCGCCGACCGATTGCCTTCAGGTACCGACTCCAAGCGGTAGAGGAACGGCGCCGCCGCGAAAAGCCGGGCCAGCAACAGGCGGAACGCCTCTTCGTGGGACATGTCCTCCGAACGGAACCGCTGGTACAAAGTCCTGAGGTCGGTGATTTCCGCTTCCTCTAGCGGCCTGCGATAGACGCGCGCCGCGAAGCTCAGCAGGGCTTCCAGCTGACGCGGCTCCGCCTCTTTCACTTGCGTGCGAAACCGCTCCGCCCGCTCATGAAACGGTTGCACCGCGGCGCTGAACGCATCCTCCTGCTGCAGCTTGGTCGTCTCGACAAGCGAATCGAGCACTTCCGCCAGTTTGAGCGGATCCTCGCTCACGAAGCGCAACTCACTCCACAAGCGATCCAGCGCCCGCTGTTCGTTTTCGTCTAGCAGCAATCGCATCAGCGGTTCGTCCTCGCGATGAAATTGCGTCAGCGTCAATACCTCATCGGCCGGCACAATTTGCGGATAACAGAGCGAGACCGGGAACAGCCGGCGATGGGCCTCCATTGCCAACTCGAAACGCTTTCTCGAGGGGCTTGCCGGGGCGGCGATTATGGGCCACTTGTAGGAGATCGTCCGATGCTCAGGGTAGAGCGCGGTGACGGTAGAGAAGGTCGCATTCGTCGTCGCCGGCATCAACCCCGCCATAATCGCAGCCGCTCCCAGGGCAACGTGCGGTTGCGCGCTGGCCTCGCCGTCCGCAGGGGAGTCGAGCGTGGCGGTCGTCACCAACGTCCGGCTCGCGGCGAGGCGGCCCGGCAAGGTGAGTGTGAGAACCGCGGGGGCTCGTATGCAGAGCGAAGCCTTGTCGAGTGTTTCTGGGTCACGTGCCGTTGCGTCGCGCACTCGACCTTCCGGGTACTCGCCGAATTGGTTCCCCCCAAGCCCTTGCAGCTGCGGAACGTCGCACAAGAGCAGATCAGGTTGTTGGTCGGCGACCAACCGCGGTCGTCGCCAAACAACCCAGTCATTGTCGTTTCCATCGCCACAGTCGCCGACCAGCAGCGAGATCACAACATCTTTCGGCTCCTCGCCCTCCTTCGCAGCGGGGATTGCAACTCGGAACTCCTGTTCGGTGACGATCGGAACGGTCGCCTCCTGCCAGCATGAGCCACTTCCTTTACGGCCGAGAAGGCCGACGACATTGAATGTCCAGAGGCCACGCTGCCACGCCGCGACTTCGGCAGCGAGCGCCGCCGCGTCTTCAGAATTCGCGGCCTGCCAGCGACGACGAAGATCGTCCAGCACGGCAGACGGCTCGGGCGAATGAAGTTGCTCCCAAAGCAGCCGCAGATATCTGGCGTTCAGTTGGCGATTGGCGGCCACGGTTTCCAGCGTTTGCTCGCCGGCGGCGATGGACCGACGTTCTTCCAACGTGGCCCGAAAGTACTTGTCGATCGGCAGTATGCCTAGCTGCCCGAGTCGGCAATCGCCGTGCAGATTGAAGACGCCCACCGACTCGCCGCGCCCCAGTTCAACCAGTTCGATTCGCCGCCGATAGAACTCGCGGATTCGTTGTACGGTTTCGTTCGTCCAATCGCGTGGAGTGCTATGTTGCGAGAAACGAATTCCGTCCGGCAACAGGACGGCGTGTCGTGCGATCTGCTTGCCTGCATCGAGATATCGGGAGAACGTCGCAGGCGACATCGAGAGCGCATTGCCGACATTCGTGAATCCCTCGCCCGCCGCGCCGTCGACGGGGAACTCCCGCGCCGGATTCAGATCGACCTCCGTCAGATCGCGCACCGTATAGTTGTATTCCGCATTGTTCAGTCGCCGCACCACGACGGGTCCGGGATCACCGGCGTTCGCTGCCGCTTCCGCACGCAGGTAGCGATCCACCCAGCTGCGTAAACGTCGCCGTTCGTCGGCTGTCGGCTGCTTCGCGTCCTGGGGCGGCATCTCGGAAGCGTCAAGCTGCTCGGCGACTTTGAGCCAGACCCTCGTTCCCCCGCGGACCTCTTTTAATGTGCGGAATTGTTCGAGATCGAGGTCTCCCTGGGACTCAACGGTGGAATGGCAGCTCAGGCAGAAGTTGACAAGCTGCGGCCGTACGACTGCTTCAAACTCGGCTTCCAGCCCAGCGAATGGGGTCGGTTCAAGATCCGTCGCGATCGCACAACGGACCAATACGAGACCGACAAGGCAACAAAGTCGCGTCATCGTCGAAAGTCTCCCGGAGATGGCTTACGTCATCCCAACGTGTCTCAGCGCGCACAAGGATTGGCTCGAGCACAATCGTATCGTACCAAAACCGCGGCGAACAACACTCGCGGCGAAATTGTATTTCGACCTCTGAACACCAGCTGTGACTTGGAGTGGCATGGCAGTTGGCCGAAGGCCAAAAGATACAGGCGCATGGCGAGACGGGCGGGGAGCGGGAACCGGGGTTGTTAGCGCAGGAAGCTTTCGCTGAATATCGCGGCCCGGATCAACTGTCGAAGCCGGAATTTTTCCTGTTGCGTGCGGGTGAGAATTTCGTCGACCGCCAGCGAATCGGCCGGGTCAAGTTGAGTTCCCATGGCGAATCGCAGCAGGTGTTCCGTGAACGCTCGGGCAAAGCGGCGGTCCTCCTGCACCAGGCCCGTCTTGAACGCTACCACGCCATCGAACGGGTATTTTCGTAACAACGTTCCACTCGAATCCACGTCCCGTCCGTTTTCGTAACGATCGCGCCAGCGGCCGGTAATGTCGAAGTTCTCCAGGGCAAAACCGAGCGGGTCCAGTCTGGTATGACAGCCGGCGCAGGACGGGTTCTCGCGGTGAGCGGCGAATTGTTCCCGAATCGTCAGGTCGTTTTTGGCGGCATTCTCGTCGAGCGGTGGCACGTTGTTGGGTGGCGGTGCCGGTGGATCGTTAAACAGCACTTCGATGACCCAGACGCCGCGCGCCACGGGGTGCGTTCGCTTCGGACCCGACGTCATACTGAGCATCGCCGCGTTCGTAATGATTCCACCATAGCGAGGGTCCTTCGCGGGCATGCGTCGGAAAGTGCGCGATCTCAGTTGCCGCCGCAACTCATCCTCGAAAGCGAGTTCGGCTTGCTGCGTTGCCACTTTGGGGTCGATGTTCGGCGGAACATTGTTCAAGTCCGATACCGTCTTACTTAGAGTCACTGTCAGCTTTTCCCTCGCCAGACGCTGTTCAACCGACAGAGCCGCGGCCAGCTCCGATTCGGAGATATACGTTCCATTACCGCGGGACGAGGCAGCGACTTCCTCCTCGGTCAATGCGCGATCGTACAGGCATGCGCGATCCAGGCTGACGGCAAGAAACCTGTTTCCGCCAGGCGGCAGGTGACGCAGGCCGAAGAGAACCGAGGACTGCTCGCGCGGAAACACCGCCTGCCCTTTGCGGTAAGGTTCGCCGTAGGGTTTACCGTTCCGATAGAGTCTCGTCGTGCCGTCTTCGGCATACACCATCACCAGATGCACAACCTCGTTCGTGACCGTTTCTTCCGTGGAGCCTGGAAAATCCTCGGTGCGGCTGAAGGTATTGCTTCCCGAGATCCAGTGCCGGTTCTTGCGTTCACCAATCACGATCGTATCAAAAAAGTCGCCCGGCCCCTGAATACCCATTAAGCCTCCACCCGCCTGATCCAGGTTGTTCAGGCGGCAGAAGACTTCCAGACTCTTCGCACCCAAATCGACAGGCAGGGCGCCACTCTGCAAATGCGACTTGTCCAAGACGACCATGCCGTCGCGAAATTCGATGTTACCGTGAGCCGTCAGATTTAGATCACGAATCGAATCTTTCAGATCCCCGTTGAATTCCCATACCGCAAACGGACGAAGATCGACGACAGATTCCGCATCGGCCCGCCGCGCGGCGAGCAATCGCTTGCGGATCGGGTTCAGCAGAGCGTCGAGCTGCTCCCGCGTCGACTTGATCGCCTCTTGAAGCTCTTGTCGCCGGCGGTCGTGACGCTGGTTGTCCACCTGAATCTTCTCGGAATCGACAGGCGGCGGTCCCAGAACTTTGCTGTACCAGGTCCGCAAGAAGTCACTGTGATAGCTGAAATCAGGAGCGATCAAATCCACGATCGGTCGGTCTTCCACAAAGACGGCGTCGAACAGCAACAGCGGCTCCACCACCATCTGCAGGCCGGCGGGTACTTCCCGGTCGAGGCTGAAATATTTGTTGATTTGAGGATCTGGAGTTGCCGCCAGCACGTTCTCCAGTTGCATCCACTGCGATGGAAATGAATCCAGAAAACGCTCGATCTTTGCATCGGCCAGCATTCGTGTGACGGTACGATCCAGTACGTCCGACCGCGACAACTCGCTTCGCTCCGCCAGGTCCAGCAGTTCCTGGTCCGGACAGCTCGCCCATAAGAAATACGACAGGCGGCAAGCAAGCTCAAACTGGCGATCGCGGTCGTTGGCGGCAGGAACTCGATAGAGAAAGAGCGGTGATGACAGGACGGCCGAAGCGACTCTCTTCATGCTGTCGGTAAAGGACAATCCTTGCTCCATTTTCGCCAGAGAGTATGTCAGATACCTCTCCAGCGCGTCGTCATCCACCGGGCCACGGAATGCTTGCCGAAGAAACCGTTCCAACCGGTTCCTGACCTCCTTCCGCAGATCCGTGCCCGCCGCCGGCGCCGCGAAAAACTCGCTCCAAATGCCGACCGACTGTTCGTTGAAGTCCGGGCTGCCGATGATGGAAACGCTTAATTCCAGAAAGGCATCCAACAACACGGGAGAAAGCGACAGCTGACTCGCTTGATTGTCGAAGCCGTGTTCGGCACGCAGATCCTTGGGAAACGGGACCACGCCCTGCAGTGCCGGTTGCGGATTGAGCGCAGGCGAGCCGACTTGAACGATTTCCGGCATCTGTCCCGGCTGGGTTGGATCGGTGGGGATCCGCAGGTACTTTTTATCCCGCGTCATCAGCCGTTCCGGCAGGGCGAACAGGTCCCGGTTCAGCTTGAACAGGTCGCGCACGGTGTTGTTGTATTGAAATCGGTTAAGCCGCTGGAGAGGCGTCGTTCGCTGCGACGTGGCCTTTGAGGAGTCGCGCAGCAGGGCTTTCAATGCGGCGACCGCTTTGGTGCGAGTATTGTCGTCGAGCGCCGGCTCGCCTTCCGGCGGCATTTGCGACGTGTCGAGAACTTTGATCATCTTCTCGAGCAGGTCGACTCGCTCTTGAAGCTGGTTCACCGCGTTGAATCGAAGAAGATTGACGTCGGCGTTTGTCTCGTCGCCGCCATGACACTTCACACATTTTTCGACAAACAGCGGCTTCAGTAGCTGGTCGAACTCGTTGCCCTGTGCCGCGACGGGCAATGCAATCAGCGACAAGAACAGCAGCAGGCCGGTTCGACGGTTGTCGCATTTTGGCTGATTCATGACGGTTCTCCACGCCCGAGCCGCGCGTCGGGGAATCATGTCCACAGGTCGGAAACGAGACCGGTGCTGTCGGCGTAGGAGTCGATTTCAAGCCCCATCAGATGGGCGACCGTCAACCACAGGTTGGAATTTAACGTTCCGCTTTTCATCTTGATAAAGCGGCCCTGCTTGATCTGGCCTTGCGCGCGGCCGGCGACGATCATCGGCAGGTCATAATACTGATGCGTGGCTCCATCACCCAGGCCTGCGCCAAAGGTAACAAGCGAGTTGTCGAGCAGCGGGCTGCCGTCCGAATCCTTGAGTTCCTTCATGCGCTGGATCAGGTAGGCGTATTGTTGCAGGTGGAAGATGTCGAGCTTCTGCAGGTCCTTGTAGCCGTCCCCCTTCTGATGGTGCGTCATGTTGTGATGTTGAACCGGCTGGTCAAAGACGCCTTCGTACATCAATGTCGCGTCCCAGCGTTCAGGACCGATCATGAAGGTGCAGATATTGGTGATGCCCATTTGAAATGCGAGCAACATCAAGTCCATTTGCAGGCGGATGAATTCTCCGCGCGGGAGGAGCTCGTTCTTGGGTACTTTGATATCCGCATCGGCCAGCAGCCGGTCCATTTTCTTGATCCGCAGTTCGATGTTGCGAATCATCGCCATGAATTCGGCCATGGTTTCCTGGTCCGCTCGGCCCAGTTTCCTCGCCAGAGCGTTGGCGTCGGCCAGCACAAGATCCGTCACGTCGACGACATGCCTGCGATTGCTTTCACGAAAGAACAGCCGGTCGTAAAGTTTTTGTGGTTCCCGAATCGAAGGTGCAATCTTGCCGGGTCCGTACCAGGAGATGTTGTCGAACTCGATCGGCTCCTTGGGCGCCGTGAATCCGTTGCAGCTGATTTCGAGCGTTCTGAAAATGGAATTGCCGCCCACAGCGTCGCCGATGACGTGGTCCAGTGTGCGACCGTTGGGGTGCTGAATTTTCCGCTCGGTAGCCTGCGCCGGCGACAGGCTGGTGAGATAACATGATGCGCCTTGGGCATGAACATCCTGCCCGGCCTTGAACGATCGATCGAGGCCCGTCACAAGCGTCACGTCACCCATGTGGGGAGCGAGCGGCTGCATGGTCGACGTCAGTTCCAGCGGGTAGATGCCGGGCTGGTGCTGGAATCGACGCTGGTTCTTGACCTTGTCCGCTTCGAAATCGCCGATGAAATCCGGCAGTGCCGCATTTTCCTCGCCGGGGAAAAAGCAGCGGCGCACAATACCGTTGGGAAGGTACAAAATGACCAGCTTCTTGCTTGGTCGGACGTCCGTTTTGGAGTCACCGGCGTTCGCCGCGATGGAAGGAAGGGACGGCAAAGCCATCCAGGCACCGTTAGCGCGCAGAAAGGTCCGTCGCGACAAACGCATCGAAGTACTCCGTGATCGGGAAGTCATATGGCTTGAGCAGTTTCTACGTTCGGAGGGGATCGGCTCAACCTACCAACAGCCCCAATGTAGCTCCTAACTTCTTGGAGTGCTACACGATTTCGCGGCGAACGCGGATTCGTCGGTTTGTGGTGGGGCGTGGTTTTTTTGGTGTTGCGCTTATTCGCAGTTTCGGACGGGTCTGGAGACCCGTCCCACTCCCGTTCTACGGTTCTAGTTTGACCCAGGAGACCTGCGTGATCAGTTGATTCAGCGCGGCGAACGAGATGGAGGCGTTGACCGCGAACCGTGGCGACGTGTTGGAAGGAAATGTCGCCAGGGAGGCGTCCGCGACCAGAAAGACGTTGAAATCCTTGGACAGATTTTCATAACCGGCTGTCGTGCGGCAATAACACATGTCGGTGGCGTAGCCGGTCAAGAGCACGTGCCGCACGCCGTTGTTCTTTAAGAAATCCCGTAGTGGCGGATATCCCTCCGCGTCGTAGATCACGATGTCCTGTGGATCGACGGAGACCGAGGTGCTGACGGGGATCGGAAGGTTCCAGAAACCGTCGTGATTGTATCGAGCACTCGAATCGAGTCCGGGGAATTGCCGGAAATAGTCGATCACCGGCTTGTTCCTGGAAAGCGTCAAGGTTTCCGGAAGCGGCTCGCCCGTGTAGTCAAAGTCAGCGAGGGTCTTTCGCAATTCTTTTTCGCCGGCTGCGCGCTCGATCGGCGTCGGCACTTTGTTGAAGGAGCGATAGACTTTGGTACGGACCGGGTCGGCCGGGCCGGGAAGGCTGTACATCACAAACGCGGCTTTGCCGCGCAGCTTTTTCAGAAAGGGATCAATGACCTTCTTTGTATGTCCCGCCGCGAGCGCATTCTTGGTTGGCGTGCAAAAGTCGGCGACGCCGTTCGGCTGCGGGCTCTTCCAACCCCATTCGTCATCAATCGCCCAGGGATGCACCATGATCACGGCGGTCTCGGCGGCGCGCAGATGGTTCGGCATCTCGATGATCCCTCGCGCGTTGTAGGAAAACCGCCAGGCACGCACATGCAGATCCGCGCCGTCATCTTCGACGATGGCGGGTGCTTCAAAGTGCGCTTCCTCCCGAATCGGTTCGAAGTACTCCGGGTAATCGGCGAGCAACGGTTTCGGCTCCTCGATTCGCCGCAGCTGGTTCCGATAGTTGCGTGGTGATGGCTCCTCCGACGCGGCGAACGTGGTGAGAATCCCGAACAAGAGCAGCGATAATGTTGAGGTCCGCATGATTGTCGCCTCGATGGTAAACATGAAACCGTCGTGACCGGAAGTCGCCCAATCGGCGTCATCGATCGTCCACAGGCACGCCTTATCGTTTTGACTGAAGGTATGCGAACAGGTCGCGCAATTCCGCCGGCTTGAACTGCAGGTAGAGATTTTCGGGCATCAAGGATACGGGGGAATCTTGCAATTCCGCGATCTCGGCGGTCGAGACCGATTGCTTTTCTCCTTTGGAGTCCACCAGCGTCAAAGCCGCATCATTACGTTCGATCGGCAGTCCCGTCATCACGCGTCCGTTGGTGGTCTCGATGATCACGCTTACAAACTCCTTGCGGATCACGCTGCTCGGATCAACAAGGCTGATCAGCAAATAATCCCGATCCTGTCGATTGGCCGTCGTCAGGTCAGGGCCGACCTTGGTGCCTTCGCCAAACAGCTGATGGCAGGCAGCGCAGTGCTTTGTAAAGAGTTGATGGCCGGCCGATACGTTCCCCGCCGCGGCGCGCAGGTCGTTATTGAGCCGACGCACTTCGGCGAGCTTTTCTTCTCGGGATGCACCCTGCAATCTTCCCCAGTGTTTGGTGACCAGTGCGTCGAGTTGCCGATTGTCGAGCAGCGCAACGCGCCGGATCTGTTCGAGCGACGTGGATGACGCCGGGATTTCACCGCGGTCGACGGCCTCGAGCCAGACGCCGGCCGAAGATGCCCGCGACAGAATCACGTCGCGAATTTGTGACTGCAATCCGGCCGCCTTCAGCGTGTTATGGATGCGGATCAGCTCTTTCGGCACCGACGGGTCGTCGAAACGAGCGATCAGTTGCAGCGCCGCGGCACGTACCGGCTCGGTAGAATCTGTGGCCAGCAGCTCCAGCGACGGCGCCAACAGTTTCTTCTCGTCGACGGTGCCAAGAATGCCGAGCATTGTGACGCGACGCCCGGCTTCTGCCTGGGAATCAAACGCCGTCTTTGTCACCGCGTCAACCAGGTTGGCATGCCGCAATGCGCAACCCAGTTGCAGCAGCGTCAGGTCCTCGGGAAACGCCGACCACTCCCGCAGCAGCAGCTGCGAGAATTCGTGCCTGCGAGCCGATTCCAGCCAACTGCCCGTTTGCGCGTCCCGAACTTGTTCCTGCCAGCCGAGCCACACATGGGGCCAGAGCTGCTTCCTGGCATTCGGATCCGGCGCTGCTTTCAGAAGTCGAGCGACCGAATCGAGACCCTCGACGGATCGCTCGGCGGTGTACCGCCGAATCAGTCGCGTCAAGAGGAAATCGCGACCGAGCCGCGACTTCCATAGTGTCGGGCGCACAAAGCGCTTCAGAACAGCCTCCCGACCCGTAAGACTCTGTTTTTCGACGGCCCACCACCAGAGCAGCGGCAGATACGGATCGTCGGAATCGATGTCGCGATTGATATTCGCGTTGATCATCGGCATCGCTTGATCCGGTGGGAATCTGGCGGCACTGCAGGCCAACTGCTGCCGCACGGAAATCTCTGGTTCCTGCTCGGCAAACTCGTCAAGCAGATGCGCCATTTCCGCGGTAATCATTCGGCCGTCACCCAGCAGGCGAACGGTCCACGACCGCACGGCAGGATGGGGACTGCGCAGCAACTGCATGGCGAGCTGTTCGTCGAATCCACCGAGCAGATTGAGCGACCAGAGCGCTTCGAGGGCTGCGGTTTCATCCGCTTCCGTCGTTGCCGCCCGATGGAACTTGCCGCGCAAACTAGTCGCTTCGGAACGGTGACGCTCATCCCGATTCGGCTCGCCATACCGTCGCACAATTTCCTGCCTGGCCTTGCGCACATACCACTGGCTTGGATGCTGATGAAGTTCGAAGAGTTCCTGGGCGCTCGATTGGGTGAAATCGACGGTCTTGGTGCGCTGCGTTCCCACCGCGGCGATGCGATAAATGCGACCATTCGAACGGTCCCAGGTAGCATCCGGATCCGGATGGGCGGTGCGTTCATCGTGCCAATCGGTGACGTAGATCGCGCCGTCGGGACCCATGGTGACGTCCGTAGGTGCAAACCATGCGTCCTGGGAAGTCAACAATTCACCGCCATGGCTCGTCGCGACGGTCGAACCACGGCGATGGATCGAGTGCCAGTAGACACCGTGGCCAAGCAGATCGCCCGCGATATACTTGCCGCGGTACGATGCCGGGAAATTATCTCCCTGGTAGATGATGCCGCCAACGGTGACATGCCCGCCCCGAAAATTCTGGTGTGGCGCGTGGTCAAAATAGCCGTAGGCATGCGGGTTGTGCAACGCGCCGTGCTTGCCGAACGACTTGACAAAGTAGCCGCCCTGCACGGCATGCAGTAACGTGTAGCCCCCAAAATTCGTGCTGTATAGCAACCGGCCCGTGCGATCAAAGTCGAGTCCCCATGAGTTGCCGCCTCCCTCACAGAACAACTCGAATTCACGCGTCACCGGATGGTAACGCCAGACTCCCTGCTGAAACTCGATGCCGCGAATGTTGGCGGTAACCGTACTTCCCTGACAGCCATACAGCCAGCCATCGGGCCCGAACGCCAACGAATTGGCGACGCTGTGAGCGTCCTCCATTCCGAATCCCGTCAGCAAGACTTCCGGGTCGGAGTCGGGAACGTCGTCTCGATTGCGATCCGGATAGAACAGTAGATACGGCACGTTGAGCACAAACAGACCGCCGTGGCCGAACGCCATCCCGGTTGCCAGATTCAGTCCATCGATGAAATCATGTGCCCGATCGATGCGGCCGTCGCCGTCGGTGTCCTCGAGGATCGTAATTCGATCGTCGCCTCTCGGGCCATGCGGCGGCGGTTCCGGAACGCGGTCATACCTGGTGCGGGAGTAGCGGTCGACCGACACGCGTTTCAAACCGTTCGGGTTTGGGTATTGCAGGTATTGAATCACCCACAACCGTCCGCGATCGTCGAAATCGATAGTGACCGGTTGCCGTACGAGCGGTTCCGCCGCGACCAGTTCCAGCATGAATCCCTCGGGGACGTTCATCTTCGACTTCGACTGCTCTGGAGTCAGGCCCTGGCCATAGACCGCGGAACCTAGTCCGCAGGCCGTGGAAAACAGCAAGAGAAGTCGCAGCATCGTCACACTCCGATTAACTTTTGTCGTGTCCGCGCTGCGGGTTTGCAGCCCTCGCCGCTCACGCCAGAATTTCCTGAATCACCTGGCCGTAGTCGATGTCCAGCCGTTTGCGTCCGGGGATTTCCAGGCGGCGCGTGTCGAGGCCCAGCAAGTGATAGATCGTGGCGTGCAGGTCGGTTACATAATGCGGGTGTTCCACCGCGTGAAAACCGAGCTCGTCCGTGGCGCCATGGATTCCGGGTCGGATGCCCGCGCCGGCGAGCCAGATCGTGAAGCCGTGCGGATGATGGTCGCGGCCGGTGGCCGATTTGTTGAACATGCCGAATTCGACGGCCGGCGTGCGACCAAATTCCGTGGTGAAGACCACCACCGTGTCGTTCAGCATCCCACGCCTCTTCAGGTCCTTCAGCAGCCCGGCCACCGGCTTGTCGATCCGCTCGCAGGAACGGGAGTGGTTTTTCTGCAGGTCGGAATGTGAGTCCCATTCCCCGTAGTCGCTGAGGTACACCAGCGTGAATCGGACTCCCCGTTCGGCAAGCCGTCGGGCAGCGAGACATCGCTGGCCGTAAACCGCCGTCGCAGGCTGATGAATGCCGTACAACTCCTGCGTCTCGGCGGTTTCTTCGGCCAGTTTGAGTGCCTCGGGAACCGAACGCTGCATGCGAAACGCCAGCTCGTAGGCGTCGATCCGCGCTTGAAGTTGGGCGTCGTCCGGAAACTCTTCCGCCGCGAGTCGGTTCAGCCATTGCAGAAAATCAAACTCGCCCCGCTGTTCGGCTTCCGAAAGATCCGCGCTGCGTACGCCGAATGCCAGAGGCCTGGCGGGATCGAGCTTCAATTGCACGCCCCCATGCGTCGGACCGAGGTAGTGAGGGTCAAAGTTCTCTTTGACTCGCGGGTCGCGGAATTCACCCAGGAAGACGAATTTTGGCAGGTTGTCATTCAGCGTGCCCAGCCCATAGTGGATCCACGATCCAATTACGGGCTCGGGGGTATCGAGTTTATGTCGACCCGTGTGCATCTGAAACTCGGCCGCATGGTCATTGTCCGTCGTCCACATCGAACGGACGACGGCCAGGTCATCCGCGCAGCTGGCGAGATGCGGCAACCAGTCGCTGACTTCCAGGCCGACCTCGCCATACTTCTTGTAACCGACCTGCAACGGAAAGATCTTCGCATGCAGTTCGCGATCGATGCCGACGACGGACCGAGACCGCTCGAGATACATCGGCAACTTTTGTGGATTCGGCAGGCGCGTTTCGTCGTACGTCTTTCCGGCCATTTCGTTGAGCAGCGGCTTCGGGTCAAATGTCTCCAACTGGCTGACGCCGCCCGACAAGAATATCCAGATTACATTTTTTGCTCGTGGTGCGAAGTGCGGTCTTCCATCGGGAAGAACCAGCGTTCCCGCCGATTCGGCGCGGACAAAGCGGTCCTGCTGGAGCAGGGAATTCAGCACAACTCCGCCAAAGCCCATTCCAAGTTGCGTCAGGAATGTGCGTCGCGATCGTCGGCAGGGTGGACCGTAGCGATTGCTCATGGAAATATCGTCGAAAAAGGTCGGCCTATCGAATGGTCACAAAGTCGTTGTGATTCATCAGGGTGTGAACAAGGTTCTCGCGCGAGCGAACGGTCGGATCGATGCCACTCGTTGCAACATCGGGCTGCGCGAGTCGCGCCGCTTGCTGTTGCAGGAAGTCGATCGACGCGGACAATTCGGGTACGCGCGGTTCCCGGTTCAGGACTTGCAGAAAAGCCTGCTTAACAAACTCGCCGGTGGGATCGGATCGGGTGGGGTAGGTCGGTTCATTAACCTCCGACCAGAGCCGCGCCGTCAGCGCGCGGCTGAGGTTCCTGGTCAGTTCGCTGTTCGTGAGCGCGAGGGCTTGCTGCGGCTGGATCGAGGAAGTTCTACGGTAGCAGTCGAGCGGATTGGCGGCGTCGAAAAGCTCAAGGAACTCCATCTTCTCTTCGCCGTGGTAGGCGAAGTAGAGACTGCGGCGGCGGGAGGTCAAGCCCAGTGGATGGTCGAGTTCGTGCCCGCCCATCGTGCCATCCAATTCACCACTGACTGCCAGCAGGCTGTCCCGAACAACCTCGGCTTGCATGCGAGCCGATGGAAATCGCCAATAGGTCCGGTTGTCCGGATCAATTCGCGGTGCCGTCGCGTCAGGGCCCGATCTGCCGGCCGCGGATGCAGGCAGAATACTCGCCCTCCGATAGGTTTCCGTTGTCACAATCCGCCGGTGCATCTGCTTCATCGACCAGCCGGAATCGATCAGTTCACGCGCCAGCCAGTCGAGCAATTCCGGGTGCGTGGGTCGACTTCCGTTGCGACCGAAGTCGTGAGTGGTTTCGACGATAGCCCGGTTAAAATGTCGCAGCCAGATATGATTGACGGCGACGCGCGCGGTGAGCGGGTTTTCTCGATCAGTGATCCACTGCGCGAGTGCGGTACGACGTCCGGTCGATGTCGCGGGATATTTTGGGGAAAGTGGCGTGTATTCCCCAAGGGGCTTGCCGAGGTTGGTCTTCGCGCCGGCGAGCGCGTTCAAGGCGTTGCTTCGCTGCTGCTGTGCGGCGAGTGATTCCTTGGCAGCCGCATCCTTGGCTGCCTGATCGTTGGCGGCGACGGTCTTCGCCGCGGCAGCCGCCATCGCGAGGTCGGCTGCAGCGAGTTGGGCCTGCGCGGAAGCCAGCGCCGCTTCACGTTCGCTCTGGCAGGCCGCGTGGATCCGCGCCTCGACGTCGGGACTCCCGAACTGATCCGCGGCTGAAGAGCCTGATGCGTGGCGCGCGGCGTCGGCCTGGATGCGGGACTCCAGGCTGGCCAATTCGCTTTGAGCGGCGTCGAGCCGCGCTTCGGCAGTGACGACTCCTGACGCCGGCAAGTCGAGCACCCGCTGCGCAGTTGCCAATCGCGCGACAGCCGCCTGCACTTGGGGATTCAAGGCAACCGCCGAACAGACTCTGGCGGTCGCAGGAGCCTGACTAAAGCTGGTGCTAATCCAACCCCCGGACTTCACGACGTCGTGGCCATCGAGATGCGTCGGTGCTTCAAAATCAAATCTCAACAGCGGGCTGCCATCCGTTTGAGCGAACGACAGATCGTCGTAAACCGCCTCCGTGCCGGGCCGGCAGTCGACATACAAGCCGCGTTTGCCGTTCGCCGCGGGTTGCCAGCCATTCAGCGCCACGGGGATGGCGTTGACCAACACCTGATTCTCGGCGAGAGTTGTCACCGTCAATGCGAACTGGTTGTTGGGCAGATCGAGCTGCAGCTCGATCTTAAATCGGTTCTGCCCTTTCGCGGCGTCGTAAGTTCCCACGACGATTTCCTGGAAACCGCCAGGCGAATAGCTCTTGATCTTGCCTTGTTCGAAACCGATCCAGCCACCAGTCAATCCCTTTTCGATGTCGAGCGCCAACTGCAAGTTGGTGTGCCCGTCGACAACGATCTGCAGGAGATAAGAGACGATCCCGTTGGGGGCCAGGTTCTCGATCCCTGGCAGCGTGTGAGCCAGCGCCGCCCGGCCCATCTTGGCGTCCAACACCAGCGACTGCATTCCCGACAGCACCGGGGAGAGGGTATTTGTACTGTCGGCCAATGCGTTCTGACGGGCGGCGGCGAGCGCGGCTTCCGCGGCCTGATGCTCCTCCTTCGCGCCAGGCGGGAGGTTCGATTGGGCTGCTCGCGCCTGGGCAAGTTCCGCCTCGGCGGCAGCGATCTTCGACCGCCGCGCCGCGCGTTCCTCCGATTGCACAAACGGTTTCAGGCCCGGATACGCGGCTTGGGCTGGAAGAGCAAGCGATGTCGGCGTGATTTGGTCTCCGCCGAGGACGACCGGTGCCGCAGGCGTGACCGGAGGCTTGCCCTCCATCCGCAGGCGCGAATCCCCTTTCGCGAACATGAATGTCTGCGCGTCGAGCTTCTCGTCGAACACCCGTACCATGCCGCTCTTGATCGGACCGTAGGGCTTGCCGTAAACATACTTTTCGAACGGACCCGGATCAGGCTCGCCGGCGACCCGATCGTGACGCAGCTCGAGCGGCTCAAAAAAAGCACGGAAGCGAAAGTACTCTTCCTGACCGATCGGATCGTACTTGTGATCGTGGCATTGCGCACAATTCAACGTCAAGCCCAAAAACGCCTTGCCAGTGTGTTCGACAAGATCCTTCTTCCACGTTTCGTAATTCCACTTGAACCAGCTGCGGACAAGATATCCCGTCGCGGGAAGAGTCAGCTCATCGTCGGGCACGACTTCATCCGCGGCCAGCATCTCAACAATCATGCGATCGTAGCCCTTGTCGGAACTGATCGAACGGACGATCCAGTCACGCCAACGCCAGATCATCGGATAACTGTTCATGACGTCGGGCACCGCACGGCGACCATACCAATCGCTGTAACGCCAGACGTCCATCCAGTGACGGGCCCACCGCTCGCCATATCGGGGCGACGCCAGAAGCCGTTCGATCACGCGCTCGTACGCATCCGGCGCATCCTCGGCAAGAAAGTCCCGCAACTCGTCCGCCGTCGGTGGCACGCCAACCAGGTCGAGATACACCCGCCGCAGCAGAACCTGTTTCTCGGCGGCGGGCAGGGGGGCTAATCCCTGACGAGCAAGTTCAACTCCGATGAACGCATCGATCGGATTTGCAGCGCGATTTAAGAAAGGTTCGGCCGGAACCGCCGCGCGTCGCGGCTGCTGAAATGCCCAGTGTCGGCGCGGGTCCGTTTCCGGTTGCTCATTTTCGAGCGATACGGCGCCCTGCGAGATCCATTGCCTCAGAGCCAGGATCTGCATCGCCGTGAGCGGTTCCCCCTCCGGCGGCATTCGCTGGTCAGGTTCCATTGCCGTTACCCGGGCGATCAGCGGACTGGCTTCGACCTTTCCTGAAATAACGGCCGGACCGCTGTCGCCTCCCTGCCGCAACGCTTGCCCCGTATCGACTCGCAGACCCGATTCCTGCTTCAACGCTCCGTGACATGCATAGCAGCGCGACTTGAGGATCGGCTTGATGTCGCGCAAGTAATCCACCGCCTCGTCCGCCGGCGTGAATCCCAGGTTGCCGAAAAGGATGGCAACGGCGAGTGCTAGCCGCGTTAACCACCATTTCTTTCGCATCTTCGAATCCCCACTGTCGCCGCCATGCCGTCAACCGTGCTTCGTGGATTACCTCACTGTGCACCCGTTACGATCTTCTGTTGAGTATCCGCACATTCTGGAACGTTTTCAAGCCAATACGAAGTACGGGCACCCGCAAGGTATGCTTATGCCAGAATCTCCTTCACCACGGTTCCGTGCACGTCGGTCAAGCGGTAGTCGCGGCCGCCGAAGCGGAAAGTCAGCCGTTCATGGTCCAGGCCCATGAGGTGCAGAATCGTCGCGTGCAGATCGTGGACGTGGACTTTATTCTCGACGGAGTGCCAGCCGAATTCGTCGGTTGCCCCGTGCGTCATGCCGCCACGCACGCCGCCGCCAGCCAGCCACATCGTGAAGCCGAACGGATGATGTTCCCGGCCGTTGTTACCCTCCGCCGTCGGAGTGCGGCCGAACTCGCCGCCCCAGAGCACGAGCGTATCTTCGAGCAGACCTCGCGACTTCAAATCGGTCAGCAAGGCGGCGATCGGCTGATCGACCGCCTGGCACCGCTTGGGTAAATTCTCGCGCAAGCCGCCGTGATGATCCCAGACATTGTTCGTGGGAGCATCGAAGAGTTGCACAAAGCGTACCCCGCGTTCCACGAGTCGGCGGGCCAGCAGACACTGCCGGCCGAACAGCTCCGATTCCGGCCTGTCGGTTCCGTACAGCTTGTGCGTCGCCGCGGTCTCCGCGGAAAGATCGAAGGCTTCGGGCGCCGCTCGCTGCATCTGGAATGCAAGTTCAAACGAAGAGATGCGGGCGTCGAGCTGGCTATTCTGCGCGCGGTTCTGCCGATGTAATTCGTTCAGTTTTTTCAAGGCGTCGAGCTTGCCGCGTTGTCGGTCCGTCCCCGCGGATGCGCCGCCCAGGTTGGCGATCGGCTCCTTCAGATCCCGTACCAGCGTTCCCTGGTACGCGCTGGGAAGAAAGCTGGAAGCCCAGAGTTGCGCCCCCTGGAAAACGGGCGCAGGGCAGACCACCACAAACCCCGGCAGATTCTGGTTCTCGGTTCCCAGACCGTACGTGAGCCATGACCCCATACTGGGTCGCGAGAACGCCTGCTCGCCAGTACACATCTGAAGCGCGGCACCGGAGTGATTGATATTGTCGGCGACCATCGAGCGGATCACGCAAACGTCGTCAATCCGCGACGCAAGCCCGGGCAGCAACTCGCTGACCTCGGTCCCCGATTCCCCGTGGCGGGCAAACTTCCAGGGTGAGGCGAGCAAGTTACCTGTCTTGGTTCGTTCCAGTTTGGGCTTTTCAAACGGTAACGGTTTGCCGTTGTCGACTTCCAGCCTCGGTTTCGGATCGAGCAGGTCGACATGGGACGGTCCACCAGGCATATACAAAAATATGATCCGCCTGGCCTTGGGGACGAAGTGTGGGGGTAGAACGGCGAACGGGTTGGCGGCGCGATCGGAGCTGTTCGCAGCGACCGACTCCCGCGCCAGCAGGTCCGCCAGCGCCAAAGTCCCGAACCCACAGCCAAATTGCCGCAGCCACTGACGACGGGATGAACCGGCATTCGTCTTCATCAACTTTCCTCTCGTTAGCCTATTCGCGCGTAGGACGGGTCTCCGACCCGTCTCTCACGCTGGTTCGCCAAGGCGAGCACTTTTTCTCGTCGATTCACACTTCCGGACGGGCCCCATCCTACGATGAACGCTTGACGTATTGTAGGACGGGTCTCCTGACCCGTCTCTCACGCTGGACCGCGCATGCGTGCTCCTTTTTCTCGACGTCGATTCACAGTTCCGGACGGGCCAGGAGGCCCATCCTACGTTGAACCGCAGAGTCAATCGATGTAAATCAGTTCGTTACTGCAGAGCAGGACATGCGCGAGATCATGCCATCCACCACTCGCGACGACCGCTTGCGCGATGGCCAGTTCCACGTCGTTTGGGCGGCGACCGAAGAGCAACTGATAGGCGCGACCGATTCGTTCCGCGTCGTTCTGCGGAACATCGCGTTCCAATCGTTCTGCGAAGTGCCGCGCCTGCTCATGTACCCAGGGATGATTCAGCAGCAAGAGTGCCTGCGGCGCGACCGTGCTCGTCACACGCCTTTCCGTCGACGCGTCGGGATTCGCCGCGTCGAACAGATTGGCGTAGCTGTCCCGCTGCCAGCGAGCGGTCTGGACGTAGAGCGAGCGGCGGCGAATCGTAAAATCATCGCCAGCCGGGCCGCCGCACGCGGGATCGAGCTGACCATTCGCCAGCAGGATCGTGTCCCGAATCGCTTCCGCTTCAAGCCGCCGCGGCGCAAATCGACCGATCAACTTGTTTTCGGGATCAACGTCGAATGCCTGTTGCGAAACTCGACTGGACTGCCGGTATGTCGCCGAGCTGACGATACGCTGATGAAGCTTTTTCAACGACCAGCCGTCCTCGATGAAACGGGTCGTCAACCAGTCGAGCAGTTCGGGGTGTGATGGTGGCTCCGACAGCATCCCGAAGTTGCTGGGGGTGCGCACGAGCCCTTCGCCGAAGTGCCAGTGCCAGACGCGGTTGACGATCACCCGCGCCGTCAGCGGGTTATGTGGCGAGGCCACCCATGCCGCCAACTCCGGCCGACCACTGCCACGTGCGATCGCGGTTTGATTTTCACCGGCCAGGAATTGCGGCAATCGCCGCGGCACCACCGGACCAAGCCGCGCATAACTGCCGCGGATATGGATCGGAACATCCTGGATTCCGGGGAACAGGCCGCCCGGTGTTCCTCCATCGGTCACCGCCATGGCGAGCGGCACAGGGACGGATAATTCCTGCTGCAGTCTGTCGCGATTCGCGATGAGGTCTCGTCGCTGCGGCGTGTCCGGCGGCGCGGATGTCGGCAGCGTCTCCGCGACCGACAATCGCAGCTTGCCCAGTGCGTGCTTGTCGGCGTGTCGCTGTTCAATCGACACGATCAAGCGAGAGCCGGCGGGGATGGCGGTATCCGACGCAATCTCGAAAACCGCCACATGCGGCTTTCCGATTTGCGGCGACACGGCCCAACCATCCTTCGGGTCGTCGTCCAAACTGCTCTTGGCGGCAAAGTTCGCCTGCTCAAAGTCGGCTTGCGCGGCGACGAACTTGATCGGTGTCGATTCGGTCTTGCCGTCAGGCGGAACAAACGAGGCGCTGAATCGGCTGACGACAAAGTTCCCATCGTCGGCGCGCCCGGGACCGCCGGCAGGCAGCACCGCGTCGGGCAACGCTTCCAGCCGCAGATATCGAACTCGAATCGAATCGGGGACTACAGCCTCGAGGAGATATGTGTCCTTAGCTAGGTTCCCACTGAACAGGATCGCAGCGTCATCGCCGACCATCGCCACTGCTCCTGCTTCGCTCTTGACAGCGGAAGGAACAAGCGGGCTGCCCCCGGCGGTCAATTCCTGCAGCCGGTGCAGTCGATCCTGTTCCGCCAGCGCCGCGTTGATATCGGCAAGCCGCTTTTCCTGCTCGGCTCGCTTTGCCAGCGCCGTTGGCCCGATCAGCGGGACACGGTTGACGTTGTATTCGCCACCCTTGGTGCCAAGTTCCTTGAGGATATGTGAACTGTAGAAGATCCCTGCCAGGCCGTAATAGTCTTCCGTGGCGATCGGATCGAATTTATGATCGTGGCAACGGGCGCATTCGAGTGTCAGGCCCAGGAACGCTTTACCAATGACAGCGATATTGTCGTCGGCCATGTCGCTGACGATTTTCTCCTTGTCGGCATCGCCGCGATCCCAGACGCCGTTCGAGAGAAATGTCGTAGCGATCAAGCCGTCCGGGTAGATTTCCTCGCCCGAGGGACTGGGAAGCCGATCACCGGCGATCTGATGGACGATGAACTGATCGAACGGCAGGTCGCGGTTGAAAGCGTCGACAACCCAGTCGCGATACCGCCAGGCTTCGGTAATTTCGCAGCTGGCCACCCGTAGTTTTGGATTGAAGTCGTGATAGTCGGCATACCGCACGACGTCGAGCCAGTGCCGCGCCCAGTGCTGCCCATAGGCCTGCGAATTCAGAAGTCGTTCGACCACGGCCTCAGCGGCCCGTTCCGTTCGGTCGGACACAAACGCGTCAACTTCTTCCGGAGTCGGAGGCAGTCCGGTCAAGTCGTAGGTCACCCGCCGCAACCAGGCGATGCGGTCCGCGGCGGGGGCCGGCGACAGTCCCGCCGATTCCAGCTTGCCGAGAATGAAACGGTCGAGCTCATTGCGTGGCCAGTCGACGTTCCTGACAGCGGGAACCGCCGGGTCCTGAATCGGTTGAAACGCCCACCATTGTTTCTGTTTTTCGGTGACTCGAAAGTCTCCCGGCGATTGCTCCCCGCCGCCAAGTGACGAGTTTTGCGGCCATGCAGCGCCGGATTCGATCCATTGGCGCAGCAGAGCGATTTTTTCGGGCGGCAGTTTGCCGGTTGGCGGCATCTTAGGTTCGTCCAGATAGTCAACCGCCTTGATCAAAAGGCTTTCTGCCGGCTTGCCCGGCACCAACGCCGGTCCGGAATCGCCTCCCTTCAACAGCGACTCGCGCGTCGACAGACTCAATCCGCCTTCTTGCTTGTCGCGTCCATGGCACTTGGCGCATTGTTCCAACAACAGCGGTCGAATCTGCTTTTCAAATTGTTCCAATTGCCGGGCGGAAAACTCATCCGCCTCAACCATCGCTGAAGAGAGCCAAGACAAACCGCCGAGCAGGGCCAGCGGAATCAACAGTTGCGGTAGCCTATCTTTCACGCCAGGATCTCCTTCACGACGTGCCCGTGCACGTCGGTGAGGCGTCGGTCAATTCCATCTTGCCGCACGGAAAGCTGCGTGTGATCGATTCCCAGCAGGTGCAGCACGGTCGCATGCAAGTCGTAGCACCAAGTCTTGTTTTCGACCGCCTGATAACCCCAGTCGTCGCTCTGGCCGTGTGCTACGCCTGGCTTAATCCCCGCGCCCCAAAGCCAAGTCACAAACGAACCGCCATTGTGATCGCGGCCCACGCTCCCCTGTGCGAACGGCGTGCGGCCAAACTCCGTCGACCAGATCACCAAAGTGTCCTGATCGAGTCCCCGTGCCTTCAAGTCGCGCAGCAGCGCGGCGATCGGTCGGTCAACACTGACGGCCATCGGCGGCAGTTCCTTCTCGATGTTGCCATGGTTATCCCAGTTGTTGACGGCGCCCTGCGGCCCGCTCCAGACCTGGACAAAACGGACTCCACGCTCGATTAATCGACGCGCCAGCAGGCAGCGTCGCCCGAAATCAGCCGTTTCCGGTTGAGCCAGCCCGTAGCTGGAATGGGTAAGCTCCGATTCCTGCGACAGGTCGAACGCGGGCGGCGCGGAAAGCTGCATCTTGGCCGCAAGTTCGTAGCTGGCGATGCGTGCATCGAGTCGATCATCGCCGCGATGCGCTTCGGCATATTGTTGGTTGATTCGCGCCAGCAGTTCGAGTCCGTCATGATCGGCGGATCGGCTGGCGAAAGCGAAACGGTCGGAGGGAAAGAGATCGGGGATCGGCGGCTTCGCCGTGGCATCGATCACGATTCCCTCATGCACGGGTGGCAGGAACCCCGAACTGAAACAGCCTTTCTGATTGTAGGGAAGGCCACGCGAATCGGGCAGCACCACAAACGTCGGCAGATCGTCGGTCAGATTCCCCATCGCATACGAAATCCAAGCGCCCATGCAAGGAAACCCTGGCAACAGGAACCCACTGTTCATCATGTAAGTGCCGGGGCCGTGCACGTTGGTCTTGGTGGTCATCGCCATCAGGAACGCCATCTCGTCGACGAGCTTCGCCTGTTCCGGGAAAACGCTGCTCACCCAGCGCCCCGATTGGCCATGCTGCGCAAACGAAAACGGACTCTTCATGATCGCGCCGGCCGGAGATGTAAATCCCTCGGGCTTCTCCTTCGGCCCCAGCATTTGTCCATGCAGCCGCTCCAGCTCGGGTTTATAATCATAGGTGTCCATCGGACTAGCGCCGCCTGTCATGAACAGCTGGATGATCCGCTTCACTCGGGGCGGGTGATGCTGGACAGGAAAGCCCCTTGCGTACTGACTTCCCTCCGCGCCTCGCACGGTCGAATCGCGTTCCAGCAGTTGGCTAAGCGCGAGCAGTGCGAATCCACCGCCGCTCTGTAACAGCAGCTGCCGTCGCGTCGAAATCGAGTCCTGCATGCGAATTCTCCAGGACAATCAGGGGACAAACAGAAACTCGCTTGAATTCGGCAGCAGTCGACAGAGCGCGGCTAGGCCGTGTTGCCGTACGTAGGACCGAAACTGCTCCTGCTCCACCGCCGATGGCATCCGTTGGAAAGCACGCTGCAAGGCCTCGACGATCTGTTGATCGATGTCGGTCGTTTGTTCACCAATCTGCCGCGCCATCGCCTGACTGTGGAACAACACGAAATTGTTGTTGAACAGCGCGAGCGCCTGCAGCGGAGAAATGGAGTTACTGCGAGTCGGCGCGAGGAGGCCGAGGTCGGGAAAGTCAAGCGCCGACATCAAGGGATCGGGAATCCCCCGCCAGACATAGCGATAAATACTGCGGCGATTGGAGCCGGGCGACGCCCAGTCGTACACCGCGTAATCAAGTTTGGGTGTCAGTTGAGCTCCCGGCGATTGCTGGAAATGCTGGATCGCCGGACCGGCCATCGTGAAGTCGATTCGCCCCGACACCGCCAAGACAAAATCGCGGTAGGCGTCCGCATCGAGCCGCAGACGGTTCTGCCGCCACAGCAGGCGATTGTCGGAATCGATCGCGGCTGCTTCGTTGCGTGTGTCGGATGACTGTCGATAGGCATGGCTGGTGACGATCAAATGGTGCAGTTTTTTTAGTGAGCCTCCAGCATCGTCGCGAAACCAGACGGCGAGCCAGTCGATCAATTCGGGATGGGAAGGTACGCCGCCCATCCGGCCAAAGTCGCTGGGCGTATCGCACAACCCGCGACCGAAATGATAGTGCCAGACGCGATTGACCACGCTGCGCCAGGTCAGTACGTTGTCCGGATGCGCAATCCAGTCGGCAAGTGCTGCCCGCCGGGCGGGTTCGTTTTGCGGAGCGATGTCGGTGAATCGCGATGGCCGATGCGTCAACACGGAGAGCGCGCCCGGAGGTACTTCCGCCCGCGGCTTGCTGATGTCGCCGCGCTGCAGCAGGTTGACGACCTTCGGAGCAGCGATGCTCGCCGGCTGCGAGTTACCGTTTCCCGTTGGAATCTTCACCGAACGCGCCACCGCGTACACGCTTGCTGGCTGTGGCAGTCGAGCCAGCTCGGACTCGACGGCCAGTCGGACCACGTAACCCGCGATGGTTTGACTCTGGGTGGCGGTCCGTTGCGGCAGGGCGACATTCAGCGCCTCCTCCACTTCCCGCGGCAGTGCGACTGCCTGCGCCACGGGGCGATCCGTGACCGACAGCCGAAACGCTCCGATCAGGTGAGATCCGCCGTGCAATTGCTTGAGCGTTACCGTCAACGAGGTGCCCGCCGGCATGTCAAGCGGTTGGGCCAGCTCGAAGACGGCGTGATGCGGCTGCCCGACGGCGGGGTGAATGCCCCAGGCCGTTTTGGGGTCACCGTCCAGCGCGCGGTCGACTGCCCACCCTTCCTGGTTAAAGTCGGCGGACGCCCGCGAGATCGGAACAGGATTGCCTGCCTTCTCTCCTGGCGGAAAAGCCGTCAACACCACCTCGGACAGGTGCAGATTCCCGTTGTTGCAGCGGCCCGGTCCTTTCATCGGCAACGAATCGTGCGGAAACAGATCGAGCCGCAGAGCGGTGATGCGGGGCAGGGGACTCGTCAGCGTCAGCACATAGGTATCCGTCTGCGGCGCGGGTCCACTGGCGAGAATGCTGTCATCGGCCTCGCGGGTCAATTTGGCTCCCTCGGTCGAAATGAACGATCGCATATCGACCGGTTTCCAGTCCGCCCCTTCGCCGCGAAGGCTCAGCCATTTCGCGACAAGTCCTTGACTGAATTCCGATTGCAGAACGGTGGCGTCGCTGCGCTTAGATGCGTCGAGCAACAAGTTCAGGCGGTGACGTTCGGCGGCAGTGCGGGCGTCCGAGTCATATTGGATGTCGCCCTTGAGTACGCCCGAGAAGACCGCTTGAAGCGCGTAGTAGTCCTCCTGAGTTATCGGATCGAATTTGTGAGCATGACAACGGGCACAATTCGCGGTCGTGCTGACGAACGTCGCCATCGTCTGGGTCAACATGTCATCGCGGTCAAGGTAGTCGAAGGTGACAGGACCGGTCGAATAGGTGCTGAAATCGAAAGTGCCCGCGCCAAGGAACCCCAAGGCGGGAATCAAGTGGCCCGATTCCGGCTCGAAGTGGTCGACCGCCAGTTGCTGCCGAATGAACGTCGGCCAGGGTCGGTCCGAGTTCAGCGCGTCGATCACGTAATCACGATACGGCCAGGCATGATCGCGTCCCACGTCGTGTTCATATCCGTGCGAGTCCGCGAAGTGGATTGTGTCAAACCAGTGCCGCGCCCATCGCTCGCCGTAGCGCGGAGACGCGAGCAACGATTCCACGATCTTCCGATACGCGACCTCGCTGGGATCCGCCTCGAATTGCGCGACCTCCTTGGGCGACGGTGGCAGTCCCACGAGATCGAAGTGGATGCGACGAATCAGATCGCGCGGGGAAGCCGCCGGAGACGGCGAAAGTCCGATCGCGGCAAGCCGTGATTGCACGAAGGCGTCGACCGGATGCGGTCCGTTATTCGCCGCCGACGGCTGGCTGGCCGGTATCGGAGGAGCGGCAAGAAGTTTCAGCGACCACCAGATCTCCGCGTCTTTGGACCTGGGCGAGACGACACGGTCATCGAAAGCGCCTCGCCGCACCCATTCGACGAGTAGATCGATCTCCGCGGCATCGAGCTTCTTTTCCGGCATCTTTAGATCGGGATCGCCATGTCCCACCGCGCGAATCAAAAGACTCTGCTCGGGCTTGCCCGGAACGATCGCCGGACCGCGGTCACCGCCGGCGACCCAGCCGCTCTTCCAGTCGAGGGCAAGACCATTCTCCATATGGTTCGCCGCATGCGAGTGGCATTCATAGCAGTGTCGCCGGAGAATCGGCTCGACCTTGCCATGAAAAAACTCCGCCTGCTCCTCCGCGCGCGCGAAACCCGCGGTCACCATCAATGCCGTCAACAGAAAAACGAGTGGAATGCGACCGCGAAGCTGAGCGTACCCGGGGATTCCAAAGGTTCCCTGGTCGAATGGCAGTTGAACGATCGAATTCCGTTCGGATTCCGTCATGCCAAAAGTTCCTCAACCACCCTGGCCCCAGTCACATCGGGGTCGGTCAGACGTTCCGGCCTTCCATTATGATGATAAGTGAGCCGGCGATGGTCGATACCCAACTGGTTCAGAATCGTCGCGTGCAGGTCGGGAACACTGACCCGTTGCTCCTCGGACTTGTAGCCGAATTCGTCGGTCGCTCCGTGAATGTGTCCCGCCTTGAATCCACCACCGGCCATCAAGGTGCTGAAGGCATGCCGATTGTGATCGCGTCCGTCGGTCCCTTCCGTGATCGGTAACCGTCCAAATTCACCGGTCCACATTACGATCACATCGTCGAGCAGCCCGCGCTGCTTCAAATCGGTGATCAGCGCGGCGCTCGGCTGGTCGACATATCCGCAGATCTTGCGCAGGTCTTTCTTTAAGTTCCCGTGGTTGTCCCAAGGCTGGAAGGAAGGATCGAGCGGCGGGAAGACTTGCACGAACCGTACGCCCGATTCGACCAGCCGCCTCGCCATCAAACAACGCGTGGCATACCCCGCGGTCGCCGGGTTGTCGAGACCGTACAGCTTGCGAGTCGCCTCGGTCTCCTGGGACAGGTCGAGCACCTGGGAAGCGCTCAACTGCATGCGGGCCGCCAGTTCAAAATTCTGGATGCGGGCCTCCAGTTCCGATTCACGCGGATGATTGTCGAGGTGCGTCGCGTTGAGCTCCTGCAGGAAGCGGCGCGCGCGGGCCCGCGATTCTTTGGAGACCGGTCGGGCGGGATCAAGATGCAGCACCGGAGTCCCGCTGGAACTGAACTCCGTCCCCTGATAGACCGCGGGAAGCCAGCCGCTGGACCAGACCATCTTGCCCGACGTATTGTAGCCAGCCGGATCGCGCAACACGATGTAGCTGGGAAGATCGCCGTTCTCGGTTCCCAGCGCGTACCCGATCCATGAACCCATCGCCGGGCGGCCAGCAAACGTCTTCCCCGTCTGCAGCATGTTCAACGCGAAAGGATGGTTGTTGTTCTCCGTGTACATCGAGCGGATGAGGCATAAATCGTCGGCGACTGAACCGAGATGCGGAATCAGTTCCGAGAACTCCATCCCGCTCTGTCCATGTCTCGAAAACTGAAAAGGCGTCCCCATCAAAACATTCTTGTTGCCCAGTTGAAAGGTTTCGACTTGCTCGGGGTGCGGCTGCCCGTTGCGCTTGGAGAGCTCCGGTTTATGATCAAATAAATCCATCTGCGACGGGCCACCATTCTGGCAGAGCTGAATAATGGCCTTCGCCTTCGCCGGAAAGTGGCCTTGTCGTGGCGCCAGAGTATCAGCGCGCGGAGAAACTTCGGCCGCGTCCAATTGCGTCAACCAACCCGATTGTCCAAGCAATCCCGCAAGTGCCACGGCGCCGAAGCCGCCGCCGATCGATTGAAGAAAATCTCGCCGAGTAAGGGACATGGTGAGGAGGGGGTTACGGGGAACGGGGAACGGGGAACGGGGAACGGGGAACGGGGAACGTCACCTTATCTTAGCAAGGGTGCGAAGTCGCGATCAAAATCTCGCTTGGCGAGGGCCAGGAGCAGGGCCAGCGCGAGCGTGATCAGGGTGAGTCGCAACGCGGACAATTGCCAATCTTTCCAGTCGCGTACCGCTCGTATTTCGGTCACCCAGCAGAGCAGGGGAGTAAGGAATGTCAGCAGAGCAGCGGGGGTCCGCAATCCTCCGTAGAACCGTCCGATGAACAACAGGCCGAACAGTCCGAGGATGCCGACGCCAAGGATGCTCTGCGTTGCCGCGCGGTTTCTTGTCAGGTTCGCCACGATCGCCGTGGTGGCAATCGTGACTGCGAGCGGCCCGGCGGCCATGCCGCCTTTGATGTAGCCGGCCAGCATGATCGTCGCTCCCGCGCATTGCGTCGCCATGCTGATGGCGATGGCGATCGAAACTCCAGAGCGTCGCTGCGCGAGCCAAACCAGCAGCAGCCAGTAGAGCGCCAGCAACACGCCGCAGGCCAGCAGGGTGGTCGGCGTGGCGAGCGTATTCCATTCCGGCAGTTCCTGGCGCAAATAGACGGAGCCATACAACAAGACGGGACTGGTTGCGGCGGCGAGACCGATGCGCAAACCCCAGGCCAACTGCGGAGAAATTCTCGGCATTCCCGCCGCGAATTCGATCACCAGGGCAGCCGGCAAAATGAGTTCGAGCAGTCGATCGAGCGCTTTGGCCGGCGGCCACACCCAGCCGAAGCCCAATAACAGATAGCCGCTCGCCAGTCCCGCGCCGACGGCGCCGATGCCGCTGGCGACGACCCGCCAGGAGGCGGCCGGCCGACCCAGCCAGCCGCCGCCGAGCGCAACGCAGGCGCTGACGATCAGACTGCCGATCGACGCCTGCATGTACATTCCCCAGTCAGGCATCGGCTATTTGCGCACGCCTTCGCAGTCGATGAGGATCCGGGCTTCATCGCCGATCAAGCCGATCGCATTCTTGTCAAAACCGAAATCGCTCCGTTTCAATGACAACTCGGTGGAGAAGGCAACAATTTTCGAGTCGCGGAATGTGATCTCCTTGCCGCCGTGCAGCACGAAAGTGATCGACTTGGTCTTGCCGTGCATCGTGAAATCGCCCGTCACCTCGAAACCGCCCTCGACCACCTTGACGTTCGTGCTCTTGAAATCGATTGTCGGGAATTGCTTGGTATCAAAGTAATCGGGCTGTCTCAGGTGTTCGTCACGGGCCTTGTTGTTCGTGTCGACACTGTCGGCCTTGATCGACAATTGAAAGCTCGACTTGGTGGGATCGGTACGGTCCAGCGAGAATTTTCCGCTGACCTCATTGAATCGGCCGTGAATCCAGCTGATGTCAAGATGCCGCGCCTTGAAGCTCACGGAAGAGTGCACGGCATCGTAGGTGTATTCGTCGGCGGCGCGCGCCAAACTCGCGAAACTCCAGACAAACACCACCAACAAGGACCCGATCATCACTGGCAGCGATCGACGCATAACTTGGTTCCTTTCTTAAGTTCATTCCCAAGGGGGACGGGGGATGGGGGACAGGGGTCAAAAAAGACTATAGACGCAACATTGTTCCCGGTTGCAAGGCGGGTTGCAAGATAACGAAGAGCAGGGGACCACCCTGCTTGGCAGACGACCGTCGGAGAGGAAGTGGCAACCAGGCTCGAAATGAATTCCGACCTTTGAAAATCGGCATTGAATCAAGGACAACTGTACGTCTAAAGTGCTACCTGTCTGGCCATCGTCACGCAGGTCTGGCAACTGTCGCTGCTCATCGTGGCGGTTGCGATCGCCGGGCGACTCCTGTCGCGACGTCATCCGCACCTGGCCTACGCGCTCTGGATCGTCGTGCTGCTGAAGTCGGTAACACCTCCCATTTGGACCAGTCCCAGCGGCATTTTCTTCGATCGATGGACGCAGCAGATACACTGCCATCGCATCGGCTCCGAGAGCTGGCTGCGAATCTGGCGCGACGACTGTCAGTGCGCCAACGCGTCGACGTATGAGTCACCGACCGACCGGTAGGCCCGGCTGTATACGGGTTGACTCGTCCGACGATCGTCATTCCGCTCGCGCCTCCCAATCCGCGGAGGTGCTTGCGAATATCGTCACGCCCCAACGACTCGGCTCGTACGTCGTGCCGGCGTCAGCGGAGGCGAACGAGGCGACGACGACGCGCATTTACGAAGCAGCCGAAGTCATCAAGCGGTTTGCCGACGCTCTTGGCATCGAAGATGAGAGCGTGGCACGACGCGATTTTGCGAGATTCGTTTCCAGCGAAATTCAATTCAACCCGTCGCGACGCGACGCGGTGGATCCGCCCTCAACCACCTTCTGCCAGGGCGACAATATGGTCGTGGTTGCGACTGCGGCGGTACATGAACGCGTCAAAGAACTGGAATGCCGACTCTGTCACTGTGGATCACGATCAAACTCCGGGTTCCAGTGTGATTCAGCCCACGCTGCTGCCTTGGGACCATGAATCGCCGCGTGTCGCGCCGCTGGCGGCGACATCCAACGTGGAGAAGCGGCTGCCGATTTGTTGCGCCGTATTAGATAATGATGCCACCCAGCGGTTTTGCTCTGAATTACAGGCACAGCGAACTGTCAACATGATCTTGGCGCCCAAAGTGACAATGTTGGACTCTCAATCCGCAACGATCCAGGATGCGGCGGAGCGCGCATTGGTTGTAGGTTGTCGGCGCGGCGGCGAACAAGTTCCCACTTATGAACCTCAGGTAAGGGTCGTGCGAGAAGGAACCACGATTCAGCTGCGCCCAACGCAAACAGGCGAGGATCAGGTTCGCGTGGACTTGTAGGTCGATCTCGAACAGATCAAGTCGATCAACAATGTGAAATTACCGATCAAAGTCAACGGACAACACCAAGAGGTACAGATCCCAGAAATTGTCGCCATCCGAATCCGACTCGCTTTGAATTCAAGATCCGGAGAATCCCACCTGGTCTATTGCTTGGATCCGGAAGGTGCAAAAGGCAAATCCACCGTGGCACTGTTGATTACGATAACGAAAGTTGCCGCACTGTAGCTGTTGCGATGGCGGTGGCGCCCCCGCCCACGATCGATCGGATCTGGGCGTAGCCCGCCGCCAAGCCAAAACCGGGTTGCAGAATCTGATTACTGGGGATTTCGTACAGCTGGCCAGCCTGGACGCAGGACAGGCTGTTCCAGCCAGGCCGTTTGCGAACGCGCTGCCAATCGACCGGTTTGCCGCACCACGAGGCGATCATGATTTCAGGCGCGGCGGCGACGATCGCGGATGTCGTGACAGCCCGATCGGCGGCCGCTGCGCGATTTCGAAACTCGGCGAATACATCTTCGCCGCCCGCTCGCTCGATCAATTCGCTTACCCAGCAGATGCCACTCACTGGCGGATCGTGCCATTCCTCGAAGTAGACACGCGGCCGTCGCGGCGGCGGTTCAACGGCGGCCAAATCGGCCCGAAGCTGTACCAGCAACGGCTCGGCCGCGGCCGCCCGGTCGACAGCACGAGCGATCAATTCCAGCGCGTCGAACAGTTCATCGATCGTGCGCTGGTTGGTGACGACGACCGTCAGGCCCCGGCGCACCAATTCCGCCGCGACGGCGGCTTGCACGTCCGAAAACCCCAGAACCAGATCGGGATGCAGCGCCACGATCGCATCGAGTTGCGCCGTGGAAAAACCCGCGATTCGTGGACGAGGTGCCAACTCGCGGGGCGGCTCGTAAAAAGAGGTCACGCCCACGACCCGTTCCCAGGCGCCGAGTCGGGCCAGCCAATCCGCGGACTCGGCCGACAAACAAATAATGCGTTTTGGGAATCGCATCGATATGCCGGTTCACGGAAGGGAAGACTGCGAGCCAACGGTCAGGTCACGCCTTTGACCGCCATCACGATCCGCACAGTCTAGCAGTTCCGTGGTCGGGAGTCTTTGGCGGTAACGCTTATTCAAATGGTCTGCGGATACGCGCCAAAGACTCCCGACCCCCTGAAGCTTCCTGCCGCCTTTTCGCAAGAGGATTCCTTTGCGCCTCTGCGAGATAAACAACGATCGGCGTTGATTACCGCCGATCAAAACGGCAGTTCTCGCGAAGCTCGTCCTGCAAGTCCTCAATCTGATCATGGAGTTGCACCAAGAGACGCGCCGCGGGACGCACATTGACGCGTGGACAGGAGCGGTTTCGATTCCGGGCCTGCCAATCGTCGACGTCCTCCAGCAGATCTTCCAGAGAATGGAGCGAGCGGTCAAGTTGCGATAATTCCCGCTCTACCGACCATCCCGGCCCACGAAACAGTTGATGGCGCAGGCCGCAGACGCGCTGGTGCAGCCGGCTCGCCTCCGTAAGTAATCGTACAAAATGCGGCACGCCGCGAAAATGGCCGCGGATATCGTCCACCAGGTCATCGGAGAGACGTTCCAGCCGATCGAGGATCCGGTTCGCCTCTCGAAAATGGTCGGCCCGCGCTGCCTGCGCCGAAATTCCGAATCCCAATCCTGCCGCCAGGATCAATGCCATAAGTCTCATGTTCGTCCCCCCCGTTGCTTCAGTCTTTGAACAACCTGCCGACTCCGGGCCATTCCATTGCAACTGGAATGCCACAACGGGAATGCCCGTGGAAATGGGCTGAATAGGAGCCCAGCGCAGGATCGAGAAAAACGCTTGTCCCACGCCAATTCGGCGGGGCCGCGCCACGGTGGAACCCCAAAAAGAATGTCGCTGCTGCGTCATCAAATCGATGACGCCCCGATCATTTTGATTTCGGTTTGCAGTACTTGATCGCGAGCAGTGCGTACCCGGTGACTAGGTTGGCGTCCCCTTCCAGCCAACGCTTGTTGGGGTTGACCCAGGAACCATCCGGGTTTTGTCGAGCGACCAGTTCTTGAAGTAACTCACTGCGCCAGCGATGCGCCACACCCTTGTCGTCGACAAATTCCTCGAGCTTGCTGGCGTCCAGCGCCTTGGCGAAGGTGTGGTAATAGTAAAAGAGACCGCTGTCGCCCATCCCTGGATTTTCTTTGAGATCGTAATGCGATTGCAGCCATTTCATGGCCGCTTTGACGCGCGGGTCGTCGGCGGACACGCCGGCAAAGATCATCGACTTCAGGCCGGCATAGGTCATCGATGCGTAGCTTCGCAGACCGCCCTCGTCGGTATTTCCCGCCTGGCTGTTACCGCCGCCGGCGGGGGTGTAGTAGAAACCGCCGTCCGGGTTCTTCGCCGAGAACGGCGTCGTATTGTGCTTGGATTCCAGGTTCTGACATCGCGAGACAAAAAACAATGCCTTCTGGATTGCCTCGCTGTTGGCGTCGTTGCCGGTGGCCTTGAGAGCGTCGATCAAGAACGAGGTATTCGAAAGGTCGGGACGTTTGCTGTTTCCGTAACCCGCGCCTCCGTAAGCGAAGTCGGATCGGTCCTTGTCTTCGCTTTCATCCCACTGCAAGTTCTTCAGGAACGCATCGGCCTTCTTCAGGGCTGTGGTGTACCGGCCATCCTTGTTTGCTTCGGTAAGACAGAGCACAGCCACCGCCGTTTCGTAGTTGGGGTGCAGCGATTCGCCTTTATAGATCCCCCCGTCGTCGCGAACAAACTGTTCCAGGTATTTCAGGCTCTTGGCTACCAGGGGATCCTCAGGGCGGCGACCATGTTGCAAGACGGCGGTCGTGACCAGGGCGGTAATTGCCGGACTGGCCTGCGGGCTGTACGAACCGTCCGGACTCTGGCCTTTTTGTCGTAAATAGTCGATCGCCCGCGCAACGGCCTTTTCGTAGACGCGTACCTCTTCGATATCCTGACCGCAAACCGACCCGACGGCCACCGTCAGGACGAGCAGGCAACCCAGGGCAACTCCACACCTTGTGAACATACTCCCCCTCTTACGCATTAGAAATCGGTCACGAACAAGGTCGTGAAACGCATTGTAACGCCGGTTTCGAATCCGGCAGCGCCCTCTCCACCAATCCTCAGGCATGCCCTGCGCAGGCAGCCAGACCTGGACGCGACGCGCGCCGTTTCAGTGCGTCGGAACATTCTACTCAAGGATCGCCAAAATGTCCTCTTCGTTCATGATCAGCAGCGGCTGATCATCGACGACAACTTCCGCGCCTGACCAGCTGGAAAACACCACGCGGTCCCCCTCCTGGACCAGAGGTCTTACCCGGGTCCCGTTCTTCAAAAGGCGTCCATCGCCGATGGAGAGTACGCGGCCTTGCTGGGGTTTTTCGCGCGCGGAGTCGGGCAGCAGGAGTCCGCCCGCCGTTCGCTCCTCTGCCTCCAATCGCTTGACGACGATTTTGTCACCGATCGGTTCAACTTTCATGGGTCACTGAACTCGGAAAAGAGGCTGGATCCAGAGCGAATTAAACATATCCGCTCGCGGCGGAATCGCCTCGATTGTCGCACGGCCGGTTGCGGACTACAAGGGACGGCTCCCGAGCGACCTGGTCCATAGCCTGGGTGGAAGGCACGGTCGTTTCGACGAATCCGGCAAGTTCGACAAAACAGGTGGGGAAAACTCTAACCTCTGGGCGGAGTTTGCCGATAAAAGGGCTGGTCCGCGGATCGTCCACGGAAGCAGCAGGCACTGCGAACCCGGCAGACCGGCATTAATAACGGCCATGGCCAGTATCACAAAACAGGATGCGATCGACGCCAAGCCGGCTGGAGAACCCGGCCCGTTCGTCTCGACGCGATTCGACGCACCCCACGTCTTACCCGGGACGCAGCCGGAGTTTGTCGCAGAATCGTTCGTTTCGCCTTCGGTCCCCGCTTCCGCCGCGCCAGAAAACGCTTCGATTCGGGACGACTCCGACGACGACCTGGGGACAAGCCTGGACGACTGGGCAGCCCGGTTTTCCGACGGCGGTACCGCCGTCGATCCTCAGGTTCGGCTGCAGGCCAGTCAACTCGCCGAGATCCTGCAGACGAAGCAGCGCGATCTCGACCAGCGGGAAGCGGCGCTGAACGCCGCCCTTTCCCAACTGGACAAACAACGCCGTGCGCAGCGACTGCAACTGCGCGAACGCGAAGAGGAACTCCGCCAGCGCGCCGCCGCACTCGACGCGCGCGGCAAGGAACTCGACACCCGCATCGCCGACCTGAACGCCGCCGAAATGTCTGTTTCCCATGATCAGGCGGCGGTCGAGTCGAACATGCTGTCGTGGCGGAACGAGTTGGCCGAACAACAGCGCGCGATCGAAAAGCGCATGCGTGAGCTGACCCAACGTGAATCGGAACTCGCCGCCGAGCGACAATCGTTCGCGCAACTGGTCGACGGAACCAAAGCGTATTGGGACGAGCAGCAGCGGGAATTGGAGGCAACTCGACAGAGCCAGGACCGTGAGTTTGCCGAACTGGTGACGAATCTGGAAAACGACCGCCGACAGTTTGATGCGCGCTGCCGGGAAGAGTCCGAATCCGCCACAGCGCGCATTCATGCCGAGTTGGCCGCGGGGTGGGAAACGCTGCGCGCCGAACAGGACGAGTTCCGCACCCGGGTCGAACGCTTTGACGGCTGCGAGGCACTGCTGAAGGAAAGTTGGGAATCGTGCGAACGACAGCGGCGGGAACTGGAGGCGAAACAGAGAAAGAACGAGGAGGAGTTCCAGGAACTCAGGAGGCTGCTGAACCTGGAACGACGCCAGCTCGAAGACGCCCAGCAGCAAGCAGATCTTCGTGCGCGGACCCAGGAGGAGTCGCTCGCCAAACGCGCGGCCGCCGTGGAACAGATTCGAGCCGATCTGATGCGCGTCCACCAGGGAACGCTGGATATACGGCTGGTGCTCGAACAGCTCTGGGGACAACTCTGCGATCGCCTCGGAGCCGCGGAATTGAGCCGCGCCGTTGCCGCTGGACGAGCCCGACTGGCGGATGAATATCGCCTGGCGGGACAAACTCTGGCTGAGCAACGCAAGGAAGTCGACGAAGTCGCGCGACGGTTGACCGAACAGCAATCGCGGTTGCGTCGGCAGCGCACGGAGATTCAGGAATGGCTGGCACGCCGCAATCAAGACCTGCACGAACGGGAAACACGCATCGCCGTCCGTGAAGAACGGCTGGGACGCGCCGACCAGATCGTCGCTGACCTCCACCGACAAATCGAGCAAGAACGGTTCGCCGCTCAGAAACGACTTGCCGAACTCAGCGCGCAACTCGGACGACGAATTGTGGCGGAGGAAAAAACGAGCCCCCACGGTCTGCCGCGTACCAGCACGGCCTGAGGGAAACGGAGCGGGACCCACGTCGAGGCTTTGCGTGCCTCGCCATCAGGTTCGCGCGATGCGTCGGACTCTCCCAGGTCACAATGCCATCTTGCCAGATTCCCCCGTGCGAATGCGAATCGCATCCGCTAGATCGGTGATGAAGATCTTGCCGTCACCGATCTGACCACTTCGAGCCGCTCCGGTGATGATCTCAACAACCTTGCTTGAATCGGCATCGTCCACAACGACTTCGACTTTGTGCTTGGGTATGAAGTCGACCTGATACTCGGCACCGCGAAACACCTCGGTCTTTCCTTTCTGTCGACCAAAACCGCGGACTTCGGTGACGGTCATGCCATGGAATCCGCCACGCACCAGGGCGTCTTTTACGGCATCCAGGTTGTGGGTCCGAATAATCGCTTCAATCTTCTTCATCGAACTGATCCTCAACGAGCTTCGAAGGTGCGAGGCTTATTGGCAGTTCACTCTGCCGCTCGACAAGCCAGCAAAATGCAGTCGGGGCCTAATATGCAGCAATCGTGCCGTCGACCGCGATCCCGGCCGCAAATTCGGACCATGGTGCGGAGGCACCGAGGACGGACAATCCTTCAACGGGCGGCGGATGCCGCTGGAATTCCGCTGTTTTCCGCCGGTTTTCCCGCAAATTCGTACCAGCGAAAGTTCGCCCTTCGCCGTCGGCGCCCTCGCGCTGGCGTCGAAGGAAAAATTCAGCGGACCAGCACTTCGCCGATCTGCATGCGTCGTTTGCTGCCGAATCGGTCAATGACTGCTTAGAGGGCAGGCAGTCTGCGAAAGCGATTACAACGGCGAAGAATTTTCGGTTTCCGCGCGGCAGCGTTAACTCATGTATGGAGCATGGATTGGACGGACAACCTGCGCGGAGCGCCGTGCGGTTGGCATGAGCCGTGCATTGTCAGCCTGACCGTGTTGTTGTTCATGGTCGGTCGTATGTTTGCGATCGTGGCGGAGTGAGTTCGTCCATGGGCGACGTTTTTTGGCTGAGGATAAGGTGACCTAACGATGTTGTTGGATCTCAACAAGCGGCGGCGCGTTCGGCAGATCTTTCTAGGGCTCTTTTTTTTAGGATGGGTTGGATTCGTGTTGGGGCAGGATTCGGCGGTGCCGCAATCCAACGCGCCCGCGGCGACAACCGATGCACCGGCGACAACCGATGCACCGGCGACAACCGATGCACCGGCGACAACCGATGCACCGGCGACGGCGCCCGAATCGGCCGCCGCGGCGGAGACCGCGGTGCCCCCACCGGTTTTGCCTCCCTACTTCTCGGGGACCAATCCTGATCCAACGAAACCTGTCTGGCCCGATGCGACCGGCGCGGCCGCCGGTGCCTGGGCCACGCCCGCCGGAGATGGCAAAGGTGACCTGCCGCAATCGATGTCGCTTTCGGATGTCTACGATCGGGTCGCGCACAACCTTTTCTCGATCAATATGGTCTGGGTGTTGATCGCCGGATTTCTGGTGATGTTCATGCAGGCCGGATTCGCAATGGTTGAAACGGGCCTGGTACGCTCGAAGAACGCGGCACACACCGTGGCGATGAACTTCATGGTCTATCCGCTCGGCTGCATTGCTTTCTATGTCTATGGCTTTGCCCTGGGATGGGGTAACTGGTTCAACGGTCCGGTAGCGCCAGGCTGGTACGCGTCGCTGGGTCCAGGGCTGTCGCTTTTGAATGAGGGAATTGGAATCGGCGGCGACCCTTCGACTCCCGGCGTTTTCAGCTACGGCTTGATGGGTACGAAGGGATTCTTTCTGAACGGCTTGGACGATGTAAGCGTGATGGCAATGTTCTTCTTCATGATGGTCTTCATGGATACCACCGCGACCATCCCGACCGGCAGCATGTGCGAGCGCTGGAGTTGGAAGAACTTCTGCCTCTACAGCCTTTGGATCGCGCTGCCTTACTGTCTGTTTGCCAATTGGGTCTGGGGCGGCGGCTGGTTGGCGCAGGCAGGCAAGAACTGGAGCCTGGGACACGGCATGGTCGATTTCGCGGGATCGGGCGTGGTCCACGCGATGGGCGGGATCATCGGGCTGGTGGGAGCATGGTGCCTCGGCCCGCGGCTCGGCAAATATGTCAACGGCAAGCCACAGGCCATTCCGGGCCACCACGTGCCGATGGTGGTGGTCGGCACGTTCATCCTGGCCTTTGGCTGGTTCGGATTTAACCCCGGATCGACCCTCTCCGGCACCGATCTGCGGATCAGTGTGGTCGTTGTCAATACGATGCTGGCTGGGATCGCCGGGGCGATCGCAACGTTGGCGACATTGATGATCAAAGGAATGAAGCCCGATCCGTCGATGCTCTGCAACGGCATGCTGGCCGGCCTGGTTGGCGTCACCGCGCCTTGCGCCTTCATCGACAGCTGGGCGGCGCTGGTCGTCGGCGGCGTGGCTGGCGTCCTGGCGGTTTTAAGCGTCTTCTTCTGGGATCGTGTCGGAATCGATGATCCGGTGGGCGCGGTTTCGGTGCATGGCGTGAACGGGACCTGGGGAGTGATCGCGCTCGGTTTGTTCGCCAATGGAAAATACGGTGCCGGCTGGAACGGCGTCATCCGGGAGGATTACGTCGCAAAGTACGGTTCCGACGGTGTTCGTGGACTGCTCTACGGCGACGCATCGCAGCTCATGGCGCAGTTGGCCGGTGCCGGGACCGTCCTGCTTTTCGGTGGCTTGATGGCGCTCGTCTGGTTCAAGGTCAGTAACCTGATCGTGCCGCTTCGCGTCTCCCGCGAAGACGAGTTGCAAGGCCTGGATATCCCGGAAATGGGTGCCTTGGGTTACCCCGAATTCTCGAACGGCAAGTAGGAGTGCTTTCTCCCGATCGTACTCGTACTCTGGATTGAAACCGCCTTCGGTCCGGGTACGGGTACGAGACGGAGTTTTTTTTTGGGGCCTATTTACGGAAGAGACTTGGCTTGGCGTGCGTCGCTGTTTGCTCCTCGACGTGGAACTGCCGATCGCCCACCATGGCGACACCGATCCAGCCGTCCTGAACGATGAACTGGCCAACGATCAGGTGTGCCAGTTGGGGATTCTCTTGGAGCCGCTTGTTGACGACGCTCACCGTTCGATTGCGCGACAGAATACGGGAGAAGATCGCACGCAAGGCAACCTGATCGCGCAGACTCAATCGCTCACCCGCCAGTTCGATCACACCATCCCGTACCAGATTGGCCTCGACCTGATTGGCCGTCGGGACATAGTGAGCTCGCACGGCGAAATTCTTCCATTTTTCCGATTTTCCGTGGACCAGTTCGGCTAACTGGATCGTGAGTGTGATCCGGCCGTCGGTGCAACGCACGCGCACCGCGTTTTCGTCGGCGAACTGCACCACCACGTCGTCGGGCACGTCGTCAGGAATCGGGACGCTCTTGCGTTCGAAGCGGTCGGCCAGTTCGCGATAAAGGCTGCGCAGATCGGTGCACCGCTGCTCGAGATGAAGATGTTCGAGTGCGTTATTCATGGCCGATTCGTGGATCTGCATGCTGAGCAGGCTGTCACCGGGGGCTTGCGGACGCGGTGTGTGGGCGGCGAGTTGAAAGTCGCCGGCCAGACGCTCGCGCACAATCAATCGCTTGTCGGTCGTCTCCATGTCGACGGCCGTCGGCTTGAGGTCGAGTTCCCGCAAGGGCTTGAGAACCTTGCTCTTGAACTCCTTCTCCGCCCTTTCGATGCGCTGATGCACTTCCTGATCAAACCGTTCACTGGCGCGGGACGCCATGCGGCTTTCGACTTCCCGTCGAGCCTGTCCGGATTGCTCGTGGTACTGCTGCTTGGCAATCGAGCGTGCCAACATGTTTAGAAACGGCACGCCGTCAAAATCGGTTTCCAACCCCAGCAGCGAAGAATCCGATGAGGCGTCGGCCTCGGCTTCACTGACGCGTACACCGCGGCGATCGACCAGCAACGTCTTGCGGGCCTGAAAGCGGCCAAATGCCTGATTGAAGAATGCCGCTACGCCCTTGCGGCTTTCACTATCGGAGTAGACTTCGCCGTTGGCTTCAAGACTCAAACGCCATTGCCGCCGGTCCGGAAACAGCGTCACTCGCAACTTCGTCGTCGCCTGGCTGTAGCTGTGGACGTCGGCGTCCAGAATATTGTCGTACGATTCCTCATTCGTCTGTTGAGGCGGAGGAAGCAGCCGGTTGATCAGCGAACCGGCCAGGGCGATGCGGACATTGGCGTTGCGGTACAACGCATTCAACTGGTCGGCGACACGCACGACATGCGGGTCGCTGGACCAGCGAAGAATCTGATAATTGCGGGCCACCCGTTCGCCATCGCGGCTGTTGAAATCGAGTTCATAGCGTTCCAGGTCGACCAACATGCTGCGGTAATCGACCGGTTCAATCGCCCAGCGTTTCAGCTCCATGGTGAATCCGCGATACGGCTCCCCCTGCAGAAACTCGATCTGCTGTGTCGTCAGTCCCGGATCATCCATTCGCGAGAGGATGCGGCGAGCGAGGGCGCGAAATCGCGGCGCGTCGACTTGCGGTGCCTTGATGATCGCGGATACCTGATCCAGCAACAGAAATTCGCGCCAGACGTTCGTCTGCGCGATCTGGCGCAGGTGTCCATCCACGCGAGCCACAGCGCGACGAAGCGCTTCCGGCCGCAGAGCCGGCTCCGCGGGCGGACCTTCCAATGCCGCAAGCTGATGAATCGAACGCCACAGAGCGACGCGCCGCGTCGTGGAATACGATGCCCGCAACAACTGGGAGCGCGGGAGATCCTCCAGGCGACCTGCCATCTGCTCCGCCCCCACCGTCATCTCCGCCAGGTGATCGAGAATCGGCCCCGATTCAGGATCGGTCAACGATTCCAGCTTCGACATCCGCTCCAACAAACCATCAAGCTCATTCGCCCAGGCTTCCGTTTCCGGTTCGGCTTTTAACGGTTCCAGTATCCGGATCAACGCGATCGGCAGCGGCCAGCCCGGCGAAGTCGGGATCGGTTCCGAATCCTGAGCCAACAATCGCTGCGGCTTGATCACTTCGTCCGACGGTGGCATCTCGTCCTCAATCGGCAATTCGGGCCGCTGGGGAGTGTGCGTCGGTAATGCGGGCGTCTCCAGGATCGACGGGTCGAGAACGATGCGTTCCGAAACCGGCGGCGCGACCCTGGCGAATTCGGGTGGAGATTCGAGCGCCGCCAGCTCCCAGACGCGCGGATCCGGCTGCTCCGCAACCGCTTCCGGAACGGGAAGTGCTACCACCATCTGCTCACGCAATAGAGCATAGTGCGCCCACCACTCGCGAGGAGCCACGACCGAAAGCACGACCAGGCAGACTGCCAGCACTGGCACAGGCCAACCGGGAATTCGAAAGTAGTAATGGCTCATCCCGACCCTCGGTGATTCCCTCGACGGCACCCTCAATCCATGCACGACGCATCGACGAGCGCGCTCATGAACCGCGTTAATCAAGCGCCCTCATCAAGCGCGCTCGTCCTAGAAATGATCGGTGGCTGCGGACATAGAAATAGAATAGGAAATCCGAGATAACCGCACTTTTCCTAGCTTATCAGTACCGTATCGTCGTGCTCGTAGGCCGGAACGCAACAACAGAGGAAAACCAGGGGGTTTGCACCGGTATTCGTAATCTGGTGAATTTGTCCGGCCGGTATTGCGATCGCGTCTCCAGGTCCAACGTCACGCGATTCCTCACCAACACGAACCTTGCCGGTGCCCGCAAGCAGGTAATAAATTTCCTCGGTGCGAATGTGATAGTGCAGCACGGTGGTACAGCCCGGTTCGACCCGCGCTTCCGCCAGACTTTGATGGCGGATCAGCGAATTGCGGTGCGCTAATAACTCGCGAATCTCCGACCCGTCTTTGGTGGTGAAAGCCGGCACGGTGTTCAGATTCCTGACATCCATCCTGGAACAGCTCCTGTTGCGATTTCTTTGGGTCGGGCGACGTACATTATGTGTTACGAGTCTCGCCGCCGCCAACCGCACTCGCAGGGGGCCTATTGCGCAGAGTATCCTCGCGCACGGAGGAGAGGATGGGTTTTCGCGCGGAGGCGCAAAGGCGCGGAGAAACGAGTCAGTTCTCGATGGGCGACAGAAAAGTGCGGGATCGGCGTCGAGCCCGACGCAACTACCCCCGGTTTTTCCGGCGGTGCGTCAGCAGATCGCGGGCGAGGGCATCGATGACGTCGTTCAGGGCCGCGTCGAGCTGCGGATTGACGGCGGGAACTGCGATCGAACGTGTTGTGGGGTTCGACAGCTGCGGCAATACGTAGTCGGCGAGCGGCCCGGTTTTACGCTGTGGATTCCACGACTTTGCCACGCCGATGTCGGGAACGGAGGGTGAACGGGATGAAACCGAGGGAGTTGCGACCGGGGCTACGAACGACTCCCCCTCCCCGCCCGAACCGAGGTTCGGGCCACATGTTGATCGATTACGATTCAGCTCGTTGATGATCTTGAGTGGGTCGAGTGCCGTAAGAAAGCCCTCGCCACTCACATCGTAGAACGTTGTCACTACCGGGGGAGGTGTCGGGAGGTTGCCTCGACCGTCGGTGATGAAGGGGCGGTTCAGTTCGTTGATCAGGATCGAGACATCGATGGCGCTGACGCAGGTATCGCCGTTGACATCCAGGGGATTGATGGGGTTCTGCCAGCCGATGACTCGAATTGCCACGGTTGCGGAGCCCTTTCCGCCAAGCCCGTCAGAGATGGTATAGGTGACAACGTCGGAGCCGAGGAACGGGCTGGGGGCGGTATACAGCAGGGCGCCGCCATCCTCGGTAATCGCCACACTGCCTCCGCGCAGCGACGTCCCCGGCGCCTCACTGATTCGAATGGTGTCGCCGTCCGGGTCGCGGTCATTGGCGAGCACGTCGAGTTGAAGTTGCACGACGTTTTGCCGCACGACGATATTATCGTCATTGGCGGCGGGATCGCTGTTGAAGTCGCCGACATTGACGAACACGGTGGCCGACGAGGCCCCGCCACGTCCGTCGGTAACCGTGTATTGGAACGTCTCCAGGCCGGCAAAGGCAATCGCCGGCGAATAACGCAAGACCGAATTATTGACGATCTCGACAACGCCGTTCGCGGACGGAACAGTGACATCGGTGATCGTCAGAGTTTCGTTGGCGTCGGGTTCGGTCGAGTCATTCTTGAGAACGGCGAAATTGTGGCCGCTGCTGTTGATCCGCACATTAAAGACGTCATCGTCGGCCACCGGGGGATTGTTGATCAGGTCGACGGTGAGATTGGCCCTGGCTTCGGCGAAACCACCGTTGCCGTCGCTGATGCGATAGGTGAATGAATCGGTCCCGATGTAGCCCGCCGTCGGCGTATAGGCAATGCGATTCTTGTCAATTTTGGCGGTACCGTGCAAAGGCGTTGTGACCTGGATGATGGTCAAGGTCTCGCCGGAATCCGGCGCCGCGGAGTCGTTGGCAAGAACGTTCAGCCCGTTGTTGACGCTGCCGGGCAGCACATTCAAGTTATCGGCGACCGCCGTTGGATTATCGTTCGTATTCACGACCGATACGGTGACCGTTCCCTCGGCCCTGCCGCCATTGCCATCGCTGATGGTGTACGTGAACTTATCCAGACCGGCAAAGTTGGCACGAGGTCGATACGAGACCCGCGTCCCGTCGTCGACAATCTTCAGCTCGGCGCCGTTCGAACCCGCACTCACCTCGGTGATCGTCAAAACCTCGTCGATATCGGGAGCGAACGAGTCGTTCTCCAGAACGCTGAAAGTCATGGCGGCGGAATCTTCCAGCACGGAAAACGAATCGCCGTTGGCGACCGGCGGTTCGTTCACGTTCGAAACCAGAACCTGCACACGCCCGGTCGCAAAACTGCCCAGACCATCGCGCACCGTATAGTGGAATGACTCCGTGCCCACGAAATCGGCGGCCGGTGTATAGCGGACGCTGCGTCCTCCCACAATGGACACCGATCCGCCATGGTCGGGCGTTGACAGGGATTCGATCACCAACAGACCGCGCGAGTCGACCAGATCGTTGATCAGAACACTGAGGATCGAATTGTTGGTATCCTCAGCAACGCGAAAGATGTCATCCGTGGCACGCGGTACACGCGTTGGATCCTGCACAAACGCGGCGAACGTCGTGCCATTCGACGGGCGCGCCGAAAAGAAATCGACGCCATCCAGTCGAGTATTCGTCAGGGCAATATTCCCGGTATTGGAAGCCACGAGCAAGGTGCCATCGGATCGAATGTCGAGATCCGCCAGGATTCCGGTGATCGGACTGGAAATCTGGTAAAGCAGGTTCCCGGAGGCGTCGTAACGCGCAAGGCCCGGGTTGGCCGCATACAGCAGACCGCTGGCGTCGACGGCAATCGCTCGGTGTTCGCCCACCAATGTCATCGTACGAAGCCGCTGCAGTGTTCCCGGATCGTAAACGTTGACGACGTTCCCGCCGCTGGTCGGCGAATTGGAGTAAATCAACGTGTAGACAAGCCCGTCCAGACCGACCGCAACGTCCAGCACGCTCCCGTCCGCCGACGCAAACCGTTCCGCGGAGTCCGTGTTCTGCGGCGTGAAGAACGTATCGTTCGGTTCGACCTCGTTCAACTCGCCATTGCCCGCCGGTATGAACAGCGAATGATGCTCGAGCGACAACTGCAGATCGTAGCTGCTTCCGACCGGTACGCCCGCGAACGGGCAGCAACTGCCGACCTGGATTCGATAATCACCAAGCTTACTGAACTCGTATTCCAGGTAAGCATCTCCGGTGCCGGTGCTGCCGAGTCCGCCAACATTGATCGGCACATCCCCGTTGTTTTGCGCCAGCAACACCCCCTCACTGTTGAACAATCGCAGCCCGGAACGAAATCCGTCCGTTGTCCCGGTATCGCCCCGATCGATGTCGAATATCCCACGCGCGGGAACTTGTGAAACCGTGAACGAATAATAGTCCACGCTGCCGTTCCCCGTCCCATGCACCGTCAAATGGGGAATGAACGTCGACGTATTGACGATGCTGTCGCCAATGTCCGGCGCCGGGTTCAGCGTCCACCCCGAATTGAGATTCTCGACGTTGAATCGCACCAACCCGCGCGAACTGTCCGGCTCGCCCCGCACCTGCTGGTCCGTGGTGAACACAAATTCATTCAAAGCCGCAATCCCGCCATAGGTCACGTGACTGCTGGTATCCCACGTCGGGAAGTTGGTGTGGGAAAAACTGCCGGAAACCGGGTCGAAGGTGGTCAGACGCGGATTGTACGAACCGTTGTAAATCTCCACCTTGCCCGAACGATCCACGACGATATCGCGCGCCTTGTCGATGTTGGAATTGGTCGGATGCGGCACCACGACCGACTGCACCAGCTCTCCCGTTGGCGTGTACTCCAAGAGCATTGCCGGCTGGTCAAACGGGGCGCTGCTTACCAGGATGTTCCCAGGGGTGAAAGCGGCCAGAAGCTGGCGGTTTTCCAATGATTCGAGAAACAGCCGGCGGGACGAACGGATACGGTGATCCCGCCGTGATTCGACACGGCGAGCATGGGGGAGTTTTCCAAACACAACGGCCCCTCTGCAGCGATCGTAAGGAACGGGTCTTACTGAGGTTACAACCGGAAAATCATACTAACACGGCAAAATCGGATTATCAACAAATCTCGTGATCTTTCTGACCTTTATAGAATTCACGCCAAGCCTCGCTGGAAAAGTCAGCCTAAATCGCCAGGTTTTCTCAACCGTCAAAGCCCTTGTAACCGACAAACATGGTGCGGATCGCGATCCGGTCCGCCGAACCAGTCTCCGGTCGGTTCGATTCGGGCGCGAAGGCGGAGTACGGCAATGGTGAAGCGTGGCGACGGAACAACGGGCCGGGAGCGGAGCCTGATTCTGGCGATGCGGCTGGCAAGACGGCTGACCGCAACGATCGCCGCCGGCTGGATCGGCATGCTGCTGGCGACGACCAACCTGGCGTTGGGCGGCGAGTATCGATTTCATGCCGGTTCCCGAACGATTGCCCGTGCCTCCGCGGAGGAACCGGTCGAGGACCCGAGCGTCCATCCGCTTGCGGAACCAACCGAGTTGCAGTTCGGCGAATTCGGTGACGACCCATGCTGGAGCGACGCCGGCTGTTTTGATCCCTACGAACGGGACTACTGGATGGAACTCGATTACCTGCTCTGGTGGCGGAAGGGGATCGGTCTGCCCCCTATGGTGACCACCAGTTCACAGGGAACGGCATTTACCGACGCGGGAGTCCTGGGCCTGCCGCCGACGACGTTGCTTTATGGGAATTCCGATGTTGGTGATACGAGCCGACCTGGGGGCCGGTTTTCCATGGGGGCCTGGTGCGATCCCTGTCGCATCTGGAGCGTCGGGGGGCGATTCGCTTTTCTCGGGTCGAGCGATTCCCACTTTCAACTTTCCAGTGCGGACACCACCACCCTTGGCCGGCCGTTTCTCAATGTGACCGACAATCAGGTGATTCAGCAAGACGCGCTGGTCGTCGCGTTTCCTGGCGTTCGCACAGGAACGGTGATTGTGGACACAACCTCGGAAGTGATCGCCGGCGACGCCTATCTGCGGCGATTGATCTCCGACAATGGACGATTGCGCGTGGAACTGCAATACGGTTATCAGTTCTCCCGGATCGCGGAAAGCCTGACGGTTCGCAGCGAGACCAACGCGCTGGACCTGGCGGCGGAGCTGCGGGTGTTCGATCAGTTTCAAACACGCAACGAATTTCACGGTGCAACATTGGGCCTGGCGTATACCGTGGACGATGCCTGGTGGTCGTGTCGCGCGCTCGTTAAGGTCGGTTTGGGCAACATGCACCAGTCAGCCCGTTTGAGCGGCGAACAGATTATCGACGATGGCGTGAATGCACCGGTCGTCTCCGACACGGGATTGCTCGTTCAGTCGACGAATCGCGGGCTGTTCAGCCGCAACACGTTCGCCGCGGTGCCCGAGTTAAATCTCACGGGAGTTTTTCACCTGACTCCTTCGATCGACCTGTCACTGGGCTACACGTACATTTATTGGAATCAGGTTCTGCAACCTGGCAACACGATCGATCCCAGCCTGGCGGTGAATCTGGCGGTGCCGCCGATCGTTCAACGTCCCGCCCGCGTGCTCGAAGACGGCGGCTACTGGGTGCATGGACTCAACCTGGGTGTTGTCTGGCGCTATTGATCACCTCGGATCACGCCGCCGCCGCGCCCGCACAGCTTTCCTAAGCTCTCCACGAAAAAATCGTTACCTGTTCTCTTCGTCTCGACTGCCTCAACGAAGATCGCGCCCATTGCGGCGGCCCCCCGAGGATACTAAAATCACCGGGTTTAAGTCGGTTGCGGGGATGCTTCGTCAAGTTGCCATCCGCCGGACCGGCCCCGTTCAGACGATCAAGGGGAGCCGCCTGCGTGACAAAATACGTCCTGATGACCGGCGCCACGGGCCTTGTCGGGCGCTATCTCGTTCGCGATCTGCTTCTGGATGGCCATCGGCTGGCACTGGTAATTCGGCAGTCGGGAAAGCAGACGGTCCGCGAGCGGGTCGAGCAAATTCTGCAAACCTGGGAAAACGAATTAGGCAATTCCTTGCCACGGCCGGTGGTGCTGGGCGGAGATGTTTGCGAGGACGGGCTGGGCCTGAACCGCACCGAGCGGCAATGGGTGGAAAGCCATTGTGATACCGTTCTGCATAATGCCGCATCCCTGACATTTCACGGCGCGGATCGGTCGGCCGATCCGTGGCGTACCAATCTGACGGGAACGCTGAACCTGAAAAATTTCTGCGAACAAATCGGAATTCGCAAGGCGCACTACGTTTCAACCGCCTACGTCTGCGGATCCCGCGACGGTCGAATCATGGAGAGCGAGCTCGACTGCGGGCAGGAATTCCGCAACGAGTACGAACAGAGCAAGATGCTGGCGGAAATCGCGATGCGGGAAACCAGAATCTTCGACAGCCTGACCGTTTATCGACCGGCGGTCATCGCTGGAGATTCGCGTACCGGCTACACCAGCACCTACCATGGCCTGTACATGTATCTGCAGTTAATGGCGGTTCTGAATCGCAACACGGAACCGGATGAGCATGGCGTGCGGCACACCAATATTCGCTTGAATATGTCGGGGGATGAACCGCGCAATATCGTGCCCGTCGATTGGGTCGCATCGGTGATCGCCCATTTGCTGGCCCGTGAGGAATCCCACGGTCTGACCTATCATTTGAGTCCCATTGATCCCATCACTCCACGGCAGATCATCGAAGCCGGTTACAGGTTCTTCAATTCCTGTGGCGTGGAATTCTGCGGACCCGAGCACGACGCGGATGACGCCATCTCGCGAGCCGAACGGGCAACCTACGACAACAAAACGATGTACGAAGCGTACGAGCATTCCGATCCCGAATTCGATACGACCAACCTGCAGCGGATGGCGCCCGACTTGCCCTGTCCGCGCATTGACGAAGCAATGTTGCATCGGTTCCTGAAGTTCGGGGAAGAGGATCGCTGGGGGCGTCGGAAGCCGGCGGAACCGTCGATCCCAGGATGGGGCGACGCGGAGATTACGTCGCTCGCACGCGAAATCGTCGGCTCGTTCCTGGCAACGCACGGCGAACCGCGCCGGCAAATCCTGTCGTTAGGCTTCAATCTGACCGGCCCTGGCGGCGGCCAATGGACGTTTACCCGGGATAAGTCGGGCGACGTGATTGTCGAATCGGGACTCCCGGATGGCGACGATCCCGTATTGAACTGCGATTCGGTTCGCTTCTTCCAGTTTGCCGAACAACGCCGGAAGTCAGCCACGGTCCCGCAGGCGGAACTCTTCGAGTTCACGCAACTTACAAGGTAGTGGCCCGTCCGAGAATCGGTATCCGTGACGAGCTCGAGTTACTGTTCAAGGCGGGCAACAGTTCGCTAATGACGACCGACCTCATGGAGACGCTCGCGGTTTCACTTCATCGTTCAATCATCGCGTCGAAGCGCGCGTTTTCGACGATGGACGGGGTCGGGGTCGGGAGTCTTTGGCGCCAATCAACACACCATGCGAGAAGACGCCGCCGCCAAAGACTCCCGTCCCCCTTTACGTTGAATCGCGAATCGTGCGACTCGTGCGGGCCGAGTTAGCGACAGTGGTGACGACATCCTGTCTCGCTGTGCGCGGGTCTCTGACCCCGCACAGCCCGCCGACCGAAGGTCTCCCGAACTGCGAACGGACGTCGTCTCAAAGCGCGACGTCGGTTGGTGCCGGTGGCCGTGGCGCTCGACCGAGAACTCGGATGGGTGCTGGTAGAACCCAGGGTAGGAACGGGGCCACTTAGTCTAACCGTTTCCGTACCACGATGCGAAGAACTGCTCGAGCGCCAGGTGGCCGGCATCGGCGTCCAGCGAATCGTGCGTGTGGTCGTGCGGTTCGGACGACTCCGCAATCGCTGGAGAAACGGCGTCGGATTCGGCCATCACCGCATCAACGACCGACGGTGCCAGACCCGAATTGCCGGAGAGTCTGCTTTGACGATGGGCTGCGTCGACAAGATCCGAGCCGCTGTTCGATCCCGCGACAGGCATCGTGATCTGTGAAATCGGAAACAGGCCGTTCAGATTCGATGCGGCGGGTGGCGAACTCGCGGCAAGCGCGGGGATTTCCGGCGTGACGTCAAGCGTAAATGTCGAACGGGCGGCGGGGGTGACCATCGGCATTGTGGAAATGCCCTGCGGTGGCAAGGCCGACGATTCGCCTTCACCGGAACCGCCGTTGGTGCCGGAACCGCCGTTGGTGATCGGCTGGAAATTCAGGTCCTGAGCATTGCCGGAAATCGCATAAAGAATGCTGTTGCCATCGTGCGCCAGTGTTCTCACCCTGTTATCGGTGAATGGCAGGATGGCACGCACGGCTGTGGAACTGTTCCCTTGCGGCTGCAACGCGTTGAGTTCCAATCCGGTGCTGTTGACGGCTAATCCGGTGATTTGAGGAGTCGTATTCATGGACGACGACCTCCAGAGAACCGCGTCGTTGGAAACGGCCGCGTAAACCAGTCCGGTATTGTTGCGAGCAGTGAAATCGGCCAGTGTAAGGAATCGCGCCGGCCGGCCTCGTTCGGCAAACGAGTAGTTATTGGCGGCCACATTCTCCGGAAGCGTGACGCGGATCCGGTCATTCTGGTCGATCGTACCGCCATGGGTCCCCACCCGATCCAGGCCATCGTTAATAAACGCAGGCTGGGTCTGGATCAAGCTGTACGTCCCAGGCGCCAGGTCGGCGAACTGGTAGACACCATTGCTGTTGGTGAATGCTTCTCGCTGCACCGTCTTGTTGGTAACCGAATCGATACCGTCAAGCGTGATTTTGACACCCGCAATCGGCGCTTCTTCGGCGTCCTGGATGCCGTTGTTGTTCCGGTCGAGGAATACGTTGCCAGCGAGCGAACTAGGGATGAAGTCGAGCACCTTGACCGTGGCGGTCGCGGTCGCCGTGCCGCCGTTACCATCGGAAATCGTGTAAGTGAAGGTCTCCTGGCCAACGAAGTCCTTGGCGGGAGCGTAGCTCACCGTCAGTTTGTTATCGGCGATCGTCAAACTGCCCCCAGCGCTCGGGACGCTCACCGAGGTAATCGTCAACGTTTCGTTGGCGTCCGGGGAACTGCTGTCGTTGGCAAGCAAATTCAATGACTGTGCCGCCGCATTCTTGCGCGATTCCAAAGTATCGTTTGTCGCGGTCGGCGGGTCGTTCGCGTTCTTGACCGTAACGAACACCGTTCCCTGGCCGGTGCTGTTTCCATCGGTCGCCGTATACGTGAACGAATCGGCACCGGCGAAGTCCTTGTTGGGAGTATAGACCAGCGATTTCTTGTCGGCCGAGACCGCAATCGTTGAATTCGTTGAGCTGCCGACGCTGGAAATGGTGATCGGGTTGTTTTCGGCGTCGGTGTCGTTGGCGAGCACATTGAGCGTATTGCTCTGGCTGTCCTCGTCGACCGTGACAACGTCATTCAACGCGTTAGGAGGATCGTTGCGCTCGGTGATCGTCAAGGTCACCGTGGCGGTGGAAACGAGGTTGGCGCGGTCGGCCAGCGTGTAGGTGAATGTCTCTGTGCCAAAAAAGTTGGGCGCGGGGCGATAACTGAGGTGCAGGCCGTTATTTCCCAACGATACGTTGCCACCTTTGCTCGGCGCCGTAAAGGACAACACGCGCAACGAATCGGCAGGATCGATATCGGTATCGTTCCCCAATACATCCAGCGTCTGGCTGGGCGAATCTTCCTGGAAGGTGAAATTGTCGTCCTTGCCCACCGGCGCATCGTTGACATTGAAGACCTGGACATCGACGGTGGCCGTTGTCGTGTCGCTGCCCTCCTGCACGGTGTAGCTGAATTGGTCGGTGCCGGTGAAGTTGGGCGCTGGAGTAAAAGTGACCGCTTTTCCACCGCTGGTGACCGCGACCACGCCGCCTTTGCTGGTAGCGGAAACGCCCGTGATCGTCAGCACTCCGTTCGAACCCGATTTGTCGTTCGCCAGAACATTCAACGAGTTGTTGCTGGAGTCCTCGTCCACGGAGAATGTGTCGGCGTTCGCGCCGATCGCCGACTGCACCTGGATCGTGGCGGTACCGTATCGCACCTGATCATTCGGGAAAAACGTACCGAGCCCATACAGCAGGACTCCACGTTGCTCCTGGTTGTCGGCCGGGTTGCCCTCGAAGGCCAGAAGTCCGGAGCCTTTGGCGCGGAATCGGGCCGTCCCTACCAGAAATTCATCGCCGCCTAACGGCGACAGACTTCCCGCCGTGCCGCCGAATTCATCGAGCAAGCCCGAAGTGGCCGTTTCCGGAATCGGAGACGGCGCGACACCGTAGGTCGAGGAGTGCACGAGCGGATCCGTGGTGCGTTCCGCCTTCAAGGGATCGAAGGTGATATCCATGTACGCGCTGAATACCCCCAGATCGATGTTGGGGGTGGTCCGCAGATCTTGAGCGAACATCCGTACGTCGAAGACCGTGCCAACGTCAATCGGGCCGGTGAGCGGATTGCCGCTGGTGTTGGTGATCTCCAGCCGGAACTGAACCGGTTTGCCGTCGGCAACCGAGAGAGTTACCGCCTGGGTCGTACCATTACCCGCCGTGTCGGTCGCCAGGATCCCGAAAGACTGGGTGCCCGACTGCCCCGAGCCGGGTGTCCATATGACGATCCCGGTGTTGGCGTCGATCGTGGCGCCCGAGGGTGGATTCACCAGACTGAACGTTACCGTTTCATTCACGTTTGCGTCGTAGCTCAACAACGTTCCGACCGTCGCCTGCGTCGGCGCGGTGGAACTGAACGTGGGAGCTGTCGAGTCGACATTCACCGTCAGTGCGCTGCCCGCGTTGCTGGCCGCTCCAGAGAGTGTTTGTATCGCCGTAATGTTGTGTGCTCCGTCGCTCAACGCGACGTTCGTCGTAATCGCCACAGTTCCCGTCGCGCCCGCGATGGCCGAACCGAGCACGGTACTGCCTTCACGCAGTTCGACCGTCGCACCATTGGCAACACCGGAAACCAGGAACTGAAGTCCATTCTTGAGGTTCGTGCGGTTGTCGGAATTGCTGGCCCCGGAATCGAAGGCGTTCGCCAGGTCCGGCACACCGGGGGTCGCAGGTGCCACCGTGACGTTCACAAGCTGCACATCGGACGCATCCCCGGTGTTGTTCGGGACACCGGTACCTGCCTTTACCGAAACCGTGACCGGCAGCGTCCCTGTAAATCCGGTGGGTGGCGTCACGCTGACCAGCCCCGTGGGCGAAACGGAAACCGTCGCCGAGGAATTGGTCGACGTGGCTGTGAAGGCGACGGCGTTGCCTTCGACATCCTGAGACACAAGTTGGAACGTCACTGGCTGGTTGATCGTGGTTCGAACCGGCGCGATATCGTTGAGAAATGGTCCGCCATTCGACGTGTCGGGCGTGACGTTCACGCGAAACGTACGGCTGAACGACTTGCCGGTCGAGTCGGTCGCGGTGATCGTCACGTCGGCCGATCCGGTGGCGCCTTCGGCCGCTTTGAGCTTGAAAACAGTGTTTTGATTGTCGCTGAAAACGGCCGCCGCGCTGATCACAACCGGCTCGACGGGCTTGGAATTCGTCACGGTAACGTTACTGATGCGATCCCGGACGTTTTCGCCCTCGGTCAGGATTCCAAAAATCGAGTGATTGAAGTCGAGGTGGCGCTGCGGGCCTTCGGTCACAAAGAACTGGGAATTGTTCGTGTCATCCGACGATTTTGCATACGAGAGCAATCCTGTGCGATTGTGCTGCAGATCGACATGGAATTGATCATCAAAATTGCCCAATGGGGATCCACCGCTGCCCGTGCCCGTCGGGTCACCGCCCTGGATGACAAAGTTGTCGATCACTCGGTGAAAGATCGTGCCGTTGTAGAATCCGGAACCGGCCAGTTGGGCAACACGGTTTGCCGGTCGCGGCGCTAGATCCTGGAAGAGCTGGAACACCATATCGCCCAGGTTTTCCGTGGTATTGTCCGACTCCTGCTGCTGGATCGACAGCTTCAGACTTTGATTGCCGGTCGCCTGCGATAGCCCCAGCAAATTCGGATTCGTCGTGGAAATCGTGTAAATGAGGCTGTTTCCTTCGGCGTCAAACCCGTCTACGGGCAGAAACAGCGGCGAGCCGCCGAGCACATTCTGCGTCTCAATCGGCGCGAAGAGCGGGGTGCCGGCCGCAACGACGGACTCGTAACTCAGCACCACACGATCGCCGTCGTTCGGGACGAAATTCTCAAATTGAGTGTTCGGAACCCCGTTGACATACATGCGGACGACATGGCTGGCGTTGGCCGTCCTGTCCATGAGGTGCGTGGAATCGAAGAACGCATTGGGATTGTTCCAGGTCGTCCCGACTCCCTGGGTGCGCCATACGTCGAAGAAATCTTTCATTGTCACGAGCCGCACAATACCACTCGTTCCCGCCGTAAGCCCATCTTCGCCGACGTGGATCTTTCCGGTCGAATCGTGCGTGTGGGGATTGAACGTCTGTGTGTCCGTGATTCCCAGGTTGTTTGGGATCGTAACCTGTTGGCCATCAAGGAATATCGAAAAGTAGGGGTGGATATGATCGGTGGGGGAAAGCGCCAGCGCCAGCCGCGGTTCCAGCAGCTCGAAACGGACCCGTTCGCGGCGTTTTTGTCGAGGAGATCGAGCGATCTGCTTACCCGCGAATAGCCGACGAAACTGGGACCATGCACGTGCCGACTTTTTCATAAATCGAATGCCTCGCGACGAGGGGACCTGAAAAGGGAATCGTGTGCTTTGACCGAGCAGGCCGGCTTCGCAGCGATGCTCGGGAAGTCCCGCAACTATTCATCCTAACCAAGAATGCGGATTCCGCACGCAATCAGTGCAAATTGCCGGCCAGTCGCAAAACGGACAGCCAAATCGGCCTTTTAGCGACTGTCAATTCCTGCCGAATCGGTTATCGCACGCCTTCCCATGCGTAAGGCCGTATTGACAGCCGATCTGTCACAATCCGACGCAGAATCTCCAGCGCGCGAAGCGTTGATCGCACCACCCCCGCGCCTCCGGTTCGGCCGACCATTGATTATTTTTCGCAACGGTTGCAGAAAATCAACCGCCTGAGGCGATGCTACCTTCCTTGACAGTCCAGACCCGTAACTCGAAACTTGTTTGTAGATCGAAACAAGTTTCGAGCTACCGCTCTCGAAACAGGTTTCGAGCTACGTGCGACTTCTTGAAAAAATGCGAGTCAACCAAATATGGGCCGAGTGCAATTGGCGTTTGCCGTCTTTTTCCGGGTTTTGGCCAATCGCGAAACGGCGGACCGGGTTGCCAGTGCTTTAGCGGCCAGCGACGCTGGAACGGGTCGTGCAAACGCCGAACGTCTTACGGATCAACGGCCCGGCAGTGCCACGTCGCCAATGCAGCAGGGAGCTCGACCGGCCGGCTCACCCCGAGCGGATCACGTTCCCGTCGGGCCGCCGAAGGCGGTACGGAGTGAAGCGGTAACTCTGCTGGCAACGCTGCAGCGGGAGGCTCGGTTTGTTGATCTGGTTCACGAGTCGCTGGAGGGCTATGCCGATGCGCAGATCGGTGCGGCGGCTCGGGAAGTGCTGCGGGATTGCCGCAAAGTACTTGATCACTGTTTCAACATCGGCCCGGTCTGCGAAACCCCGGAAGGCGATTCCCACGCGGTTCAGGCCGGTTACGACCCTGGAGTGTTCCGCCTGGTGGGCAAAGTAGCCAGCCTGGAAGGCGCGGACGGATCACCCGCCGGCGGAAAAGCGTATCCGGGAAAGGTGGTTCACCGTGGTTGGAAGGTCCAGCAGTGCCAGCTCCCTGCCTGGTCCGGGAGCCTCGACGCCGCGGCGGTAATTGCGGCCGCGGAAGTTGAGGTGTGCAATAAGCGATGACGGCACGGTTTTCTGTAGGGATCGATCTGGGCACGACCAACAGTGTCGTGGCCTATTGTGATCTAAGCGCGGAGGATGCGCGAATCGAGCTCCTCCCGATTCCACAGCTCGTCGGTGCGAACACCATCGACGCGCGCCTCCAATTGCCGTCGTTTATCTATCTGGCGGGCGACCATGAGAAAGGTCGTGGTCAATTTGATTTGCCGTGGGCCTCACGGAACGATTTTGCTATCGGCGAATGGGCGCGGGCCAATGCTGCGACGGTCCCGGAGCGGACCGTGTCTGGGGCCAAGTCGTGGCTCTGCCATCCCAAGGTCGACCGCCGACAACCCTTGCTGCCCTGGAGTCCCGGGCATGCGCCTGACGCGTCGATGGGCGGTCGGATTTCACCGGTCGGCGCATCGCAGCGATACCTGGAACATCTGGTGGCGGCTTGGAACCAGGCGTTTCCCAATGCGCCGTTAGCGGAGCAGCGCGTGGTGTTGACCGTTCCGGCCTCGTTCGATGCGGCGGCAAGAGAAATCACTCGCGAAGCGGCGATAGCCGCCGGACTGGCCGAAGGCTTGCTGTTGCTGGAGGAACCGCAGGCCGCCATCCATGCCTGGCTGGCGAAGTCAGGCGATCGATGGCGCAAGTCGCTGGAATTGGGCGATACGATGCTGGTTTGCGACGTCGGAGGTGGCACCAGCGACTTGACAATGATCGGCGTGGGCGAGGAATCCGGCGAACTGCAACTGCGCCGGCTTGCGGTCGGCGATCACCTGTTGGTCGGCGGCGACAATATGGACCTGGCACTCGCCCATTTCGCAGCGCAATTATTTGCCCAGCAGGGGCTGCAGCTCGACGCCTGGCAGTCCGTTTCCCTCTGGCATGCCTGCCGCAATGCGAAAGAGTCCTTATTGCAGTCGGCCGGCCCCGATTCGTTACCGGTCACGGTTCTGGGTCGAGGCAGTCGACTGATTGGTGGTACGGTTACGGTGCCGTTGCAAAGGAAACAGGTCGAGCAGCTTCTGGTCGACGGGTTCTTTCCGCGCTGTCAGTTTCTCGACAAGCCGCAGCGTCGGCGCGGTTCGGGATTCCAGGAAATGGGGCTCCCGTTCGAATCCGATCCGGCGATCACGCGGCATGTGGCGTCGTTCGTGCGCGCCCAGACCCAGGGCGAATCGATGCCGATCACCCATCTGCTTTTCAACGGCGGTGTCTTCAAGGCGCCGGTTTTGCGTCAGCGACTGATGGAAGTTGTATCGAGCTGGTCGGAGCGTGACCCGGTACGCGAACTGGATGCCGAACAGGACCTTGATTATGCCGTCGCTCGGGGCGCGGCGTGGTACGGCTGGACCCGCGAACATGGCGGCGTCCGCATTCGTGGCGGCACGGCGCGGTCCTATTATATCGGCATCGAAACGTCCGGATTGGCAATCCCCGGACTGGCACGACCTTTGCGCGCGTTATGCGTGGTACCACGCGGCATGGAAGAAGGGACTCAAAGCAGCGTCCCCTCCGCCGAAATCGGGTTGGTGGTGGGCGAGCCGGCCCAGTTCCGGTTTTTCAGTTCCTCGACGCGCGCCCAGGACCGGCCCGGCGATCTGCTGGACCGCTGGAGCGATGACGAGCTGGTCGAAACCGATTCGATGGAAGCGACGTTGCCCGCCGCCGACGATCAGGAAGAACAGTATTTGCCGGTACGATTTGAGTCGCGGATCACGGAACTTGGCGTGCTGGAATTGTGGTGCGTCAGTGTCCGGGATGATCGGCGCTGGAAACTGGAATTCAGCGTTCGTCCGGATTCCGAGGCTTGAGCTGTGAACCACGACGACGCAACGGAACCGATTCCCAGCCGCTACGTCGTCGGCATCGACCTGGGCACTACCAATTCCGCGATCGCATCGGTGGATACGTCGCGGACCGACTGGAATGTGGAGATCCTTCCGGTTCCCCAGCTGACGGCGGCGGGACAGGTTGAATCGCTGGAGATTCTTCCTTCGTTTCATCTGCAGGCCACTCCGGCCGAGATCGCAGCGGGAGCGGTGCGACTTCCCTGGCAACGTGACTGCCCGAATTACTCCGTCGGCAAATATGCTCGCGACGCCGGCACGCAGCTCCCCGGATGGCAGATCGCGTCGGCGAAGTCCTGGTTATGCCACGCGGGTGTCGACCGGCGCGGGGAGATTCTCCCCTGGCACCCGGCGGAAAATGTGGAACGACTTAGTCCGGTGGAAGTCAGCTCCCGATTCCTGCGTCACCTGCGCGAAGCCTGGGACGCCTCTCACCCCGGGGAGCCGTTGCAGAACCAGGACGTCGTGCTCACCCTTCCGGCATCGTTCGATGAAGTGGCGAGAGAATTGACCGTCGAAGCCGCGAACAAAGCCGGCCTTCCTCGGATTACACTGATCGAAGAGCCGCAGGCGGCGTTCTACGCCTGGATTCACAAACACGCTCGTGACTGGCAGGAACGGGTTGACCTGGGTCAGAAGATCCTGGTCTGTGATATTGGCGGCGGGACGACCGACTTTACGCTGATTCGCGTTCGGCAAGGCGACCACGATCGCGTGCAGTTTCACCGCGTGGCGGTAGGCGACCATCTGGTTCTGGGCGGCGACAATCTCGATCTCGCGCTGGCCCGCTTCCTGGAATCGCGGCTCGGTGGCACCGTCGACACCCGGCAATGGGACGCGCTGCTGCGCTCCAGCCGCCGCGTGAAAGAGGAACTGCTTGGGGCCACCCCGCCGGAAAGCGTCACGGTCCACATTCCTGGATCGGGTGCGAAACTGATCGGCGGCGGCGTACAGTGTGTCGTGACCCGTGCCGAAGTGGAGTCGTTGCTTCTCGACGGGTTTTTTCCGGCGGTCGCCTTATCGGATCGACTCCGGGCGCGGCAATCGGGTTTTCAAGAGTTCGGGCTGCCGTTCGCCGCCGACCCGGCAGTGACCCGGCACCTGGCCGAATTCCTCACCGCGCACCGCCATGTGTCGCTTGAGGCCACTCGATTCGAAGCAACGGCCGACCCAGCCCGTCCCGACATTGTGTTGCTGAATGGAGGAATGTTTGAATCGCCAAGGGTTCGACATCGGTTGCTGGAACTGATCGGCCAGTGGTTCTCCCGACCCGGCTCCAACTGGTCCCCAACGCTGCTCGACAACGACCGCCTCGATCTGGCCGTCGCCCGCGGCGCGGCCTATTACGGCATGGTGCGTCGCGGTGCCGGAGTGCGGATCGTCGCCAGCCTGGCTCGCTCGTATTACATCGGCGTCGAACACGACTCGCCCACCTCCGTCGATCCGGACACACAACAACATCCGCTGCTCTGCCTCGTGCCAGGAAACGCCGAGCCAGGGACGGAAATCGTCGCGCCGGAACGCACTTTTCTATTGCGCCTGGCGCAGCCGGTCGAGTTTCCGCTCTATGTATCGAGTGTACGACTGACCGATCTTCCCGGCGACTTCGTGCCGCTCGATCCCGCGCAGATCAGGCCGCTGCCGCCGATCCGAACGGCGCTCAAAACCCGCAGCCGCAACGAACGTGATTTGGTCCGCGTGCGGATTCACGCGCGACTCTCTGAAATCGGCACCTTGGAACTGTATTGCAGGCAAGTCGATGCGGACCGAGCCTGGCGGCTGGACTTTGATATTCGCTCCGCGACGCAGACCGAACTGGAAGCGACGGAATCGACGGCGGAGCGATCCGGTGTCCTGGAAGAAGAGACCTGGAACGCGATCCGGCAGGCATTGCGCAGTCTGTTCTCCGTCGAGGGGCGATGCGCGCCCGATGCGATTGTCAAGGAACTTGTCGCCGCCAGCGGCTTGATGCGCGACGACTGGCCGCCGACGCTGTTGCGGCGGATTTGGGCGGAACTTTTTGAACTCGAAGCGGGCCGCAAACGATCGGCGATTCATGAAGCCCGTTGGCTCAATCTGCTCGGCTATGCGCTTCGCCCGGGATATGGCGTGGCGGTCGACGATTGGCGCGTCAAGGAAACGTGGCGGTTGTTGCAAGGCAAATTGTTGCATTCCTCGCCCCACTGCCGCACCGAATCGCTGATCCTCTGGCGGCGCGTCGCCGGTGGGTTGACCGCCGGTCAACAGCGGGCGCTGGCCGAACCGTTGCTGGGTGCGGTACGCGCGATCCATCGCCGGTACCACGCCGGCAAGGCAGGTGCCGATCCCGCGCTGAGTCCGCACGAGGCGAACGAGGTACTGCGGCTGCTGGGCTCGCTCGAACTCCTGCCACTCGGTCTGAAGAACGAACTCGGCCGGATGCTCCTCGATCTGGTCGCCCGAAAGAGACTGGAGGCGAAGCGTTCCGCCATTTTCTGGACGATTGGTCGCGTGGGAGCCCGCGTTCCGACTTATGGACCACTGAACACGATTGTGCCGGTGGATGTCGTCTCCTGTTGGATCGAACGGCTGCTGGAGGAACCGTTCGACACGCAATTGGCATTTGTCATGATGCTGCTGGCCCGTCGCACGCGGGACCGGTACCGGGACATTCCCGATCCGCTTCGCGCAAGAGTCGTGGACTGGCTAAGCGCGGTTGCGGACGCCCCGCCCCACTTTCGAGACCTAGTTGAGAACGGCGGCGCGCTGGACAGCGAAGAACAAAGTCGCGCGTTTGGCGAATCGTTGCCGCGAGGTTTGAGGCTGATGACCGCCGGCAGCGGCTTCCCTTGACGCCCGATCGCAATTAGGCTTGGGATTCGGCTTGCTGGTTCCCCCGGCGATCCGCGTCATTCACCCTGGAGGCCGATTTCGGCACCACGCATGAAACCGCTGACAAATTCTCCCAGGCCGTGGAATCACGGTCTGCTGCTTGCCTGTTTCAGTACCGCGATTCTGCTTGTCGTCGCTCGATCGACGGATGCGCAGGATCGCCGCGGGCCGTTCACACGTGAACCGCGATCCCTGCGAACACGTGAAGTCGATCAGCAACATATACGGCTGGATTTGTCGTTCGATCTCGACAAACAGAAATTCACCGGACGCGCCACGCACCGCATCGCTACCTTTCGCCCCTTGTCGAATCTGACCCTCGACGCTGGCGAGATGCGGGTCACCAAAGTCGCGCTGCTTGGACCGGATGCCGCCAGCACGCCGCTGGAACTGAAGTTTGAAGTTGCCGCTCATACGTTGAACATCGAGCTGAACCGCGAGTATCCGGCTAACGCCGAACTGCGGTTGGCGATCGACTACGAAGTCGAACAACCTCGCAAAGGAGCCCATTTCGTCGTGCCGGACGCGGAGGAGCCGACGCAGCCGCGGATGGTCTGGACCCAGAGCGAACCGGAATTTGCCCGCTTCTGGTTTCCCTGTCTCGATGCGCCAGGCGACCGCATCACCAGCGAGACCCATGTAACCGCGGCGGCCAACTATTTTGTATTGTCGAATGGAAAGCTGCAGCAGAAACGCGAGAACGCCGACGGCACCGTCACCTGGCATTGGGCCCAGGAACAATCCCATGCACCTTATCTGATGTCGGTGGTCGTGGGTGACTTCGAGGCCTACGAGCAGCAGTGGGACGGAATTCCGATCACATCGTACGTGCCGCGCGGGAGGCTGGCCGACGCCCCGCGTTCGTTCGAGAAGACACCGGCGATGATGCGGTTCTTTTCCGAGAAGATCGGGTTCCGATATCCTTGGCCCAAATACGCTCAGATCTGCGTCGATGAGTACGAATGGGGCGGAATGGAACATACTTCGGCCACAACGCTGAACCTGGACACCTTGCACGACGAACGGGCGCATCTGGATGGCGACAGCGATGGACTGGTCGCGCACGAGCTGGCGCATCAATGGTGGGGCGATCTGGTGACGTGCAAGGACTGGGCGGAGCTCTGGCTGAACGAGAGTTTCGCCACCTACTTTGATTCGCTTTGGACCGAACACAATGAAGGCTGGGACGAGGCGACCTGGCAGCGGCGTGGCGAAGCGAACGGCTATCTGGACGAGGACCGCCGGGTCCGTCGCTCGATCGTCAATTATCGCTACAGCACGCCGGAGAATATGTTCGATCGGCACTCCTATCCGAAAGGGTCGCGCGTACTGCACGCCCTGCGATTCGAATTGGGCGACGAGTTGTTCTGGCGCGCGTTGCAGCGATATGTCACCGTCAACCAGCATCGCGCGGTGGAAACCGCCGATCTGCGAACGGCAATCGAAGAAGCAACCGGAATCGGAATGACTTGGTTCTTCGACCAGTGGCTCTATCATGGCGGGCATCCTGAGTTCCACGTGACCTGGGATTGGGATCAAGCTACCAAGGTCGCAACGGTACAAGTGAAACAGACGCAGAAGATTGATGAACTGACTCCGATCTTTCGCAGCAGTATCGAAATCGAGCTCGCCGGCGCGACATTCAACTTGATGCGGCGGGTGCAGGTCTCAAAGAGCGAGGAAACGTTTCACTTTCCCCTGGAGTCCCGACCGGACCGCGTCTGCTTCGATCCTCGCGACTGGGTGTTGAAGACGCTGCGATTCGAGAAGAGCAAAGAAGAGTTCCTGAATCAGCTGGCGAACGACGCGCACCTGATCTGCCGGGTCCAGGCGGTTCAGGGCCTGGCCAATTGGGCGCAGGATGATGACGTCGTGGCAGCGCTGACCCGCGCGGCGAAGTCGGATGCCTTCTGGGGCGTGCGGCAGGAGGCAGTGCAGGTGCTGGGCAAGAAGAGTTCCGAATCGGTCCGTACCTCGCTCCTGGAAATCGCCGCTCGCGACGCCCGGTCCCACGTACGGCGCGAGGCAATCGCGGCGCTGGGAAATTTCGCGCATGACGATGTACGTGGTTTCCTGCGGAATGCGATCAAGCAGGACCAATCGTACCAGGTCGTCGCCGAAGCGCTCCGATCGCTGCGGCGCGTCGACGGGGAGAAATGCGAACCGGACTTGCTCGAAGCACTGACGGTCAGCAGCCAGCGGGATCAGATCGCCAAGGCGGCGGTCGACGGACTGGTGGAACGGCGTTCCACGCAAGGAGCGGATCGCATCGCCGAGTTACTGCGTCAGCCGCAAGTACCCGAGCGGCGTATTACCTACATCGCGGCGCTCGCCCGCCTGAAGCCAGACGACGCCAGCTACCTCGAACTACTGCACACCCAACTGAACAACGAGCGACGCAATGTGCGACGGGCTGCCGCCGACGCCCTGGTGGAACTCGGAAACCCGGCAGCCCTCGAATGGCTCCAGGAACGGCGGACCAGGGAAATAACGCCGGCCGCCATACTGGCAATCGACCAATCGATCGACCGCCTGCGCGCCAAACAGCAGGACGCAGCCTCACTGCGCAAAGAACTGGAAGACCTCCGACGGCAAAACAAGTCGCTAGAGGAGCGCTTGCGTAAACTTGAACAACAGAAATAGTCCGCCGTTCTAGTTGGACAGCCCCACTTTGCGGCCAATTCTCCAGTTCGTCCTGCCCCGAAGGGAGTCGATCGGTACTCCCAGGCCCGTGCCGCACGATCCAGCACGGGCTTGGAGTACCTCACCCGTTGGCACACGGTAGGAGCACGGGCTCGGAGTAGCGGGTAGTCCTTGCCGCCATTTGCGCGCGGAGCTTCGAGAAAACAACGGCTCGACTCGATTCCAGCTGGAACGACCCCGCACGTCGCGAAACCATTTCCATCTTGTTAACGCCGCCAGCGTGAACGCAACCGATTCTGGTGGGCCTCGGAGTACCTGGAGCCACTCTCGACCCACGCTGCGCCTACTCAAGACCCCTGGAATTCGACTCCTGTGGCGTTGTAAAAAAGCACTTCATGGCGTCAGCGTAACCACCACCGATTCTGGTGGGCCTCGGAGTGCCTCGACCCACCCTACGACAATGTCGCGCGTTTACAATAACAGGAGTTCGATATGAGGTCACTCGCATTAATGGGCGTGTTTCTGGGCCTTTGGTCGATCGTCGGAGCGGCGCCGGCCGCGAAGTGTGACGAGGTCGATCTCGGCAAAATCACCGAGAAGCACCAACCGATTCCGATGCGCGATGGCAAGCGTCTCTCCGCTTACTTGTACTTTCCACCGGGAGCCGGACCGTGGCCCGTGGTGTTTGAACAGCGGTATGCCGACCTGCGCGGCGCGGCCACCCGCATCGCCGCGGCACGATTGGCGGAGTCGGGCTTTGTCGTGGCGATGGTCAATTTTCGCGGCACCTACTTGTCGGAGGGTACCTGGGTCGGATACCGGGCGCTTGGCTGGGGCGAACTTCGTGACGGCTACGATACATGCGAGTGGCTGGCGACACAGCCGTGGAGTACGGGAAAGGTCGGCACTTTCGGCAGTTCCCAGGGCGGCTATGCGCAGAATTTCCTGGCAGTGACGCAACCGCCGCACCTGGCCTGCCAATACATGGTCGACACCGGCTTAAGTCTCTTCCAGGAAGGCTATCGCATCGGCGGTACAACGCGGCCCGAGCGATTCAAGTCGCTTGAGAAGAGCTGCCGCGATCCGCTCGACAACCGTCGGCTGCTCGAAGAATGGTTTCGTCATCCCCACTACGACGACTATTGGCGCGACGAGGATTGTTCCCTGCACTTCGGCAAGATGAATGTTCCCTGTTTCACGATCGGCAGCTGGTACGATTTTATGAATCAGGGATCGATCGCCAGTTTTCTCGGGCGACAACACCACGGTGGTGAACAGTCCCGTGGTCGACAGCAGTTGTTGATCGGCCCGTGGCTACACGGACGGCTTAATAAGTCGAATATCGTCGGCGATCTCGCCTATCCAGAAAATGCAATCTGGCCCGAACAGGATCATATGGTGCGATGGTTTAATCGCTGGCTGCGTGGCGAAGAAAATGGCGCGGATCATGATCCGCCGATTCGCTACTACGTGATGGGTCCTGCCCCGGCTGCCAAGGGCGGGAAACCCGACGACGATGTCGGTCCAAAGCAAGCGACATCACCGTCGATCGGCAACGTGTGGCGCACGGCAAGCGATTGGCCGCCTCCCGTGCGCGCGATCTCATATTACCTTGGCGGCGCCGGGCGATTGAGCAGGGAACCGATCGTCGACGGGCCGGAGGCAACGAGCTACGAATCCAACCCGCGCCGACCGATGGAGATCCCTGGAGCTGCTTTCCCCGGCGCGAAAGATGCCCGGCCGTTTGAACGGCAGTCCGACGTCCGCACCTTCACCACGCCACCGCTCGACGGTCCCGTCGAATGGACCGGGCGTGTGCGAGCCGAACTCTGGGTCTCATCGACGGCGCGCGATACCGACCTGATCGTACGAATCAGTGACGTCTACCCAGATGGTCGCTCGATATTGATCGTCGACTATCCCTGGCGGCTACGATATCGTAACGGCTTCGAGCGGGAGCAGCTGCTCGAACCAGGGCGCCCGACACGCGTCGAGTTTGACGTCGGATGGCTCAGCCAGATCTTCGCCGCGGAGCACCGGATTCGAGTGACGATTGCCAGCAGCGGCGCTCCGCTCTATGAGCCGAATCCGCAAACTGGAATGCCGTTGACGATCGATTTTCCAGACGATGTTGTCGTCGCCACCAATTCGATCCACCATGATCGCGAGTATCGCTCGGCAATCCTCGCGCCGGTTATGGCCGATCCCGCCAGCGAGTAATCACGGCGGCGCGTGCGGTTGAGGCACACCTTCGAGCGTATCGTCACGCACAGCGCGGCAAATTGAACCGAGCGGCTCAGCGACGGTCGCAAGGTCGCTTTGCAAGCCCGCTTTCTGGACACTAAGATGGCATCGTATCGACGTTGATGCTGCGTTGGAACGGGCTCCCAGCGCATCGTGGGGTCTGCTCAGCTTATGGTCAACAAAAACGCCGGATCCCCGGAAAGTGTGCTGACGAAACAGGGTGTGTAGGATTGAAGGAAGACTGACAATGCGGAAAAAAGTCGAGTCGGTATTCGTTGCGATACTGGCCGCGTCGATCGGTGTGGGATTGGCGGGTCTGTCGACGGCGCAGGAGCGGCTTGAATATAACCGAGACATCCGCCCGATATTGGCCGACAACTGCTTTGCCTGCCATGGACCGGACAGCGCATCTCGGAAGGCCGATTTGCGAATCGACCAGCGGGACGCGGCGATCGAAGCTGGCGCGATCGTGCCGGGCCAAATCGATCGCGGTGGGCTTATCGAGCGGATTCAGTCGTCCGACGCGGAGACGGTGATGCCTCCTTCGGATAGCGGCAAGAAGCTGACGCCGGAGCAGAAAGAGCGACTGGCTCGCTGGATCCGGGAGGGTGCGGAGTACCAATTGCACTGGTCGCTGATCTCTCCGCGCAGACCGGATCCACCTCCGCTGGCACCAGGCCTGCGGCCAGGCATTGAAGCGAGGAACCCGATCGACCATTTCATTCTGGCGTCGCTTGCGCCGATTGGGCTTCGGCCCGCGCCGCAAGCCGATCGCCGTACTTTGGCGCGGCGTCTGAGCCTCGATCTCGTTGGTCTACCGCCATCGCCGGCGGAAGTGGAAGCATTCGTCAACGACAACTCGGAGAATGCCTACGAAAAATTTGTCGATCGGTTGCTCGATTCGCCGCACTGGGGCGAGCATCGAGCCCGTTACTGGCTGGATGTGGCTCGTTACGCCGACACCCATGGCATCCACTTCGACAACTATCGCGAGATCTGGGCCTATCGGGACTGGGTGATTGGGGCCTTCAATCGCAACCTGCCGTTTGACCAGTTCACGATCGAGCAGCTGGCGGGTGACCTGTTGCCTCAGAGGACGCTGGAACAGCAGATCGCGTCCGGTTTCAATCGTTGCAACATCACCACGAATGAAGGCGGCACGATTCCCGAAGAGTACCTGGTGTTGTACACGCGGGATCGCACCGAAACGGTCGCACAGGTCTGGCTTGGCTCGACGTTCAACTGTGCCGTCTGTCACGACCACAAGTTTGATCCCTGGACGATGAAGGATTTTTATTCCCTGTCGGCGTTCTTTAATAACACGACTCAGGGGGCAATGGACGGGAACATTCGCGACACGCCACCGACGGTGGTCGTGCCGAGCGCGGCGGATCGAGGTCGATGGGAGGCGCTTGTAGCCGAGATCCCCGCGGCGCGGGTTCGTGTCGATGCGCGCCGCGAGGAGGCTCGTCCGGCGTTCGACGCCTGGCTGGCAAGCGCAACCGCCGACATGTTCCGCGAGAAGCTACCGTCCGAAGGTCTGGCGATGCACGCACCGTTGAATGAAGGCGAAGGCAACACACTTAAAGTCAAAGTTGGTGGTGAGCTTCGCGACGTCCCCTTGCAGTCGTCGGCCAGCTGGCAGGACGGCGTTGGCGGCCGTAAGGCGATTCAGGTGCAAGGTGCGGCGTGCGAACTGCCCGACGTGGGCGACTTCGAACGTGGCGAGCCATTTACCTGCGCCGCCTGGGTACGACTGCCGGCGAACGATTCGTCGGGGGCGATCTGCGCCCGGATGGATCGAGCCCAGGCATACCGCGGCTGGGACTTCTGGGCCCAGCGGCGCCAGGTCGGTACCCATATCGTCAGTGCCTGGCCTCAAGACGCGGTAAAGGTCGTCACCAGGTCGCAACTGCCCGCCAACCAGTGGGTTCATGTGGCGTTCAGTTACGACGGGTCAGGAAAGGCCGCGGGGGTGAGGATCTACGTCGACGGCAAGCCACAAGAGACCCTGGTCGAAGCCGATAAACTGGCGGGCGCGATCCACACCGACGTCCCGTTCAAAGTCGGACAGCGCAGCGACGGGGAGCCGTTGAGTGCCGCGGGAATCCAGGACCTGAGGATCTACCGTCGAACGCTGGAAGCGGGCGAAATCAACGCGCTGGCCAGCGCCACGCGACTTGTCGAGTTGCTGGCGAAACAAGCCGAGCAGCGCACGGACAAGGACCGGGACGAGATCTTGCGCTGGTGGCTGGAAAACCATGACACCGAGTTCCGTTCCCTTGGCGCCGCGGTTGCCGCGCTGGAACAAGAGCAGCAGACCATTCGCGGTCGTTCGACGATTGCTCATGTCATGCAGGAGCGAACGGAAACGCCGGGGGCTTTCATGTTGCACCGCGGCGAGTATGACAAGCGACGGGATCCAGTAACGCCGCGAACTCCATTAGTATTGCCATCAATGTCCGACGACCTGCCGCTCGACCGACTGGGTTTTGCCCGGTGGCTTTTGCGTCCGGAGCATCCCTTGACCGCGCGGGTCACTGTGAACCGCATCTGGCAGGAGCTGTTCGGAGTCGGTCTGGTGCGTACGTCCGGTGATTTCGGCGTCGCGGGCGAATTGCCGTCGCATCCGGAGTTGCTGGACTGGATGGCGGTCGAGTTCCGCGAGTCAGGCTGGGACATCAAGCGTTTCTACAAGTTGCTGGTCAGTTCGGCGACTTACCGACAATCGGCGGCAACGACGGCGGAGAAGCTGGAGCGCGACCCGGCCAATCGGATGTGTTCGCGGGGGCCCCGCTTTCGATTGGACGCGGAGGTACTGCGCGATTACGCTCTGGCCGCGAGCGGCCTGTTGGTCCCCAAGCTGGGCGGACCGAGCGTGAAGCCATACCAGCCGGACGGAGTCTGGGAGGCGGTAGCGATGATCGGCAGCAATACGCGCGACTATCGACCGGACACCGGCGAGAACCTCTATCGGCGCAGCATGTACACATTCTGGAAACGCAGTGCTCCGCCGGCGTCGCTGGACATCTTCAACGCGCCCAATCGAGAAACCTGTGCCGTCCGCCGTGAACGAACCAATACGCCACTGCAGGCGCTGGTGACTTTGAACGATCCGCAGTTTGTCGAAGCCGCGCGGCTTCTTGCCCAGCGCACCATGCAGAAGGGCGGATCGACCGTCGAATCACGCGTCGACTTTATGGCCCGGCAGATTCTCTGTCGACCTTTACGCGACGCCGAACTGGCGGTGGTATTCGATTCGTTCCGCGAACTGTCCGAGTACTACGCGGCCAACCAGGAGGACGCTCGCCGGTTGATCGCGGTCGGCGAGTCGCGCGCCGATGAATCCCTGCCGCCCGGCGAACTTGCCGCCTGGACCATGCTCGCCAATGAACTCCTGAACCTGGATGAAGTCGTTAACAAGTGATCCCTCAATTCCGCCGGAACGAACGCCGCCGGAATCCCTCGAGTCGCGGCACGGGAGATTACGCCATGCAGATGCCAGATGACTTTCGCACGAATATCACACGCCGGTATTTCTTCGCGCGAGGTTCGCACGCAATCGGCGGCGCGGCGCTGGCCACGCTGCTCGGCGACACCGGCATCCGGGGCTCGGCCGGACTGGCCGGCGCGGTAGAGGCGGCCGGGTCCGAGCCGAAATCGGCAGCGACTCGCACGCATTTCCCCGGCAAAGCCAAACATGTTATCTACCTGCACATGGTTGGCGGACCCCCACAGTTGGACCTCTACGATTATAAACCGGTGATGAACGAGTGGTACGACAAGGACCTGCCCGACAGCGTCCGCATGGGCCAACGGCTCACCACCATGACATCGGGCCAGGCCCGATTTCCGATCGCGCCGTCGAAATTCAAATTCGAACAACACGGAAAATGCGGGATGTGGGTCTGCGAACTGCTTCCGTACACCGCGCGGATGGTCGACGACATGTGCTTCATCCGCAGCATGCATACCGAGGCAATCAATCATGAACCGGCGATTACCTACATCCAGACCGGAAACCAGGTGACCAGCCGGCCGTGCCTTGGTGCCTGGACCTCCTATGGACTCGGTTCGCTGAACGAAAACCTGCCGACCTTCGTCGTGCTGGTCGCGCGCTCCACCAATGTCGAACAAGTCCAGGCAATCTCCGCGCGACTCTGGTCGTCGGGATACCTGCCCGGCGAACATGCGGGTGTTTCGTTTCGCTCCGCGGGCGACCCGATTCTTTACATCAACAATCCCCCCGGTGTACCCGCCGCGATCCGCCGCAAGACGCTCGACGGAATCAACGCCCTGAATGAAATGAACTACCGCATGGTGGGCGACCCCGAAACACATACGCGAATCCAGCAGTATGAGCTGGCCTATCGCATGCAGTCCAGCGTGCCCGAACTTACCGATATCGCCAGCGAACCCGAATCGACGTTTCAACTCTACGGCGAAGAAGCGAAAAAGCCCGGCACGTTCGCCAACACTGCACTGTTGGCGCGCCGAATGGTCGAACGAGGCGTGCGATTCATCCAGGTCTATCACAACAACTGGGACACGCATGCGAACGTGGCGGGTCGCCTGCCCGATCAATGCCGTGATGTCGACCAACCTTGCTGGGGCCTGGTACAGGACCTCAAACAGCGCGGATTACTCGACCAGACTCTGATCCTCTGGGGTGGCGAATTCGGCCGTACGATCTATTCCCAAGGAGGATTGTCCCACCAGAATTACGGCCGCGACCACCACCCACGTTGTTTCACGATCTGGGCCGCCGGCGGCGGAATCCGCCCCGGAACGATCTACGGCGAGACGGACGACTTTTCCTACAACATTGTCAAGGACCCGGTCCACATCCACGATTTTCATGCCACGATTCTCAAGCTGATGGGGTTCGACCACCAGCGATTCACCTTCAAGTTCCAGGGGCTCGACCAAAGACTGGCCGGCGTCGAAAAAGTGAATATCATCGACGCCATCCTGGCCTAGATTGAATCCGCGCCGCGAGCCGCCGAACTTTGCGGCAAAGGAAAGATCAACAACTCCGCGATCACACGCCCATTCACCACGGTTTCTTCGATGATCCGAGGGACGTCGGCCAGAGTCACGCGTCCGTACCAGATCCCCTGCGGGTAGATCACGAGCGTGGGGCCCATTTCGCATTGGTCGAGGCAACCGGAATAATTGGCCCGCACCTGGGCATTCAAGCCTCGCTGTTTAAGCTGCGCTTTGAACGCGTTTCGCAATGCGTCGGAGCCATCCGGGTTGCAACAGCCACGCCGATGTCCAGGCTCGCGCCGGTTGCAGCAGATAAACAGATGATGCGTGAACGGCCCTCCTGCCTCGGACGGACGGTCGACGTTCGACGCCGGGCCGCCACGGTCCCCGTCCCCATGCGACGCGCCATCCAACCCTTCCTCTGCCATGGTAAGACCTTTCGCGGTTCGTAGTTCGTCGGCCGCTTGCTTGACTCCATCGCGACCTTCGTCGCACGGTCCAGTCTAGCGGAAAGCAAGCCACTTGCCATTGCATGAGGCATCGACGCTGGGTCCGTGATTTGCGATATTCTTGCAGGTCGTGCCTCCGGCATCTCCGGCATCCTCGGCATCGGTTGTTCGCCATGAAAATCACGCGATTCGAAACGTTTCTGGCCAACGCCGGATTGCGGAATTATTTGTTCCTGCGGTTGACAACCGACGCAGGGTTCACGGGCGTGGGCGAGGCGACTTTGGAGTGGCAGGAGAAAACGGTTCAGACGGTTTGTCACGAATGGGTTGAAGGCCGCATTTTGGGACGGGATCCATTCGATCTGGAGGCGGTGGTCGGCGGGATGATCCGCGATCAGTACCAGGGCGGGCCGACGGTGATGACGGCGATCAGCGGCGTGGAGATCGCCATGTGGGACATTATCGGCAAGGCTTGCGGGCAGCCGATCTACCGGTTGTTGGGCGGCGCATGTCATGCCAACCCGCTGCCGGCCTATGCCAACGGCTGGTATGGCGGCGCGGTGGAGCCGGCGGAGTTTGCCCGGCAGGCGCGGGACGTTGTGCAACGCGGTTATCAGGCGCTGAAGTTTGATCCGTTCGGCGTGGCCTGGAAGGAACTGGCAGCGGAGGAATGGGAACGGGCCGAGGCGATTATCGCCGCGGTGCGCGAGGCCGTCGGGCGACAGGTAGGGTTGATGATCGAGTTTCACGGTCGACTGTCAGCCGGCTGCGCGATTCGCGTGTTACGACGACTGGAACGCTTTGATCCGGTTTGGTGTGAGGAACCGGTGGCACCGGAGAATGTCGAATTGCTGGCGGAGGTGAAGCGATCGACCTGCTGTCCGATTGCTGCCGGCGAGCGGCTGTATACGATCGCCGATTTTCATCGACTGGCGGGCCTTCGCGCGGTCGACGTCGCGCAGATGGACGTCGCCCACTGCGGCGGAATCCTGGTCTCCAAGAAGATCGCCGCGATCCTGGCGGCTGTTGATCTTCCGTTCGCACCGCACTGTTCGATCGGTCCGGTGGCGTTAGCGGCCGCGATGCACTTGGATGCTTGTACCCCCAACTTCATGATCCAGGAGTCGTTCGCCGAATTCGATGTTCCATGGCGGCGCGACTTCGTCGCGGGACACGATCCGGTAGTTGGCGGCCGATTGAAACTCAGCGACGCGCCGGGGTTGGGCCTGGAGTTGGACGACGAAGCGATTGCGCGGCACCCCTACGTTCCCAACCCGTTTCCCAGCCTGTGGGACAAGAGCTGGACCGACGACTTTCACCAGTCGGAATCGTTCCCACCGGGGCCGCGCGATGCCTGAGTTCCGTGTTGCGTTGACGGGGGACTTCCTGGACGTCGCCGGCCAGCCGGCATACGGATCGTTCGCGGAACAGTTGCTGCGTTCCGCGCCGGGCATTGCTTTCCACTACTTGATGGAACAGGCGCCGCGACAAGGAGACGCGTCCTATCTGCGCGATCTATACTCGATGCGCGTTACTCCTGACCAGTTGCGGGGCGTGCACGGGTTGATCGTCCTGCGCCCTTGGGTTCCGAGGGAGGCGATCGCGACCGCCAGCGACCTGGTTGTGATCGGTCGTTCCGGCGCCGGCTACGACAAGATTGACCTGGCGGCCTGCACGGAGTCTGGCGTCGGCCTGTTCAACGTGCCTCGGGCACTCGACCATTCCACGGCCTCAGCGGCGCTGTTGTTCATGCTGGCGCTGGTCAAACGCCTCCCGGAACAGCAGCAGGTCGCGCGGGCCGGGCGGTGGGATCGGCAGGCGGAGGTGATGGGTGGCGAGTTGCAGGGCAGGACGCTGGGAATCGTCGGGTTGGGCCAGAGTGGCCAGGAACTGGTGCGGCTGGTTGCCCCATTCGCCATGCGCGTGCGGGCTTTTTCGCCGCACGCCGATCCGCAGATCGCTCGCCGGCTGGGCGTCGAATTGACCAGCCTGGAGCAGGTGCTCAGCACGTCCGACATTGTCAGCCTGCACGCGCGGCTGCGTCCGGAAAACCATCGCATGATCGGCGCAGCGGAATTGGCCTGGATGAAACCGTCGGCGTACTTTGTGAATGTGGCGCGCGGCGAACTGGTCGACCAGTCGGCGCTCGTCGACGCGTTGCGGCAAAAGCGAATCGCCGGCGCCGCACTCGATGTTTTCGAACGGGAGCCGTTGCCGGTCGACGATCCATTACTGGCACTGGACAACGTGATCGTGACACCTCACTGGTGCGCGTCGACGTCGGATATCTGGCGCGCCACGGGAGAGGCCACCGCGCGGGGCATGCTCCGCGCGGCGCAAGGCCGGATCCCGGACAACCTTGTCAACCCGGATGTTGCCGACAACCCGGTTTTCCAGCGGAAGCTCGCCCAATTCGCCGCCGATCATCATTGATATTTCCATCGGCGGCCGACCAACGGTAAGATGGCGTTAACCGTGATCGAACACCAGCCAGGAGTCTCCACGCCATGATCCGCAATGCCCCGCAAGACGCGAACAATCCGTTGTCCAGCCTGGACGATTGGGACGATGACGTGAGGCGGCGTTATGCCGTGGAGCCCGATCCGTCACATGCCAAGAAGGCCGATGCGTTCCGCGATTATGGCGATTCGGTGCCGCTCCACGTGCGCGAGTTCTATCGGATCAATCACCAGCACCAGACTGTGGAGTTCGTCCGCGCCGCGCGCGACAAGTACCTGCCGCTACGCACGCGCCGAATGGGGATCTGGGAAGCGGTCGAGTTTCTCAATCAACTGGTCGACGACAGCGACCCCGACATCCAGCTTCCGCAGATCGCTCACGCCATGCAGACCGCCGAAGCGATTCGCGCCGACGGACACCCGCGCTGGTTCATCCTTACCGGCCTGCTGCACGACATGGGAAAAGTACTTTGCCTGTTCGGCGAGCCGCAGTGGGCGGTGACCGGCGATACGTTTCCGGTCGGCTGCCGTTATTCTGAGAAGATTGTCTTTCACGAGTACTTTCACGCGAATCCCGACTGGGAGAGTCCGGAGTACCAGTCCGAGTCGGGCATTTATGAACCGGGTTGCGGCCTGGATAAAGTGCTGATGTCGTGGGGACACGACGAGTACCTCTACTATGTGGTGAAGGACTATCTGCCTGTCGAGGCCCAGTACATGATCCGTTACCACTCGTTCTATCCGGGTCATCGCGAACGGGAATACCAGCATTTAATGGATGAGCGGGACCGCGAAATGTTCCGTTGGGTGCGCAAGTTCAACCCCTACGATTTGTATACCAAAACCGATCGCGCTCCGGACGTCCAGGAACTGCTGCCGTTCTACCGCGACCTGGTTGCCGAATTCTTCCCGCCGGTGATCGATTGGTAACGGCGCGGGAAATGGACTTGGGAAATGGCGGATCGAGTCCCAATTGCGTGAACGGGACGGGCGAGGGAGACGGGCGACAGGTGGCTCAACGCCGCATTGGGCCGTTCCGTGCCCGGTTGGACCCGGCGGCCTGGCAGCGGCTCGGGGCGGAACCGTTGGAAGCCGCGCCGGGGAGTGTCTGTTCAGGACTTGCCATCGCAACGGACGGGAACTAGATTCGTGCCTGTTTCGATCCGCAACTCCTGGCACTCGTCGAGGCATCCATGTCGCAAAACCAGTTGATCGCCAAGAAATCGCTGCACCAGTTGTTGAAGGAGATGGAGGGCGACAATCGGCTGCGGCGGGTGCTGGGCCCGATTTCGCTGACGAGTCTTGGCATCGGCGCGGTAATTGGCGCGGGAATCTTCGTCGCGACCGGCGCGGCGGCCCATGACGTGGCGGGGCCCGCCTTGATGGTCTCGTACATGGTCGCGGGCATCACCTGCGTTTTCGCCGCGCTATGTTATGCCGAATTTGCTTCGATGGCACCGGTCGCCGGCAGCGCCTATACCTACGCCTACACGACCATGGGCGAATGGTGCGCCTGGATGATCGGCTGGGATCTGGTTCTGGAATACGCCGTCGGCGCCGCCACGGTCGCCAATGGATGGTCGGGGTACTCGCAAAGTGTCCTGGCGAAGCTCGGCCTGACGTTACCGTTCATCTTCACCGGAGCACCGTACAAATACGACCAAGGCTATTTCCTGCCCAACACGGTTGCTACTTACAAGGGTGCCGAAGTCACGCAGATGACGGTTGAGGAAGGGAAAGACAAAGAAAAGAGGAGCGTGATCAGTTGGGTCAATCGGGAAACCAAGGCGAAATTGGCCAACGTTGGCGATCGTGAATTCGAAGCAGAACTGAAAGATCATCAGCAGGCGCTGTTTAATCTGCCGGCGGTCCTGGTCGCGATGCTGGTGACGGCATTTCTGGTGAAAGGGATTTCCGAGAGTGCGGGTTTTAACTCGCTGATGGTCGCCATCAAAGTGGCGGCCGTGTTATTCGTGATCCTGGTCGGTGTGGCTTATGTCAATTCGTCGAACTGGACGCCTTTCGCCCCGTATGGCTGGACCGGGTTGAGTTTCTTCGGGATTCCGTTTGGGCAGCAACAAGGGGGGGATAAGCCGGTCGGAATGCTTGCCGGCGCGGCGATCATTTTCTTCGCCTACATCGGGTTCGACTCCGTGTCGACGCACGCCGAGGAAGCCAAGAATCCGCAGCGCGACGTGCCGATCGCCATCATCGCGTCTTTGTTGATCTGTACGGTACTTTATGTGCTGGTGGTGGCCGTGTTGACGGGCATGGTGAGTTACAAGGATATCGATGTGGATGCCGGAGTGTCGAAGGCATTCGCTTCGGTGGGCCTTGAGTGGGCGGAAGTGATCATCGCGGTAGCCGGCGTGGCGGGGATTACCTCGGTATTGCTCGTGATGATGCTTAGCGCGCCGCGCGTCTTTCTGGCGATGTCCCGCGACGGCTTGATCCCGTCCGCATTTTTCGCCGACGTGCACCCAAAGTTCCGCACCCCGTGGAAGAGCACGATTCTTGTCGGCGTGTTCGTATCGTTCTTGGCGGGGCTGCTGCCAATCACCGCGCTGTTACATCTGACCAATATCGGAACGCTGTTCGCATTTGTGGTCGTCTGCGCGGCCGTACTGATCATGCGTCGAACGAATCCGGAAGCGCAGCGTCCTTTCCGTTGCCCCTGGGTTCCGGCGATTCCGTTGCTTGGAATCGGCGCTTGCCTGATGTTGATGTTCTCGCTGCCGGCGGAGAACTGGCTGCGGTTGTTCGGATGGCTGGCCTTCGGCCAGTTGATCTACTTTGCCTACGGAAAGCGAAACAGCGTCCTCGGCAAGGAACTGCGCGGAGAGATTGCCCGCGCCGAATAGCCGTGCGATTTTTCCAAGACGAGGGTTATCGAAAAATCGGTGAAGGACCTGGTGTGCTCCAGCGGCCCGGGCGACGCTCACGGCACGGCACAGCAAGCCGGAACGGAACCCGCGGAGAATCGTCCGAAGGTGTCAACCGGTCGACGCGGGTGATCGACCTGACGCGCGACGCGCCCGCATCGAAAGGGCCCTGCTCGATCTTCGGATCGATTCGGAAGTCAATGAAACCCAGCGACGACCGATCATCCACGCCCGTCTGGCGGAACAGTCTCCGCCAACGGTCGCGGAGCTTTATCGCTGGCTGTACCGCGAAGTGCTCGATACGAACCTCGATGAACAGTATCTGGGATGAGGGCACCTTGTGCCCCGCGACGACCCGTTTACCGAGTAGGAACTTTGGGTTCGCGCACGAGGGACGCTTGACCGGCAGCCGCATCGTTGCCAAACTGCCTTGCACCATTCATGGCGACAAGGAGTTTGCGCGACGATGCGGCGTACTTTCAAGGAACTGCTGGCGACCGACGAATTGATTCCCACCTTCGCGCTGGCGCGAATCGTGCATCCGATAATGATCGAAATGGCGGGCCTCGCCGGAGGCTATCGCGGATTCTGGCTCGATCTGGAACACGCCTTTGTCTCCACGGAGCAAATGGTCGTGGCCGGACTGGCGGCGAAAGCCAACGACATGGACTGCTTCGTCCGCCTGGCACCGACGGGGTACTCGCCGGTAACACAGTGCCTGGAGACCGGGATCGGTGGGGTGATGGCGGCGCAGATTCACTCGGCCAGCCACGCGGAAGAATTCGTGAAATGGACGAAGTTCGCTCCCCGCGGAAACCGGGGGTTGAACATGAGCGGTCGTGACGCCTGCTACACCCATAAGCCGGCAACGCAGTTCATCCAGGAAGCAAATCGAGACCACTTCGTCGCCATTCAGGTCGAGACGCTGGGCGCGCTCGCCGAGGCCGACGCGATTGCGGCGATCGACGGCGTCGACCTGCTGTTCATCGGACCGGCGGACTTGTCGCTGGCGCTGGGTGTACCGGGCCAATTCCATGCCGAGAAACTCTGGGAGGCGATCGCCCATGTCGCCGCGGCCTGCCGTAATCGCGGGATTGGCTGGGGAGCTGTCGTGCCCGACCCGAAGTTTTGCGAACGGGCCGTCGAACTCGGCTGCCGCATGCCGACGATCGGCAACGACGTCGGCATCGTCCGCCGCGGCATCGAGTGGTTCCAGAACAGCTTCGCGCCAAACTCCCTGGGCAAACGCAGCTGAACTGGGCCGGGGGACGCGTCATGTTTATGGACTGGTATCGTCGGGCCTCGCGATCGTTTGCGGCGGACGGGCGTTGTGATCGCCGCGCGGTGTTGCGGGGTGCGTTGGCGAGCGCGGGCGGGTTAGTGACGCTGCGAGAGTCGACGGCAGGCGCGGCATTTTTCGCCGGGGCGGAACGGCGCGACTTGCCCCGCGTGGCGGTGGTCGGCGCCGGATTCGCGGGCTTGGCGTGCGCCGATGAACTTGCCGCGTTGGGATACGACGTCACGGTCTTCGAAGCCCGGGATCGCTGCGGCGGCCGGGTACGCTCGCTGCGCGACTTTGTTGCCGGGAAGGTGATCGAGGCGGGTGGCGAGTTGATCGGTCCTAACCAACTGACCTGGATGGCGTATGCCAGGCGGTTTGGGTTGCAATTCGTGGAAATGCCCTGGCCGGCTTGTGACACTCTGTGGTGGGACGGCAAGTTACTTTCGGAGCAGGCGGCCCGGGCGCTGTGGGGTGAGATGCGATCGGCGCTGGAGCGGTTGAACGGGCTGGCGGAACCGATCGATGCCGATCGGCCTTGGGACAGTCCGGGAGCGGAGGAGCTCGACCGGCAGTCGCTGCAGGACTGGATCGATCGTTTGGAGGTATCGCCGGACTGTCGGGCTTTGATGGCGATCCAGATGACAGGCATTAACGGGCTGATACCGGCCTGGCAAAGTTTGCTGGCGATGCTGGCGATCGTGAGAGGGGGCGGACTGCAGAAGTTCTGGGACGAGACCGACACCCTGCACTGTGTGGGGGGCGCGGATCAGTTGTCGAGTCGCTTAGCGGCATCGCTGGTGGAGCGGCGCGGGGCGGCCAGTCTACGGCTGGCGACGTCCGTGCGTTCGATTGTCCGCCGGGGGCGGTCGCTGGTATTAAGCTTGTCCGACGGTACCGATTATCATGTCGACGACTTGGTGTTGACGGTGCCGCCGACGACCTGGAACAAGATCGGTTTCGCGCCGCCCTTGCCGGCGGCGCTGAGCGTGCCGATGGCGGCCAGCACGAAGTACCTGGCGGTCTTTCGATCGCCGGTCTGGCGCGAACTGGGGCGTCATCCCAATGCGATCTCCGACGGGCCGGTTCAGCTGACGTGGGAAACAAGTGCCGGCCAGGGCGACGACGGCGAACATGTATTGGTTGCGTTCGCGGGCGGGTGTGCGGCCGACGAATGCCGCGGCTGGGAGGCGAGTGTTCGGGATCAGCGTTACCGGTTCGAGATCGATCGGTTGTTTCCCGGCGCGGCAGAGAAAATCGTGCGTGGCCGGCTGGTGGACTGGGTGAGCGACCCCTGGGCACGGGGCACCTACTCATTTCCGGCACCCGGGCAGGTCACAACGGTTGGTCCGATCCTGTCGACGGGGCATGGGCCCGGTTTGCATTTTGCGGGCGAGCACACCTGTTACGCGTTTACCGGTTGGATGGAAGGAGCCCTGCGATCGGGGGTAGCCTTGGCGCACCGAATGGCGACCCGCGATGGAGTTATGCCGGATTAACGGCTTTTGCGGTTCGCATCGCGGCGGTTGTAGCGACCGTATCGGCCATGCGCATTGTGCGCGCAATTCGGTCTTTTTGCAGTACCGAGACTCTGTCTATTCGTGAGGTGCTGTTGCGAAAACGTGTCGTCCCGAGCGACCGGAATTCTGAAATGGAACCACCGATCGACCGACGATGATGCTTCGGGTACCACGGATTGGGCCTCGGCAGCTGTAAAGCTGACGAACGGAAGAATTGCGACTCGCGGCCCGGATCTTGGGTTTGTTCGCTTTCGATTTCACGGAGGAACACGGATGACGCTGCGTTGGCGCGAACTGGTGCGAAGACTGGTTTACGGGATAGGCGTTGGATCGGCACTCGTCGCGGCACCCTTGTGTGGCTCCGACGCCCCGTGGTTCCAGTTCAACGAATCAAGCTATATCAACGACGATCCCCCCGCGGTGGTCGTCGAGGGGGAGGAGTTCATCCTCAACGAGGATGGATCGCCCATGGACGCTGGTCTCGACTGCCTGGATGATTTCGGCTGCGGCCCGAACTGGACCGTCCAAGCGGGTGCCGTGATCTTGCGGCGCTTGCACGACAACCAGTATCTGCTGACGGATGGAACGACACCGATCAACCTGGCGGACATGAACTTCCGCTACCAGAGCGGACCGATGCTGAGCGCCACCCGGAATTCCGTACTCGGTTCCTGCTGGGATCTGCAAGTGACCTATTTCGGGGTCAATAACTTTGATGCGGTTGCGTCGTCGGCCAACGTGACCAATTTCGCCACGGTCCCGGCGTTTGTTCCTGGTGCTCCGGTTTCGGCGATCACCAATTACACATCGCGGATCGACAGCACGGAAGTGAACATGCGGCGCTCGATGAACGACTGGTTCACCGGCATCGTCGGCTTTCGCTGGGTGGAGTTGCGCGAAGACTTGAACACCGACTTCGTCAATGCCACGCACGCAATCAATACCAACAACCATATGTATGGCATTCAATTCGGCGGCGAATCGTTGTTCCTCGACCGAGGCGCGTTCACTGCGAGTCTGTTTGGCAAGGTCGGCATCTACGAGAACAGTGCCGATCAGAACACCGACATGGTGAACATTCCCGGCGCCGTGGCGTCGACCTTCGGCACCGCATCCAAAACCGCGTTCATCGGCGACGTGGGAATATTCGGCCACTATCTGATTAATGACTGCTGGTCGATCCGCGGCGGGTACCAGGTGTTGTTCCTGGACGGTGTCGCTCTGGCGTCCGACCAGATTTTTGCGTCGAATATTGTCACCGGAACGGCGACGGTCGACGTCGGCAACACGGCAGTCTACCAGGGGTTCTTTGCCTCGATTGAGAAAAGCTGGTAAGGGCTCCACGGTAACTTCAAAGCGGTCCGGCCGAATTCGGTCGGACCGCTTTTGTTACTGGGGTTATTGGGGGCGCGGACTTGATTCTGGCGGCGGAAATCGGGAGAACCAGCGAGTCTTCCTTTAAATCTGTTGCGGAGCCTGAAGCATGGTTGATGCTTCCCGCCGTTCCTTTCTGCGTGACCTGGGCCTGGGAGCGGCGACGCTGCCGTTCCTGGCCAACCTCCCCAGCCTCGGATTTGCCAATCAAGGGCGCCGCAAGCAGCGGTTGGTGGTGATGTTCAGCCCGAACGGGATTGTGCCCGGTACCTTCTGGCCGGACGAGCAAGGCGAGTCGTTCGCGCTCAAGAAGAGCCTCGAGCCGCTCGCGCCGTTCCGTGAGCAACTGCTGATTCTGAACGGCGTCTGCGACAAGGTCCGCGGCGACGGCGACAGTCATATGCGCGGCATCGGCTGCCTGTTGACCGGGATCGAACTGTTTCCGGGAAACATCCAGGGCGGTTCGGATACTCCGGCCGGTTGGGCGAGCGGCCTGTCGATTGACCAGGAACTCAGGAATTTCCTGCAGCGCAATCCGGAGACGGCAACCCGCTTCGGTTCCTTGGAATTCGGCGTACTGGTGCCCGAGCGGGCCGATACCTGTACGCGGATGTCGTACGTCGGTCCGAACAAGCCGGTGACGCCGATCGACGACCCCTACCAGATGTTTAACAAGCTCTATGGACAACAGCAGGATCGCGAACATTTGCGGAGTGTGATGGATGGGCTGCGCGAGGACCTGGCGAAATTGCGGCGGGTCGTCAGCGTGGAAGACCGGCAGTTGCTGGACGAGCATGAAGGGTTTGTGCGCGAATTGGAGCGGGAGCTGGCCGCTTCCGACGAATCGCTCGGCCATGCCGTCCCGCGGCTGGAGCCGGGCGCCAAGGAGGAAAACGACAACATGCCGCGCATCAGTCAACTGCAGATCGATCTGCTGGTTAACAGTTTTGCCCAGGACTTCGCCCGGATCGCCACGCTGCAACACACCAATTCGGTTGGGGGAGCCAAGATGCGGTGGTTGGGCGTCGAGGAAGGCCATCATGATCTGTCGCACAAACCGGACAGCGACGAGGATGCGCAGTCGAAGCTGACGAGGATCAACCATTGGTTCTGCGAGCAGCTCGCCTACCTGGCGCGGCGTCTGGCGGAGACGCCGGAACCGGGCGGAACCGGTTCGCTGCTCGATAACACCACCATCGTCTGGACCAACGAACTGGGCAAGGGAAATTCGCACACGCTGGACAATATCCCGTTTGTGCTGGTCGGCGGCGGATTGAACTTCCGCATGGGCCGGTCACTCAAATTGCCCAAGGTACCCCATAACCGACTGCTGATTTCACTGGCCCACGGCATGGGCCATACGATCGACCGGTTCGGAAACCCCGACTTCTGCGCCGCCGGCCCGCTTTCCGACCTCACTTAACCGTTCCCCGTTCCCCGTTCCCCGTTCTCACGCTACAATTTGAAACCACAGGTTCGCCATTTCCGGAGGGTATCCGAATGGTGAGGAGTCTGATTCGAAATCAGATGCCGGGCAACCGGTTGAGGGTTCGAGTCCCTTGCCCTCCGCTCGCGCGAAATCATTGAATTTCGCTGCTGCAGTCGCTCGGCGTCTCGCTCTTCGGTCGGGCGATCGACGTTGCGCCTTTGCGTGGTTGCTCCAGGAATTAGAGATCTCGCAGAGACGCGAAGGAAATTTCATCGAGAAAAGGCGGCAGGACGTGGCGGGGGCTTCCAGCCGCTGTTAGCGAACGGATAGTGTCTGGCGGAGTATCCGTGCCAATAATCCAATGTCGCTTCCCAATCCCAGTAATCGAAAGCCCTGCGTCCGGCGTTCGGCGAGATTTTCCAGGCTGGTGGCGATGACTCCGCACTGCTTTCCGTTCTGACGCAGGTACCGCATCGCGTCGAGAATCTGTACGGCGACACCAGGCCCTTCCCATTGTCCGCGATAGCCGGCGGTGGACGAGAAGTCGGCGGGACCAAAATAGAACAGATCGATTCCCGGGACGTCGCACATGGCGGGCAGCGCCTGCAGTGTTCGAACGGTCTCGATGATTGGGACCAGCAACACGTGCTGGTTCGCGACGGCCGTATGTTCGACGAGTTGCAACCCGAACATGGTGGCTCGTTCGCCACCAATTCCCCGTTTTCCCTCGGGAGGATAAAGCGCCGTCGCACGGGCCTCGCGAAGCTGATCGGCCGTCTCAATCCAGGGAAAGACGATTCCGTCCGCGCCGCAATCCAAAGCGCGCTTGACCAGACCCGTGTTCAATTCGGCGATCCGGACCAGTGCGACGGTCGAGCTTCGATTGGTGGCGCGCAGGTGTTCGGTGATCTCCTTCCAGTCGAGGTGCCCGTGTTCGGCGTCGATTACGACCCAATCAAGCTGCAACTCGACGGCCAGTTCGGTGACGTTCGGTGATTCGAGCGTGACCCAGAGTCCGTGGGTTGGCTGATCGGCGGCCAGTTTTTTGCGCAGGGCCTGGATGGCTTCGGTTTTCATCGGCGGGGCACTCCGGTTCAAGGTTGGCCGATTGCGATGCGGTCCCAGTCGAGCGGCTGCCGCAGGTCGATCGAAGGCAGGTCGGCTCGTATCGCCTCGACATACTTCTGCGCGGCGCCGGTGTTAAAGATAACCACGCGATCGTCGGTACGGATCCAGTTATTCGCTCGCAGCGCATCGAGTGCCGCGACGCAGGCGGCGGCTTCGGGACAGAGCGGGATTCCCTCCAGCGCGCAGACCCGCTGCATGCAGGGCGTAATCTCCGACTCGTCGACGGCGATCGCGCAGCCATCGCTTTCGCGTACCGCATCGAGGATCATGAAATCGCCGACCGCCACAGGCACGCGGATTCCGCTGGCGATGGTGTTCGCGTTTGCGAACGGTTCGGCAAACCGCTGTCCCGCATCGTACGCTTTGACGATCGGCGCGCAGCCGCTCGATTGCACGCTGACCAATCGCGGCATCCGTTCGGTTTCCAGCCAGCCCAAATGCCGCAGTTCCTGAAACGCCTTCCACATGCCGATCAATCCGGTGCCGCCTCCGGTCGGATAGAGAATGACGTCCGGCAGCCGCCACTGGAATTGTTCGGCCAGCTCCAGCCCCATCGTTTTCTTCCCTTCGATGCGATACGGCTCCTTGAGCGTGGAGAGGTCGAACCACCCCATCGCTTGTTTGCCTTCCCGCACGATGCGACCGCAGTCGTTGATCAGGCCGTTGACGAGAAACGTCTTGGCGCCTGCCAGCCGGGACTCGTAAATGTTCACCACCGGCGTGTCGTGCGGCATGAATACGAACGCCTCGATGCCGGCCCGCGCGGCGTACGCCGCGGCGGCCCCACCGGCGTTGCCGGCGGACGGCAATGCTACCCGCCGGATGCCGAAGTGCTGCGCCATGGTGAGTGCCATTGCGAGCCCACGCGCTTTGAAACTGCCGGTCGGCAACTGCGATTCGTCTTTGATCCAGAGCCGCTCCAATCCCACTTGCCGCGCCAGCCGGTTGCAGACGGTGAGCGGCGTTTGCAATTCGCCCAAGGTCACCGGGACCATTCCGTCGGGAATTGGCAGCAGTTCCCGATACCGCCACATATTGGGCGCGCGGTCGCGCAGGTCGGACTTCCGCAGATGACGTCCAACCGCCGCCAGATCGTAGCGAACCCACAGCGGCCGGTCTTTGTGCATCGACTGCGGGACATCGGCGGGCAGCGAGCTGCCATCCAACGCGCTTTCCAGATGCGTAACGAACGAGGGCATGCGGCGGTGTTCTCCGTTCCAGCTACGATTTGCCGCGGGCCTGGCCGACTTCGGCCACCGCGTCGGTTGGCGGATCCCCGATATTCTCGCTGGCGGTTGCCAGCCGCAGTGCGATCCGGCAGGCCTGGTGAAACTCGTCCAGATCAAGCGCCTCGCGGGTTGTATGTTGTTCGAGTTGGCCACATCCTAACGACACGGTCGGAATGCCCCGCGCCGACAGCCAATTGGCGTCCAGTCCCCCGTTGGAAATCGCGCGAACGGGAATCCGGCCCAGCGCGTGGATGGCACTTTCGGCGGCGAGCACACACGGTTGATCGTCGGCCAGTCGGAAGCTCTCGTAATCCAGTCGACCGTTGAAGGTGACACTGCCCGTCGTCCCTTCTGAATTTCGGACTTCCTCGGCGGCCTTCCGGAATGCGGCTTCGATACGCTGAACAATTTCCTGGCGAAAGTCCGGATCGTGGCTGCGTGCCTCGGCCTTCAGATAGACCTTCTCGGTAACGACGTTGGTGGCATCACCACCCTGGATGATGCCGACATTGCTGGTACCCCGTCGTCCATCTTTCTGGATAGCGCCGTGCCATCCGTCGCGGACCAGCGACGCGATCGCCAGCGACGCGATCGCGATGGCGCTGACGCCGCGTTCCGGTGCCGCGCCAGCGTGGCTCGCACGCCCCTGGATCCAGATTTGTATGCGGTAGCCGCCGGTCGCGCCGACCGTCAGTTTGTTCGCGGCGCCTCCATCCCAGTTGAACGCGAGCCGCGGGTTGCCGAGACTCGACTTCCGCACGTGCCGAGCCCCGAACAGGCCCACTTCTTCTTGAATGAACCAGCAAAATGTCAGGGGCGGATGGGGGAGACGTCGCTTGATGATCTCCAGAGCCGCGTTGAGCGTTACGGCAACCCCGGCCCGATCATCCGCGCCCAATCCGGTCGTGGGGTCGGCCGAGCGTACCAGACGCCCTCGCCTTACCGGTCTTGATCCCACGCAAATCGGGACGGTGTCCATATGCGAGGTCAACATCCGGCGTGCGCCACCGAGTGTGCCGGGCAACTTTAAGATCAGGTTGCCTGTCTGGCCGCCGAGTGGCGTATGCAGATGCGCGTTGTCGGACTCCAGCGCCCGCCTGGAGACTCCCGCGCTGCGCAAGGCATCGGTGATAAACTCCGAGACTCCCGCTTCGTCGCCGCTCCGACCGGGAATGGCCATCAACGACATCGCCAGCGCGGTCGCCGCCCGCAGGTCAGGTTCAGGTACTGGCGGGTAAGGGGAATCGTTCCGGAGTAACTTCGCCATGCGGGATCCGCCTTGCCGCGTTCGGCCACAGCCGAACGCGCGCCGCTCCAGTTGCGTCGTTCAAGAAACCAGTTCGCGAATCGGCTGAACTTCGGGAGTCACGAGATTCTGCGGGCGGCCGCGGAAGTCGAACAGCCGAGGTATCCCCGGTAAGTGAATGCCTAGATTGTGATAGATCGTGGCATGCACTTCCTCGAACGATACCGGTCGTGTCGCCGGTTCTCCGCCAAGACGATCGGTGGTGCCCAGGCACTGTCCGGTGCGCATGCCGCCGCCGGCGAGCAACGCGCAAGAAACGCGAGGCCAATGATCGCGCCCGGCATCTTTGTTGATCTTGGGTGTTCTGCCGAATTCGCCCCAGACAACCACCGTGACGTCCTTGTCCAGGCCGCGCGAATGCAGGTCTTCGACCAGCGCCGACACACCCTGGTCGAAAACCGGAAGTTCCTCGCGCGCGTTGTTAAAATTGTGCCCATGCCAGTCCCAGAAGCTGTAGTTCACCGTCACGACGCGTACGCCGGCTTCAATCAGCCGGCGAGCGAGCAGCAGATTCTGCGGCACGCGCGGCGCTCCGTCCCCTTTCGGTTGATCGGGGTTTCCCAAACCATATCGCTCGCGGACCGCCGCCGGCTCCTTGCTGAGGTCGAGCGCGTCGAACAACTCGGAAGATGTCAGGATCCCCATCGCCCGCTGGGTGAACAGGTCCATGCCGTCCATCGATCCCCGCGCGTCCCATTGCCGCCGGAACGAGTCTACCGCCCCCAGCAGTCCGCGGCGGTCGTTGAGCCGTTCCGGGGTAATCCCCTGCAGAACCAGGTCGTCGCGGCCCGGACCTGTCGGGCGGAACGACGAGTGGCCCAGGCCTAGAAATCCGCCACCCGGTTCGTTGTACGGCTTATGCTGGGTCGTATAGCAGAGGCTCACAAACGGTGGAACCCCGGGAAACACAGGTCCCTGGAGCCGCGAAACGGAGGAGCCGATATGCGGCCAGCCGCCGGCCGGTTCGTTCTGGCTGACATGGCCGGTGAAGCACTGATACCCGGCATGTTCGTCCCGGCATCCGACCACCGTGCGGATCGGGACAAGCTTGTCCATGATCGACGCCAGCCGCGGCAGTAATTGACAGATTTCGATGCCGGGCACGTTGGTCGCGATCGGATCGAACTCGCCCCGTACCTCGGCGGGCGCGTCGATTTTTATGTCATACATGTCTTGATGAGGAGGGCCACCACATAAATAGACCATGATGAGCGATTTGTGTGAGGTACCTGCGCCGGCCTGCGCCTCAAGGCGCAACAGCTGGGGAAGGCTCAAGCCGGTAAGGCCCATTCCCCCCAGTTGCAAAAAGCTTCGCCGCGAGAAGCCGTCGCAGTATCGTCGTTTATCCCCGCTGCCGAAAATCGAAAGCATCAGGCCTAGTCCCTCAATGCGGAAATCTCTTATTTGTCGTCGCTGGTGGCGGAACGCCGCGCCAATCGAATCTCGGTCGGAAGCGCCGAGGATCGCTCGTCAAGCAAAACCTCTTGACTGTCGTAGCCCGACTTCACGAACACCACTCGCAATGTTACACCCCGTCGGCGCAGGTGATCAAGCTGATCCGGAATAGTGAATTTGCCGTTCTGGTCGCTCTTGGTGATCGAATGGGCCTCGACCGAGGTCTTGCCCGAGTCGGGATTCGTGTATTTACGCTGGACGACAACCTGCACGCCCGACAGAGGTTCGGCCGACTTTTCATCCAGACAGATCGCGGTGAGCGAAGCGGAGTTTCCCGTCGATTCGCGCGGCGCGGCGCGCGTGTTGTTTCCGCGAAACGTCTCGTACATCTCTCCAATCTCATCCGCCAGTGCGGCTCGCAGTTCCTTGATCAATTGCAATTGAGTATTCAGAGATGCCTTTTCCGTCTGCATTTGATCGGGAGTCAGTCCACGGTGTTGAAGCAGCGCCAAACTGGTCTGAATCTCGCGAATCTGGATGCAGTATTGTTCGTACTGCCGCAAGGCGACGCGGAATTCAATTTCGTTCAGCGCCTGCCGCACATCCCGAACGTCGCCAATTCCGGCGGGGTCTGCCGGGGCCGCGTTGCGTGCGGGCGCTGACACAGCCGGGTCAGCGGCGCGCCCGCCTGTACCCGCCGTCGACTTCGACCGATCAGGGTTTTCGACGTCCGCCAGCCGGTCCAGGAACTTTCGGATAGAATCGGCCTGTGGACCCGGACTCAATTTTGCCAGCTCGCGTTCCAGATTCTCCCGGAGGGCCTGACGCTGGCGAGGCGAGATGCGTTCGAGGGACGTCGATTCGCCCGCGGCCGCCGGATCGCTCGAACGTTCCTGGGCGCGAATCGCCACGGGAATCAGCCAGATCCCGATCCCCAGCAACGTTGCTGAGATCCATGCGGGAGCCGGCGATGCTCGGAAAGCCGGCCCGCCGGGCACCGCTCGTTGCGTAGAACCCCACATCGATTCGAAACGTTCCCAGGCTGCCATAGACTGACTCCGCAAAACCGACTACCGATCATATCACGGCCCTGTCCCGTTGTCGCGATTGGACCTGCGTAGAGGGAACAGGGTCGTCGGTCGACAATAATCGGCAAAATGGGCGGTCCGGGCAGTCTGTGGATTGGCAAACTTTTCCGAAAGGGCTGATTTTCTCGATTCGGCTGACTTTTCGGACGATGTAGTAGGGGCATTTCCGTTCGCGGGCTTGTGCCCGCCGGATTGGTCCGCCCCATCCATCGAGAGCCATCCTGCGAGGGCACAGACATGTTGCGCACCATCGCCATGACGGGACTGATTGCGCTCGTACTACAGACGAACTACGGCTGCTGCGTGAATCGGCATCTCGATTGCAATGGCTTGGACGCCTGCTGCGGATCGCCGCGCGACCCGATCCTTGGGGATTGCGACCGCTGTGGTGTTTGTGGCGGCACCGAATGCCCGGGGTACACGCCATGCGGCTATCTCAAGTACATGCTGACGTGCGGCTCCGGCTGTGGAGAGATTTACTACAACGAATGGATCAGCGATCCACCCGATTGCTGTGATCCGTGCGACGACTGTGGCAACTGGTGCCAGGGCTGTGGCACGCATCGGCGGCGGATCGTGATCGACGGCGTACGGGATCTGATTGCCGGCTTGCGTTCGGTATCGTGCATGGAAGTCTGTGATGGTAGCGATTGTGGGGCAGGCTGCCGGAGCTGCGGACGCCTCGGGCGGAGACAGCGTGGGTTCGACGATTTCTATGAGGATCTCGATACGCCGATTGAGGTACTCGATGAGCCGCTCGCGGCGCCCGGCGAGAAAACACCGCAGCCAGCGCAGCGCCCCAGCCCCTCAACGCCCGAGCATAAGGCGTCGCGCCCCCGCGCCATGTCGCGCGTGATCTCGGCCTCCCATAGCGAACAAGTTTCGCGTGATCCGTCGCTGCGCTAGGCCTTCCGCGCACAACAGTTCTTGAATTTCAAGCCGCTGCCGCAATAGCAGCGTTCGTTGCGCCCGATGCGGCGAACCGGCCTGGAATCGGTGCTCCGCTCCAAATCGCCTTCCAGGAAATTGTCGTCGGGTGCCCGCATGACTGGCGTCGGACCGACAGTTTCTCTCATTTCCGACATGATTCCCAACCTGCCGGGCTTGCCAGTCGATCCTTGCTCATGCAGGTCGGGAAACATCCCTTTGTGGCGTTCGATCATCGGTTGGAGCACGTCCTTCGTGAATTCCTCGACGTCGATACCTTGCTCCGCCAGTGGCGTGAACGTTTTCGCCAACTGGTTGTCGCGCTCGCTGGACGGAATCAGCGCAAGGTTCCAGCAAGCCACGGCCAGGCCCATGGCACGATTCATTTTTCGTTCATCTCCGTCCGTCGTTTCCAGCAGCGGTCGCGCGTATTCGACGATCGCATTTGTCATGCTGCCCATTCTGGCGTCTCCTTAGCCAAAAGTATCCCTGGGGGCGTGTAGCCGCCACCACGAGATTTTGAAAAACTGCTCGGCAACCGTCGACATCAGATTTGACAGCCGTTTTGCAATCGCCGGCATGCCGAAGCACACAGTGACCGCTGAGGAAAGCGAACTGCTCTGTGCGATTCGCGTACGGAAGGTGAGCGGAATAGCAGCAATGGCCTTTCGAGAACCATGCCGCGTTGCATCTTACCGGCTTGCCATTTGCCGGTGCTCGGCAACAATACTGTTACCCAACCTGTCCTGGAGAATGCCGTCGAATGTTTTCCGCGAACGCCAACTCCCCCGAACGCATGCAGTGCATGGAAGTCTGGGGTGGCAACTCACCCGTCGCTCGCAGCTTTCGCACACCGGGACTGAAATTGTGGTTGCACAGTCGTCCTTACAAAGGCGCGGAAAGCGGGGGGGATGTCTACTACGTTTCCTCCTGCGCTTCGGGGCGAATCACAAGATTTCTGCTTGCGGATGTCAGCGGCCACGGCCAGAAGGTTGCCCAGATGGCGGCCGGATTGCGCGATCTGATGCGTCAGAATATCAATCTGATCAAACAGACGAGGTTTGTCAGCGAGATGAACCGTCAGTTTGTCGCCCATCCCCAGGATGGTGGTTTCGCGACCGCTCTGGTCTGCACCTATTTCGCTCCCAGCCGAACGCTGCAATTCTGCAACGCCGGCCATCCGATGCCTTTGATCTATGTCGCCCGTACAAGTCAGTGGTCGCTGGCCAGCGAGCGGGCGACGGTGCAACGGGGCAGTGAGTTTGCCGACGCGCCTCTCGGTGTGATCGAGGGGGGTGATTACTCATTGTTCAGCATACAATTGTCCTACGGCGACATGATGCTCTGCGTCAGCGACGCCTACACGGAAGCGGTTGATTCCGAAGGTGAGCAGTTGGGCCAGAACGGGCTGCTGAGGATCGTCGAGCAGATCGATCCGTCTGAGCCCGCGGAGATTATTCCGAAGTTGATTGGTCGGTTGACGCGAACATCGAGCGACAATCTTGCGTCGGACGATGCCACGGCACTGTTGTTTCAGTGCGATGGTTCGAAAACGACCGTGCAGGATAACCTGCTGGCGCCGTTTCGCCTGTTGCGCCCCGTGCGCGACAAGACCGTGATCCACGCATAAGCGTGCTGCAGAGGAGGCGAATTCAATGGATTTGGGTGCGATCGTTGACCGGGCCCAGCAGTCGGAACGGTGCGAGCAGCGCATCGCGCCAGGTGGTCGCCCGCTCGGTCGCCTGGAATGCCAACACGGTGGCGTCGGACTGCTCAAGATTGCCGCTTCGGGCGCGCCGTATTGAGTTCAACAAATCACGAGGCAGCGACGGTGAATTGGCGAAACCAAGTTGCCGCAGGCGTTCGAGAACGCCGTCGACCCCGATCGTATGGCCGGCGGGATCCCGCGCCTCGGTCAGAGCGTTGCTGTAGGCCACCAGCCAATCGCCGGGCTCCAGGGTGGTCTTGTGCTGCTGGTATTCGCGTAGTTCGAGCAGGCCCGGGTCCGTTGGAGCGACCGAATCATCCGGCAGCCCCTTCAATAACGACCAGCTGTCGGACTGCTTTCGGTAGATTGCCGGCGGAGGATGCCCGGCGTTGCAAACGCTGAGCGAGCGTGTCGGCGCGAAGTAGGTGGTGATCAGCGTGGATGCGAAACCGCCTTCCAACGAGGCCGCGGCCAGTTGCTTGTTCAGCTGCCTCACCGCGCGGACATGCGTAATCGAATTGACATTGGCGCGAATCAAATCACGAAGTTGACCAGCCACCTGCTGGAACAGCGCGCCGAAGCCGCAGACTTCCGCCAGCAGTACGCGCGTAATCCGTCCCGAGGCACACGACGAAACAAAATGCAGATCCCCGCCACCCGCCCGGACGTCCTGGTGCGATTCGCTGCAGATCCAGACGTCGACGCCGGGTCGCTGCAACCGCCGATCGACCGTTCCGTGCCCGCCGCAGACCTCCATGCAGTGCATGACATTTTCGTCGGTCGACGCCTGTTGAGAAACTTCTGGCATAAGTGTCTTTCCGAATTCGCATGGCCGCGGATCGGCGGCGTGGACCATCATTCCGTGATCATGCTCCGACTTCAGAAACGGTTCGAAGCGCGATCAAAATCCTGAAAGAGTGTCGGCAAGACGGCGGTCCGCTCGACTTCGAAGAAGCAGCTGATCCCATAGCGATGTTCCTGCAGGTTCCGGCAATTGTCGCGCAGCTCTTCGGTGTGATGGGCCGCGTAGAATTTGTAATCGTTGCGAATAATCATCGTAAGGGGTGTTCGCACTTGCTGGTGAAAGGAATGTCGCGGACCAGGACCAGCTGTTTGGGATTCCGCGTGGGACAGTTGGGGCGGACGGACGCGGGGCCGCGGCTCGGTGGTTTCCGCGGCGTGATGAGGTCGCCCGCCAGTGGAACCGGACTTGACTCGGGGCGGTGCATTCATAATGGTTGCCATCAGCAGCTCCAGTTCTCGGTTTCTGTTCGCCAAAGGGCACAATAGGCGCATCTCGCGCAGCGACAACCTGGAAAATCGCCGGAACTCGGCGGTCGAATGCGACGAGTCGCGGCGGGGATCGTATACTACCGCAGAAGCAGCCCGGCGGCACCAAGTCGCCGATCCCATTTACGCAGCTGCAGCAGCATGTAGATCGACATCGCGATATTGCCGAGAGTCATGATCAGCAGGAACCAGCCCAGTCGAGCCCAATGACCGCGTTCCTTGTACGCGACCCAGAGGTAAAACGTCAAAAAGCCAAAGTAGCAGTCGGCCAATGTCGCGTGAAACCAGGGGTCGGTCGTCAACGGCGGCCCGACCTGCAGGATGCTGCGATCGAGAGCGGCGTACGTCGTAACTGCGATCATTGCGCCCAGAATTGCGCCGAAAATCAGCCCCAGTAGAATCCGAACCATAACCGCCTCGTGAGAAGAGGGAATGCAACGATGGGCGGTGCCGGGCAGTGGTTACCGCAGACAATCGTGTCCGGGCTCAGTGCGAATAAACCTCGAGGTAGCGTTTGACGCTGAATTTCCTCGCGGTGTTGTCCGAACTCATGTACCGGATCTTGCCGAAAATCGAACGTTCGGGACCCCATGCCCGGTCGTACCTTCCCAGCACCCAGAAAATTCCGCTGTAGGAGTTGGGGTTGCGTCCATCCAGAGCGATTCTGTTGTTGAGCTCGATCATGTAATCGAGCGCGATCTGCGGCGACGGCGACCATTCCAGGATCTTCTTTCCCCATAACATCCGCAAGTAGTTGTGCATCCGCCCCTCGCGCACCAGTTGCCTTTGGGCGGCATTCCAAAGCGGGTCGTGCGTCCGCGATTGCTGCAACTGTTCGAGAGTATAAACACGGGGGCGAGGGTCATTTGCGTGCTCGGCCAGCGTTTCTTGCGCCCAGGCCGGCAGCGACTCATACTGATCGTAGTCCGCTCTCTGGCTGCACATATTGTAGCCCAGTTCACGCCAGGTGATCAGTTCGTCCAGAAAGGACTCTTCATTCGCATCGACGCCCCACCAGCCCTGGGAGCTCCCGTTCGTTCTTCCGGTCAATTTGTCGGGTATCCAATCGGCGCGGCGCGTGAGCGCGTCAAAGATCGCATGCACCGAGATATGGCCGAAGTGCAGGTAGGGAGAGAGGCCGCTGGTCGCGTCCAGTTCCGGTTCGTTGCGCTCGGAAGCGTAATGCGACAGCTTCGAATCCAGGAAAAGCTGCAGCGTCGCTTGCGCGGCGCGGCAACCACCGGCGGTCGCGACCGGAGGCACGGAATGATCGATTGGAAATCCGGCCAGCTCGTCTGCCCTTCGCTTGAAACGCTTTAGATTGGCCGCGGGCCACCGCTTGGTAAGGGTGGCGGGCAGCGTGTTGATTTGTGGCAGATCGACGCCCGCCAGCGGGTCGGATTCCGGAAATTCAGCCAGGTGGGGCAACAAGTTTTTCTGCAGGAAAATCCGGAAGTCAAAGGCCCGGGTAAACAGTTTCGTTGCCGCCCGCATCGGCAACAAGCCATTCGAATCAATCAGTTCCAATCGGCACGCAACCTGATTCGCTGCCGCGGTCACCATCCGCGGTAGAAAAGAGCAGGGGAAATCATCGCCAACCACGACTGCCGCGCGATCGGCCAGGGCGGCGAGCAACCCTTTTCCGGCACCTTCGATTTCCTCCAGGTACGGGTAGTACAACAGCGGCTTTCCGGCGAATTCGGCCGCATTGTCGATCATGCCGTCGATGACAAACCGGTGAATCCGGTCGCTCGACCAGCGGTAGTTGCTGCGGAGTGCTTCGAGTACCACCAGCGGTCGTTGGAGTTGATGAGACCATTCCACCGCCCTCTGCAAACTGAAGTTGTGTCCGGGACGACGGAATGCCGTCATCCAGTAAAGGACGTAGTCCGCATCTCCGCGAGGTGGGAGATCCCGGATCGTACGGATGCGAATGTTTGGAACGGCGTGCACGATGGTCCCGCTCCCCGGCTAGATCGCCGACGGCATCCAAGCCTCGTGCCGCCTCGAACGGACGGCAAGCCAAGCATTCTCGCCACGCACCGGTTCCAGCAGGTAATGTCCTACCAGCCATGCGTTCCCCCCCTTATACCGAAACAGCTCGGCACATGCCATCAGAAAGATGCGCCAGCGCTGAAGAGTTCTACGGGCTTCCGCCGAAGACAGATCGCGCTCGAACAAGCGGCGAATCTGCCCGCGGTTGCGATCGAGATTCCGCAGCCACTGTTCACACGTCTGCCAGTAATGCATGCCATTGACTGCCCATTGCCGCGAAACGGTAAGATGCCGGTCGAACTCGCGAAACAGGTCGAGCGACGGCATCGTGCCGCCCGTGAAAAAGTGGCGTGCCATCCAATCGTCGTTGGCCTCGTCTTCGAAAAGATACGGCGTCGTTCGATGGCAGAATACGTGAAGGAACGCCTTGCCTTGATCGGTGAGCCAACTTGAAACCCGTGCAAACAGCAATTCATAGTTCCGCATGTGCTCAAACATTTCTACGGAAACCACGCGATCAAATCGCTCGCTCGTCTCGAATTCCCGCATGTCCGCTGTGATCACTCGAAGATTCTGCAGCCCCGCCTCTTCCGCTTGCTTTTCGATGAAGGCCCGCTGGCTTTGGGAGTTCGATACCGCGGTGACCCGGGAAGCCGGATAGCGGGAAGCGATCCAGAGGGTGAGCGATCCCCAGCCGCAGCCCAGTTCCAGAATCCGCATCCCGTCCCGGATCTCGGCGCGTTGGCAGGTTTCGTCCAGCATCCGCCGCTCGGCTTCCTCCAAGGTCGTGCACTCCGGCGTGAACAGGCAACAGCTATATTTGAGACGCGGTCCCAGCACCTGTTGGAAGAACTCCGCAAGTACCTCGTAGTGCTGCCGGTTCGCTGCGTCCGTATCGACGGCCAAAGGGCTGGCCCGCAGCAGTTGCACCATCTGCTCCGTACCCTGCTCCGACAAACTGGCCAGACGGCGAGCCAGGAGTCGACGAATCCCGAATCGGATCAGCGCATCCGGAATCAGCCCCAGTTCTGCAAAATCGAATGTATTCATCGGGAAATCCCCTGACGGAAGCTGGCCGTTCGTATCCCTGACGGTTACCGTCGCACTAACATACTAGTGGCGCGACAAGCCGCCACCTCCCGCAACCCAACATGAGTACCCGACCATGCTTCCGATCTTGTGGAAAAACCTCGCCGTTCTGGTCGCCATCTCCGGAATTCTCTGGACGATCTGCTGCCTGCTGCGAAATGTCAACCTGATCGACATTTTCTGGGCAATCGGGTTCGTACTGATGGCCTGGTTCTCACTCCTGTTCGGCGATCGATTCCTGGTGCGGCCGGTCGCATTGACCGCGATGGTGACGATCTGGGGACTTCGATTAAGCGGGTATCTCGCCTGGCGTAACTTGGGAAAGGCCGAAGATTACCGCTACGCCGCCATGCGGCAGAACCATGGAAGCCGTTTCGCGATCGTCAGTCTGTTCACCGTGTTCGGTCTGCAGGGGGCGTTGATTTGGATCATCGCGATGCCGATTCAGATCGGCATTCTCTCGTCCGGAGACTGGCAGGCCTGGCGGTGGCTTGGTGTTGCCGTCTGGATGACCGGCCTGCTGTTTGAGTCGGTCGGCGATTTCCAACTTGCCGCTTTCAAAGCCGACCCGGCGAACCGTGGACAAGTCATGAACCGAGGATTGTGGCGGCTGACCCGACACCCCAACTATTTTGGTGATTTTCTCGTCTGGTGGGGGCTTTACCTCGTCGCGGCGGAAAAGGAATCGTGGTGGTGGACTATTGTCGCTCCAGCGCTGATGTCGTTTCTGCTGATTCGCGTATCGGGCGTGAGGTTGCTGGAATCGTCGCTGCGACACCGGATCTCGGGCTACGAAGAGTATGTCGCCCGCACAAGTTCCTTCCTCCCCTGGCCGCCACGCAACATCGGGGATCGCCGTTAGCTGGGAGAGTGGGCACCGCGGCGTCGCCGAGTCGCGCCTCTGCAAGGGCAGTGGCCTGATTGTTCGGAGCAACAGCGGACCGCCCGTGTTCGCGTGGGGGGGACCGTTGCCGTCCACTTTCGGCCGCTGGCGTGCCAACCCTTGTCAACGATCTTTTCGGCACTATAGTTCCAGGCAATTGTCGTGACGATTGAAAACCGCTTCCGACGAGTTACGGCTCGAAAAACGTCGTGCGGCTCTCCGGAAGATTCCATTGATGACGACCAAATTTGCCTGCCAGGACCAAGGAAATCGCATGCGGATCGCCATCATCGGAACGGGAGTCAGTGGCAGTCTGGTGGCCCGATTGCTTGCCACGCGGCATGACGTTACGGTCTACGAATCGAACGGCTATCCAGGGGGGCATGCCAACACGGTGGAAGTCGAACTGGACGGCCGGACCTACCCGGTCGACACCGGTTTCATGGTCTTCAACCGGCGGACCTACCCCCAGTTTTGCCGTTTGTTGGAGCTGCTGGAAATCGCCTCGCAGGACAGCGACATGAGCTTCAGCGTCGGCTGCGAGCGTACCGGCTTGGAGTACCAGGGGAGTTCGTTGAACGGTCTGTTCGCCCAACGTCGCAATCTACTCCGGCCCTCGTTCTGGGGGATGCTGGGCGACATCCTGCGGTTTAACCGTCGTGGCATGCTTGCCGCCGAACGCGATCGACTGCGGGACGGTCGCACTGTGAACGAGTTTCTGCGCGAGTGCGGTGTGGGGCGCCGGTTCGTGCGGCATTACCTGGTGCCGATGGCGGCGGCGATCTGGTCGAGTGATCCACGAGCGATTCTCGAGTTTCCGGCTCGATTCATGATCGGTTTTTTCGCCAATCATGGTCTGATGCAATTGCGCGATCGGCCGCTTTGGCGCACGATCGTCGGTGGTTCCCGACGGTACATTGCCGCATTGCTCGAACCGATTCGCGATCGGGTTCGGCTTCGTTCCCCGGTGACCGCGGTCCAGCGGTGCGAACGTGGTGTCAGCGTGACTGCGGCTGGCGGCCAGCCTGAAGATTACGATGAAGTCGTTTTCGCGTCGCACGCCGACCAGACTTTGCGGATGTTGACCGAGGCGACCCCCGCCGAACAACAGATCCTGCGGGCATTCCCCTATCAACCCAATCAAGCCGTGCTGCACACGGACATTCGGATGCTGCCGCGGCGGCGCCGCGCCTGGGCGAGTTGGAATTATCAGATTCCCGATTCGGAGGAACAGGCGGCCTCCGTCACCTACGACCTGAGCCGCCTGCAGAATCACCATTCCAGCATACCAATCCTGTTGACCCTCAACCCGACTCGAGCAATCGAAGAGGCCAGAATCCTGCGCGTCTTCGACTACGCGCATCCGGCATACTCGCGAGCGTCGATCTCGGCCCAGGCTCGGCATCGGGAGATCAGCGGCAGGAATCGAACGCACTATTGTGGCGCGTACTGGGGCTACGGATTCCATGAGGACGGAGTCTGCAGTGCGTTGGAAGTTGCCGCCCATTTCGGACTGGGAATTGACGCATGCAAAGCTGCATCTATCACGGAACGGTCGCTCATCAGCGCTTCGAGCCGGTAACGCATCGATTCAGCTACAAGCTGTACATGCTCTACCTGGATCTCGACGAGTTGCCTGGGCTGGTCGGTCGTGGCAAAACGATTTCGGGATCACGCTTTGGCCTGGCTTCGTTCCTCCGCGGCGACCATCTGTTTGATCGTGAGCGACCGCTGGCCGATGAGGTCCGTGAACGGGTCGCGCGGCAGACCGGAATCGCGTGTCGAGGCCCGATCCGCCTGCTGACACAATTGCGATACTTCGGTTACTACATGAGCCCGCTGAACCTGTTTTACTGCCTCCGCGAATGTGGCACCCGCGTCGAAGCGGTGGTGGCGGAAGTCAACAATACACCCTGGAATGAGCGTCACTGCTACCTGCTCTGGGACGGAAACCGGGAACCTGAAGATTCGGGTATGCGGTTTATTCATCCTAAGGACTTTCATGTCTCACCGTTCATGGACATGGATCTGGAGTACGATTGGCGCCTGTCGCCACCGGACGCGTCCTTGAAGGTGTGTCTGGCAAACCGCCGCGCTGGCAAGACCCTGTTTACTGCCTCCATGAACCTGGAACGCCGCGAGCTAAGCAGATCGGCTTTGCGGCGTATGAGCCTCCGATTTCCCGTGATGACCGCGCGGATCAGCGCGGCGATTTATCTCCAAGCCCTCCGACTCTGGTGGAAGAAATGCCCCTTTTATGCACACCCCCGTCGGCTCAACCAGCCGATCCCCACGAAGTACTCTGCGACGACTTTGCCGGCCACCGTCCCGAATCGCGGCCCTCGTCGCTGATCCAGCGATCCAAGGATTGGCTCGATGCCAGTTGTCTGTTCCGCAAGGCAGTGCTGCGGCGGCTGGAATCGCTGCGCGTGGGACGCCTGACACTGTTCGACGCGACGGGCACCTACGAGTTCGGGCACGACGGCTCCAGCGACCTCACGGCCACGCTCCACGTTCACCATCGCCGGTTCTATCGATCGGTCGCGCTCGGCGGAGCGATGGCGGCGGCGGAATCGTATATCCGCGGCGACTGGGATTCTCCCGATCTGACGACGGCGATGCGCGTGCTGGCACGCAATATGGACCTGTTGGCGCAGATCGACTCCGGCCTCATGAGCCTCCCTGGTAAGGCGGGACGAAAAGGCTCGCGAATCACCTCGCCTTTCCGAGCATTCAAGCCGCTGCGTCTGTTGCGTGCCGGGGCCCACTGGTTACGCCGTAATACCCGCGCGGGCAGCAAGCGGAATATCGCGGCCCATTACGATTTGAGTAACGAGTTCTTTGCGCTGATGCTCGACCCGACCATGACCTATTCGAGCGGCATCTTCGATCGGCCCGAGATGACGCTCGAGCAGGCATCGATCGAAAAATACGACCGCATCTGCCGAAGAATCGACCTGCGGCGCGGCGATCACGTGCTGGAGATCGGAACCGGGTGGGGTGGATTCGCGGACCACGCGGTCCGTAACTACGGTTGCCGCGTTACGACGACGACCATTTCCGACGAGCAACACGCCCACGCCGCCCAAAGATTCCGCGCCGCGGGAATCGAACGTCGCATCCATCTGCTACGGCAAGACTATCGGGATCTGTCCGGGACGTTCGACAAACTGGTCTCGATTGAAATGATCGAGGCGGTCGGCGAGTCCTTCTTGCCAGGCTATTTCGAAAAATGTTCGCAATTGCTTAAGCCCGAAGGGCTCTTCTGCCTGCAAGCAATCACGATCCCCGATCACCGCTATGACAGCTATCGCAAGTCGGTCGATTTCATCCAGCAATACATTTTCCCGGGTGGCTTCTTGCCAAGCGTCGGAGCGATGGCTCGGTGCGTCGGAGAGCGAACCGACTTCCGCTTCCTGCAGCTTGAGGACTTTGGTTCGCACTATGCCGAAACGCTGGCGCGATGGCGACGGAATTTCTGGCGCGAGATCGCGAGGGTGAAGGCACTAGGTTTCGACAAGCGGTTCATCCGTACCTGGCACTACTACCTCTGTTATTGCGAAGCCGGTTTCCATGAACGACAGATCGGAGTGGCCCAGATTCTGTTGTCGAAGCCAGAGTTTCGGTGAAGAGGGGAACGGGGAACGTGGAATGGAGAATGGAGGAACGGGGTGGCCTGATGAAAACACCGGAATTTGGAGAGATTGGGTTTGATAGATAATTGAAAAACTGTTGCGCCTCTTCGTTGTGAAATGCGCCTCTTCGTTGTGAAAAAGGAACAACACTGTCCTTTGCGAAGGAACGCAACAGTGTCCATGTCATGGAGTGAACGGGTTCAACAATTCAAGTCGCTTTTGCGGAGCCGGGCAACGATTGGTTTTCATCCCATTCTCATCTTCAGTACAGGTGACCAGATGCGCTGTGCCAATTTTCCTTGCCGCTTCCCATCCGACGACGACTGTCGAAACCGCAGCGGCCGCAACGTCAGGCAGCTCACTTTGCTGCTGGTGCTCGCCGTTGGCGGCATCCAGTCGGGCAGTGTCCACGATGAGTTAGCGACAGCGACAGGGGAGCTGGATTCGATCCAGGCGGCGCAGGCGGCGGCAGAGTCGGTGGCGAATCGCGCGCCTTGGGTGTCGCGACGCTAGCACGGGCACTCGACTGCTGTTGACTTGGCGGCCGATTTCGGACCTAATTCGGCTGCAGTGCCGGAAGGAATCCAGGCCCAGGTTCGCCAGCGATGGCCCATTCACAGACACCGGAAGTCGCCGTTCTTGTTTCCACTTACCAGCGTCCCCGACATTTGGAACGCTGTCTGTTGTCGATTGCGCTGCAGCGCGGCGTGGCAGGGCGGATGGAAGTGGTGGTCGCCGACGATGGTTCGACCGACGAAACCCACGAACTCGTTCGCGCGTTCGCTGCGACGGCCGACTTTCCGGTCCGGATGACGACGCATCCGCACGCCTCGTTTCAACTGGCCCGATGCCGCAATGAGGGCGTGGCGGCGGCGCGCGCCGAGTATCTGATCTTCCTGGACGGCGACTGTATTCTGCCTCCCGACCATGTCTTCCAGCATCTTGCTCGTCGGCGCGATCGCGTGGCCTACGCTGGCTACTGCATCTGTCTGGACCGGCCGACGAGTGAACGGGTGACCGCCGACGCGATCCGCAGCGGCGCTTTTCTGCGTTGGGGCGGCTGGCGCGAACGTTGGAAGCTCGCCAAACTGGACTGGAAGAGCCGCTTCTACTATGCAATGGGGCATCCGATGAAGCCGCGGCTGTTCGGCGGGAATGTAGGCATCTCCCGCGCCGATTACGAACGAGTCAACGGCTACGACGAGAATTTTGTCGGTTGGGGGTGCGAAGACGACGATATGCGGATTCGGCTGCGTCGTTCAGGGACGCGGGTCGCTTCGATCTTGCGCTGGACGCGTACCTATCATCTGTGGCATCCGCCCACCGCGACCGCTCCGATGGCGTGGCGCGCCGGCAGCAATGTGGCTTATCTGACGCGGCCGATGCGCTTGACGCGTTGCCGCAACGGACTGCTCAAGCGATCCGACGACGATTTGCGACTGGCGTTGCTAGGTAACCGTACCGCGATGGTGGAGTTGGGCGGCGAGTGGGGCGACCTGGTCCGATTCGGTGATGGCGCGTCGTTCCGCGATCCGGCGTCGATGGAGCGGAGTAAGGCCGATTCGGCATCCGCATCACACCGTTCCATGGAGGGTGCGGCGGAAGTGGAGTTGATCGTGGGGGACGAACCGGGCGAATTTTCGGGGCGCGCCGATTGCAACATCCTGGTGCTGCCCGACGGATGCCGCGCGCCGCCGCGGGGGCTCCATCAAGCGCATGTGTTGGTGACGAATCAGTCGCTTGGCGCACCCTGGCAAGTGAAATACCGGATGACGGAGCTCCGGGCCGCCCTGCGGAACGTGGCCTGACGCGTTGCTAAGAGGAGATCGTACGATGCAGGTGTTGGGACTGATCACGGCTCGCGGAGGCTCGAAGGGAATCCCCGGCAAGAATGTCCGGCCTCTGGCTGGCAAACCGCTGATCGCCTGGACGATCGACGCCGCCCGGCAAAGCGGACTGGATCGCGTCATTGTCTCCACCGACGATCAGGAGATTGCCCAGGTCGCGCGGCGTTACGGCGCCGAAGTGCCGTTCCGGCGCCCCGAATGCCTCGCCCGAGACGACTCGCCTCACATCGGCGCCGTGCATCATGCCTTGGACTGGCTGCGCGACGAGGAGCGGTACCTGCCCGACTACGTCATGACACTGCAGCCGACTTCGCCGCTGCGCTCGGCCGAGGAAATCGACGGTGCGATCGGGCTGGCCCGCGGCCGTTCGGCCATCGCCGTAGTCAGCGTCTATGAACTTCATCCGCATCCCTATTGGGCGAAACAGATCGGCGAGGATGGCGCGCTGGCGAGTTATTTCCGAGACACACCGGCCGACCTGCGACGGCAGTCGCTGGTTCCCGCCTACGCTCTGAACGGTGCGATCTACCTGAACCAGCGACAGCAGCTCGAGCAGCTGCCGGCGATGACGCCTCCCGGCGCCATCGCGTACGTCATGCCGGCCTGGAAATCACTCGATATCGATACGCTTTGGGAATTTGAACTGGCGGAACGGATCCTCACGCACGGGTTCCGCATTGCCGCTTGAGGGGTGAACGCCATGCAGTACGAACAGACCAACGGGATCGCGATTGCGGGGCGGCCGATCGGCGCGGGGCACGGTTGTTACGTGATCGCCGAGGCCGGCGTCAACCACAACGGACAGTTGCCACTGGCGCTGGAGCTGGTGGACGCCGCGGCAGACGCCGGAGCGGATGCGGTGAAATTCCAGACGTTCGAAGCGGAAAGCCTGGTGACGCTGGACGCGCCCAAATGCGAGTACCAGGCTCGCGCCACCGGGGCGGGCGAGTCCCAGTTCGAAATGCTCAAGAAACTCGAACTGTCCCACACCGCCCACCAGGCAGTCGTCGACCGGTGTCGCCAGCGCCGCATTCAGTTCTTGTCGACTCCATTCGACGAATCCAGCGCCGACTTTCTGGAGGGGCTGGGCGTGGCCGCATTCAAAATCCCGTCCGGGGAGCTGACGAATCTGCCACTTATCGACCACATCGCGGGAAAAGGTGCGCCGTTGATCCTCTCGACCGGAATGGCCAATCTCAGTGAAGTCGAACAAGCAGTGCAAGTGGTGGAACGCACTGGGAACCGTCAGTTCGTGTTACTGCATTGCGTCAGCAACTACCCGGCCGCGGCAGATGAGGTGAACCTTCGCGCGATGGCGACGCTGAGGGCCGCGTTCCAGGTGCCGGTTGGTTACAGCGACCACACGCTGGGCCTGGAAATCGGTTGGGCGTCCGTGGCGCTGGGAGCCTGCGTGATCGAGAAGCACTTCACTTTGGACCGCTCCTTGCCCGGTCCGGACCATCAGGCGTCGCTCGATCCGGAACAACTTCAGCACTTCGTGCGCGGCATCCACGACATCGAATTGGCGATGGGTACGGGACGCAAGTCGGCCACGGCGGCGGAAAAGGGAACCGCCGCGGTGGCTCGCCGCAGCCTGGTGGCGGCTCGCGATATCGCCGCCGGGACTCGGATCACCGCCGATCTGATCGCCTTTCGGCGACCCGGGACGGGGCTGCCGCCGGGGATGAAAGAGCAACTTCTGCATCGCACCGCCCGCGAGGATATCCCGGCAGGTACGGTATTGCGTTTGGGAATGGTGGCATGAAATCGATCGCGGTCGTGACGGTCGGTCGCTCCGATTTCGGGATTTACCTGCCGGTGCTGCGCGTTTTGCGGCGCTCGCAATTGTTGCGGCCGCGGATCATCGCAGCCGCCGCGCATCTGAATGACGAACATGGCCGGACTGCCCGGGAGATTGAATGCCTCGGTTTCGAAATCGACGCCCAAGTACCGATGACCAGCGGCGGCGACTCGCGATCAGATATCGCTCATTCGGCCGGCACAGGACTGGTTGGCTTCAGCGCAGCTCTCGAACACATCGCACCGGACATGGTCTTGGTGCTGGGTGACCGGTTTGAAATGCATGCGGCGGCCCTGGCGGGCACTTTCGCCGGAATTCCGCTGGCCCATATTCACGGTGGGGAACTCTCCCTGGGAGCCTGGGACGACGCACTGCGTCATTCCATCACCAAGCTCAGCCACCTGCATTTCGTCTCGACCGACGAACATGCTCGACGCGTGCGGCAGTTGGGCGAGGAATCATGGCGTGTCCATGTCACCGGCGCACCGGCACTCGATAACCTGCGCCAGATCGACGCCTGGGACCTGGTCCGACTGGAGCATCACTTGCAATTGGCTTTGCCATCGCCCCCGTTGCTCGTCACTTACCATCCCGTCACCACGCAGCTCGAACGGACCGGATTCCAACTCGAAGCGCTCGCGACCGTGATCGCGGAGGTCGCGGATCGAGGGCGACCGGTGATCATCACGCGACCAAATGCCGATCCGGCAAACCGGCAGATCGTCTTGCGTTTTCAGGCCCTGGCGGCCGATCGAGCCAACGTCCGATTCGTGGAGAACCTGGGCACCGAGCCGTACTTCAACCTGATGCGCCATGCGGCCGCCATGTTGGGGAACTCGTCCAGCGGGATCGTTGAAGCTGCCTCGTTCGAATTACCCGTCATTAACGTCGGCGATCGGCAGGCGGGGAGGGCCCGGTCGGCCAATGTTCTCGACGTTCCATGTGAACTTGCCCCGATGCGGCGCGCCTTGGGCATCGCGTGCAGCGCGGAATTCCGTCGCAGTCTCCACCGAATGGGCAACGTCTACGGCGACGGAAATGCTGCCCCGCGGATCGTGGAACTGCTCGAATCGCTATCCTGGGACGATCGGCTGATCAACAAGCGGTTCATGGATTGGCCGGAAGCCGCTTGAACCGACCTGGCGAGGCGTGGACCGATGACCGAGAATTCGACCGGATTTGCCCCGATCCTGATAGGCGCCGGGGGACATGCGGCAGTGCTGATCGAGGCACTTACCGCTTCAGGGCAGTTGCTGCCGCTGGTGGCGATCGATGCCGACCCGGCACTCCGCGGCAACAAGCTGCTGGGAGTTCCGATCGACGGCGGAGATGAACGGATACCCGATTGGATCGCCCGCGGGGCCAGCCGATTTATCGTTGGAGTCGGCTCGGCGGCCAGCACTGCCAGCCGCATGCGAATCTTTAACCTAGCTCTGGCCTGGAAATTATCCCCATGCGAGGTGTTGCATCCTGCGGCAAACTGTTCGCCGAGCAGTTGCCGAGGGGCTGGCCTGCAGCTTTTGGCCGGTGCGATTGTCGGGCCACGCTCCATTCTGGGAGAAAACGTTCTGATTAACCATGGCGCGATCGTCGACCATGACGCACAAATCGGCGATCATGTCCATGTGGCGATTGGGGCATGTATCTGTGGAAACGTCCGTATCGGCGACGGAGCGCACATTGGTGCGGGTGCGACGGTGATCCAGGGTGTCTCGATCGGCGCGAACGCGGTCGTGGGGGCTGGGGCAGTGGTCATCAAAGACGTTCCACCAGGCGCCGTGGTGGTTGGCGTACCGGCTCGCAATGTCCGATGACTGCCGAAACGATGAAATCGCCGGGCACGTACCACCTGAAAGACCGATTTTGCCGCGGATTTGTGATCCCGAAGAGACGAGTTCAGGAACCCCTTGGATCGCCGCAAGGTCAGCCCCCAACGGTCCGCCCCGCCAAACTTTGGCTTGGTTTACGAGTTGCCGAGAAACTTTGGTGTGCACGGTGTGTTTAAGTTCTTGATCTCGACCCGACCATGATCTTGTTGAATATACGTTCGGATGTCAACTACGATACGCCGACCTTTTGGTCGTGAATCTCGGGCCCCGAACAGCCGCTGTGAGCGCTCTTGCCATTCGTCGTGGCATCAGAGGGGTAGCAGGTCGGACGGGGAACTGCAATCTCGGCAAAGTTGTCGCATATGAGGAGTTTCAAGATGTTAAAGCGAGTGGTGGCGTTTGCGGTTTGTTTGATGATTGGGCTTACTTCGGTGGTCGTCGCGCAGGAAGGGCAACGCAAGGGTCCTGGCGGGGGGCAGGGGGGGCCTGGTGGCGGGCGAGGTCGCGGCGGGTTTGGTGGCGGATTCGGCGGTGGCGGATTCGGGATGGGACGCGGCGGCAATTCGCTGATGATCATGGCCATGGAGGAGGTCCAGAAAGAGGTCGGGGTTACGGACGAGCAGAAGAAAGAAATTACGGAGTTGCTGGATAAGAACCGACCCCAGTTTGGCGGCGGGCGCGGACGCGGTGGTGCCGGTGCCGGTGGTGGTGCCGGGGGTGCTGGCGGCGACGTCGACTTGGAGAAGCTTCGCGAAGAAGCGATGAAACGGGCTCAGGAGATGGAAAAGAATGTCTCCGAAGGTCTGGCGAAGATTCTCAAGCCAGAACAGATGGAGCGGGTGCAGCAGTTGCGCATTCAGCGCGAAAACGCGGCGGCATTGAGTCGTGCCGAAGTCGCGGAGAAACTCGGAATCACTGCCGAGCAGAAGGAGAAGATCACCAAGATCCAGGCCGATGCCCGAAGTGCATTAGCGGGTGGCGGCGCCAACTTCTTCGAAATGTCCGATGAGGAACGTCAGCAGGCGATGGCCAAGATGCGCGAACAGCAACGGAAAACCGAAACCGACGTCCTGGGTGTTCTGACCGATGCCCAGAAGGACCAATTCGCCCAGATGAAAGGCAAGGAATTCAAGTTCCCCGAACCGAGCCGCGGTGGCGGATTCGGTGGTGGCGGTGGTGGCGGCGAACGCAAGCGGCCAGAAAAGAAAAACAAGGCCTAACAAGGTAATTCGAAACCACGTAGCTCGAAACTTGTTTCGAGCTACAACAAGTTTCGAGCTACGTTGCGCAGCGGCGCGGGAGACTCGAAACAAGTTTCGAGCTACGCAACACGTCCTTTTTTTTGAGCACGCGATATGAAACCTGACGGACTATTTCGAGCCTCACAACCGATCATCGTCCTGCTCGCGATTGCCTCCACGGCGGCCGCTGCCGATTGGGTTCGATTCCGCGGACCGAACGGATCGGGGATTTCCGATGCGGTCGGGCTGCCCGGGAAATGGTCCGATAAGGAGAACGTGCTCTGGAAAACCGACCTGCCCGGCCACGGCTCCTCCAGTCCGATCGTGTTCAGCAACCGGATTTATGTGACCAGCTTCTCTGGCTACGGAGTCGGCCAGGACGACATCGGCAAGCCGCAGGATCTGGTGCGGCACCTGGGTTCCTACGAACTGTCGACCGGGAAAAAAGTCTGGGACGTGGCCGTAAAATCCGAAGGTGCCGAAGAACAATTCGACGGTTTCCTCACCGATCATGGCTACGCATCCAATACACCGACGATCGATACCGAACGTGTCTATGCGATGTTCGGACGGTCCGGTGTCCGCGCCTACGATCACCAGGGCAAGGAACTCTGGAAATTTCAATTGGGCTCCGACGGCAGTTTCCGAAGCTGGGGCTCCGCCACCAGCCTAGTGGTGATCGACAATCTGCTGATCGTCAATGCGGACGCGGAAAACGATTGTCTGATTGCGCTCGACAAGACAACCGGCAAGGAAATCTGGCGGACGGAAGCAAAAGGCTACAAGGGCTCCTGGAGTACGCCGATTGTGGTGGACCTGCCGGGCGGCCGAAAAGAACTCGTGGTTTGCATGCCAGGTGAGATTTGGGGACTGAACCCCAAGGATGGCGGACTGCAGTGGTACTGCGAAACGCAGATGTCGGCGCCGACCAACACCAGCGCGGTGACGGACAACGGCGTTATCTACGTCGTTCTCGGTTCCCCTGGGTCGTTTGCTGCCATGGCCGTGAAGGCCGGTGGCACGGACGACGTATCGGCCACGCATGTTCTCTGGAGAAAACAGGTCGGTTCCTATGTGCCGTCGGCGGTCGTGTCGGGTGGTCATCTTTATTGGGTCAACAATCAGGGGATTGCGTTTTGCCTGAAAGGGGACACCGGCGAGGAAGTTTACCGGGAGAGGCTATCGAACGCGGGCACGATCTACGCTTCAGCGGTGTTGGCCGATGGCAAGCTGTTCGCCGTGACGCGACGTAACGGGACTTTTGTGCTCAAAGCCGGTCCCAAGTTCGAGCAACTGGCGTTGAACAAGTTGTCGGACAAGTCCGATTTCAACGCCAGCCCGGCGGTTCCGTCCGGGCGGCTACTGCTGCGCTCCAATACCAGCTTATACTGCATTGGAACCAAATAGCGGTTTCGATGGAGTGCTAGCGGAATGGCTTCGAACTGTTGCGCGGACAGGAATCGCGACGAAAGCGGACGCTTGCTCCGCGCAGGCGTCGTTAGCGCCATCCTCTTTTATGTGGCATGCTTGCTGCCGGGCGCCCTGCCAGGCTGGGATGGGGACTCGATCGACGCGGAGTTCCTTGCCGGGTTGAGGCAACGTCGGTTGTTCGAGTTGGCCGAGCTTTTTTGCGAACGGGAATTATCGCGAGTGGCGGCCGATTCGAGTCGCCGTGCCTTTCTGGTTGCGGAGTTGGTCCGGACGCTGGGCGAGCACGCGTTGAACCGGATTGAAGCCGAGCGGGACGAAGAGTTGGCGAAGTCGCGGTCGGTGGCTGCGGATTACCTGCGAACCCACCTGGACGATCCGCGCCGCGCGCTTGTGCAGGTTCAGGAATCGCTGGCGGTTGTGGCGATGGCAGAGCTGCAGCGTATCGAGGCGGACGTGGGTGCGGCGGGAGCGGACCTGGACCGGGCGCGCACGACGACGCGCGAGGCGAATCGGTTATTGCAGCAGATCGAAAAAGATATCGGCGCTCTGATCGTGGCGCGCGGGCGCCGGGCCGCCAAGGCGGGGGAACTGAACCCGACGGAACTTGTCTCGCTGCTCAATAACGTGCGGATGCATCTGGCTCGCTCGGAACGCAATCTGGCGTTGACCTACGAACGTGGCTCACCCGACCGTCTGGCGGTGATTGCCCGCTCGTTCGAACCGCTGCGTCTGGTCCTGTCACAGCTCGACGCGGAACACCCGTTGGCGATCCAGGCCCGACTGGACGAAGCGATCGGTTTACGACATGCCGACAAGTTTGCCGAGGCCGAGGAGTTATGGACCGACCTGTCGAAGCGAGAGGCGCTGGGCGAGTTGAAGGATGGCATGACCGGGGACTTGGCGGCGCGCACGCGCGCGGAGCGGATCCGGCTGGCGTTGGCTCGTGGCAACGCGGCGAAGGCGCGTGAGATCGCCGGGGGCGATGACGCGAATGCGGGCCATGCGGACCTTGATTTCGCGCGGCTGGAGGTGAGCGTCGAACGATGGAAGGCGGCCGAACAGGCCCGGGACGCGGCGCAGACCGCGCAATGGCAACGCGAATCGGAAATCTGGCTGGGTCGGCTCGAACAACGCCATGGCCCTTACTGGCGTCATCGTGGCGAGTTGCTTGTGGTGCGCTCGGCGTCCAGCGGCGTGGCCGTGACGAACCTTGACCTGCTCGCGCGCAGTGCCGACAGCCTCTACCTGAACAAGCAGGCAGACGAGGCGGTGGCTGCGTACGACAAGGCGGCGGCAATGGCGGCTTCGTTGGAGCGTGCTGACCGTCAATTTGATCTTGCGTACCGCGCGGCCGCGATTCGGCAACAACAACGGGAACATGCGGACGCGGCGCGGCGTTTTCGCGAATTGAGTCTGAGCTTCCCCGCCATGGAGCGCAGCGCCGCGGGGCATCTGCTGGCGGTCTGGAATACCGCCCAACTCGACCGCGCTGATCCGCGCACCAGGGAAGAATACGAGCGGCTGCTGCGCGAGCACCTGGAGAACTGGACGGTCGGACCGACCGCCGAACAGGCGCGTGTCTGGCTTGCCGCCGTGCTGGAATCGCGCCGCAATTGGTCCGAGGCGATCGGTCTTTACGAACAGGTGACGCCGCGAGGAAAGCTGGGGCGAGCGGCCCTGCTGGCGCTGGGACAGTGCTGGCTGCGCGAACTGGCGTCGGTCGAACGGGCCAGCGAGCGGTTTCGCGAGGGGGCAGAACACGTGCGACGGCATTTCGAGGAGGCACTTGTGGCGGCGCGGAACGATCCGGGCGACGGCGACGCACGGGATCTGCAGCGCGCAACATTGCTGGCCGCGCGGCTGCATCTGCAGTTCGGGGGACAATCGGAACGTGGCGAAGCCCTGCTGCAATCGTTGATCCAGGAGCTCGAAGCCGAACCGGACGCCGAGTCGGTGGCGCTGCGGTACGAAGTCGAGTCGCTAATGCTGGTGGCGATCGCTGCCAACCCCGACCGGCGTGGCGAAGCGGCGGCGAGATTGGATCGCTTGTCGCGTGCCGAGCCCCGGACGCTGTTTGAGGCGATTGACGGACTATCGCGTCTGGAAGCGGGATTGCCCGCAACGGTTCGCCGCGATCTGGCGCAATGGGAATTACAGGCGATCGATACGCTGGGTGCCCGACGGCAACAGCTCGATCCACCCCAGCAGGTCCGGCTTGACCTGGTCCGTGCCACCGCGACCATGACGCTCGGCAAACGCGACCAGAGTCTGGCGGAATTCGCACGACTGGCCAAGGCCCAGCCGAACGACGGCACGATTCAGGAGGCGTATGCCCAGGCGCTGCTCGACGGCGGCGACGCCGCGTCCTGGAAAGCGGCGATCGATCAGTGGCGGCTGGTGGGTAGTCGCAGTCCGCCGCAATCGGAACGCTGGTACCGCGCCAAGCACTCCATCGCGCTGGCCCACTTTCGCAACGGCGATCGACAGCGCGCCGCGCAACTGATCCACTACCTGTTCGAAACGCCGCCCGGGGTGCCGGCGGGCAACTGGCGAAAGCTGTTCGAGGATCTGCTGGCACAATGCGAAAATCGGCCGGTCAGCCGCTGATTCGTACCTGTTCATATCTCGGCAGGATTACGCGGCGGCGCTGGTGCAAGGAATGCCAATTGCTACGCGATCGCTTCCAGCACCGGGCTGCCTCCATGACTGATCGCAACGGGGCGACCTTCGAGGTCAGGGACGGTCGACGCCGGATCGATACCCAGCAGGTGATAAATGGTTGCAGCCATGTCCCCGGCGGAGACCGGTCGATCGGTGGGCCAGGCGGCGTGCTTGTCCGTTCTGCCGATGACCACTCCCCGTTGCGTTCCCCCTCCAAAGAGCAACGAGAATCCACATTGAGGCCAATGGTCGCGGCCGGCCTTGCCGTTGACCTGCGGCGAGCGCCCCATCTCCCCCATGATTACCACCAGGGTCTGGTCGAGGAGTCCGCGTTGTTCGAGATCGTTAACGAGCGCACTGGTGAGCTGGTCCAGAACCGGCAATTGGACGCGCAACATACCAAAGTTGTTTTCATGAAGATCCCAGTGGTTGCCGCGTTTGGCTTCCCAATTCACCGTCACGAATGTGCAGCCCGCTTCGACCAGGCGGCGGGCGATTAAAGCGCTCGAACCCCACAGACTGGCCCCGTATGCCGAGCGTGCGGCTTCCGTTTCGTCGGTGAGATCAAATGCCAAACGGGTCTTGCTGGACGCCAGCAGCGAAAATGCGCGCTGCTTCAGCGTGTCCATCCGACCAAGGGCTCCGTTCCGCTCCAGGTTTTTCAAGTCACGATCAAATTGCTCCAGGAGCGTGAATCGCTTTTCCAAACGGTCGGCGGTCAATTCCGAACGATCTCCCAGCGACGGAGGAATCGGCGCGCCCCGCGGAGTCACGGAGTCGTAGTCGCCTGTCGACTCTCGATCGTAGCTGGGATCGCAACTGGTAAAGAGCGGGTCGTATTGGCTCCCCAAGTAACCGCCGTAGGGGCCGGCGCGACGCAACGCCTGCGTGTACCCGGGAAATGCCGGCATCAGGACATGCCGCGGCACGTCGCCAGCGCCGACATTCCGATACTGGCAGACTGCGCCGATGCTGGGGTGGTCGGTACGTTTGGCAAAATAGTTCTCCGCGTCTTTACCCCCATCGAATCCGGTCAAGACGTTGTACGGGTTATGGCTGTTGTAGCGGTGCGAGTAGGTTCGAATCAGCGTCGCGCGATCCATGAGCTGCGCGGTTTTGGGCAGCAATTCACAGATTTGCAGGCCCGGGACCGAGGTTGCGATCGGGCGAAACTCGCCGCGAATATTTTCGGGCGCCTCCGGTTTCAAATCAAACATGTCTTGGTGAGGAGGGCCACCAAATAAATTGACCAATACGATCGACTTCGCGCGCGGCGCTCGACGGTTCTCGCCCGCAGCCAGGAACCGCGGCAACGTCAGGCCGCCGAAAAGCGACAATCCGCCGGCCCGCAATACTTCGCGCCGCGTCAACCGATCGCAAGCCGTTACCGTGTGCCCTAGGAGTCGCAGCATCGGGTTCTCCCCGGATGAAGGCATGTCCATCCACTTCTGTCGTACCCCCAGATTCTTCCCGCCGCCACCGCGACGAGCAACACCAGACGCGGAAAAAATGTCCGGAAATGCCCGGAAAAGACGCTCGGACTTCGAGTTTCTTGACGCCGCAAGCGGTTCGCTCTCTGCGATCTGCCGCGTGGCGCATCCTGCGCCTGGCGTTCGGCGAAGAAAATTCAGCGGCCCGTCGAACGATCTTTGCCGGCTGTTCGTAGACAACTGGGCACACTACGGCCTGACAGCCGTTCTGCGCGTTACGAATCCCCCATAGTGAACCTGTGTAGTTCGTCAACACACCGAATAACACGGGAATAGCAGTCCCGGAATCTCGCTCTGTCGCCCCTGTAGGGGTCAGCAATTTCCACACTATCGTCTGAGGGGTCAAATGGCACATGCTGGCGAATCTCGTCGCGCACAGCCATCAGCGGCACGAGTGACTTGTCGGATGTCGGAACGAGCAATTCAAAGGGAGTCTCCCGAACGAGAGTGAGAACGCGATGAACGAATTGGTCCGTATCGGTAAGGGGATTGCCAAACTCAAGGGTTTTTGTAACGTAGCGTGAATATCTTGTCACCGAGCCGGACTCAAAAGCGACCAAGTGAACCTCTAGCCCGGCGCGGCCTAGGGACCGAACGGTCTGCAAGCCCGCGAGTGCATTGTCACCTACTACAAGGACGGGTCGTCTCATGGGCACTCACCTGTGATTCGTCAAGTCGAGCAGCGGAGGAGCAAGGTGGTCCGACGCTCCTATCTAATCGACCACGCCCGTAGGGCGTGGGTTTGGCTTGCCCCGCAAAGCGGGGTGTAGTGTCATGCAACGATTACTCCAACAACTTGCTCTGTTGGCCGCCCAGGCACCGCAATCCACCTCGACTCGCAAGATCATGGCCGACCTTCTCACTGCCAACATGCAAACAGCCCACATTTTGTCGGAAGGGGGCACGCCGGAACGGCTTAGCCCCCAGGGTCGCACGGCCGTAGGCCGTGGGTTTATAACGTACGAAGCCACGCCGAGAGGCCGTTGAGGCTAGCATGAAACTCATCCACTGATAGTTCCCCTGGCACACAAACGCGGTCAATCTCAAGGGGACGAAGCGATTTCGGGTTTATGCTCCCCATCAAGGTGAAGGCGATTGTGTAGCCGGCTTCCGCGACCGCTTGGACGACCCCAGGAGATACGTCGGTCGGCCCGCCGTTCGGATACGCGATCCAAGGACAAGGCTGGGACAGTTCGCGCTCGATGCGCGATTTGCTCTCGCCCAGTTCGAGAAGCAAGTCGTCGCGTGAGAGCGTCGTGAGGATCGGATGGCTCACGGTATGGGAGCCTATCGAGAATCCACGGTGCGCCAAGGCGCGTACCTCGTCCCAGGAAAGGAAAGCGTAAAGTTCGCGTTGCCACCCTTCGTCCACTGAAAGCTGCTCCTGCCGTAACCGATTGAGATAAGCGACTCTCCCTTCGTGCGGCAGCCGTTTGCAGATACCCCGAATCCTGTCTGCTAATTGCCATCGGTCGGCCGTGTGCGTAGGCATGGATGCGTCTGCCTGCCCTTGCGGCATCGGCAGGTTGGTCTGCTTCCAAGAGCCTATTCGTTCATCGAGTTCCTGGGTCCAGAGGAGCCCGGACTGGCCGATATGCCCCGTCGCAACGTGAATCAGGGCCGGGATGCCCAGCCGTTCCAACTCTGGGGCAGCGTAGGTCAAGTTGTTGCGAAATCCAGCCCAGGACATCCATGCCATGAACACCGTTTCCGAAACTCTAACCCCTTCCCGCGAGAAGCCGTTCCTTCTAGCCAATGGACGAGTTCTTGGTGAGGTTCATGGATCTCAATGCCTTCCTGATATTCGCCGCGGCGAAGTGCGTGGACCAACGGAAACTGGAATCCACTTCTCGGCACAAAAAAGACCGTGGAAGAGCCGTCGACAACACGATCCTTGATTTGGCGGACCGAAACGGCATTATCCGTCTCATAGTAGCTGATTGTCGGCCCCAGGGTCTTGAACCCGTCGGGAATGATGTTCCTGTATCTCGCGTCTGGAAACACGAATTCCGAGATGCCATTCCCTTCCGCAGCTCTGGGTCTTAATGAAGCCGTACACCGCGTAGAGCGCACCCCGCAGCGTGTTGCCCGCCAGAGTTACGGGCGCAGCGTCGGCGGCAACGACGTAGCCCCCAGGTTTGAGTCCTTCGAGCCGGGCCTTGGCTGTCTTAAATTTGCTCGGGGGGTGGCACAACAAATCCGCCGCGATCATTTCGCACCAGCAGTTTATCGGCCCGCGGGTTTTCGATAAAGGATTCCGTGTCGGGATCGACCTTCAACCACGAGCCGCACTGCCATTTCTGGTTCGACGGATCGACGTTATTGTCGCGGAGGTGAGCTGCTGTTCGGTCCAGTGTTTCGCGCACGTTCTCTCGCGCGGAGAGTGGTTCGAGCCGCTGCGGCATCTCCTCGGCCGAAACCAATTCACCCAGGCGGTACGAGATATTACTCAAGTGACAGAGCGCGCTCGAAAGATGGCCGTCCAGAACGTCGGCATTGAGCATCTCGGCGCTGCGGCTGCGGACGGCGTCAATAAAGTTGTCGGTGTGGCGTTGATGATTGTGCCGATCGCCGCCTTTGAACGTTGTGATGACGTTGCCCTGCTTGTCCAAAGCGGTAGCACTGTCTTCGCTGGGGTTTACCAGGAATCCGTCACTGCATTCGAAGATGACGCCGACCGCGGCGCCGCGGTACGGCGCTGTCGGTAGATTGCGGACCTCAAAAACCAGTGTCCTGGAATCGTAGTCATGGATCGTCACGAGGCTATTAGGCGTTTCGCCGGCATCCTGCCAACGATAACGGTATCCGCAGGAAATCACTGCTCGGCTGAGCCGGTCCACACCGAGTCCCCAGCGGGCAATGTCCATTTGATGGATTCCCTGATTACCAATGTCCCCGTTCCCGTAGTCCCATTGCCAATGCCAGTCGTAATGGAATTGGCGTCGCGTGACTGGGCCATCGGGGGCCGGTCCGCACCACAGGTCATAGTCGATGTGGGGCGGTACTTCAAAGGTCCCACGAGGACCGATGGAATCTCTCTGGTTGTAACAGAGCCCGCGTGCCAGTTTCACGTCGCCCAGTTTTCCCGAGTGTAAATATTCGATCGCCTGTCGAATGGCTGGGCTCGATCGAGACTGAGTGCCGGACTGGCAGATGCGTTTGTGTTTCCTCGCAGCCGTCACGAGACTGCGTCCCTCGCGTACAAACTGGCTGACGGGCTTCTCCACGTAGACGTCCTTTCCCGCAAGCATCGCCCAGATCCCAGCCAGGCAGTGCCAGTGATTCGGCGTCGCGATCGACACAATGTCAACGGCCGGATCATCAAAGGCCTGCCGCATGTCTTTGACGTGCTTTGGTCTGCGACCTTGCTTCTGGCCCACAGCTTCCGCTCGGGCCTCCCCAATCCGTTGATCCGGATCGCAGATATAAAGAATCTCCGTGGCAGGATTGTTGACATAACATGCGAGGTGCGTCTGGCCCTGGCCATGAACGCCCAATACCGCTACGCCCAATTTCTCAGCGGGGCCGACGGGTTTTCCCGGCTCCTGATCAGCCGACACGGTGGTTGCAGACGTCGCCGCCAGGGTAGCGGCAGTGGCCAGCATTGAGTCTTCGAGGAATTGGCGGCGAGATGAGAATCGTGAATAAAGAGTCATGGCGTCTTCTTCTCCAGCTGCAGAACCTCGTCGGGGACATCGACCTTGACACCATTTTCCGGAATAGGCAACTTTAATGACCACAGAATCCCCTGCGCGACGAGACGCCGATACTCGGGCAATTTCCAATTCTCGTGAAAGTGCAGGCCCGTGAATCCGAACGAACGCCCGCCATCGGCTCGATCCCAGGCCCAGGCAATCGTCTCGGCGTTGCCTTCCAGAGTGGCCTGGAGCAGTGGCGTTATGCTTGCCGGCCGCTTCACGCGTTTGAGCTGGTAATAGAACTCGTCGCGAACTGCGAATGGACCGATTCCACGACAAACGGGATGCTGCCGATCGGCAATCGTCAGCATGGTGTCGAAAACGTTGTCCTTGCGGTCCGGGCCGCCGTGACAAGCGCCAAAAATGCTCACGAACGGTTCGATATTCTCCGCATCAACGGTTCCCATACCAAAATGCAACGCCGCACAGCCACCGCCGCGCTTCGCAAGCCGCTCAAACGCCGCCAACCGCTTGGGATCCTGCTTCAACCACCTGGCGCCTTGTTCGCGAAACAGTAAGACGCCATCGGAGGAATCGATCATGTCTGGGCCTTCATTCCAGGCGTCTTCCGAGTTTGCGATCCTGATGTCTAGTCCTTCGACGCCTTCGAGGCATTTCGAGATGATGCGCAGTCCGGCCATGTATTCGTGGCTGCCGACCGGGTGATGATCGAAGGGACCGCCAATCAGCAGGAGTTTCCTTGACGGTTTGTTCGGTTGGTCACGCTCCGGCTTAGTGTCTGCCTTCACAACGTCAACGACCCGAATCGGTTCGACGTTGTTCGATGTCACCCGAATCAACTGGTAGCGCAACTGCGGTGGGATGCTCGGGCCGCCGTAGACGAAGAGCACCACGTCGGGTTCGACTTCGAGCATCGCGCCATTGGCCCATGACGCCTGATCGATTTGATGGAATTGCCACGTCATTCCCTCGTCGCGGCTGATCTGCAATGCGATTCCGGGAAAGCGACCACCAATGATGATAACTCCGGAAGTCGTAGTGAGCATCGAGTTGTTGCAGGCGTACATCGGAAACGGACCATGAGCCAGGGGCGTCCAAGTCTGGCCGTCGTCGTGCGACCAGCTCTCGGCCATCAACGGCGATTCGTTCGGCCTGACCAGCGCCAACAGATCGCCCTGTTTGGTCTGCGTCGCCGAGATTTCGCTGGGAGTTGTCCGAAACAGCCACGGCCCTTCGTAGGGAGGTCCGTCGATATCGATCGGCTGCGACCACGACTGTCCGCCATCGGTCGATCGCAGACAGTAATTCATCCCTTTCGGCGAGGGCTCGAAAGTCCAATCGAGCCGGCCCCGGACTTCAACCAGCTGGTCTTTTGAATTTGCATACGCGAACAATAACAAAGATCCGTCACTCGTCTCCAACAATCGAGTAACGTAGGTATTGGTAAGCCTGAACCCGTCGGGAAACTTCAATTCCATCAACTCCCCGGATTCCGACCAGGTAAGTCCGTGGTCGTTCGACCGGCTTCTTCGGAGCAGAAAGGGAGGTTCAATGTCGATGGAATACGCTTCCAGCCGGCCATCTTTTGCCTTGTGCATGATGCTGGATTGCAGAAACGCGGGCAGGTCGGTTTCGTCTACAGCCCAGGTTCGAGCATTGTCGACGGAGCGCCACAGACGCCCGCCGGCGATCACCAGCAGGTCGCCATTGGACGCCCGCACGATGTTGGAACACCCCGTGCCCTTTTCCGGGTCCAATACACTCCAGTTGCGCACCGGCTGAATCGATCGGCTCCACTCAGGCGGCTTGATCGCGGAACCCCGAATGCGCAGGTTGCGAAACGTGCTCTTCTTTCCGGCCTGGTTACTGTTGTAGCTCACCAGGCCCACAAACCCTGGCGTTGAATATGTTTCGTCGCGAACGGTCGTCATCGGTCGGCCATCGCACCAGACGCGAATTTCAGCGCCGTTCACCACGACCCGCGCCTTGTGCCAGAGTGAGGGCTTGCTGCTGACGCCATGGACCATTTGCATGTGCAGACCCTCGCGCCATCCGCGCGCGTCCACCTTGGAAATGGTGCACCAAAAATGATTGGCCCGGTACTGCTGGCCGACGGCCGGGAAGTCGATCACATAGTAATGGCGCGCATCCTGGGCACGAAACATAAAGCCGGCGGTCGTCCAGGTGCTGTCCCAACGAAAGTCAAACTCAGCCTCAAAGTCGCCATACGCCTGCCTGGTGAAGAACGTCACGTTCTCATCGACTAGCTCGCCCGGAGGCTGGATATGCCGTTCATCGTTCTCATTCCAATCGCCACCGACAAACTGCCAGTCGGCCTGCGCCGCGCCTGACATGGAAAGGTCGGTCCACTCGTCGGCTCGCAATCCGGAGCCAGTTAGCCACAACACGGCAATCGTCAATCCGAAAACAAGCTGTCTCACCATGGGCGCTGTCCTTCAAAGAAAGTCCCGTCGTCCCGAATATTGCTCGTTTACCCGAGGGATTCTGGCATTCTAGGCTATCCACGAGCACGTGCAAGTCATCTTATTCCATCGCATTATTTCGCAGGAAATTGCGGTACTGACTCCAACACGCAATGCGCAAAACGGTAACGGGGACAGTCGAGGTCCGACCCCAACTACATTGACTTAGTCAGTAAAGACTCTCGAGAATGCGTTGGTAGGGAAGGGCGGCTTGGCCAGCAGCGGATTCCGGATGACTCGCATCGGTTCACTTATGAAGATGCGACGACACTCCCGTTTCGTCGTGGTTCCGAACCGGACGCCAGCGTATTGATGGTGGGTCGAATTCCCGCGAACTGGGATTTCTGACCAGGTGTTCTCATAAAGAATGCTTTTTTGAGGAGGCGCTAATCGTGACGCGAATCATAAATCGAAGCAGATGTTGCCTGATCTCGATAGTCACTTTCACCGGATTGATAATGCACGGGCTGAGCATGTCGGATGTGAACGCCACCGAGCTCGGCAAGGAGCTGTTGACCGGCGGAGTCCCCCAGGCTTCATCGCAGGCTGACGATCAAACGTACATACGCACGATATTGATCCGCCCCAAGACGGCGACTCGGACATTGAGTTCACCTCTTTTTCCGAGCCGCGAACGAATCCAGAACGGCGCGGCGGCGCCGATCTTCCTGCGGCAAAACTTCGAAGCCACCCACCAAATGAAAGTCTTTCGGGAAAACTACAAACGGAAGGATTTTGAGGTGGAACTGAGCGATTTGGATGTCGCTGCAATCCGCCACGGGACGCCGTTGCAACTCGGGGAACTTCGCCGGGCAGCGTTTCGCAGTCACGCAGGCTGGGAATACCCGCTTCAGGAGGAACCCGTCGGGTTCATATTGTTGCCCGACGTTGCGGAGAGCCGGCTTTATTCCACGGCACTCGTCTCCTCCGCCCGCGCCGATATTCGGGAAGGAAAACTGGCCGACGCGGCCGACAAGATCTGCATCGCACTTGGATTGGCTCGACATGTTGGAGAGACTCCGTTCATGCTCTGTAAGCTGGTTCAGAAAGCACAAGTCGATCGGGTGCTGTTCGCTGTCGAGGAACTGATGCAGCATCCGGCGGGGGAGAATCAATTCTGGGCTCTCTCGTCGCTGCCTCGCCCGATGGTTCCGATTCTCGACGCACTGCAAATGGAGGCCGCGACCATTGCCAAGACGTTTCCGGCGCTGGCCAAGCCGGACTCCCGGCTGTCAGAAGACGAGTGGGCCCAGACCGCCGAAGAGGCGCAGACATTCTTGAGATGGGGCGATGAATCCGGCATGCTGCCGCAACCGAATACCGCTGAGTCGGCAAAATGGTTCGCCGCGGATTGGGCGGCACGCTCACGCAAGAAGCTGCCGGATCTGCGACCAGAATGGAAGGAGAAAATACGCAACATGTGCGACGCGGAGGTCGGGTTGCGGTACTGGTATGAACGATGTAAGTCGATAATTGACCGACAGATCGCGCCCGCCACTTTGGAATATTCACTGGCAATTCCCCTCTTAGCCGCCGAGGAAGAGGCCTTCCACGACGAGGTGGCCGACGAATCGGTAGTACGATTGTCCACGACGTCACTGTTGACGTCATGGTTAGGCTTGGTTCGGTCCATCGCATTTCTCGATCAACGCATCGCCCTGTTGCGCGGGATCGAGTCGATTCGGGACTGGTCGAGCAAGCACGACGGCAAACTCCCGAAGTCGCTCGATGAACTGGACCTGCCTGTGTCGACCGATTGCGTCACAAATCTCCCATTCAGCTATTCTCGAGCGGCCGATGGCAAGTCGGCCACGCTGCATGGCACGGTGCTGAGTTGGGAGAACCGTACAGCGGACGGGAAAAAGACCCCTGTCCGGTTCGGCTACCGTTACGAATTGCGGCTCGTTGAGTAGAATCGGGTTACGGGGAACCGGGATTTTTTGGCGCTGTCTAGCGTCTGATGATTCTATGGGCGGATTTTGTTGCGCGGTGGTAGTGCTGATTTCGCTGATATTTTCGCACGACGGTAGTGGGAAGCCTTGCGAGGCGCTTGATGCCGGCGACCTATTTGTCGCAACATCGTCGAGTTGCTCAATGCCTATCACAACCCGACTCATCGCAACAATCGCGTTGCTCCCTCGACCCGCATTCTGATCGATAGCAACACCGTTGGGAACTTTTCTTGTATGGTGCACAACCAGGATGGAGGTTCTCGTGTCCTGCGCCAAGCTCGCCAAAGGCCTCATCGTCTGGCCAACTATCGAAGAGTTTTCGTCGCCTCCGTGCGATCCTCGCAAGGAGTCCGATAATCACTAAGTGTGGTTGCGACGAATGCACGAGCTGCCCAAGTCGTTCAAGCCCTACTTCAGTGTCGATTTGCAGTGAATCGAGCAAAGTCGACTCGTCGCTGCTTTCGCCTGGTACGATGATTCGGTCCAGCGGAATTCCCCAATCAACAGCCCGCTGTGCGGTACCCTGCCAAAAGCCCTCGGTATCGACCCACAACACCGATGCATCTTTGGGAAGTTGATTGGGCGAACCATCTGGCCATTGATCCTGTTTAAGCATGATTCCGGCGATCGCCAATGCCATTGCGCTCTTTAGTCCTCCAGGTGGGGCAATTAGGAGCGAAATCATTCCTTGGGGAATCCAGTTCGGCCAAAGCCACGTTACTTTTCCTAAGAGTTTCTGAATGTCACTCAATGTATGTACCGAGTCGGGTTCTGTGATTTCTTCGTTTCGGCGTATCGGGATTGGACCATTACTGTTAGGAGTTGTTCGCTTCCCGGTTAGCGACTCCCAACGGCCCGGAATATCTTCAAAGTACTTGAGGAAAGCTGACTCGTCGTTCTCAAGGCCTCGTTTTCGGTTATGATTGCGCACTTGATTTCTCCTAAGGGTGTCATGCGGTAGCAAGCCAAGCATGGTGCCCTTTCTTTTTGGTTTTAGGGAAAGGACGTTTGTTTCAGAGTCCATCCTTGGCCAAACGAGCGCGAGCGGATTCGACGGCCCGTTGTCGCTGTCGTATGGTGCGGATCGGGGGCACTTCGCCATTGGCGGCAGCGGTGGTAGCGGCAAAGAACCGTGCTAATGCCTCGCGCGAAGTAACGCGAGTTCCACCACGCAGAACAGTTTCGAGCTTCACCCCACGTACGCCTCGCAATCGCCAGCGGTGGATTGTGCTGATGTGAACCCCGCCACCCGGGAGACTCCCAGCGGCCTGTGAGAGTGAAAGAACTTCTTCCGTAGCCATTCATTTCGTGAATCTCCGTTTGACGTCGTTTGATAACGATTGCCGAAGATTACGACATGTCGAGAAGTATTGCAGTATCCTTTGTGGTGCGCACCACAATTCAGGCAAATTCGATTGATTTCAAGCCGGCAGCAGTCAGCGTGTATCCACCACCGCGACGTTTGTCAGACTTGAGCAAACCAAGTTTAACCAATTGACTAAGCAGTCTCTTGGGCTCACAGGCCCGGCCCATCGCCTCTGCGATACCTGAGGCCGGGACTATTATGTTGCCACCTTCTATCGCGCCGAGACGCTTAAGTTTCTCAAGAACGAGCATCTCGGTTTCGGAAAGAGGTTGAATCTGCAATCTCAACTTCTCCCAATACTTCTCCCAGTTTTCCCAGTGCGATGCGCCCGATGTTCTTGTTGATGTAGACTCGACTCTGTCCCGCCTGGATCATTTTCTGCCGCACATTCTTGAGGCCCAGCGGCCCGAAGTCGGCTACGGGCGTTTCCGCGTACAACCGGTTGAGAAACTTGATCGCCACCCGAACTGAGGCTATTTCATCCGTCAGTCCGCCGTCCTTGACGTAGTATCCTTTGGCGAACTGCCAGTATGCGTCGGTAAGCTCAACGATGGACAAGCCTGAATTGGCTCTTGGAGGCAGACGCCTACCGTTCTGAATCCACTCGCCAACGAGGCGGTCATATTCGAGCCGGCTGGCTTTGCTGCCGTAGGGACCCAAATAGAAGTCCCTGCCATCGAGTGTCACGGTGGCTTGTTGGCTGGCCTTGTGCTTGCGGTACTTGGGGGCGCGTTGACGAGGCGTGGCATCTGCGGAACTCCTTGCCTTTTGGGAACAAAACGGTAAATACCGTTTTGGCCATCGGGTAACGAGCCGCACTGCCAACCGTTGGCAGGTATCCTAAGTCTGGGATTCGGCGGAACTTCGAGCAAGTGCGGGAAACAGGACTTGAACCTGCACGACCTTGCGGCCACTAGGCCCTCAACCTAGCGCGTCTGCCAATTCCGCCATTCCCGCGTGAGTTTGGTCAAGTCTAGGCGATTCGGTACCCTCGTCAAGCCGTCGAGGAGCGGCGCTGAACGACCTGAATGGTCAGTGAAGAATCGTTTTTCTTCCTCCAGCCTTCGTCTTCCCGCAGAGCGCGAACCCACTGTTCGGCGGAGCGGGAACCGGACGCGGCAAGTGCGCGAATCAGCTCCAGCAGTTTCCGTTGTTCGGGTTCGCGATCCAGTCCCTCAGCTTGGCAGAGGATCAAGGTACCATCCTGGGGCAGCGTTGCCTTGCGCTGCCGGTAGTGGTGATCGGGGTCGAAGCCGAGCATCGGCTGGTGCGTTCCGACCACGCGGGCCTCGCCCGCGTCGATCAACACAACGATCGCACTGCCGGCCGAACAGGCCTGCAGTGCGCCGGTTTCCGGATCGGCGGAAATGCAGTTCAGGGATGCCCACTGATCGCCGCTTGACGCTGCCCAGAAGCTGTCCGAAACGGCCTGTGCAATCTGGCGCGGTGGTGCCTGCCCAAGCACTTTCAGCATGCCATGCAGCGCGGCGGCGTTGAGGAGCGAGGCATCGCCCTTGCCGTGTCCGCTGCCGGTCGCCAGTGCCAGTTGACCGTCGGGTAGGACCGACCAGTCGAAGAACGAGCCGCACGATTCGCTCCAAGGGGTCGCCCAGCCCGCGAACGTCCAGCCGTCCACAATCGGTTCGATCGAGGGTTGCCGGCTGCGGTGCCAAGCCTGGGCCGAATCGTCTTTGCGCGCTCGGCTGCGACGCAGCCGGCCGGTTTCCGAAAGCAGGACTTCCCGTTCGAGTTCTGTGGCGAAGCGGCTGGCGACTAGTTCCGCCACATTCGTCTGTTCGACGCCGAGGGTTCGGGGTGCGTCAAAGAAGAACCAGAGTGTTCCCAGGGGCATCGTCGGCGAACAGATCGGCACGCAGATCGCCGCTACCGCCGTTGCCGACGCCGTCATCGGGGCCTTCCAACGGGACAATTCGCCCCGATCGTTCAAGACTACGGCGTGTCCAAGAAGGGCTTCCAAGTCCGCGACCGCGCCGCGCAGTGGCCGGGCGGGATCAGTCAGCCGTTCGGCGGGCAGTCCCCAGCTCGACCGCAGCTTGAGTTCCGTGGTTGCGTCATCCAGCAGGTAGGCCGCCACGACCGGTGCGCCGATTGATTGCGCCCCGATCCGCAGAATCGATTCCAGGCGTGTCGCCAGGTGCGACTCTTCTTCCTGGCAAATGCGAACCGGCACGCCCGCCGCCAGTTCGGCTTCCCGTTCCCAGAGTGCCAGGCGGGTATTTTGCAGCGTTTCGACCAGTCGTCCCAGCGAATCGGCCAGCGGTTCAACTTGATGGCGGGCCATCGACGACGGGCCATCCCCCGGTTCGATCTGCACGGGCGGCTTCGTACCGTTACCCTTCCAGAGCAGGTTCCAGCCCGTCAGGTCCTGAACTGCCGTACAGACCGACTGCCAGCCCGAAAGGTCCTCGACCCGCGGGGCGGCAACAACTTCCTCAACGTAGATTCGCAGCGCGCGATCGGCATCGTTCATGGTGGGAGGGCCTTGCATGGCAAGGGTGGAATTCGAGCTGGAACCCATCCATGCTGGCAAACCCAAGCAGGCTGCGGCCCACCATGGCCGGCTGGGGAGTTCATCGTCCCTCATATCGTTCGCAATCCATAGATTTCGCGCGGACAGGCCAGCTCCCCGCCGAGCCGCTTCCAAGGGTAGAGCGTTTGCCGATTATTCACCCCCGCGCCCGTTTTCGACCAGAATATGCCTTGAGCGGTCAGGCCGTTTGCCGTACTATTCCGCACCCGATCTCCCGACCCGAGAATGCGAGCATGATCGATTTCGAGGTACAGCGATTCACGCGTCACTGCTCGCGATCCGGCAGAGAACTCCTGCCTGGTGAGTCGTTCTACTCGGTACTGGTGCAGCAAGGGGCCAGCGTATCCCGTGTCGATTACGCGGCCGATGCCTGGGAGGGCCCACCGGACAACAGCCTGGGTTGGTGGCAGTCCCGCGTTCCGGACACGACCAGCCGCCGTATTCAATGGGCCCCGAACCAAGTGATGGTGGAGTATTTCGAACGACTCGCGGACGACCCGCAAAACCAGGACCTGCGGTATGTGCTGACGCTGCTGATGATCCGCCGCCGCATTCTGCGTCAGGAGGAGGTCGAAACTGACTCCGACGGCCAAGAGTGGATCCGCGTGTTCTGCGGCCGCAACGAATGTCATTATCGGGTCAAGGTCGCCATGCCGGACGAGTCCCGCGGTGACGCCATTCAGACCGAACTTTCCAAGATCCTTTTCGGTGCGCCCGCCGACCGACCACACGACGAACACGCCGGGATTAAGGTCGATGCCACTCCGGTCCCCGAGTCACCTGCCGATGGAACTTGAAACTCGTCGATGCCGGCAGCACGCCCGCCACGATGCCTGGCCGGTCGTCGTGACGCTCGCTCTGGCCGCGCTGATCTGCGGCTGCCGAGCTTGGCCCTGGCAACCTCGTTTGCCCGTCGAGCCGAGTCCGCTGGCATTTTCCGGCCCTCCAACCTTGGAGGAAGTTGTCCAGGTCGTGAACGCGAATTCGTCCGCCGTCCGGCAATTGCAATCGGAGTCGGCCACGGTTTCCGTACCCGGTCTGCCTTCCTTGCGAGCGAACCTGCTTCTCGAGCGTCCGAGGAACTTCCGCTTACGCGCTCAAGTCTACGGTCCGGAACTGGACGTGGGCAGCAACGAGGAACTATTCTGGTTCTGGGCGAAACATGATCCGCAGCCCGGCGTCTATTTCTCGCGCCACGATCAGTTCAGCCAGAGCCGGATTCGACAGCAACTGCCGATCGACCCCGCCTGGGTGATCGAAAGCCTGGGCATCGTTACGCTCGACCCTTCTTCCCATCTCGAAGGACCTCGGCCCCTGAACCTCGATCGCCTCGAGGTTCGCAACAGGCTACCGACGCCGGAAGGGGAGGTACTGAAAGTCTACGTGATCCACGCCAGGTTTGGCTGGGTCCTCGAACAACATTACTACGGTACCGATGGTCGACTGATTGCCAGCGCGAAAGGATCGAACTTCAAGTATTACCCCGCGGATCATGTGTCGTTGCCGCAGCAGGTGCAACTGCTCGTGCCGCAAGCGCAGCTGAACATGACGATTCAGGTCAGTGGTTATCGGCTGAACAGTATCAGCGGCGACCCGCAGCAGCTCTGGAGCCTGCCGCAGTACGCCGGCTACCAGACGGTCGATCTGGGTGCCGCCCGTCCGCCGCCCGCCATACCGGCCTGGGTTCCGCCCACGTTGCCGTACGAGCGATCGGCGGGGCCTCCCCCTCGTACGTCGATGCGCGGTTTTGCTTTTCCGACGCGATAGCCGGCCCCCCCGGTTCAAGTTGAGGCGCATTGTGTGCCACGGGTGACGTGGTACTCCCGAGCCAGTGCTCAAATGGATGGACTGTATAAGAAAAAGATTCCAGAAAAAGAATGCCAGACACCCAGAAGGATTCCAGACACCCAGCGATTCCAGACACCCGAGCAATCCCAGACACCCAGAATTTTTCGATGAATCCCAGACCACCAGAATTTTTGGCTATTCAGCCATCGTTTCGGGTCGACAAATCCCTGCCGGCAAATCCCTACCACGCAACTTTTTGGATTTTTTCTTCAACACGCGTCGGTTTTGCCCACTTGGACACGTTGTATATATAGTTCGGGCTGGTTTTCTCGTACTTGTACCCAAGCGCCAGCCGGAACTGGAGGCCCCATCCTACGTTGCTGTGGCGGTGTCAGAACGAGAGCATTCGGCGGTACCGCTCCATGCGGAAATCGATATCCTCGCGACCGATGCGCTGCATCTGGTCAAGGCTGAAGTCCTCGACGTTGTAGCTGGCGACCAGGATGCCGTGGGCCAGCGATTCTTTGAGCGTCTGTGGTGTGATCTCGTGTTGCGAGGCCAGATAGCCCATCATTCCGCCGGCGAAGCTGTCGCCGGCGCCGGTTGGGTCGACGACCTGATCGGTTGGGAACGCGGGCAGGACATATGTCTCATGCTCGCTGAAGAACATCGCGCCATGTTCGCCTTTCTTGATCACGACGAACTTCGGTCCCATCCGGCAGATTTTCTGACCGGCGCGGACCAGGTTTTCGTCATCGGTCAGCAGCTTCGCTTCGCTGTCGTTCATCACCAGGCCGTCGACGCGGCGCAGCAGTTGGAGCAGATCGTCGCGAAACTCGCGAATCCAAAGATCCATCGTATCGGCCATGACCAGTTTGGGACCGACGACCTGATCGAGCACCTTGCTTTGGACGCTGGGTGAGCCGTTGGCGAGAAAGACGAAGCTGGCGCGACGGTAGTCGTCGGGGAGCACGGGATCGAACGTCCCGAACACATTCAAGTGCACTTCCAGCGTCTCGCGGTCATTCATGTTCGGCTGGTATTTGCCCTTCCAGTAGAACGTCTTGCCGCCGGGGATCACCGACAGCCCGCGGGTGTCGATACCCCGGCCCTGCAGCATGCGCGTATGTTCCTCCGGCCAATCCTCGCCGACGACGCCGACAAGGCTTACCGGTCCGAAGTAGCTCGCGGCCATGGAAAAGTAAACGGCCGAGCCGCCAATGACCCGTTCACGCGTTTCGTTGGGTGTTTCGATCGAATCGAATGCGACGGTACCGACCACGAGAACGGACATGTTGCCTCCGAAAAAACGGGGACGATCGAGCGAGTCGACATTATCGGGGAATCTCGCTCGACGGCAAGGCACGATGTACAATCGTCGTATGATTCGCACCGTACTGTTCGCGACGATGATCCTGTGGACTGTCCTTGGTGGCCGGACGGCCCGGGCGGATAAGGCGCCTCGCTTCGTCGCTCTGCACATCAACGGCGTTCGGACGCAGGGCAACGCGTTGACGGATGGACATCTGAATACGCCCAGCTTGAAGTTGGACGGCCTGCCGCTGTTGGAAGGCGGGAATTCGGTACGGTGGATCAAGGATCGCTCGCTGGTTCCCGGTCCGCCTCCCAAGGCGTTTGTGGAAATGACGACGGGGGACTGTCTCCCGGGAGCGATTGTCGGTTATCGGGAAGGAACGGAATTGCCGTACGATCCGTTACCGGCGCATTTTCTCGTGCGGCCCGACGTCGCGCTCACGCCGCCTTCCCCGGGCAGCGACGCGCCGATTCGCGTCTTGAGCCGATTTGTCCGGCGGGTTGTCTGGCAGCGCCGTGACCGGGGCCAGTACCAGCCCTCCACGATTTTCTTGAAGGACGGACGCAGTTTCGGTTATCGCGCGGTGCGACTCGCCGACGGGCTGGTGAACCTGCTGACGGCCGACGGGCAGCGACGCGTTTTCTTCAATGAGATCGCCGAACTGCACCTGCCGGCCGTGGACGGTTGGGCCAGCTATCTGGATGAGTTGTCGGTTGTGGCGCCGGCGGTGACGAGCCGTTTGTTGCAGTTGGAGTCGGTACAGGGGCTGATTGTCACGGCGTCGTGGGAGCGATTCGCCACACGAGGCGACGGTGGTCCGCAAAATTCCCAGCAATGGGTGCACGGCCTCCACCCGGCCTGGAGCCTCGACCTGCTTTGGGTTCCCAGCGGGACAGTCTGGATGCGGCGGTTTTTTGCCCCGCACGAGATCCCCTTGTCGCGGCGGGGAATGGCGAAGGTGGTCGAGTCATCTCCGTTAGGAATTCTTTCGCGGCAGCCGCAGGTCAACCGGAACGTGCAGCATGGGCAGTTGCGCAGCGGCAATGCGGATTTCGGCTGGGGGTTCGGCGTGCACGCTTCGACGGAACTGCACTTCGAGATCCCTGCCGGCGCGACGGTCTTCCGTTCGATGGTGGGACTCGATCGCATCGCCGGCCGAGGCGGTTGCGTTCGCGCCCGCGTGTTGGCCGACGGTGCGATGCGCAGCACGCTGTTCGAAAGCCCGTTTCTGGTCGGCTCCGAGCAGGCGGTTGCGACTGGCGACCTGCGACTTGTCGATTTGGCGACCGGTCGACAGCGGCTTGTGCTTCAGATCGACGCGGCTCACGACGGCCGACCGGCCGGGGCCGATCCGCTGGATATTCGCGACATAGCGGATTGGCTCGATCCGTTGATGGAGATCGATCCGTTGGTCTTGCGCCGGCAATTGAACGAGCGTGTGTCTGGTCAGCTTGCGGCCTGGACCGGTTGGACTCTGGCCGCGTCGGCATCCGACACTACCGACGCCCCAACGCCGGCAGCGCCCGCGGCTCCTGGCGTGCCTGTGCCGTTAGGTGAAATGGAATGGACCAACCAATGGGACGATGCGGCTGCGTTGCCGGGCGCGTTTCTGCTGGGCAGCACCGTCAAGAATCAGTCGCTGGGTTTCGAGCGGGATTTAGCGATCGGAGACGACGACTACTGGCTTGTGGTTTCGGCGTTCCACCTGGCGCCACCCGCGCAGCCTGTCCGTCTTGAGCTCTGGCTCGGCGGTGAACTGGTCAGCGAATATACGCTGCCGCTGCGCAATCGTTCCGTTCCCGATCCCCGTCCCTGGATCGTTCCATTACGGGCCTTCCGCGGCCGCACCGTGCATGCGCGGATCGTGCAGACGCCGGCGGTGACACCGGTGATGTGGCGATCGGTCCGTCTGACCTCGCAGTTGCCGATGCTCTATCAGCTGTTCGACGAGGGAACCGAATCGGCTTCGTCGATCGCCGCCTCGGTCGGTGATCCGCCCGTTTTAACCGATGAGGATCGTTACTCCGGACAGCGAGTGCTGCGCGTGGCGGCGGGGGCTTCCAGTCAGATCCTGTTGCCGGAGCCGGTGGCGATTCGAGAGCGGCCGGAGTGGGGAGAATACCGTTACCTGACCTTCGCCGTGCGGCGTTCGGGTCCAGGGCGATTCAGCCTGGAGTTGAACACGGCCGACGGTCGCGAAATCGCCATTCGCTACGACGGCGGCAAAGGAGATCCTGCCCTGGGCCAGGCCAAGCGGATTTATCAGGAGAACCTGCCGGAGCAATGGGTGGAGTTTCCTCGCGACCTTTTCGCGGACTTCGGGCCGTTCGACATCACCGCCGTAACGCTCAGCTCGCTCGACGACCGCCCGACGCTCTTCGACAAGTTGTTCCTGGCGCGCGCGCAAGGCGATTTCGAACTGGTCCAAGCGCTGCAGCCGGTAATGAACTATCCCCAACTGGGTCAGGTCGCGGTCGTGCCGGGTTTGATGCAGCGGATGCTGCCGGCCACGGTGCTCATCGACTACCCGGATGGTCGCCACAGCACGGGCGTGATCATTGCCGCGGATGGCGACATCCTCACCGCCGGACATGCCGTCGGCGTGCCGGATCAGGTCGTGTCCGTTCAGCTTGGGGACGGTCGCGTGGTGACGGGCAAGACGCGCGGCATTGATCGCGGTCGTAACCTGGGACTCGTCCGCATCACCGACCCCGGGTCGTGGCCGATCGTCGACATGGCGCCCGTTCCGGACGTGCCCCGCAACCTGGCATACCTCGGATTCGGCTATGCGAAAGGCTCGGCGCGGCCGGGAAGTCCTTCAGGGTACCTGGCCGAATTGCGCCGCGCCGTGCGGGAGTCGGTTTGCGTCGAGATTGACTGGCAGGATCCGACTTCGGGATCGCCACTGGTCGATCAGAACGGTCGAGTGATCGGGCTCTTCAGTCATCGCAGCCCTTTTGAGGGTTCGTTGTTTTCCCGGTTGCTTGACCCGAATGCGGTATTGCCCCGCTTGCGAGCCGGCGAGGTATTTGGCAATTGGCCCGTCGGTATTGAACCTCGATGGGGGGCAACCACTCGGGATGGACCCACGGGTTGTTTGATCACGGCGGTGGAATCCGATTCGGCGGCGGCGCTGGCGGGGCTTGCAGCGGGTGACTTGATGAACTCGTGGCAAGGTCGACCATTGCAGCGATCGGCCGACCTGGCACAGTTTCTGGCGCGTTCCGCCCCCTATGCATCCATCGCTGTCGAGTTCACTCGGCAAGGCAAAAAGCAACAGCGCAGCGTCACGTTGCTGCCGGCTCGACCGTAGATAGCGGGTAAGGGAGAGGCCAAGAGGTAACGGGCCTCGCCGCCTCCTTCGTCACAAGGCGGTCGGTCAACAACAGTGAGTTAGTGGGCCAGGAGGAGCGAGGGGGAGGCACTGTCAGAATAGCTCTTGTAGAATATGTAAATGTCCACTAGGGGCCCCCCTATTAGATGAAACATTTTTCCACCAGGGTTGTTCTAACAGTTCCACCCCACCGTATCGGCCCATCGACGAACAACGACGAGTATGCGATGCGGCACCTCCAGCAGGTCTTGGAACCGATCGGCAGGGTACCGCCAGCATGATTCGTCGGATACGATAGGTCGCGACCAACCAGCACTATCCACTCCGATAAGCCACCGATGACAACGATCCCCACCCGACTCGGTTCCGGTTCTCGCACGGTTTCCCTTTATTTGGCGCTGACCGCCATCGTCTGGATCCCCTGGGGATTGACGGCGGCGGAGTGGCCGGAGTTTCGTGGACCTCAGGGAAACGGGCACGCTTCGGCCCGCGACCTGCCGCTGGAATGGGGTGAGGGACGCAATATCCGGTGGCGCTGTGCAACGCCCGGCCGGGGTTGGTCCTCGCCCGTGATCGAGGGCGACCGAATCTGGATGACGACCGCCATCGAAATCGAAGCGACGGGCGAAGAAAAGGCTCGGTTGCTGAAAGGCAATACCGGCGATCAGTCGCTGACAATCGTCAGTCGCATTGAGATGCGAGCGTTGGCTGTCGACCGGCAGACGGGGGCACTCGTCGCGAATCAGTTGCTGATGGAGCAGAAGTTTCCTGAGCCGGTGCATTCGCTGAATTCATTCGCATCGCCGACTCCCGTGATCGAATCGGGAAAGCTTTATTGCAACTTTGGAAGCTACGGAACCGCGTGTCTGGATACGCTTGCCGGCAAGGTTGACTGGGCAAATCAGGAACTGCGGATCAAACATGAAAATGGGCCGGGCAGTTCGCCGATCGTCGACGGCGATCATCTGATTTTCCATTGCGACGGCAGCGACGAACAGTTCGTCGTCGGGCTCAACAAACAGACCGGCGCCGTCGCCTGGAAGACGCCGCGCAGCGGCAAGCTGAACGATAATCCCCAATTTAAAAAGTCTTACGGTACGCCTTTGCTGGTTCCGGTTTCGGGCGAGCGGTTGCTGCTTTCGCCGGGTGCCGATTGGCTCTACGCCTATCAGCCCGAGAGCGGCCACGAGGTCTGGAAGCTGTCGTACGAGACGCTCGGATTTTCCATCTCGCCGCGGCCGGTCGCCGCGCACGGGATGCTGTTTCTCAGCACCAGTTTCATGCAGGCGGAAATCCTGGCCGTGAAACTTGATGCAAAACAGCCGGCGATCGCCTGGCGATATGCAAAGCAGGCGCCCCAAATGTCGTCGCCGCTGCTGGTCGGCGACCAGCTGTACTTCGTCAGTGAAACCGGCATCCTCAGCTGCCTCGATGCTCGAACGGGGGCCCCCTTATGGACCGGGCGGCTGGGGGGAAATTTCAGTTCGTCGCCAATCTATGCCGATGGCAGAATTTATGTCGCGAATCGCAACGGCAGTTGTTTTGTGATTGAGCCAGGAACAAGTTTCAAATTGCTGGCAACCAGTAAGATGGACGAAGCAGTCATGGCAAGCCCTGCCGCCGTCGATCGGGCGATTTACCTTCGCACCGACAAAGCGCTCTATCGCATCGAGTCGTGATCGGTTGTTAGAATCCAGGCATGCGGATCTGCGGAATACACCGGGCTGAACGGCAATCGCCATCGATCTTACGATCGTCGGCAACCGCCATCGTCGGGTGGCTGTTGGTCGTTCCTTCGGTCATCGGGGCGACGGAGCGGGACCTGGTCGATTTCAGCCGGGATATCCGGCCGATACTGGCCGGGCATTGCCTGCAATGTCATGGGCCGGATTCGAGTACGCGAAAGGCGGAGCTGCGTCTGGATCTGGCTGCCGACGCGTTGGCCGATCGCGGCGGTTCGAGAGTGGTCGTTCCGGGCCGCCCCGACGAGAGCATTTTGCTGGCGCGCGTTACCAGCAGTGACGCCGAGTTTCGAATGCCGCCCGCCGATTCCGCGGTTCCCCGACTATCCGAGGAACAGGTACGTTTGCTGCGGCTTTGGATCGAGCAAGGCGCGCCGTGGTCCGAGCACTGGTCGTGGGTGCCGCCGACGCGCCACGCGCTTCCCGTCATCGAAAAACTTGGCTGGCCCAACGTGGCGATCGACAGTTTCATTCTGCGACGGTTGGAACAGGAGCCTCTTGCACCGTCGCCGGTCGCTGACAGGCCGGTATTGCTTCGTCGTGTAACGCAGACTCTGACCGGTGTGCCGCCAGCAGTGGACGATGCCGAAGAATTTCTGGCGGACGACTCGCCGGATGGCTATGAACGAATTGTCGATCGCCTGCTGGCGTCGCCACGCTATGGCGAGCAGATGACGATGGGTTGGCTCGACGCCGCCCGATACGCCGATACCAGCGGCTACCAGGCTGATTGGGAACGTTTCATGTGGCCGTGGCGGGATTGGGTCGTGGATGCCTTCAACGCCGGAATGCCGTTTGATCAGTTCACCATCGAACAACTTGCCGGTGACATGCTTCCCGACGCATCGCCTTCCCAGGTGCTGGCCAGCGGATTCAACCGCAATCATCGCGTCAATGACGAAGGAGGCAGCCTGGATGCGGAGTTTGAAGTCGAGTACGTCGCGGATCGAGTTGATACGACCAGTACCGTATGGCTGGGTCTGACCGCCGGATGCGCCCGCTGCCACGACCACAAATACGATCCACTCACGCAGCGTGAGTATTACCGGCTGTTCGCATTCTTCAACAATGTTCCGGAGAAGGGGATCGACGGACGCAAAGGGGCGGCGAAGCCCTATCTGGAGGTGCCGGATCTTCGCGTGCAGCGGCGGATCGCGGAGTTGCGGGGACGGCTGGCCGCGATGCAGTCCGAAGCGGGCCCGGGGAGTTCGTCCGAACCGCCGTCCGAACCACGATCGCCGGAGCTGCGGGCGCTTCAGGAGGAAATCAAGAAACTCGAACCCAAGACGGTAACGCAGGTGCAGGTGATGCAGGAGTTGCCCCAGCGCCGCCCGACGTATTTGTTGGAGCGTGGGGCTTACGATCGACCGGACCTTCGCGAGTCCCTGTCGCCAGCCCTCCCAGTTGCACTCGGTGGAAGCTCGAAGGTATCGAGTGCGAACGGAACTCCCGATCGCCTGGCGCTGGCGCGGTGGCTGGTGAATCCGGAGAATCCACTGACGGCCCGCGTGACGGTCAATCGCTTCTGGCAGCACCATTTCGGGGTTGGTCTGGTCCGGACCGCCGAGGATTTTGGCAGTCGAGGCGAACGACCATCGCACCCGGAGTTGCTCGACTGGCTGGCGACCGAACTTCTGCGCCGGGGATGGAACGTGAAAGCGCTGCATCGCGAAATCGTGGTCAGTGCCACATTCCGGCAATCGTCGCGAGTTTCGCAGGAATTGTTGCGACGCGATCCGGGGAACCGACTGCTGTCGCGCGGTCCGCGTCGTCGGCTTTCGGGCGCCGCCATCCGCGATCAAGCACTGTTCGTCTCCGGCCTTTTGAGCAACATGCTGGGCGGACCGCCCGTCAAGCCTTATCAGCCAGCTGGGCTTTGGGAGGAACTCTCTTTCGGCAACGGCAAGACCAGCGTCGACTTCTACGTTCAGGATCATGGAGAGAGCCTCTATCGGCGCAGTATCTACACCTTCTGGAAGCGGACCGTGGCGCCCCCGGGACTCTCGGTCTTCGACGGCGGGGGCCGTGAGATGTGCCGGGTGCGCGTGGAAATGACGAATACGCCGATGCAGGCGCTGGCGCTGCAGAACGACGTGACCTTCGTCGAGGCGTCACGTCACTTGGGCCGACGGATGCTCGTCGAAAGCGGTCCCGGCGACAATCAGCGGCTCGGCTACGGCTGGCGCCTGCTCTTGGCGCGACCGCCCGATCCCGTGGAACTCGGCCTGCTCCGCGAATCGCTCGCGTTCTACCGGTCGGTCTTCCGCGACGATCGCGGCGCGGCCGATCGCCTGACCTCCTCGGGTGAAACATCGCGCGAGACGACCATCGATACGCTCGAACTGGCGGCCTGGACCATGATCGCCCAGACGATCTTGAATCTCGATGAGTCGATCACGGGAGAATGAGGATGCCGGCTTTGCGTGGAACTGTCGAGTCGGCCGACCTTTCCCGGCGCGACTTTTTGCGGCGCGGTAGCTCGACGCTGGGCATCGCCGCGCTGGCATCGCTTGCGCCGCGCGCCGGGTGCGCGTTCGACGGCCGGCACGAGCCACCGCATTTCACTCCCCGCGCCAAACGCATAATCTACCTCTTCCAAAGCGGTGGTCCTTCACAGATGGACCTATTTGATTATAAGCCGACGATGCGGGAACAGTTCGACAAAGACCTTCCCGACAGCGTACGGATGGGCCAGCGCATCACGACAATGACGTCAGGACAGTCCCGGTTCCCGATCGCGCCGTCGATCTTCCAATTCCAGCAACACGGTGAAAGCGGTGCGTGGGTCAGCGAACTGCTGCCGCATACTGCCGCGATCGCCGATCAGATCTGCTTTGTAAAAACCGTGGTGACCGACGCGATCAATCACGATCCGGCCGTGACGTTTTTCCAGACCGGGTCCCAGATTGCCGGTCGACCGAGCATGGGAGCGTGGGCGAGCTACGGGCTAGGCAGCGAAAATGCCGATCTTCCCGCCTACGTCGCCATGACATCGCTGGGAAGCGGCAATAAAAACGACCAACCGCTCTACGATCGGCTCTGGGGCAGCGGGTTCCTGCCGACGACGCATCAGGGCGTGAAGTTCCGCGGCGGCGAAGACCCGGTACTTTACCTCAATAATCCACCCGGCGTCGCCACCAACGTAAAACGTAAGATGCTCGATGACCTGGCGGAACTCAATCGACGCCGGCTGGCGGTCGTGGGTGATCCGGAGATCGCCACGCGGATCGCCCAGTACGAAATGGCCTTCCGCATGCAGACGTCGATCCCCGACTTGACCGATTTTTCCCGCGAGCCAATGCACGTGCTGGATTCGTATGGCCCCAACGTGCGTCAGCCGGGAAGCTACGCGGCGAATTGTCTGTTGGCGCGGCGACTCTGTGAACGGGGCGTACGATTTGTGCAACTGTTTCACCGCGGTTGGGACCAGCACGGCAACCTGCCGGGGCAAATCCGCGGCCAGTGCGCTGATACCGATCAGCCGACCGCCGCGCTGATCACCGATCTGCGGCGACGCGGACTACTCGAGGAAACACTGGTGGTCTGGGGCGGCGAATTCGGACGAACGATTTACTGCCAGGGTGGACTGACCGCGACCAACTACGGTCGCGATCATCATCCACGCTGTTTCACGGTCTGGATGGCGGGTGGAGGAGTTCGGGCAGGACTGAGCTGGGGTACGACTGATGAGTTCTGCTACAACGTGGTGGAACACCCCGTCCCGGTGCACGACCTGCACGCGACAATGCTGCATCTGCTGGGAATCGACCATCGGCGTTTGACGTTTCGGTTCCAGGGTCGAGACCATCGGCTGACCGATGCCCATGGCAATGTCGTGATGCCACTGCTGGCATAAGGCACGTCCAGGGGACAAAAAATATCTATCGCGGAGAACGCCGAGAGCGCGGAGATGGAGTATGGGAATGCGCGGAATTACACCAGCGGTCGATCTGCCAGGCCGAGTCGCCTGCGGCACTCGTCCAGAATTTCGCCGGTTCGGCTTGCGCCACAGCGAGTGACGCCGAGTGCTCGTACGGCGAGCAGAGCGTTCAGGTCTCGAACTCCGCCCGCCGCTTTCACCTGCACGTGCGGCGACGCATGTCGTCGCATCAGGATCAGATCGTCATGGGTGGCACCACCGCCGCCGTAGCCGGTCGACGTCTTGACCCAGTCGGCGTTCAGTGCGCTGCAGAGGTGGCACAATTCCACTTTGTGTTCGTCCCGCAAATAGCAGTTTTCGAAAATTACCTTCACCTTCCGCTGTGCGGCGTGCGCCACCTCGATCACCCCCTCGATATCCCGGCGCACGTAGTCCCAGTCGCCGCTGAGCACCTTGGAGATGTTGACCACCATATCCAATTCCGTGCAGCCATCGGCGATCGCCTGTTCGGCTTCATAGCGTTTCACCGAGGTCGAGTGGCCGCCGTGCGGAAACCCGATCGTGGTTGAAGGCTGCACGGAACTGCCGGCCAGCAGCTCCGCGCAGCGTTTGAGGTAATAGGGAAGAATGCAGACGCTCGCGACATCGTAAGCCAGTGCCAGGCGGATGCCGGCTTCCAGTTCGGAAGTGGTCAATGCCGGCTGCAGCAGCGAATGGTCGATCATCTTTGCCAATTCGGCGTAGTTGTATTCCAAAATGGTGTTCCTCGTTGCTGGACCTCGGCTCAGGAGACGACCTGCGTTACCAGTTTTCCGTGCACGTCGGTAAGTCGGTAATCGCGGCCCTGAAAGCGATAGGTCAGTTTTTCATGTTCGATTCCCAGGCAATGCAGGATGGTGGCGTTGAGGTCGTGGATATGCACGGGATCCTGCACGATGTTGTAGCCGTAGTCGTCGGTCTCGCCGAGCTGCACGCCGGGCTTGATGCCGCCCCCTGCCAGCCAGACGGTAAAGCAGCGGCCGTGGTGATCGCGGCCATAGTTGTCCTGCAATCCGCCCTGACCGTAAACGGTCCGACCGAACTCGCCGCCCCAGACCACCAGCGTCTGGTCGAGCAACCCGCGCTGCTTCAGATCGCGCAGCAATGCGGCCTGCGGCTGGTCGATATCTTTGCACTGCTTCGGCAAGTTTTCCGGCAGCGCGCCGTGGTGATCCCAGCCGCGATGGTAGAGTTGAATGCAGCGGACACCGCGTTCCACCATGCGTCTGGCCAGCAGGCAGTTCGCCGCAAATGTCCCCGGCTTGCGCGCGTCGGGACCGTACAGGTCGAGGACGTTCTCCGGTTCGCGCGACATGTCGGTCAATTCCGGTACCGACGCCTGCATGCGGAATGCCATTTCGTACTGGGTGATCCGCGTGGCAATTTCCGGATCACCGGAGGCGTCGAGTTTCCGGCGGTTCAGCTCGCTCATGCCCTCCAGCATCTGCCGGCGCAGGTCGCGGCTGATACCGGGCGGATCGCTCAGGTACAGTACCGGGTCGCTGCCGCTGCGCAGCTTCACACCCTGGTAACTCGAAGGCAGAAATCCCGCGCCCCACAGGCGATCGAGCAATCCCTGGTTGGCGTCCCGGCTGCTGCCATGCGAGATCATCACGACGAAGGCCGGTAGATCGGCCGCTTCACTGCCCAGGCCGTAGGCCAGCCACGCGCCAAGCGAGGGTCGACCGGGCTGTTGCGAACCGGTCTGAATGAACGTGATCGCCGGATCATGATTGATTGCCTCGGTCCAGGTCGATCGGATCAAGCAGATTTCGTCCACGACTTCGGCGGTGTGCGGCAGGAGTTCACTCAGCCAGGCGCCCGTCTGACCACACTGCCGGAATGAAAATTTCGGAGCGATGACGGGGAAGCTGCTCTGTCCGGACGTCATGCCGGTCAAGCGTTGTCCCATCCGAATCGATGCCGGCAACTCCTGGCCATGGAATTCTTTCAGCCTGGGTTTGTAATCAAAAAGCTCCAACTGCGAGGGTCCGCCCGATTGAAAGAGGTAGATAATATTCTTGGCTTTGGGAGCAAAGTGTGGAGCGGAAAACGCGGGGGCCGACCGTTGGGAGTCCGCCGGTGCACCTTGAGCGTTGTCCGCAAGCAACCAATAGAGGGCTGCGCAGCCCGCGGCGCTCGCGCTGCCCGACAGGAAAGAGCGTCGTTCGGTTTGCAATGCGGCAAGTCGATTTGCTATCGTTTTGGCCGACATGCGATTACTCCCGTGTAAGGGCCTCGTCAAGGTTCAGCAGCAGATTGCCGACGGCGGTCCAGGCGGCCAATTCGGGCTGGTTTCGCGCTCCCGCCAGGGGCCCGGTCGGAGATGGCGCGGCTCCGATCGAGAGCAGTTGCGACGCGGCCTCGGGATCTTGCCGGAACCGATCGAGTGCCTGTTGATAAAACGTTCTGATAATCGACCGCTCCTCGGCCTGTGGCAATCGGTGGAGCGTCAATTGTGTTGCATATTCGAGTTGACCGTCCCAATCGGCGGGTGCTTCCAGCAGGACCCGCTGGGCCACGAGTCGTGCGGCTTCGACATAGGTCACGTCGTTCATCAGCACCAACGCCTGCAACGGTGTATTGGTGCGGGCCCGGCGCACGACGCAGAATTCGCGATCCGGCGCGTCGAAAGTGGTCATGCCGGGTGGTGGACAGGTGCGTTTCCAGAAGGTGTAAAGGCTGCGGCGGTAAAGTCCCGCGCCGGGATCAGGCGTGTACTTTACGCGGCGCTCGACCGAAACATCCTCCCACAGGCCGGTCGGCTGATACGGCAACACGCTCGGTCCTCCCTGGCGTTCGACGAGCAATCCGCTGGCCGACAAAGCCTGATCGCGCAGCAATTCCGCCGGCAGTCGCATGCGCGCTCCGCGCCCCAGCAGACGATTCTGCGGGTCGACTTCGCGCTGTGCCTGGCCCGCGTCGGACGACTGGCGGTAGACCGACGACAGCACGAGCATCCGTACCAACGACTTCGTACGCCATCCGAGTCCGCGCGGAGTTGGCTCGCCGGACTTCGCTGGCGAGGACGGACGTTGGTAGGTGGTCGCCAGCCAGTCGAGCAGTTCCAGGTGCGTCGGGAATGCGCCCTGCAAACCGAAGTCCTCGGCAGTCTCCACCAACCCGGCGGGCCAAAACATGCCCCACCAACGATTCACGGCGACGCGTGACGTCAGCGGATGGTTGGGATCGATCAGCCACTGCGCCAGTCCCAGACGATTCCCGGGGAATTCGCCGCGCCACGCCGACAGCGCATCGGGCACCCCCGGTTCCACAACCGGTCCGGGTTGATCGTATTGTCCGCGCAGCAGCAGATGGGTCACTCTTCGCTCCGGCAGGTCCTGCATTACGAGGGAAGTCGGAATGAGGGAGTCCAGGGCCTTGCGTTCCTCGAGGCAAGCCGCCAGTTCGGTGTTCAATGCGAGGGTCGGCTTGTCGAACCGTTCCAGATAGTAACGCAGCAGTGATTTCCGCTGTTCCGCGGTGCGATCGGCGGGCGCTTGGGCCAGGATCGCAGCCAGTTCGTCCACCGGTTCGCCCTTCGCCAGCCGCCCAATCTGTTCCGGGGTCAACGCCGCGCGATACCAGCGGACATCGTCAATCGCGCCGGAGAAACCGTTGCCCTCTCCGCGACGGCCGACATGAAATGGCCGATCGGTCCGAATCGACTCGCCCAAGCTATCGTTTGCAATTTCCAATTTGCGCGGGGAACCGTCCACAAATACCCGTACTCCGGCCGCGCGACTCGATCCGTCATACGTCACGAACAGATGATGCCATTGGCCCTTTTTTACGGCTGGTTCGCTGAGGACCTTCAAGCCATTGTCCGGCCAATGGTGAATCAGATGTACGGCGACGCGTCCCGCCTCGATATTCAGGTCGTATCCCCGGTAGGCCGCCGAGTCATGCATTCTTGAGAGCACGGTGGTCGCGCCATCCGTCGTCGAGCGGATCCAGGCGCCGAAGGAGACCGGTTGGTCCCGTTCGAATTCGCCGGCCGACTCCAGCGACAGGTAGGCCTTTCCGTCGGTTTCGAATGCTTGACCGAGCTTGCCGGGCACGGAACGGGCAGGCCCTTCAACCCGCGCTTCGGGCTTGGTCGTCACCGCATTGATTCGTGAATCGCCGTCAGTGTCGTCCAGAGTCAAACGCAACTCCAAGCCCGCCGGCGCGGCAAGTTGTGCGCGATCCTGGTCGTTGAGTTCCCGTTCCCACGCCGCCGCGTCGGCTTCCGCTTCCGCCGAGGCGATTCGAGCCGCAATCCGTTCGCGGATCGCAGACTCGCGCTGCGTGTTCCGATCGAGCTGCTCCTGCTGCAGCCGGGTCGGCGCGGGCAGGTAGGGGGTCGCCGGCGCGCCTTTGTTGTAACCCAGGACTTTGTCGGGGCTCTGATTGAAGAAGGAAAACAGCTGGTAATACTCACGTTGCGAGATCGGATCGAATTTGTGGTCGTGGCAACGAGCACACTGCATCGATAACCCCATCAAGACGCTGGCGGTGGTATGCAATCGATCGGCGACATATTCCACGCGGTATTCTTCGTCGATGATTCCGCCTTCGGTCGTTAACACGTGGTTGCGATTAAAGCCGGTCGCGATTCGCTGATCGAGCGTCGCTTGCGGCAGCAGGTCGCCAGCCAATTGCTCGACCACGAACTGGTCATAGGGCTGATCGCGGTTGAGCGCTTCGATCACCCAATCGCGCCAGCGCCACATGACGCGATCCTCGTCATTGTTGTAACCGTTGGTATCGGCGTAACGGGCCGCATCGAGCCAGACCATGGCCGTCCTTTCCCCGAATCGAGGCGATGCCAGCAGCCGATCGACTTCCCGCTCGTAAGCGTCGGGGCTTTCCTCGCCGCGCGACGCCATCCGATAACGGTCCTGGTCGTCCGGCGTCGGGGGAATCCCGTTCAAGTCAAGGCCGATGCGCCGCAGCAGCGTCTCGGAGCGCGCCTCGGCAGCCGGTTCGATCCCTTCTCGCTGGAGTCGATCGAGTACGAATGCATCGATCGGCGATCGCAGCCGTGGACTGGCAAGTGGAGGAATTGGAGGCGCACGGGGCGTCTGAAACGCCCAGTGTGTCTCGTATTCCGCTCCCTCGGCGATCCAGCGAACGAGCAGCTTGCGCTGCGCGACGGATAACGGTTTGAGCATGGAGGCGGGCGGCATCAGCTGATCGTCGTCCGCGCCCGCATCGATCCGGTGGACAAGCTCGCTCAATTCCGGCTTTCCGGGCACGATCGCCTGTTTGCCGGAGTCGAGCCGCGCGGTCGCCGAACGCCGCTGATCTAACCGCAGTCCCGCCTGACGCTCCTTTTCATCGGGGCCGTGACAGGGGAAGCAGTGATTTGAGAGCAGTGGCAACAGATCCCGAGCGAACTGTAATCGCTCGGGCTCGGCGGCCGAACCAGTGCCCGCAGGCAGCGTACCTGCGACCAGCAGCATCGCAAGTCGAATCGCCACTCGCAACACGGCTCGCAACGCAACTCGCAACGCCGCTGTCCCCGGCGAGCGGCACGGCGAGCGGCATGGCGGGCTGCCGAACCCCCGGGCTGAGGTGGGTCGTGTCCCAAACCGCATCTGCTCGGACCGATGACTCATGACAACCCCTCAGTAATCAACTCCAGCGGAACCAGCGCAAGGCGATCACCGACGACACGACACCCCAGAGTACCAGCCCGACGATGTTTGGCCACTGGCTGGTGATGGCGTGGCCTTCGAGCATCACCGCTCGCAGGGCATTAATCAACTGCGTCAACGGCAGCGCTTTGATCACGGGCTGTACCTCGTCGGGGAAGCGACTGGATTCGAAGAAAATCCCCGAGGCGATCCACATTGGCAGCATCACCAGGTTCATCAATCCTGAAACGGCTTCGATCGTTTTCGCACGGCTGGCGACCAGCAGTCCCAGTCCGGCAAAGGCCGAAGCGCCGATCAGGATTAACACGATTACGGCGAACAGGCTGCCGTGGTTGCGCACGCCAAACACAAACCGTGTGAACAGCAGCAGCGTGACGACTTCGGGGATCAGGAACAGGAGCCGGCTTGCCATCAGTCCGGCGAGGAACTGGTGTTTCTTCATCGGGGTGGCCAGGAAACGCTTGAGGACTTTGCGAATCCGCATATCGACGGTAACGAATCCGACTCCCCACAGCCCGCCGCCCATCAAGCTCATGCCGATCAAACCGGGGACCAGGAAGTCGATATATCGACCGCCCGGTTCCTCGTAGTGTTGGTCAGAGGCGCCGGCGACATCTTGTCTGCCGGCGGCGCGCTGCAGCGCGTCATCCGCGGCGTTGCGCGCCACGAGACTTGCTGGTCGCGTGGGATCGAACAGGTAATCGAAGCGGAGGCTGTCGTTGTCCCGACGGAGCGAAACGACGAGATCGGTGACGCCGGTCCGCAGCCGCCGCCGGCTCTCGGTTTCGTCCGAGAGCTGAACCTTGAACCGCTTATCCTCGATCAGTCGAGCAACGATCGGGTCGGTCGCCGTCGCGTCGAGCAGGTCCACGGCGAACTGTTCCGCCGGTTTGTTGCGGAACGCGAAGCCGAGCGCCGTCGCCATCAGCAGCGGAAAGCCATAGCTCCAGAAGACTGCTTCCGGTTCGCGGTAGAATTCGCGGCAGCGCGCCAGAATCAGTTGCACCAGCGGTGAGTAGCGGGCGGAACGGTTGGAAGTCATGCGGCGTCACTTTCGTTCATGCGATGGCCTGCCAGTGCGACAAACACATCGTCCAGGCTGGCATGTCGAGTTGTGAGGCTGGTGAGTCCCCAGCGTCTGGCGGCGATTAGTTCCATGAGCGCCGGAAGCACGACGTGGGGTTCGACGACCGACAGCTGGATCCGTCCTTCGACCATCGCCACCGATCGGACACTCGGCAGGCTGCGGAACTGCTGGAGTCCCCGCGGAGGCGGCGACTCGGCCGGCGAACACGTATTCGCAGGTTCGCCCGCAAGTCCTTGCCCGATTCCGCCTCGCTTCTCCTCACGGCCGAAGTTATCGAAAGAGTTCGCAAGCGTGAATTCCACGAAATGGTCGCTGCCCAGGGAGGCCATCAGCTCGGCAGGGCTGCCTTCGGCGATCTTGCGGCCTTGGTCGACGATGCCGACACGGTCGCAGAGTTTCTCCGCTTCTTCCATGTAATGGGTTGTCAGCAGCACGGTCCGCCCCTGTGACTTGAAACTCCGGATGATCTCCCAAAGTTCACGGCGCGACTGGGGGTCGAGGCCCGTGGTAGGTTCGTCGAGAAACAACAGTTCGGGGTCACCCACCAGAGCGCAAGCCACGGCCAGTCGTTGTTTCTGCCCGCCCGACAATTTGCCGACACGCGCATCGGCCTTATCCTGCAGTGAAAGTCGTCGGATGACGTCGTCGGGGTCGAGTCCATCGCGGTAGAAGCTGCGGAACAGAACGACACTCTCGCGAATCGAGAGTTTCTCGGACAGCCGGGTTTCCTGCAGGGAAACGCCGATCCGTTGCCGGATTTCGTCGTCTAGTTTTCCCCATTCTCGGCCCAGTACGCGTACCATCCCGCTGGTGGGCGCCAGGAGTCCTTCGAGGATTTCGATGGTCGTCGTTTTGCCGGCGCCGTTGGGACCGAGCAGGCCGTAGCATTCGCCGCCGCGGACAGTCAGATCGAGTCCCCGCACGGCTTCCACGGGCGGGCGGGACGGGTAGGTCTTCGTCAACTGTTGGCATTCAATGGCCAGATTCATCACCGTGGCTCCAGGGGCGCAAATTGGTGAACGATTGACTTGGCCGAGCGCAGGCCGTCCACCGCCGCGCTGACAATGCCTCCCGCGTAACCGGCCCCCTCGCCGACCGGATAGAGGCCGGCAATCCCAGGCGTCTGGCGACTGATCGCGTCGCGGACGATCCGCACGGGGGAACTGCCGCGCATTTCCGGCCCGACCAGGATGGCGTCCCGCAGGAACGCGCCGCCCCAGCTTCGGTCCATAATTGGCAAACCGGCACGAATCGCCCGGGCGACGGCGGTGGGCAGGATCTGATCAAGCGATGTTTCAAAGGCGCCGCGCGGGTACGAGCAAGGTGGAGCGGGATTCGCGTCGGGGCGGGTTGGCGGTGGCGAGCGCAGGTTGACGAAGTCGACCGCCTGCTGCAGAGGTGACCGATAGCTGCCTCGTCCCAGCCGATACGCCAGCGACTCAAATCGCTGCTGCAATCGGACGCCTGCCAGCGGATGGATGCCGCGCGCGGCGTCCCGCGTCGTTCCTGGAAGCGATGCCCCGAATTCCGTCGGATCCAGGGTCACGACGATGCCGCTGTTCGCGAACGGAGAATCGTGGCGCGAGTTACTCATACCGTTCGTGCAGAACATCCCGGCTTCGGAAATACTTGGAATGATATACCCTCCGGCGCACATGCAGAAGGTAAAGACATCCCGCTCCCCGCGGGCCGTGAGTGCATAGTCGGCTGCTCCAAGCAGCCGCAGGTACTGTGCATTGGCGTACTTGAATTGGTTCACCGCCTGCTGCGGCTGTTCGATCCGCAAACCGAGTTGGAACGCCTTGGCCTCCATCGGTACGCCCGCGTCATGTAACTGATCGTAGGTGTCGCGCGCGCTGTGTCCGATCGCCAGGATGACCAGCGAGGCCGCAATTGGTCCGCTGGATGTGAGCACGCCACGCAGGCGGCCGTCGGCGATCGACAGTCCCTCCAGCCGGCAACGGAAACGGTATTCGCCTCCCCAGGCTTCAATGCGGCGCCGGAAATTCCGCACGATCATCGGCAGGCGATTGCTGCCCAGGTGCGGCCGGTATTCATAGCGGATCGAGGGCTTGCCGCCACATTCCACGAAATGCCGCAGTACCCAATCGACATCGGGACCGCTCATGCGACAGGTGAGCTTTCCGTCGCTGAACGTCCCCGCTCCTCCTTCGCCAAACAGGTAGTTGTTCTCCTCGTCGTGCGGCCCACCTCGATCAAACGCGCGAATCGCCGAGACCCGCGTCTTGACCGGGTCGCCACGCTCCAGGATCAGAGGACGGTAGCCGCGCCGGGCCAGGTAGTACGCCGCAAGAATCCCAGCCGGTCCCGAGCCGACGACGATCGGCCGTTCCGCCAGAGGGGAATTGCCCGATTCCGGTTCCTCGAACCGCTCCTCACGATCGACGATCGCTCCAGGCGACAACAACAGTCGTTCCGCCAGCCGTGCATCGTCGATGTCGACCTGCAACGTGTAGACGAATTGCAGGTTGGCATGCGCGCGCGCATCCAGGCTCTTTCGCAGAATTCGGATCCGCTGGAAATCCGACCCGCTTGTGCCCCACAGCCGCGCGACCTCGACCGGCAACGCGTCCTCTGGGACGTCAACGGGCAGACGGATGTTGGTGAGTCGCAACTGCATGCTGTTTGGAATCGTCTCCGATGCCGCGGTAGTTGAGGAGTTCAGGAGCAATCGGCCGAGGGGGTCATGCGGCACGGGGCATTACGCGGACAGGTGGATCGGAGGAAGCGGACGGAAACGATGCCCCTCCGATTATCGCACCAATTGAAACTCGGGCAACATCACCAGAGCCCATAAAAAATCGGCCAGACCGGCGTCGGAGACCGGCTCCCCCAATAGCTCCCTGGACGTCTGCCGTTCCTCGTCGGCGGGCGGTCGGGCCAGGGCCGATTCGAAGAGTGTGTCGATCATGGCGTCGAGCGGTTGGCCGGCGAAACGCATCCGCACGTTGGCCGCGCCGCGCTGCAGAAGTTCCGACATTGATTCTCCGTTGGCAAGATCGAGCGCCTGCAATGTCGTCAGTACATCGCCGCGCGTCGTAACAACCTGCTCGCGGTTGGGCCGGCCGAGCGACCGCATCAGCGCGTCGCAGTGCAGCAGCGCGGCCCGGTGAAACCGCTGCTCCGCGGGCGCCCACGGAGGAAAATCGACCTGTTGGACTGGTGCATCGATCTTCTCCGGGCCCGTGCAGGTGAGTTGCCAGATCGCGTCCAGAAACTGTTCGGCCGTCATGCGTTTCAGTTCCGGGCCCCGAAACTGGTAGTCGTCCGTCGACGATTCGGACTCGACGACATGATGTTGAGCCTGATAGGCATTCGAATCGACGATACGCTCCAGCAGTTTCGTCAGATCGTAACCATCGTCGATTAACTGGCATGCTAGATAATCCAGCAGCCCTTCGCTCCACGGTCGGCTGCCCATCGCATCGACGGGGTGAACGATTCCCCGCCCCATCAGCCGCTGCCAGATCCGATTGACGATCGTCCGCGAAAACCGTCCGTTATCGCGGTGCGTGGCCAATTCGGCCAACCGCCGTAACCGCTGCGGCCTGGGCATCGCGCCGTCGATCTCTCCCAGTTCGGGCCAGAGAAATCCCGCCGTCGCCATTCTGCCGGTCGCCTTGTCGCAGCGATGGATTTCCAACGGGCCCTCCGCGACAATCGCCGCCATTCGATAGGCATCGTCAAGTTTCCAGGCGTCGATGAAACTGTCGTGGCACGATGCGCATTTCAAGTTCACGCCGAAGAACACCTGCGAGACGTTCTGCGAGAATTGAATTTCACGGATCTGGCTGGCGTTGACGCGTCCCCGCCATTTGATGCCGTTGATGAATCCTTCCGACTCCGGTCCCGGGTCGAGCAATTCGCGGGCAAACTGATCGTACGGCTTGTTATCCACCAGGGATTGATACAGCCATGCAGAGATCTGTTTGCGGCCTCCGTCGATATAGCCGGTTCCACGGTAATCGTTGCGTAACAGATCGTTCCAGAAGGAAAGCCAATGGTCGGCGTAGGCGCGGCGATTCTGCAGCAGCCTTCGGGCGAAACTACGCCGCCGATCGGGAGTCTGATCCGACCGCAGGTCGGCGAGTTGTTCCCGAGTCGGCAACAGGCCGATCAGATCCAGGGAAACCCGGCGGGCAAACGTGGCGTCATCCACGATCGGATTCAACGCCCTGGCTTCGTCGCGCGCCTCGCCGAGCAGCAATCGGTCGAGATCGCTGCGGGCTTCGTCGAAGCCTTGCGGCACGGCGGGACGTGTCAACCGCAGCGGCGCGTCATAATTGGAAAGAGCAAAACTGAAGCCACGCTCCCACGGCAACCCCTGATCGATCCAGGCCTTGAGCAGACCAATTTCGCGCTGCGTCAACGCAGGTCCCTTCGCCGGCATGCGCTGCTCCGGATCGGTCGACTCCACCCGGCGTATTAACTCGCTCTCCTGACTCTTCCCCGACACCACGATCCGCGATCGCAGAATCGACTCGCGCGTATCCAGGCTCAGGTCGCCCTGTCGCGTGCCGTTGGTGTGGCATTCTCCACAACGCCGCTTCAACAGCGGCACAATGTCGTGGGCAAAGTCGATGCGCGTCTCATCCGCCACCGCGTCGCGACGGAAAGCCAGCAGCAAGATCGCGATGACCATTGCGAAGCGGGCGAGGCGCGGCAGCAGCTCCTGAAAGTATCGTTCCGACATCGGTACCTATCGCCCTCCTTCGCAACACGACTCGCAGATCGTATGGCAGCGCTCACAGACAAATTTCGCTCGAATCTCCCGCAGGGAGCCACCACAGGCGGGACAGGCAGTCGCCACCCAACCGTTGGAAGCGCAGGACCGTTCCACGCCCACTTCCGCCTGACGATTCGCTTCCCACCCGTTCTCAACGTGCGTCATTTGGAAAGCACCTGTTCGTAAAACGAATCTTGATTCGTTCTGGCCCGTATACGGTCGAATTGGAGAATTGTGGCGGGGCAGCGGCCCGGAAGACAAGTAGGGTAAAGCGGGGGGCGGAGGCAAGTTACGGGGTCCGGATCTGGAATCGGGTGAACCACACTGCCTGCACGAGCGGTTGGCGGACACGGTTGCGCGTTGCTCGGGGGTTTGGATAAGGCGGCGAACAAATATCGTCGGATCGAGCAAAAAAGGTCGAATCATCGGCAAGGTCGTCGCCGATGGTAGGAAAGGAAGAATTGTATCCACCGCGCCGATCGTTCCGCCGTGAACGATTCACCGCGGCAAGGTTTCACTCCGGCAAGGTTTTGCTGAGGCACGCTCTCACTCCGGCAGGGTCTCACTCCGGAAGCGACTGGTTTCGAATTCAAATTCTCGCATGGGAAGCGTTTATGGCGCGATTACACTCGCTCTGGAGTCTGTTGAATTCCAAACTGTTGGGACTGCGAGGCAAATCGCGGAGCGACCGGAATCGGAGTCGCAGATATCCCAGTGGTTGGCATCGCCCGGCTCGCCTGGCGCTGGAAGGCCTCGAACAGCGCTGGACGCCCAGCACGACGATCCTGGGTGACTTCGATGGCGTTGCCGGGGACGATGTGGCGGTTGTCGACAACACCAGCGTCAGCATTCGCACGGCTTCGGACAATGTGGCGCGTACGTATCGGATCGCTCCTTGGACTTCGATGACCCAGGTTGACCTGGATGGTCAAGCGGGACTCGAACTGGTCTTCACGAACACACATATCCTCGGGGGGGTACCGCAGAAAGCGGAAGCGTCCATCGTCACGGCGCGAACTCGGTCCAGCCAGACATTTGATGTGGGCAGTCCGAATCTGATTCAGTTCGCCGAGCTGGACGGTGTTGCCGGACAGGAGATTCTGTTTACCAATGTCCATCAGATTGGCGGCGTGCAGCAATCGGCGCAGGCGGGCATCTTCACGGCTCGTACACGGCAGATGCGCACGTTTGAACTCGGCCGGCCCAACAGTCTCCAGTTCCGGGAATTGGATGGCAGCCTGGGGGAGGAAGTGATTTTTACCAACCTGAACGTTGTTGCCGGTGTGGCGCAGACGGCCGAGGCCCGCATCCTTACCGCAAGGTCGCAACAGATCCGCAGCTATGATCTCGATCGACCGAATGCAATGCGCTTCGCCGAACTGGATGGCGCGGCGGGCGAAGAGGTCCTGTTTACGAATCTCAATGTGTCGGGTGGCGTCGGAGACCGGGCGCAGGCTTCGATCCTGTCGGCCCGCAACCAGTCGATCCGCAGATTCGACGTGCAAAGCCCCAATACCTTGCAGTTCGCCGAGCTCGATGGTGTCGCGGGGGACGAAGTACTGTTCACCAATGTGAATGTCGTGGCAGGGGTCGCCCAGCAAGCCCAGGCCACGGTGCTGTCCGGGCGCAGCCTGCAGGCGCGGACTTACACGGTCGGGCGACCGAACGCATTCCAGCTTGCGGAACTGGACGGGGTCGCCGGTAACGAGATCCTGTTCAGCGATCTGAATCTGGTGGGCGGTGCGCCGGAACTGGCCGTCGCCACGCTGCTCAACGCGCGTACGCAGACGGTTCGTTCGTTCGATGTCGGACGACCTCGTTCGTTCCAGCTGCTCGACCTCGACGGCGTCGTTGGATCCGAGGTCCTGTTCAGCGACATGAATGCTCTGGGAGGATTCGTCGATCCGGTTCGCGTTTCGATTTTGACCGGGCGCACCGGCCAACTGAACCACTTCGACGTGGGACGACCGAACGACATGCAGATTGTCGATCTGGACGGTAATGCCGGACCGGAATTGATGTTCTCCAATTTGAACTCCATTGCCGGTGTTCCGCAGCAGGCGAGGGCGACGGTCATCTCGGCTCGATCGCAAGCGATCCGCACGTTCGAGGTTGGCCGGCCGAACGCCTTCGAATTTGCGGAGCTCGACGGCAATGCGGGCAGCGAAGTCCTGTTCACGAATGTCGTTGTCGGAGGCGGTGCGGGCGAATTGGCACAGGCCACCGTGCTCTCGGTACGCAACGGCCAGGCGACCACGTTTGAGGTCGGCCGCGTCAAGGATTTTCGCGTCGCTGAACTGGACGGTGCGGCCGGGTCCGAAGTTCTGTTCACGAACATGCAATCGATCGCCGGCGTGCCGCAGCGTGCGCGTGCCGCCATGCTCGTCTATCGCCGCCAGCAGGTCGACAACTATGACATCGGACAACCCAATAGCCTGACGCTGGAGGAACTCGATGGTACCGCCGCATCGGAAGTGGTGCTCACGAACCTCCGCACCGTGGGCGGCGTTCCGCAGCCGGCCCAGGTCAGCATCCTGACGGGGCGAACTCGAACGATCGACACTTTCGAGTTGGGGCAGCCCAATGCATTCCAATTCGCGGAACTCGACGGCGCCGCGGGCAACGAAATCCTGTTCACCAACTTGAACGTCAGCGGCGGGGTTGGCCAGCCGGCAAAAGCGACCCTGGTCAACGCGCGACTGCGGCAGTCCCGCACGTTCGACGTCGGAACGCCCAACGCCGTACAGCTCGTCGACCTCGACGGCATCGCGGGCCAGGAAATCGTATTCTCCAACATTTCGGTCGTCGCTGGTGTCGGACAGCCAGCGCTGGTCACGGTCGTAAGCGCTCGCTCGCAGCTCACGTTTACCTACAACGTCGGCAGTCCGACTTCGCTGGTGATCGCGGAACTCGATGGCGCGGATGGTAACGAACTGGCATTCGTCGGGTCAAACCAGGTCGTGGTGGTGACGCAGCGCAGCAGGGAACGGACCACCTACGATGTGGGCTCGGTCCAGACGATCAGTACGATCCAGTTCGACGGCAGTACCGGCCTGGAGCTGTTTGTGACACGGCTTGACGGCTCCCATTCGATTCTCAATCACCGGACGCGACGCGTAAGCGTGGTCTGATGTAGAACGAATTAAGATTCGTGTTACCGACGGCTGCGTCGGATCTCTTCTTGAATTGCGCGGACTCCGTCCGGGTCGATCCCCGGCGCGCGGTGTTCGAGGAACCATTCGAGTTCCTGGATCGCCTGTTCATGGCGGCCGGTTTGGAATCGAAGTCGAGCTCGATCGAAGCGAATCTGCGGGGCGTCGGGATCGAGCACGACCAGGGTGTCATAATAGCGAAGCATTGCCTCCGAGTCGTTTTCGCGTTGCGCGTTTGCGGTCAGGTTGCCGAGCATTCGCCGCAGCATCTGGCGGCGCGTGGCGGGATGGAGTGCGTTCTCCGCTTCGCCGCGCCCGACCGCGTCGGCCGCTTTTTCGAGGAGTTGTTCGCGCTGCACGACTTTTCCGCCCTCAAAGACGTCTATGTAGCGGGACTGCAGTGGATCGTCGGCATCGACGTAGTGAACGACAAAGTGGCCCGGTGCCGGGATGCCCTCGATGCGGATTCCGAGCCGCCGGCCAAGTTCCTGGTAGAGGATCGACAAGGTCAGCGGCAACCCTTCGCGGTCGTCGAGCAGTCGGTGCAGATGACTGTTGGCGCGCTGGTAGTAATCGAAGCGACTGCCGTGGAAACCGTTTTCCTGGAAAAGATAACGGTCGATGGCCGCCAGTCGGTCGCGTGGCATTGCCTCGGCTGCAAGACTGCCCCGAATCTCGTGAGCCATCCGCTCGACCTTCCGCAAGTAACTGTCGACATCCAGTTCCGGATCGTCCAGCTTGGCGATCAGCAGGCAGGCCTGCAGCAAGTCCAGTTCATCGTCCTCTTTTTCGCAGATGGTTCGCAGCGCGTCGAGCACTTCGCGGGCGCGCAGGTCGCCGGCGAGCTGCCGCAGTTCCCGCGATCGTCGTTCCAGGTCCTGCGCGAATCGTTGGATGACGTCGGCGCCCTGGGCGGCCGCATCGCGGTTCAGTGCGTCAAAATCCTGCATCGAAAGCGACGCCAGGGGCGGCAGCATTTCCACGCGGCCGAGGATTTCCTGCCGACGGGAATCGGAAACTTCCGATGGAGGCAGCGAAGGAGCGACGTCGAATCGTTTGAATTCGGCTTCCGTCTGCCGGAACTTGACCAGGCCCGTCCTCCCGCCACGATAGGTGCCGTCGGAAACTTCCAGCACTTGCTGATCGTTCACGAAGCAGAGGAACCGATCGGATTCCACGCGGACCTTAAGGCGATTCCATTCGCCGGGACGGTAGTGGAGTGCTGGAATCTCGTGCAGCACGTTCCAGTTCTGCACGACCGGGCCGTCGAAGCGGCTGAATCGCAGTTTGCCGTTGCTGGGATAGAAACCGTAATGCCGATGCTCGCCGTCCGCATGGAAGGCCAGTCCGGCCGCGCCGGACTCGTCGTCCAAACGTACTGTCACCGCGACCTCGAACGGCGTTTCGGGAATCGCCGCCTGCCAGAGGCAAAGCGAACGGCCAAAAGCATCCCCGCCGCCACTGACCGAGATCTTCCCACCCCGCTGCCGCCACTGCGCCCCGAGCAACGTGGTCCATTCCAGGGAATCGACCTGATGAATTGTCATCCAGCGATCCATTGGTATCGGGTTGGGACGAGCCAACAGCGATTTTAGTTCATTAATTTCAACAGCGAATCCCAGATTGTTGGTCACTAACGACTTCATGGTGACGATGCCGATTACTCGGCCATGTTTGTCGAGCACGGGGCCGCCGCTGTTGCCGGACTCGATTGGAATCGCCAGCTGCAGCATGCGGTGCTGATCGACCTCTCGGCGCCCCGAGACCACGCCTCCCACCACACTGTGCTTCAGTCCCAGGGGGTGTCCCATAGCCACGATCGATTCACCATCCTGGACTCGGTCGGAATCGCCGAGTGGCAGCGGGGCGAGTTCCTGGTTGTCGACGCGCAAGACGACCAAATCCCGTTCCCGGTCCGAAGCGTGGACGGCGGTCACATCCAAGGTCTTGCCGCTTGCGAGTTGTACGGAAATGGGACGACCTTCGCCGACCACATGGTGATTGGTCGCGATCAGCCCATCGTCCGAGACGACAAAACCCGTGCCCAGACCGCGCTGCCGACCGTCGCGACCTTTGACGGTAACGAGCACGACGGCATCGCGCGCGGCACGCGCCAGTTCCTCCACGGAGCGTGTTGCGCCTTCGGCGGCCGGTTGGTCGCCCGTGGTTTCGCCTGGAGTTGCCTGCGCCGCGCCCCCGGTGCGGGTTTTTGCGGGGTCGGTAGTCTTGCCTGCGACGTCGTCGGCCGTTCCGGGGGCAAGCGGAACGGCAGATACAAGGGAAAAGAACAAGACCGCGACTCGCCCGCCGGAAAACGACCGCACTGTCATGCCTGATTCCTCGCTGTCTGCCGTAATATGCCGGGTTCCACCATAGCCGCCGTCGATTGTGACCGCTAATGCTTGGAATTGCAAACCAACTCTTCGCTTGCCTCGACCCGACCCCACCGATACGATAAGGGGTGGTCAGTTCGTGCCGGATCCGGCCGACCCGCGGCCGGAATCCGGAAATCTCGGGGGTAAGGATCGCCGTTATGAAACGATTAGGCCGAATGTCGTTCGCGTTCTCGTTGGCCCTGGCGTCCTGCTTTATGACCCAGGGACCTTGTGCCGCCGTCCGGGCGGCCGATTCGGAATTGACTCGTGACGAACTGGAATCGCTATTCCAGGTTGGCTGGCCGAAGACGCCCAAGGCGCTGGTCGATTCCGAAAAGCTGCTGGGCGAGCTGACCGCCAGCCACAAAACGGATGCTCGTCTGCCCTACGCGTTTGCACTCATCAAGTTGCGACAACTGAAATATGCCGACGCCGACAAGGTACTCGAGGAGTTACTCGACGATCATCCGCAGGAACTCTCGGCACGGCGGATGCAGATCTGGTTGCACGTCTCCCGCCGCGATTTTGATCGAGCGATCAATGAAGTGATGAAGCTGGCGGCGATCCTGCCGAAAGAGGACGAGGCTGGCGAGAAGTCGAGTCCCGACGACAAGACGGAAACCGCGGTCGGCGTTCTCAATGAACCGCGCGCCGAAACGGTAATCGAAACGGCTCGCTTTATGGGCCGAGTGTTCGGATTCCTGGAAGGTCCGGTCGCCAACAGCAATAATCAACTCGTGCGAGAAGAATACATGGAGAAGCTGCTGGCGAGTCTGCCGCCGCGGCAGCGGGCGGCCTTTATCGAAGGGCGTGACGCGGTCTCCGACAAGTTCCTTGAATTGACCGATCGTCGCGCGGAGTCCTTGGAACGCGCCAAGACGCAACAGAAAGAAGAAAAAGAACAGAAGCTCAAGGATCTCGGCGAAACAAAGGACGAGATCGGTCGGCAATCGGAGAAGCTCAAGGAAGCCAACGACAAGCTGCGTTCCGAACTCAAGTCGCAGCTGGACGACCTGAATCGCCGCGATCGGCCGCTGGCGAACAAGTTCATGCAGCTCGACGCGGACGCGACCGTGATGCGTCGCCAGTTAAGTGGAATTTCCGCGGACATGGTGTTACTGCGGGGTCGGCTTGAAACGGAGAAAGATCCGATCGTGCGTGGTCAGATCCTGACGCAACTGGATCTGCTCGGCGTGCGTGGTACACGGATCGAAGCCGATTTGGATGTTACAACCCGGCAAGCCGCAGGCGTCGCCTCGCAGCGCGCCCAATTGCAGCAGCAGGCAAATGCCGTCCAGGAACAGGCGTCTCAAATCGCCGACGGACAGAACCGGGAATTCGATCAGCTGCAGCGAAAGCAGAAAAGCGCGGAAGCACAGGAAAAGCGGCTGAAAAAGTCCAGCCCCACTTCGGACACTCCCGAGACGCGTGCCAAGTCCACGGCGGTCACATCCTTTGTGACCTATGAACCGTTTCCGTTGGAAAAAGAACGCCAGCGGTTGCTCGACAGTTTTCCGCCCCAGAAATAGCGACACGATCGAACGCACATTTTTTTTTGAATCACTGAAATTCTGGAAGGTGAGGATCCGTGCCGCTCGTCGATCGACGCTCCATCGTGAACTTCCGGCGCAGTCCGCACGTCAAGCTCGCCGCAATTCTCCTCGTGGCCGCCGGGATGGTTGGCCACTACCTGCTTTATCCGCCGGACCCGGCCGCCGAATCGCTGCGCAAGACGCCGTCGGCTTCGCCGCCCGCCAGCTCGCGTGACGACGCCCCGGACCTTGCCGGGGATGGCCCGGTGGGCGCGTCGTCCGATACCGCGCGCAGCCCACGCTGGATTATTCCGGATATCGCGATCCGGGACGAGGACGATCAGCTGGTCTATGAAGGCACGGTGGAGCTCAGTTCGACGGTGGACCGCATTCGCGCTGGTCGGAAGTTGCGCTTCCCGAACGACGGTGCCGTCTTCCAGAATCGGGAGCGCCGCCTGCCGGACCGTCCTCACGGATACTATCGCGAATACGTACATCCCACGGACGAGTTAAGTGGACCAGGCCCCCAGCGCATCGTCAAAGGCCGCAACGGCGAACTCTACTACACGCCCGACCACTACAAATCGTTTCACCGCTGGGACGAGTAGTAACACGAACCTTGTTTCGTGAGCCGAGCGCACAACACGAAATAAGTGTCGTGTTACCCTCCGCTCCGCCATCGCAATCAACCGCGGCTCTTTAGCAGATCGCGGATTTCGCCGAGCAACTTCACATCCGCGGGCGGTTCGGCCGGCGTCGCCGGCTTTTGTTCCTTCATGCGCCGTTGCAGGTTGTTCATGACTTTCACCATTGCGAACACGCAGGCCGCCACGATGATGAAATCGAACGTGGCCTGCAGGAACTTGCCGTACGACAACGTCGCCGGCTTGAGCACAATATCCCCGATCGTTTTTTCGGGAAATTTGTAATCGAGTTCCGTAAAGTTGACGCCGCCCAGGATGTAACCGAGCGGCGGCGTGAGAATGTCACTTACCAGCGAATTAACAATCTTGCCGAAAGACGCGCCCATGATCACGCCGACGGCCAGATCCATCACATTGCCGCGCAATGCGAACTCTTTAAATTCTTTCACCATGCCCATCGTAAACTCTCTTGGAAAAAAATGAGGTCAATGAAAACGCGAACAAAGGATCGTCGGAGTTCTGTTCGGTGGGGCGTAGTCTGGTTTGGCGGGCACGGCAAGTGCTGTGAGCGCGGCAAGTGCTGTGAGCGCGGCAAGTGCTGTGAGCGCGGCAAGTGCTGTGAGCGCGGCA